>WNFD01001423.1_pt1 | contig 30191 bp, 30 predicted proteins | sample 5400491 | NCBI WGS metagenome assembly WNFD01 (sample SAMN13153343, study PRJNA577476) | soil metagenome | isolation source: 120 cm saprolite under Douglas fir tree site 2 hole 2 replicate 2 | place: USA:California | collected 2015-04-18
AACAGCGCGAACAGCTTCAGCGGGGTCAGGCCGTCGGTAATCACGCGATCGCTCCCTTGGGCACGAGGGTTGGAAGGCCGCCGAAGCGGCGCTCCCGCGCCTGGAACTCGGCGACGGCGCGGGCCAGCTCGGCGGCACCGAAATCGGGCCACATCGCATCGCTGAAGTAGAGCTCGGCGTAGGCGCATTCCCACAGCAGGAAATCCGACAGTCGTTGCTCCCCGCCGGTGCGGATGAGGAGATCGACATCGGGCAGGATCGCGCCGACCCGGATCGCCCACCGCGCCGAGTAGTCGACGGCGAGCCGGAGGCAGAGGCGGCCGTCTGGGGCGGTCGCCCGCTCGGCAAGGGCGATCGCGGCGACCAGCTGTCCCGGAAGCCGATCGCGTCGCCCCACGACCTCGAGGTGCACGTCGTGCGCGCGGAGCCGCGCGCTCTCCGAGCGCAGGTAGCGGGCGAACAGACGCATCAGTGCCGTCACCTCAGCCGCCGGGCGCTTCCAATTGTCCGACGAGAAGGCGTACAGCGTGAGGGCGGTGATGCCGAGCTCGGGCGCCGCCTCCACCACGCGCCGCACCGCCTCAGCCCCAGCGCGGTGGCCGGCGACCCGGGGCACGCCGCGGCGCGTGGCCCAGCGGCCGTTGCCGTCCATCACGATGGCGACGTGGAGAGAAGAGCTTTGCCGCATAAAGTCTGGCCTCAAAAAAAACCTGCCCCCCCTCACGCCTGACGGGTGGCGTGAATCAGGGCTTCCATGTGATCGAGGTAGCGTTCCAGCGCCCGCCGTCCGGCGGGGGTGAGCCGGTACTCGGTTTTGGGGATTCGACCCTCGAAGGATTTGGTGCACGCGACATAGGATGCCTCCTCGAGCCGGCGCGCGTGGACGCTGAGGTTGCCGTCGCTGGTACGGAGCAGCGACTTGAGCTGGTTGAAGCTCAGCGGCTCGGTGACGGCGAGCGCGCTCACGATCCCGAGGCGGACGCGTTCGTGGATCAAGCGGTCGAGCTCGGCCGCACGGAGCGCCCCCCGCCCGCTCAACCGCGCCGGTACCGCGTTCTCCGCCTTGCGCGCCGTACCCGATTTAGCCACCGTGCCTCCGCGCGATGATGGCGCCGAAGGCAAGGTGCAGGCCTCCGAAGCCTGCCGCCATCCACCCGTTTCCCCACGCGGCGGGGCCGAGCAGCGCCACCGACCCCACGAGCATGAAGCACAGCCCCATCACGGGGACGATGCGCACCGAAAACGCGCCGCCCGTGACGCACCCCGCCCCGTAGAGGAGCAGCCACGTGCCGGGGAGCGCGTGCCACAGGCCGGCGCGCCACAGCGCCACCGTGAGCAGGCCGCCCACCACCATCGGCGGCAAGAAGCTCAGGCCGAACCGCCGGCCCGGCCCCGAGAGCAGCGGGTCGTGCACGGCGAAGGCCTTGCGAACCATCGCCGCGCCGCCGATGGCGAGGGCCACGACCGCCTCGCCGAGCCAGGTGGCGAGCCACAGCTCCGGTGTCGGTTGGCGCCCGGCGAGGAGCGCCGCGCCGAGCGCGGTCGCCCCGACGACCGCCAGCCCCCAGCCCGGGACGGCCGTGAACGACGCGGCGCGCTCCATCGTCTGCCGGATGTAGCGCAGGTTATCGAGGGCGCGGTCGTGCAGCGGGCGAGGCGCGGCCATGGCCTGGACGCTAGCACCGGAGCCGATCGCTTGTCAAGTGCTTTGTAACACAAAGTAACTACGCTTCACGCCACCCGAGCACCGCACCACCGTCAGCCGAGAGGGCGTCCGTGCGCGTCTATATCTCCGTCGACATGGAAGGGATCGCTGGCGTCGTCCACGAGTCGCAGACCGACCCCACGAGCCCCGCCGCGGCCGCCGACTACGGGCGGTTCCGCCGCCTCATGACGGCGGAGGCCAATGCGGCCGTTGACGGCGCGCTCGCCGCCGGCGCCACGACGGTGCTCGTGAACGATAGCCACTGGTTCATGCGCAACCTCCTCGCCGAAGAGCTCCACCCCGCGGCCGAGCTCTGCGCCGGCGACCCCAAGCCCCAGTCCATGATGCAGGGCATCGACGCGGGCTTCGATGCGGCCGTGTTCGTCGGCTATCACGCGCGCGCCGGGACGCCGCACGCGATCCTCGACCACACCTACGCCGATCAGATCCACGAGGTGCGGCTCAACGGCAAGCCGGTCGGCGAACTCGGTCTGAACGCCGCCCTCGCGGGCGTGTACGGCGTGCCGATCGCCTGTGTGACCGGCGATGCGGCCGTCGCCGCCGAGACGAAGGACCTCCTGGGCGACGGCGTGGCCACGGTGGTCGTGAAGCACGCCGTGAGCCGCCACGCCGCGCGCAGCGTCGCCCCCGCCGTGGCGTGCCGCCTGATCCGCGAGGAGGTCGCGCGGGCGCTCGGGCGCCCGCACCGGCCGTTCACCGTGCCCCCACCCATCACGCTGGATGTGGACTTCGCCCTCACGATCCATGCGGATCGGGCGGAGGTCTGCCCGGGCGCCGCACGCACCGCCGGCCGGACCGTGACGGTCACGCACCAGGACTACCGTGACGTGTTCCGGGCGTGGCGCGCGCTGCTCAACCTGTCGGCCGGCGCGTGACTACGGCGCGAACAGCACCAGCCCGTAGTCCCCGACGATCCTGAACCCGATCGCGCAGTAGGCCCGTCGGGCCGCCTCGTTCGCCGGGTCCGCGAACAGCACGGCCCGGCGCACCCCGTGTTTGCTGGCGGCGAGCAGTGCGCCGGCCACGACCGAGCGGGCGTAGCCCCGCCCCCGGGCGGCGGGCGGCGTCCACACGCCGCCGATCTGCACGATCTCGGGCAGCATTGCGTTGAATGCCGCATAGGCGACGAGCGTGTCACCAGCGACGAGCACCCAGTCGGCGCCCCGCTCGTGCTGGAGCCGGATGTCTGCCTGGCTCACGCGCCGCAGCTCGGTGGTCTCCGGCGTGCCGAGCGCCTCGACGGCAAAGCTGACGCGCCAGCTCACGAGTAGCGCGAGCTCCGCCGTCGCGGGATGGCGGACGCGCAGCTCGCCCCCGAGGACCGGCTGGGGGACGACGAGGCGCGCGATATCGAGCACGTACAGCTCGTCGCGGCTGTCTTTGGCGGTCGGCGCCGACGCGAGGCCGAGCGCCGCGCGCGCGGTGACGACCTGGCCCCACGGCCCGGACAGGCCGGTCACCGCGCGGCCCGAGCGCCGCACCGCTTGGCACGCGAGCGCACCCGTGTGCGCCGGCGCTTGCACGAGCACCATGCCGTTCCAACAGTGCGCCGCAACCCCCGTGATGCGGCCGCCCTCGAGCGCGGCCACGTATGTGGCCTCGAGCGGCGCCCCGCGGTCGATGAGCCCGGCCGCGCGCGCGTTGGCGCGCAGGAACATGGAGGTATCGGTGTGGTCGGCGAGAAAGGCGTCCAGTGCCGTCTCGTCCCCGGGCTGGAGCACGCGCAGATCGGGCTCGCGCCCCGTCATGCCCACCGCGCCGACACGCTCAGATCAGCTCGCCGTGGGGCGCCGCAGCTTGAGCAGCTTGAGCGAGAGGCTGCGCGCCAGGATGCCGATGCCGCCGGGGTCGCCCTCACGGCGCGGCACGGCGCGATAGATCAGGATCACGAGGATCCAGGTGAGCCAGCTCGACCGCTCGCTCCACGAGAGCCCCGCGAACATGAGCCAGGGCTGGGTGTAGGCCGCCGTCCACGGCGCCCAGTCCGCTTGAGCGAGCGCGACCGACCGCACGATGACGCGGTTGGCGCGGTAGCCGTGGGCGCTCGGCCCGGAGAGGTTCCAGACGCAGGTCACCTTGCCCCAGCCGTGATTGTCGCTCCCGCCCACCGCGAGCAAATCGTGGTCCTCGGCCAGCCGCAACACCCGGGCGCGCGCCGTGGCCGGGACGCCGATCGCCTTGGGCGCGCAGTTGACGATCTCGAACCCGTCGACGCCGGCGGTCACGAACTGGTCGAGGTCCTCCCAATGGTGCAGCCAGTATTCCGGGAGCGACGCGATGCCGATCGCCCCCGCGCGATGCAACTCGGCGAACAGGCCGAGCATCCCGTGGGTGTCGCTGTTGTAAGCCGCGCGGTCGATCAGTGTCATCGCGCCGAGCGCGACGATGTGCTGTCCGTAGACGCTCCATTCGACCCCGGGCAAGAGCCGGATGGGGTCGTCGACCGCGCGGTCGAGGATGACGTTGTGATCGGTGACATAGGACGCCTGGAACCCCTGCGCCGCGTGCCAGCGCGCGAGGTCCGCGACGGTCCAGCCGGGACGGCCGTCGTGAGAGCGAGCGGTGTGCGCGTGGTAATCGATGACCGTGAGCGTCGAGTCCGCGGTGACGAGCCGCGGCACCGGGCGGGGCAGCGCGAGCACGGCGACCACGAGGAGCGCGAAGGCGAGCCCCGTGGCCCCGGCGCGCAGCAGGCGTCGCGTGACGGAGCCGGGCCGCGTCACCCCCCAGAGGGCGATGCCGGACACCCACACCAGCAGGAACGCTCGCGCCCGCTCGAGGCTCAGGAACGTCAGCGCATCGAGCACGTCCGACGCTGGCGCGAACAGCGTGTAGAGCGCGGGGCGGATGAGGTCCGCGTCGGGTGGCGGCGCGCCGCTCACGGCGTCGACGAGCGCCGGCAGCGGGGCCAGGGCGGACACGAGCACCAGCGCGATGAGCCCGAGCGCGATCGGGTGGCGGCGGAAGAGATTCACTCGTACAATCTTGGGCATGAGGTCGCTCAACGCCACGGTCCTCGGGCCGCTCGCGTCGGGAATGGTGGCGGTGGGATTCGCGTGCCGCCCTGCGGCGCGCGCACCCGCCCGTCCGCCCGACGCGGGCACCATGGTGACGGTCTACGTCGCGCCGGGAGTCGCGGACCGCGTGATGGGTCGGCTGCAGCTGGTCGCGGCGCGCCACCAGTGGGCACTGTCGGTGCGCACCGACAGCGCGGCCGTCGGTGAGGCCGATTTACGGATCGTCGACAGCGCCGGCCGCTGGGTCGGCCGGATCCGGCCGGGCTCGCCCCTCGCCGCCCAGGCGCAGCAGATGGCGGACGCCGTGCTGCGCTGATGCCCAGCGCGCCGCGACCGCCCGGCCCTGCTCGCGGAGAGCCACGCGATCCGATGACGCTGCCTGCGGAGCTGACCACGGACCGCTTCGCCCAGATCCCCGATGTGGTGCTCGGGCCGCTCCGCGGGCGGCCCGAGTCCGACTGGCACCGGGCCCCGGCGGGGAAGTGGACTCCCGCGCAGATCGTCCACCACCTCGCGATCTCGCTCGACGCGAGCGGGCGCACGTTCGAGGCGCGGCGCGCCAAGCCGCCGATGCAACGCCGGCGACGGACGGCCCGAGAGCTGCTCGGCTACATCCTCGTCCTTGGCTTCGAGCGGACTCTGCCGGGCAGGGAGGCTCCGGCGGCCGTCCGGCCCGCCGAACGACCCGAGCCCCAAGCGGTCGAGCGCCAGCTCCGCGAGGGGGTGGAACGCTTTCTCGCGCTCGGGCGCACGCTCCTCCCCGACCGGCGCGCCGACTTGTTCGTCAAGAATCCCGCCCTCGGGGACTTGACCTTGCCGGAGTGGCTCCGCTTCCACGTCTGGCACTGTGCGCATCACGCGCGCCAGATCCGCGCGCGCCTCGGGTCGTGAGTCGCAAACGCAAGCGCAAGCTCACGCTGCGCGTGCCGAATCCCGACGCGCCGGTGAAGCAGCGCCTCAAGACCCCCCCGCATAAGGTGCACCGGGCCGCTACACAGTACCGACGCCAGCCGAAGCATCGGCGGCCGCTCGAAGAGGGCGAGTGATCGCAGCGTGACCATCGCCAGACCGGATGGGCTGGTGCTCCGATCCGATCAGCGCACCGCAAACGTATATTCTCGAACGCGCACGCCACCTACGTGATCGTCGGTGGCGGCATGACTGCCGACGCCGCCGCACATGCCGTCCGCGAGGTCGATCCCACAGGATCGATCGGCATGATCGGCGCGGAGCCGTACCCGCCTTACAATCGGCCGCCCCTGTCCAAGGCCCTGTGGAAGGGCGAGTCGGAGCAGACCATCTGGCGCGACACCACCGCGACTGCCCACAGGGCCGCATGGCGACGGACGACCAGGGCACGCGGTACCGGTTCTCGAAGCTGCTGCTCGCTACCGGTAGCGCGCCGCGCCGGGTACCGCCCGAAACCGATCAGATCATCTACTTCCGCACGCTCGACGACTACCGCCGGCTGCGGGCGCTCGCCGGCGAGAAGCTGCACTTCGCGGTTATCGGTGGGGGATTCATCGGTAGCGAAGTCGCCGCGGCGCTCCGCGGGCAGGACCGCGAGGTCACGATGCTCGTGCCCGAGGCAGGTGTCAGCGCGCGGCTGTTCCCCACGGATCTGTCGAGCTTTCTCGTGGAGTACTACCGCCAGAAAGGCGTCGTCATGCGGATGGGCGAAGGGCTGGCGCGGCTCGACCAGCGCGCCGGTCAGGGCGTCGTACGCACCACGACCGGCGCCGAGCTCGCCGCCGATGTCGTCGTCGCCGGGCTCGGCGTCGCGCCCAGCGTGGCGCTGGCCCAGCAGGCCGGGCTGCGCACGGACAACGGCATCGTCGTGGATGAGTTCTGCCGTACCAGTGATCCCGCTATCTACGCCGCCGGCGACGTGGCCAACTTCGCGAACCCGGCGTTGGGCACCCGCCTCCGGGTGGAGCACGAGGACAACGCCAACACGATGGGGCGCACCGCCGGCCTCAACATGGCGGGCCGCCGGACGGCGTATCACCACCTGCCGTTCTTCTACTCCGACCTGTTCGAGCTCGGCTACGAGGCGGTCGGCGAGTTGGACGCGAGGCTCGAGACCGTAGCCGACTGGAAGCAGCCGATGCGCGAGGGCGTGGTCTACTACTTGAAAGACGGTCGCGTGCGTGGCGTCCTGTTGTGGAACACGTGGGGGCAGGTGGACCACGCGCGCGCTCTCATCGCGGAGCCCGGACCGTTTCGGCCGGCGGCCCTCAAGGGCCGTCTCCCCGCCTAACCCCGTCCCCGCCAACCCGCCAACGCGTGCGCCGGGCGATCCGGCGGTGGCCCCGCACGACGCTCCGGCGGAGAACGACGGACGGGTCGGCCCCCGCTCCTCGGAGCGATCTATATTTCCCCGCATGAAGTCCGCCCTGTGGCTCTCCGTCCTCGTGAGCCTGAGCTCGTGCCACCCCCAGGCGAGCGCACGGGTCGACGCACCCGATGTCGCTCAGCTGCTGCCCCCCGCCGCGACGGAGAGCACGCTCGTCGTGCCGCGCGTGGTCTCGACGCCGAGCGTGGTGCTGTTTTGGCTGCGCGGGGCGGACACGCTCAGCGGCGACGAACGAGCCGACACCTTCGATGACCTGCGCTACTACACCTCGCAGGTCGCTCCCGCGCTTGAGGCGAACGACATCCGGCTGCTCGCCACCAAGGCCGAGACGGTGTACGTGGCGCTTCCCCACGCCCAGCGCCGCACGATTCTGCTCTCCGGCCTCGACTACCCCTACGGCTATCTGCTGATCGACCCGGGCGGTCCCGAGCGGATCCTGACCGGCGTGTACGCGGACGACGATCTCATGGACGAGTTGCGGGCCTATTTCGATCTGCCGGACGACTCGACCAGCACCCAGCCGCGGATCACTACCTGAGCACGGCAGCGCGCGACGTCCCCGATCTGGTGCTGGCGGGCGGCGACGTGTTACTGCATGAGGGGGGGTGGCGCGTCGTGCGGGCGGACGTGACGGTGCGGGACGGGAGGATTGCGGCGATCGGCCCGGGAGCGGCGCTGAGGAAGCATCAGGAAGCGGAGCGCGGCGGCCGATCCGGGCCCGGTCCCCGGGTGCGCGACTGCAGCGGCTGCCTCGTGATGCCGGGGCTGATCCAGGCGCACGTCCATCTCTGCCAGACGCTGTTCCGGGGCCTGGCCGATGACCTGCCGCTCGAAGACTGGTTGGTGCGCCGCATCTGGCCGCTCGAGGCCGCCCATACCGAAGAGACCGTATACGCGTCCGCGCTGCTCGGCGCCGCGGAACTGCTGCTGGGCGGGACGACGGCGATTCTCGACATGGAGACGGTGCGCCACACGGACGCCGCGTTCCGGGCGCTCGAGCGGATCGGCATCCGCGCCACGGCGGGGAAATGCCTGATGGACGCCCACCCCGAAGGGGCGCCGCTCGCACTGGCGGAATCGACCGACGCGGCCCTTGCCGACGCGGAAGCGCTGGCCGAGCGCTGGCACGGGGGCGCGGGCGGCCGGCTGCGGGTGTGCTTCGCCCCGCGGTTCGTGCCGAGCTGCTCTGGCCCCCTGCTCCGGGCCACGAGCGATCTGGCGGAGCGGTTCGACGCCCAGCTGCACACCCACGCGGCGGAGACCATCGTGGAGCGCGAAACGGTGCTGCGGACGACCGGACTGGACGAGATCGCGTACCTCGACTCGGTCGGCATCGCGGGCCCCCGCGCCGTCCTCGCCCACTGCGTCTGGGTGGACCCGCACGAAATGAACCGACTCGCCCGCCAGGGAACGAACGTGGCACACTGCCCGTCGTCGAACCTCAAGCTGGCGAGCGGCATCGCCAAAGTCCCGGAGCTGCTCGCCGCCGGGTGCCGCGTCGCGATCGGGGCGGACGCCGCCCCGTGCAACAACCGCCTCGACGCGTTCGCCGAGATGCGCCTCGCCGCTCTCGTGCAGAAGCCTCGACTCGGGGCGGACGCGCTCCCGGCGGCGCAGGTGCTCGAGCTGGCGACGCTCGGCGGCGCCCACGCCCTCGGGCTCGACGCCGAGATCGGGTCCATCGCACCCGGTAAGCGCGCGGACCTGGTGGTGCTCGACCTCCGCGAGCCGCACCTCCACCCCCTGCTCGGCGACCCGGTCTCGCTCGTCGTGTACGCGGCGTGCGCGAGCGACGTGCGCGACGTGGTGGTGGATGGCCGCCCCGTCGTCCTCGGGCACGAGCTCGTCACGGCGCCGGTCGACGCGATCGTCCGCGAGGGGGACCGGTGTGCGGCGGAGCTGCACCGGCTGGCCCGGCTCACCTGATTGCATCCGGCCGCTGCGGTGCTGTTCACGCCCGCGGCGCAGGCACCCTCCGACTCGGGCGCGGCGCTGTTCCACGCGTGGTGCAAGGCGTGCCACGGCGCCGACGGACGCGGCGTCGCCGCGGCCTCGACTCGCCTGGAAGTGCCACCTGCGGACCTGGGGGACTGCAAGGGCTCGACCGCGGAACCCGAGGCGCGGTGGGTGAGCATCGTCACGAAGGGCGGGGCGGCGTTCGGCCTGTCGCTCGACATGCCGGCGTTCGGCGAGGCGGCCACCGCGGCGCAGATCCGCGCGGTCGTCCGCTACGCGCGGTCGTTGTGCGGTGAGCGCGGCTGGCCACCGGGTGAGCTGAACCTGGCTCGGCCGTTTCTGGTCGAGAAGGCCTATCCGGAAGACGAGGTGGTCATCGTGGACGAGGCACGCGACCAGGAATACATCTACGAGCGCCGGCTGGGCCAGCGGCTGCAGATGGAGGCGAGTGCCCGCTCCGCTTTCGACGGCCAACCGAACGCCTTCGCCGGCGTCACCGGCGCGCTCAAGTACAACGTGTGGCACAGCCTCGAGCGCCGCGCGCTCGTCAGTCTCGGCATCGAGCTCACGCCCCCCCTCGGCCGGCAGACGCGGTGGGACGTCCAGCCGTTCTTGAGCTTCGGCGCCCACCCGGGGCAGGTGCTCGTGGTGCAGGGCGAGATCGTGAGCCGCTGGGAGGAGGGTTCGGGGATCAGCGCCGCTGAGTACCGGCTCGGGCTCGGGGGCGACGTCGGGCGCTACGTGCCGATGCTCGAGGCCGGGTGGACGGTGCCGACGGTGGGCCCGCGCACCGTGACGCTGTACCCGCAGCTCTGGATACGGCTCTCGCGGCTCGGGCACGTCGCGGCCTCGCTCGGCGCCGCGCTGCCGACGGTGGGCCCCGAGCCGCATCGCCCACGCCTCATCAGCTTCCTGCTGTGGGATTTCGGGGACGCGTCGCTATTGCGGGGGTGGTAGCCTCCCGCCGTTCGCGCTGAACCGCTGGATCGTTTGGGCGAGCTTCGCCGCCGCGACCGCTAGGTGCTGCGACGTGGTCGTGAGCTCGCCGAGCGAGGCGATCTGTTGCTCGGTGGCGGCCGACGTCTGCTCTGCGCCTTGTGCCGCCGTTTCGGCGATGCCCGCCACCTCCTCTAAGCGCCGCACGACGTCGCGGATGCGAGCCGTCTGCCCCTCGGTTTCCCCGGCGAAGGCGGTGGCGAACTGCACCGTGGCGTTCAGGTCACCGAAGATGGCATCGAGCGCCTGGCGCACCGCCGCCGAGACCGCCCCCACGCCGCGCGCGGTGCGGCGGCCTTCCTCCATCGCGGCGAGCAGCTGGGCGATCTGGTCCTGCGTTTGGCGAACGCGGGCCCGCACCTCGTCGGCGGAGCGCGCGCTTTGCTCGGCCAGCTTGCGCACCTCATCGGCGACCACGCGGAACCCGAGACCGTGCTGGCCCGCACGGGCGGCCTCGATCGCCGCATTCAGCGCGAGCAGGTCGGTCTGGCTCGCGATCCGGGTGATCGCGTCGACCAGCTTCCCGATCTCGCGCGAGCCCTGTTCGAGCGTACCGGCGGCGCGCGACACCTGGTCCAGGTGGTCCACGAGCGTCACCAAGAGGGCGCTCGCCTGAGCGATCTCCTCCCCGTGGCGGCGCGCTTGCTGCGCGACACCGGCGATCTGGCGCTCGGCTTCCTGGGCCCGGACGTGAAGCTGGGAGGCCACGGTCGCCGCCGCCTCCGAGTCGGCCCGCCCGTGCCCGATGAGCTCGCGCTGCCGCTCGGTGCCGCGCGACAGGTGCTGGGTGGCGGCCGAGATCTCCTCGGAAGCCGCCTGGAGTTGTTGGGCCGACGCGGCGAGCTGCTCGGCCATGGCGGCGAGTTCCTGCCCCTGCTGCTGCACTTGCCGCACGATCCCGGCGATCGCGTCGGTCGTCCGGTTCATGCTCACGCCCAAGAACCCCAGTTCGTCGAGCTCTTCGTCCTGCACCTTCGCCGTCAGGTCGCCGCGCTCCACGAGGGCGAGCGTCTCGCGCACCGCGTAGAGCCGGGCGACGATGCGCGAGAGCATCGGCACGAGCGCCACGGTCGCGAACACGAGCACCAGCGTTTCCTCGAGGAAGACGCTCCACGCCCAGCCGAGCTCGCCCTGATTGGTACGCAGGGCCGTGACGAGCGCGAACCCCGCGAGATTGAGGACCAGCGCCTGCCAGGCATCATTGGCTCCGAGGTAGAGCGCTGCCTGGAGCGGGGCGATCAGGTACGCCGCGTACAGCAGGTGTCCCGTGGGCCCCACGGCGTACAGGATCGCGGAGATCATGGCGGCGCCGACCGCGATGTTCAGGTGCGCATACCAGGGGCGGAACCCCGGCGCCTGGACGAGTCGGACCATGGCGTAGTTCACCGCGGCGAACGCCACGGTGAAGCCGAGGATGAACGGCCAGGTGATGGCCACGAGCCCCGCAAGCCGCACCCCCGCGAGCAGCGCGATGCCGAACCCCACGAACCCCCAGCGTGTCCGGGTGTTCGCCGCGAGATACTGGCGTTGTTTGGCGCGCTCTTCGGCCGCGAGCTGGTGGACGAGATCGACCGCGTCGGGCATGACGGGAACATGCCCCGACCGAGCGACCGGGGGTAGAGGGCCTACAGCCGGAACAGGTAGCTCACCTTGAGGAAGAACCCGTCCGATGTGCGGGTCAAGCTGCGGAACTGAAAGGCGTCAGGCTCGGTGAGCGACGAGCCGTAGCCGACGAAGCACACGGTGCCCGGGGTGGGCCTGTAGGAGAACAGGAAATCCGAGCGGAAGTCGTTCGTCGTCACGCCGCGCGCGGGTCCGAGGCGGGCGGTGGCGGCGGCATCGAGCACCAGCGGCAACCCGGTGCGCGGGTCCAGGAGCGCGCCGCGCTCTTGGGCGAAGTACTGCCCGACGTAGCGAAAGAAGATGTAGCGCGTCAGCTGGTATTCGAGCTTGAGCCGGGGAATGTTGGCCACGGAAAACCGGCTTCCGTCGCGCCCGCGCGTGATGCGCTGATGCGTCCACAAGGCGTCGACCCGCACCGCCGGCGTCGGTCGCCAATTGAGCGTCGTCTGCACGTCCATTTCGCGGCCAGCCGCGGCCTCGGCGAAGATCGGCACCGCGCCATATCCCGCGGTCACGGCGGCGGTGACGGCGCGGCTCGGGGTGTTCACGCTGGCGTTGGCCCCGAGCAGGTTGTAGAGGCCGTGCGGCAGGACGAACGGCGTCCCCCCAACGCTGTCGGTCGTGTACCCAGCGTAAAACCCCGCGTCGAAGACTTGCTCGACATCGTTCAGGCTGACGGAAAGGCCCCAGCCGCCGCGCGCGTTGACAATCCAGGTGTTCTGCCACCCGCCCTCGATCGTGCTGCGGCCGCGCAGGAAGTCGTCATAGCGCCACAGCGGCGTGTAGCCGACGAACGTGGTGACCTGCTCGAGCAGGGCGCCGGGGTGGCCGTACCAGCTGAACCGGTTGAAGAGACGCCCCTCCACGTAGTTGGTCCGCGGCACGAAGCCCGATGCGGCCACGAAGTCAGGGCTGACGCCCACGAGCTCGGCGTGGTTTCCGTAGGCCCGGCCCGTGCGGTCGTACAGCGTCAGGTCCCACAGCCGGCCGGCGCGGGCGCCGGTGCCGTCCCGCGTCCAGGTGCCCACGACCTGCGCCTGCGAGAACCAGATGGTGCGCCACACGACGCGCACGTCGGAGCCGAGGAGGCGATTGTAGGCGTCGCCGTCGACGCGATCGGTATACACGAGCCCCGCGGTCGAGCTCGCTCCCAGGTCGCGCCGCACGCGCAGCAGGTCGTAGATCGGGTTGTCCCGCGTGACCGACTGGTCCTTGTCGTCCACGGCGGCGAGGTAGGCGACGTTCGTGCCTCCCACTTTGCCCGTGAGCTTCGCCCCCACCACCGGTTGCGCGACGCGCCGCGTGTAGATCAGCCGGTTCGGTGTGTCGTATTGCTCGAGCGCCTCGAGAAAGAACGGGCGCTTCTCGGGAAAGAACAGGGGGAACCGCGCGTTCGCCGTCACTTGGCCGACGTCCGCTTCGACTTGCGAGAAGTCGGGATTCGCGGTCGCGTTGAGGCTCAAGTTCTGGGTCACGCCCCAGCGCACCGTGCCACCCAGATCAGGCGTGCCGGTGTAGAGGTAGCCGGCGGGCGCGGGGGGAACGCGGGGGGTACCGCTGACCTTGGTGGTAAACTCCGGGGTCGCGTCCATCACGAGGCCGCGGTGCAGCCCGGTGAGCCCGACGAGCCGGCCCGACTGGATGAGAAAGCTCGCGCTCGCCCGCACCGTCGGCGCCCAGGTGTCCTCGTATCCGGTGTGCTGCGTCTCGCGCACCACCTGGAAGCCCCAGACTTGTGGATCGGCCGACTGATAGCGCAGGCTCTTGAAGGGGATGCGGAGCTCGACTTCGTAGCCGAAGTCCGTGAGACGGCCGCGCGACTCGTACACGTAATCGGGGTTGAGATCGATCGTGGCGTCGAACCGGCCCCCGGCCGTCGGCCCGCCCGCTGCGGCTTCGACGCCGTCGCTCCAGACGCCGTCCTCCTGCACCCCGAGAGGGTTGACCGCGAACAACAGCGCGCGCCGGTGATCGGCGTAGGTGTCGAGCAGTAACACCACACGGTCGTCGGCGTCGATGTTGTCGCGGTCGGCGAGCGTGGCGCGGACGACGGCGCCGTGGGACTCATACGCGCGGATGCCGAAGTAGATGGCATCTGGCGAATACCAGACCAGTACCTGCGTCGAATCGGCAGCCGGGCGCCCGTCCACGGGCCGGTACTGCGAGAAGCCCGTCAAGAGCGCCGCTTGACGCCAGACTGGCTCGTCGAGGACCCCGTCGATCCGCGCGCTCGTCTCGATGCGCGGGATGCGCACGTCGAGCTGCCGGGCGAGGCCGCTGTAGGTCGGCCCGGGGTCGGTCGCCCCCTGGAAGGCGAGGAGCAGCAGCAGCATGGGTGGGGAAAACATAGGAGCCGGAAGGAGCAAACGGTACTCTCACGCGTGCGACCGTCGATTCGTCAGCTGGCGCCCGCCCTACCCGGCGCCCGACGACTATTCGTAGCGCAATGCGACGATGGGATCGAGCGCCGCGGCGCGGCGCGCCGGCCAGATACCGAAGAACAGCCCCACCGCCGCGCTGAACACGAAGGCGAGGAGAATGGCGAGCGGGGAGATGAGGGTATTCCAGTGCGCGAGCAGGGACAGCACGATGGCCCCGCACGAGCCGACGAGCACGCCGATCAAGCCGCCCAGCAGACACAACACCAGCGCCTCGACCAGGAACTGGAACAGGATGTTGAACCGCGTGGCACCGAGCGCCTTGCGGACCCCGATCTCGCGCGTACGCTCGGTGACCGAGACGAGCATGATGTTCATGATGCCGATGCCGCCGACCAAGAGGCTCACGGCCGCGATCCCCGCGAGCAGGTACTTGAACGTGTCGGTCGTCTGCTGCAACGTCGCCAGGATGTCGGTCTGGTTGCGGATCTGGAAATCATTGTCCTGGCCGGGCCGGATCTTGTGCTGGCGTCGCAGCACGCGCTCGATCTCGATCATGGCGAGGTTCATCGACTCCAGATCGCGGGCCTGCACGGTGATGTCGCGGAGCCGGTCCGTGCCGATGACGCGGTAGCGTGCGGTCTGGAGCGGGATCAGGATCTGTTCGTCCGGGTTGAAGAATCCCTGCGCCCCCTTCTCCGAGAGGACGCCGATAATCTCGAAGGCGATACTGCGGATCAAGATCTGCTGGCCGATCATGGCGGTGCGGTTGGAATTGAGCATCTGGGGCACCGCCGCGCCGAGCAGGGCAACGCGGCGCCGCGCCGCATCGTCCCCGGCCGTGAACGCGCGGCCATCGGTGACGGTATAGCTGTGAATCGGGACGTACTGCGGGCTCGTGCCCAGCACCGTCACGTTGATGTTCTGATCGCCCATCTGTACTTGGAGGTTGGAGCCGAGCTCCGGCACTACCGCGGTCACGAACTGCGCGTTGTTGGCGAGGGCCGTGTCGTCATCCATCGTGAGGCTGACGCGGTTGTTGCTGGCGACACCGCGCATGAAGCTCTGCCCGGGGTATACGCTCAACAACGTGGGGCCGAGCGCCTGAATCCGATCCTGGATGGATTTCTGCGCGCCCGAGCCGAGCGCGATCATCGTGATCACGGCGCCGACGCCGATGATGATGCCCAGCATCGTGAGCAGCGAGCGCAGCTTGTTCACCCGCAGCGCTGCGAGCGCCACCTTGACGATCTCGACCAGGAGCATCGCTACCTCGCCGGGGCGCTCGTAGGCACGAGCACCGTGTCTCGGTCGGTCAGGCCGCCGGTCACCTCCATGTAGTCCTGATCGGTCAGGCCAGACCGGATCGGTACGGGCACGATCGTGCCGCCCCGCAGGGCGAAGACGATGTAGCTCGTGTCGGCGCCCGCGCCCGCCCCCGCGCCCGCCGCCCGGGGCGTCCCCGCCCCGGAATCGCTCGCGCGCCGTGGCGGCTGGGGCGCCCGCTCGGCCGCGTGCAGCTTGCTCCCGTCCGTCGGGTCACCGCCGCTGCTACTCGGTCGCCCGTTCGCCGACCCGGGCGTCCCGAGCTGGCGCTCGACCGCGCGGGGATCGAGCCCGAACACGCTAGCCGCGGAGGCGACGTCGCGGGCCCGCCGCAACGCCACGTTCGGGACGGCGAGCACGCCCTGGCGCTGGCCGATGTGGATCTCGACCTCGGTGTTCATCCCGGGCTTCAAGAGATGCTCCGGGTTCAGGATGTTCACCTCCACGGGGAACATGGTGACGTTCTGGCTCACCTGGGCCTGCGGCTCGATCTTCAGGACCCGGCCGTCGAACGCGCGGTTGGGGTAGGCGTCGACGCTGATCGTCACCGGCAGGCCCGGCTGCACCTTGCCGACGTCCGTCTCGTCGACCAGCGCCGAGACCTGGACGGTGTCGAGGTTCGCCATCTTCAAGATCACGGTCCCCCCGCCCACGTCGTTGGTGGGGCTTGAGATCACGGTGCCGAGCACGGCGTCGAGCTCGAGCACGGTGCCGGTGATGGGGGCCTGGACGTGCGTGTCCTGCATCGCGTCTCGGGCCGTCTGCAGGGTTGCCGTCGCCGTGGCCAGCGCCGCTTGCGCGGTAGCTGACGCGAGCTGCGCCGAGTCGTAGGCGGCGGGCGTGATGGACTGGCTCTGGAGCAGCGCCTCGCTCCGCTTGAGCTGCGCCGTGGCGTTGGTGAGCTGCGCCCGGGCCACCGCCACGTTCGCCTGTGCCTGGGTCAGATTGTTCTGCGGAATGCGCGGGTCGATCCGCGCCAGGAGCTGGCTCTTCCGTACCTCGTCGCCGGTCTGCACGGGCTCCTCCAAGATCTCGCCCGAGGCCTTGGACTTGACGCTGAGGGTGAGGATCGGCTGGATCACGCCCGACGCGGTCGCCGTCACGATGATGTCGCGGCGCTCGACGGGAATCTTCCGGTACAGGGGTGCGGGCGCCGCGTGGCGGCACGCGGCCGCGGCGAGCGCCAGAGCGGCGAGGCCGATCGTGCGCCAACGCGTCACGCTCGTCATCGCGACCCGCCGCTCTGCGGCTGCTGGCGCAGGCCGGGGAGGCCGCCGCCTGTCACGGTCGTGAAGCGCTGCCGGAACTGCTGCTGCGACTGCACGAGCGACGCGGTGGGCAGGACCAGCACCGTGTCCCCCTCCTGGAGGCCGCTCGTGACCTCGATGTAGTCCTGATCGCTGAGCCCGGTCCTGACCTGGGCGGCGATGACGCTGCCGCCCCGCAGCGCGAACACGACGTAGCTCTGGTTGTTGCGGGACTGGCGCGTGCCGGCCCCCGCGGATCGGCCGAACACGCGCCCCAAGAGCGCGCGTTCGGCCGGCGTCGGCACGGCCCCGCTTGTCATCTTGGCGAGGGCCGCTCGCAGCTGCTCGGCGGACACGCCCGGCGGCAGCACCACGGTCCGCCCGTTCGGCAGCGTGACGGCGGCGCCCCCGCCCCCGGCCTGGGCGGCGGGGGACGTGGCGTCAGCCGCGCGCGCGGCTTGAGGCGCAGCGGCTGTGCTGATCTCGCGCGCGACGGTCTGCGAGTCGAGGCCCAGCAGGCTGACCGCGCTAGTGACGTCCCGTGGGGTGCGGAGCGCGGCGTTCGGCACGGCGAGCACGCCGTCGCGCCGGCCGGTGCGGATCCGCACCTCGGTATGCATGCCTCGCTTGAGCAGGTGTCCCGGGTTCGGGACGTTGATGAGGACCGGGAACATGGTGGTGTTCTGCACGACCTGCGCCTGCGGCATGACTTTCAGGATCGTCCCTTCGAACACGCGGTTGGGATAGGCGTCGACGCTGACGCCCGCCGCCATGCCCGCCTGCACCCTGCCGATGTCCGTTTCGACCACGAGCGCCGAGTCCTGCACGGCGTCGAGGTTCGCCATCTTGAGGATCACCGTGCCGCCGCCCAGCGTCGGGCTCGAGATCACGGTGCCGCGGACCGCGTCGAGCTCGAGCACGGTGCCGCTGATCGGCGCCCGCACGTGCGTGTCTTCCATCGCGTCCTTGGCGGTCTGCAGGTTCGCCTCGGCCGTCACGACTGCCGCCTCGGCGGTGACGTAGGCGAGCTGGGCGGCGTCATACGCGGTCTCGGCGAGCGAGTTGCTCCGGTAGAGGACCTCGCTCCGCTGGAACTGCGCCGCGGCGTTCGCCAGTTGCGCCCGCGCCTTGTCGACGCTCGCTTGCGCTTGCGTCAGGTTGCTCTGCGGGATGCGGGGGTCGATCGTGGTCAACAGCTGACCTTTCTTCACCTCGTCGCCGGTCTGGACCGGCTGCGCGATGATCTCTCCCCAAGCCTTCGACTTCACGCTGAACGTGAGGGCGGGCTGGATGATGCCCTGCGCGACGATGGTGACGACGACGTCACGGCGCCGTACGGCGATCTTCTCGTACAGCGGCGCGGTCTGTGCCTTCCCGCACGCCGCGCTCGAGAGGACGAGCGTGGCGGCGGCGAGCGCGCGCTTCACGCGCGCCGCTCCATGCGCTCGTCGCGCTCGACGAGTCCGTCGCGCAGGTGGATTTGGCGAAAGGCGTTGGCCGCGATGTCGGCTTCGTGCGTCACCAGGACGATCGTCTGCCCGGTGTCGTGGAGCTGGCCGAACAACCGCATGATGTCCGCACCCGTGGCCGAATCGAGGTTCCCCGTGGGCTCGTCGGCGAGCAGGATCGACGGATCGTTGACGAGCGCCCGCGCGATAGCGACGCGCTGGCGCTGGCCCCCCGACAGCTCGTTGGGCCGGTGCTGCATGCGGTCCGCGAGCCCGACGTGCTCGAGCGCCCGCGCCGCCTTGGCGCCGCGCTCCTTGGCCGGGAGGCCCGCGTAGATCAACGGCAGCTCCACATTGTGCAGCGCGCTCGCCCGCGGCAGCAGGTTGAACGTCTGGAAGACGAACCCGATCTCCTTGTTCCGAATCCGGGCCAGCGCGTCGTCCGACAAGTCGCTCACCTTCTGGCTGTTGAGCCAGTACTCGCCCGCGGTGGGGGTGTCGAGGCAGCCGATCAGATTCATCAGGGTCGACTTCCCGGAGCCCGATGGGCCCATGACGGCGACGTACTCGTTGCGGCGGATCTGGATCTCCACACCGCGCAGGGCGCGCACGACTTCGCCCCCCATGTCGTAATCCCGCGTCAGCTTGTGCGTCAGGATCACGATGTCGGGCTGCGGCGTGTCGCCGGTGCGGAAGGTCGTCGCTTCGAGGCTCGTCACAGCGAATGCCCCACCAGCGCCTCGAGCTGCGCCTGGGCGATGAGGTAGTTGTAGCGCGCTTGGACGCGGCTGACCTCGGCCTGGGTGAGGTTTGCTTGGGCCGTGAGCAGGTCGAGCAGGGTCCCGGCGCCGAGCCGGTAACGCTCCTGCTGGACGCGGACGGCCTCGGTGGCGGCGGCCACGTTCGCGCCGGCGATCCCGATCTGGGCGTGCGCCGTGAACAGGGCGGCGAGCTGCTGGGTCAGCTGCGCGTTCGTCTGGCGTCTGAGGTCCGCCGCGTTGGCCAGGGCGACGTCGCGCTGGACCGATGCGGTGACTTGGTCTGCCTCGCGCGTGAACCCATTGAACAGCGTCCAGTTCAACGAGAAGCGGAGCGTCCAGTTGTTGAGATAGTTCTGCGTGGTCGACCAGGGCGCGTCGAAGCCCGTGTACCCGTTGGAGTACGACGCCGACAGCGTCGGCCAATACTCCGCGCGCGCTACGCTCACCTGCGCTGCGGCTGCGCGCGCTTGCGCCCGCGCCTGGCGCACGAGCGGCGCGGAATCGATGGCCTCAGCCCGCAGCGCCGTCGTGTCCGGGAGTGGCGGGAACGCGGTGTCGGGCGCCGCTCGGACCGGCTGGTCGACGCCGATCTGCCGGCCGAGATTCGCTTGGGCCGTCGCCAGGTTGGCCCGCGCTTGCAGGAGCGCGAGCTGGGCGTTACCGAGGTCGACGGTCGCGGTTAGCGTGTCGGACCGGGTCGCCGCCCCCGCCTGGAACTTGTTCACAGAGATCTGGAGCTCTTCCTTGCCGCGCTCGACCTGCGCCAGCGCCACGCGCACCAACTCTTCGTTGGCGAGCGAGGTGAAGAAGAACTGCGCGGTCGCCGCGGTGACCTGGTAGCGCTGGCTCACGAACCCCGCATCGGCCGCGTCCAGCGTGGCGCCTGCGGCACTTCTGCTGGCGAACCGCCGGAACCCGTCGAACAGGTCGAGGCTCACAGCGAACGAGCCCGAATACGTGGTGCTGGTGGGCACCCCACGCACGATCTGCCCGGTGCTCGGATTGTAGCGATTCGTGGACGCATCGTTGGACGAGCCGCCCGCCGTGATCGTCGGCAGGAACGCGCCCAGCGCCGAACGCTGACCGGCCCCGGCGCTGCGTTGGGTGCCTCGCGCCTGCACCACCGCCGGCTGCACGTCGAGGGCGCGGCGCACCGCTTCCGCGAGCGTCACCTGGAGCGGCGCCTGCTGCGCCGCGAGCCCGGGCGCCGCGAGCGCGGCCACCACGCCCGCGATCACCGTGCGACGAAGGACCGTCATGGCTTCTTGCGGCTCGAGTCGGATCGGGCCTGCTGTTTTTGATGCCGATACCGGGTCACATGGTCGCGGTACTGCACTGCCTGGGTGGGGGTCAATTGGCGCACGACCTCTGAGTCCATGCGGCTGCGGATCGCGTCGAAGCGCGGCTTCACGGAATCCCAGACGGCACTCAGCTCGCCGAAGTGCCGCCCCAGGATGGCGTAGACCGAGTCGTGCTGCGCCGGCGTGAGATGCAGCTCCTCGTTCAGCTCGGCCACCATCCGGTCCAGGCCGTGCGGGCGCTCGGAGCGCCGGTCGGCGCCGTAGTGGGCCCACACGGCGCGCACACCCGTCCCGACCGCGACGCCAGCCAGGAACGTTGCCGCGAGCAGCGTGAGCGCCCGGGTCTTGGAGGAGTTCGGCATCACCGCGCGTCCACCTTTCTAGTTCTCGATAACGGAGGCGAGAATGACGGCGGCGTCCGCTTGGGCGGTAGGCGCCAGCAGCGTCTCGGCAACCGACGGCTGCGCCGCTGGCGCGGCCAACCCCGCGCGGCCCACCAGGTACCCCGCGGTGAGCGCGACCAAGGCTGCGGCGGCGACGCCGAGGCGCGACCAGCGGGCCAGCACCGTGTCCCACGACGCGGCGCGCACCTGATCGGCACGCGCGAGCACCCGGGCCACGAACGGGGCCGGGTCGCCGGGATCGAGGGCCCGCCGCAGCGCGTCTCCGAGCACCGCGTCGGGTCGATGATCGAACGACAGCGATTCCTTCATGCCTCCTCCTTCCAGTCTCCGAGCAGGGCGCGCAGCCGGCGCCGCCCGTGGAACACTTCGGATCGCACCGTGCCTTCCGGGATGCGGAGGATCGCGGCGATCTCGGCGTGCGAATAGCCCTCGACGTCGAACAACACCACGGCTGCGCGCCGCCGTTCGGATAGCTCCGCGAGCGCTTGGCGCAAGCGCTCGCCCAGCGCTCGCCGCTCGGTCGTGGCGTCGGGCCGAGGGCCGCCGGCCGCGAGCCCCACGTCCAACGGCTCACTGCGCCGCACCGAGCGCCGCCGCCGCCGATCCGTGGCGGCGTTCGCGACGATCCGCAAGAGCCAGGGACCGAACGGCCGGCGGGCGTCGTACTGCTCGAGCTTCACGAGCGCCGACAGCATGGCATCCTGCGCCGCGTCGTCCGCGTCCGCCGCGTTCCCCAGGATGGCCCACGCGACCCGGCGCGCGACGCCGGCATAGCGTTCCACGAGGATGCCGAACGCCGCCCGGTCGCCCGCCACGGCCCGGGCGACCAAGACCCCCTCGGCGGCCTCGTCCTGTTGAGCTATACGCGCGACGGGGCGCGGGGGTTGGGGATCAGGCATCGTCGGCGTCCCGCGTGCGGCGCAGCTCGAAGCCGTATAAGACGAACGTCAAGGCCAGTGCGAACGCGCCCGTAGCGAACACGATGCCCATCGTCCGCGGGAAGACGACCAGCAGGACCCCGACCGTGGCGGCGACGAGCGCCGCCGTGGCCGCGATCGCGCGCCGGAGCCCGCCCGCCACGCGGCGCAGCGCCACCACCGCGACAGCCCCGAGCTCGTATCCGGAACGCTTGTGCGACGTGTCGGGCGGTACGTCGGCGCCGGTCGTCGGCGCGTCCACGAGGCGCGGCGGCAGCAGGCTGCGGCGCGCCTGCAGGACGATCTCCCGGCTCATCCGCATGTCGCGCCGGAACTGGTCGGCGAGCTCCGCCGTCAGCCCCTCGCATTCGGCGGCGATGTCGAGCTCGTAATTCGTGAGCAGGCTCGAGACGTTCAGATTGCTCGAGCCCACGCGGGCCCAGCGCTGGTCCACGAGCATCGTCTTCGCGTGGATCATCGGCCCGTCGTATTCGAACACCCGCACGCCGGCGTGCAGCATCTCGCGGTAGCCGATGCGCGTGAAGCTGCGGAGCACCGGCAAGTCGGTCGTCCCCGGGACGAGCAGCCGCACGTCCACGCCAGCCTTCGCCGCGTCGAGCAGGCTCGCATACAGCGGAGCGGGTGCGATGAGGTAGGCGTCCGTGATCCACAGCCGCTCGGCCGCGCTCGCGACGAGGAGCTGCACGGTGCGGTACACGCGCGCCCGTTGCGGCACGCCCTCCACGACGCGCACGCTGGAGTCGCCGCAGGGGGCCGGATCGGCGACCAGCTCGTCGGGAGGGAGCGCGGCGCCGGCGCGTGCCCAGGTGCGGGCGAAGGTGCGATCCAGCGCCGCGACGGCGGGCCCCGAGACCGCGACCATCGTGTCGCGCCAGGGCCGCCGCTTGCGCGCCGGGTCCCCGGCCCATTCGTCCCCGATGCACAGTCCACCGAGGATAGCCCACGTGCCGTCGGTGGTGAGGAGCTTGCGGTGGTCGCGCGCGAGCAGCTCGAACAGCCGCAGCGAGGCGAACGGGTGGAAGACGCGCACCTCGGCGCCCGCCTGGCGCAGGCCGCGCCAGTAGCGGCGCGCGGTGCCGACGGAGCCGAGCGCGTCGTACAACACCCGCACGTGCACCCCGGCGCGCGCGCGCTCGGCGAGGGCAGCCGCGAAGCGCCGACCGGTCGTGTCGTCGCGGATGATGTAGTTCTCGAAGTGGATCGTACGGCGCGCGGCCGCGATCGCCGCGAGCATGGCCGCGAGCGCGCGCGGGCTGTCGGGGTGATGCTCGAGGCGGTTCCCGCCGATCGGCCGCGCACCGGCCGCACGGTCGATCGCCAGCGCGAGCTCGTCGCGCGCGACGGGCGCGCTGCGCCGCGCCGCCGCGGTCAGGGGAGCGCTCACCCCACGGGCGCGGCCGCCGCGCCCAGGCCGAGTGCGCCCTCGGCGGGGCGGAGCGCCTGGATCACGAAGGCGATGTGCTCGTCGAGCGGAACGCCCAGCTCGTCGGCGCCCTGTCGCACCTCGTCGCGGTTCACGCCGCGCGCGAAGGCCTTGTCCTTGAGTTTCTTCTTCACCGACGACACCTCGAGATCGGCAAAACTCTTCGACGGCCGGACCAGTGCGCAGGCGACCAGGAACCCGCACAGCTCGTCCACCGCAAACAGCGCTCGCGCCATCGGCGCGTCGCGCGGCACGCCGCTGTACGTGGCGTGGCCGAGGATCGCCCGGCACATCGGCTCCGGGAGCCCGCGCTCGCGCAGCAGCGTCACGCCCCACGCGGGATGACCTTCGGTCGACGAATGCTCCGGGTTGGGGAACCGCTCGTAGTCGAAGTCGTGCAACAACCCCACGAGTCCCCAGGCCTCGGCGTCCTCGGCGTGCTTCGCGGCGTAGGCCCGCATGGCGGCCTCGACCGCCAGCATGTGCTGACGCAACGACGGGGACCGGGTGTGTTCGCGCATCAGGGCCAACGCCTCGTCGCGGGTCATGCTGTGCCTCCAGGACACCCCGGCCCCTCGCCCGGGGAGTGACCGCCGTCTTCGGGCCCTGAGTCGACCCCCCACCGCTCCGCCCACAGCTCGGCCATGAGAATGGGCCAGAGCTGGCGGGCATGGTTGCGCCGGCCCGACCGGTGCTCGGCGAGCAGTCGCGCGGTGGGCGCGCCGGGGAACAGCCGGGGCGCCTTCAGGTGCCGGTCCGCGAGCGACGCCAGGCCGGTATTGAGCCAGCGCGCCACCGGCACCGACAGACCACGCTTCCTCCGACGGATCACCGCGTCCGGGACGAGCCCGCGCGCCGCTGCCTTCAATATCACCTTGGTGGTCAGGCCCCGCACCTTGAGTGCCGCCGGCGCGGGCAGGGCCAGCTCCATCACCTCGCGGTCCAAGAACGGGGCGCGCGCCTCGATGGACGCGAGCATGGTCCCGCGATCCACCTTGGCGAGCAGATTGTCGGGCAGATAGGAGAGGAAATCGAGCCACAGCACGCGGTTGACGGATGCGGCGGCGGGAAAGCGGTCCAGCAGCGCGCTCGCCCAGGCGAGCGCGCGGGCATCCGGGCCGAGCGCGCCGAACCACGTGAGGTGTCGCTCGAGGAGCGGTAGCTCCGCGGCGGCAACCAGCTGCTTCAGCATGAATTCGATCGTCACCTTCCCGGTCGACGTGGGGAGGCGGTTCACGAGCCAAGCCAGCGCCGCTCGGGCGGAGCGGGGGACCCGGCGGTACAGCCCGGCCGCGTGGTGCCCGAGATAGGTCGGGTAGCCGCCGAACAGCTCGTCCGCCCCTTCACCCGACAACACCACCTTGACCTGCTCGCGCGCGGCCTCGGCCAGCAGGTAGGTAGGGAGGATGGCCGGATCGCCTATCGGCTCCGCGAGCGAGCGCGTCACGAGCGCGAACGCCCGTTCGAGCGCTTGGTCGTCCGCGGTCACGACGTGATGGATCGTGCGGATAGTGTGGGTCACGGCTTCTGCATAACCGCTTTCGTCGTAGCCCGGCTCGGCGAACTTCACGGTGTAGGTGTGGATGCGCTCGCCCGCCATGACGCGGGCCGCCGCCGCCGCGAGCAGCGAGGAGTCGAGCCCGCCGCTCGTGAACACCCCGACGGGGACGTCGGACATGAGCTCGCGCTCGACTGCGCGGAGCAGCATGTCGCGCAGCGCGGCGGGCCGGTCGAGCACGGGCGGCTGCGCCGCGACGGCGGCGGGGTCCCAGTAGCGGGACACCGTCAGGCCGCCACGGTCGGCCACGAGTACGTGGGCGGGTGGGAGCTTTGAGATCCCGGCGAGCAGCGTGTACGGGGCCGGGACGTACCCGAGGGCGGCGTACAGTGCGACGCCGACCGGATTCAGCCGGCGCGGCTGATCGGGGTAGGCGAGCAGCGCCTGCACCTCAGAGGCGAACCGCAGCTCGCCGGCCACCTCGCTCCAGAACAGTGGCTTCTCGCCCGCGCGGTCGCGCGCCAGCACGAGGCGCTCGCGCGCGTCGTCCCACACCGCGAGCCCGAACATCCCCTCGAGCCGCGCCACCGCGCCGGGGCCCAGACCCTCGTATAGCGGCACGATGGTCTCGATGTCACCGGTCGAGCGGAACGGATAGCCCGCGCGGGCGCATTCGCGGCGCAGCGCCGGGGCGTTGTAGATCTCGCCGTTACACACCATCCAGATCCGGCGGTCCGGGCTTTGGAACGGCTGGTCGCCAGTCGTGAGGTCCATGATCGCGAGCCGGCGCGCGCCAATGCGCGCTCGCTCGTGACCGACGATCTGCTCGCCATCCGGGCCGCGGTGCGCCAGGGCCGCGGCCATCGCGGGGAGGCAGCCGAGGTGCACGAGCGGTGCGCGGCGGAGCGAGACGGCCCCGAAGATCCCGCACATCGCGCTAGCCGCCGTGATCCCGGCGCGTGGCGCGCTGGAGCGGAGGGGAGGCAGGCGGGGCGGGGGAAGCAGGCACGCGGCAGGGGCCGTACGCGGCGTAATGGCCGTCGGCGGCGAGGAGCGGCAGGGCCCGGTCGAGCACGGCGCGGGCGTCGCGGTTCCCGGCGTCGGTAAGGAAGACAGTGGGGACGGGACAGCGAGCCAGCGCCTCGCGCCAATAGCCCACAGGGAGAAGCGGCGAGCCCGCGCTCGCGCGAAATCGCTCGACGTTGTCGGCGATATAGTTGCTCGTGAGCTCCGCGCCGGTCGCCGTCGCGACGGCGACGGGGCGGGTCAGGTAGAACGGGAGTGACGGCGGATAGGCGAGCACCCCCAACACCGCGCCGCTCTTCCCGGCCCGCTCCAGCGCGACGGCGGTGGCGCTCGCGACGGCGGCGGAAGAGCGGTCTTCGCCGACGGCGCTCAACAGTCGGCTCGAGAGGACGGGGATCGCCATGACCACGACGGCATACCCCAGAATGGTGATCCGCGGCCGTCGCGCGAGGGCACCGACCCCGACGAGCGCGGCGGAGCAGAGGACCACGATGCCGAGTGCGGCCGCGGTGGGCGGGATCGCGGCCTTTTCGGCGGGCGTGAGCGTAATCGGAGCGGGCAACCAGCGCGTGATTGCCACGAGGGCGAGGCCCGTCACCGTGGCGAGCCCCGCGTACGCCCGTGCCCCGACGGCGGTTGAGCCGAGCACCAGGTTTCGCGTCGCGGCGAGCGCGAACGCCGGCATGAGGGGCAGCACGTACTGGGGCAGCTTCGACTGGTTCAGTGTGAAGAAAAGGAGCGGCGCGATCACCCAGCAGGCCAACAGGAAGGGCTCCCGGGCCTCGGGATCGCGGCGCGCGTGCCACGTCGCGCGCCAGCGGCCGAGGCGGGCAAGCGCCGGCGCGATCCAGGGAAACGCGGCTAGAGGGACGATCGGCAGATAGTACCAGAACGGGGCGCCGCGGTGGAAGGCGCGTGTCGTCACCCGCTGGAGCGTCTCGCGCACGAACACGTACTGCGGAAAGTCCGGATGGCGCAGCGACACCGCGACGAACCAGGGCAGCGCGATCACGGCGCAGACGGCGATGCCACGCCAAGCGAAGTAGCGGCGGACCGACGCCCCGGTCGCCAGGGCGTGCGGGACCAGGACCATGAGCGGGATCGCCATGGCAAGCGGCCCCTTGGTGAGGGTGCCGAGCGCGATCGCCGCCCAGGCGGCGACCGGCCGGTCCTCGAAGAGCCACAGGATGCCGGCCGTCGTGCAGAGGGTGAGGGTGCTGTCGAAGATCGCCGTGCGGGCGTAGGCGAGCGGCAGCACCATGGTGGCGTAGGACAGTCCGGCGAGCCAGCCTGCGGCCGGGCCCCAGCGACGGCGTGCGAACCAGACGAGCAGCGCGACGGTCGCGAGCGTCGCGATATACGCCGGGAGGCGCGCCGCGCTCTCGCTGGGGCCGAACACCTCCATCAGGGCCGCGGCGGCGGCGAAGTAGACGATCGGCTTGTCGAGATAGGGCAGACCGTCTAGATGCGGAACCAGGTAGTCGCGCGACTCGGCCATCTCGCGCGCAACTTCGGCGTTGCGGCCTTCGTCGGGATCCAACAGGCGGTACCCGTTCAGGTTCCAACCGAGCGCCACGCTGGCGAGGAGGAGGAGCAACGGCAGCCCCGCAAATGGGTGCGCTGGCAGGAGCGGTGGGGTCTGAATATGCTTGGCGTGTGGGTGATCGAGCTCGGGCGCTAAAGCTATTCGCGCGGGCATACCAGTGCCAGTTGACGGGCGATCTCGCGGGCGCGGTCCAGCTGTACCAAGCCTCGCTCGCCGAGCAGCCGACGGCGGAGGCCCACACGTTCCTGGGGTGGGTCTATTCCTTCGACCACCGCTACGCGGAGGCGATCGCCGAGTGCAAGCGGGCCATCGCCGTGGACCCGAGCTTCGGGAATCCGTACAATGATATCGGCTGCTATCTGATGGCATTGGGCCGCGCTGACGAAGCGATCCCGTGGCTCCAGCAAGCCATGGACGCCCCGCGCTACGAGGCAGCGCATTTCCCCCACGTGAACCTGGCGCGCGTCTATGAACAGCAGGGTCGGCCGCTCGACGCGCTCGCGCAGTACGGGCGGGCGCTCGAGAAGCTGCCGGGCTATGAGCCGGCGCTGGCGGGCCTGCGCCGCCTGCAAGCGCGCGTCAACTGACCGTTGCGTGGTTCCCCTCCCGTTGGCGCGACCACCGCGCTCGGTGCTACTGTCCACCCGGAGCCGAGCATCGGTGTGATCTCATGATCCCGCGCCCCCACCCCGACCCGAAGTCCCTGGGCCCGCCTCACCTGACGGTGGCCGGCCTCGAGCTGTGGGTGCAGGGTCGCCGCTTCCCGGAGGCGCACGACTACTGGGACGGCAATTGGCTGGACGTCACCGTCCACTGCGCGGCCCCCGGCGCCAGCATCTGGAGCGCCGGGGCCCTGCTGCGGGTGCCCGACGTCATCCGCTGGGCCGCAGAGCTGGAGCAACTGCACGCCCGGCGCGACGGCGTGGCCACGCTCACGTCGGACGAGCCCAATCTCACCGCCGTGGTCCGCTCGACGGACCGCGCCGCGGACCTGCAGCTCGTGGTCGACCTCACCCCCGATCATCTCACACAGGAACATCGGCTCCGATTCGAGGTCGCCCGTTCGGCGCTGCCGGCGCTCGTCCGGCAATGCCGCGCCCTCGTCGCGGCGCACCCGGTCCGGGACCCGGACGGGGCGCGCGATGCGTAACCGGTCGGGCCGCCTGTCCGCTCAGTGAACGCCGGTCGGCTGGGCCGGCAGCTGGCTCACCGTGAGCGGCACCGCGGCCTTCTGGTCTCCGTCGATCGTGATCTCGAACCGGTACGCACCCGCGTGGGGAAATGGCACGTCGAACACGAGAATCGCACCCGCCTCGATCTCCGTCACGCCGGCGGGCGGCTCGGCGAAGTTGACGGTGCCGTTGCCACCGAGGATTTCCGTCCCCGGTTCGTCGAGCAGGCGGATCTGGACCTGGTGCTCGCCGACTTCGGTGCGCTTTCCCTTGAGACGCAGCACAAGGTGCAGGCGGGGGTGCATGGCGGGGAACTGCTGCACCCAGATGTGCTGAAAAATGCCCAGCACGGACAGTTTCCCGGCCTGATCGACCAGGGCGTAATCCGCAGCCACCGCGAAGTCGAGGTGCACGCCGCTACGACTGCGCACGCGTGAGAGCCGCGCGGGCGACTGCGCCCGGGCGCGGCGCCGCAACGGCGAGCGCGGCCGCGACCCGGTGGCTGGGCATCCGGCACATGTCGCTACAGGCTCATTTCTTCACGAACGGAATCGACGCCCGCGTCGTCTCCCATTCGAGCGCGAGCACGCCGCCCGTGCCCTGCGGCTCGACCGAGATCGTGAACCGCTCCACAGGACGCGGCAGCCGCGCCACCGTGAGCTCGAGCCGCGCTAGATCGGAGTCCGGGGCGTATTCGGTGCCTTGCAGCCACGCCCGGGTCGGCAGGGCGCAGGCCTCACCGTCGCAGGGTGCCTTCGTTTGTCGGTTGACGATCAACTTCCAGCCGCCGGGTGCCGGGAGCGTCCACAACGTGTAGCTGCCCTTGGGAATCGTCTGGCCACCCATGACGAGATCGCCGGACGTCGTAAAGCGCGTGGCGAGATTTGCGCCGGTGCGCCACACCTGGTTCCAGGGGACCACGGCTCCGCCGAAGATCTTGCGCCCCCGCAGGGTGGGTCGGCTATAGTTGACCGCGATCGTCGCGCCCGCGATGCTCACACGGAGCGAGTCGGGCGGCGACAGCGTGCCGAGCGGGCGGTTGGCGAACGTTGCCCGGGCGGCCGCGAGATCCACGGTCGCTAGCCGCGTGCTGATCACCTTCTGGGTGCTGAGCCGCCCGTCCACTCCCCAGATGCGGCCCGCGCCATCCACCTTGAATAAGGTCGGAGCGTCGTTCTCGAAGGCGACGCCCATGGAGTCGGGCTGCGGGAACGTGACGGTGAGATCCTCCGGGCCGGTAGCCGCGAAGGGGATCACCGAGACTTTCACTGGGTTGCCACCGAGCGCGTGCGCCCGTCGGCCGATCACCTCGTACAGGGCGTAGCTGTAGTTGAAAAACGGCAGCAGGCTGGTGGGGGCGATCACATGTGCCACTTGCCGGTTCCCGCCGCGGGTGGTCTCGAAGAAGACCTCATCGGGTTTGAAGGTGGCGACGCCGTGCAGCGCGGGCGCGTCGCTCGCCCCCGTCGGTCTCGTGTCGAGCTCGAGCCGCGCGATCGAACCGTCGGGATTGACGGTTGCGACGACGTGCCGGAGCGTCACGGCCGCGCCGTTGCGCAGGATCATGTCGTCGACCAGCTGGTCGCCGGTGCGTACGTAGCGTTCGAGCGCCAGGGTGTCTTTGCCGAGGGTGATCACGAATGCCCCGCTGTCGCTCGTCTGCGCCGCGAGGGCGAGCGGTGTGACGCTGGCGGTGAGGAGCCACATCAGGTGTCGCATGGCGGTCTCCGTCGACATTAGGTCACCCGAATCGACTTGACGGCGTCGTTCTGCGCAATCTGGTTCACGACGTCCATTCCGCGCGACACCTGCCCGAAAACGGTGTGAACGCCGTCAAGGTGCTGTTGCGGGGAATGACAGATGAAGAACTGGCTGCCACCGGAGTCCTTCCCGGCGTGCGCCATCGAAAAGGTCCCCGCCACGTGCCGATGGACGTTCTTCTCCGTCTCGCACTTGATGGTGTAGCCAGGTCCACCCGTGCCGACGCGTCCCTTCCCCGTCTTCGAGTAGGGATCGCCCCCCTGGATCATGAAGTTGGCGATCACGCGG
>WNFD01002216.1_pt1 | contig 30178 bp, 31 predicted proteins | sample 5400491 | NCBI WGS metagenome assembly WNFD01 (sample SAMN13153343, study PRJNA577476) | soil metagenome | isolation source: 120 cm saprolite under Douglas fir tree site 2 hole 2 replicate 2 | place: USA:California | collected 2015-04-18
TGATGAGCATGAGACAAAAGTGGAATTTCGGCATTATTATTCAACGAAGTCTGTCAAGACAAGATTCTTCAATGTCATCGCAAAAAAGAAAATTGCACGAGAATCTCAAGATACTCTTAATGCTATAAAAATAGCTATTGAACAAGAAATAGGTAATATCTTGATCAGACGATCATGAAGGATGAGGAGTGCTCTTCTGGAGGTTCATCTGTTGCCTCCAGAACTTGCTACAGCGACGCGGGTTCCATCGATGGGCAGAATCGCGTGATTGGCACCTCCTCTCTTCCATGCCACCCGGCCCAGAACTTGTCCCGCGTGACGCATATCCTGACCTCCTCGTCCAGCTTCCGATGAGAAACAGACGCTGGAGAGCGTGAGGCATCGGAAAATGGAACGAAGCTGTCAGGATAGGTGTCTCGCTCAAATGAAGGAAAGAGAAGAGAACGAAGGTGAGTAGTCGCTTCAAGCAGATATGCGGTCAAGAGATCGGTCAGTGACACGGCCAAGTATTCCTTCGAGGGACAAAAGGAGCATTCAGCTATGACCAAGACGCCTGATCCCATTCAAGAACTGGTGACGGCTGCCCGGCGCAAGCAGATCCTCGACGCAGCCACCCAGGTCTTTGCCGAAAAGGGCTTTCATCGGGCTACCATCAAAGATATTGCTCGCGTTGCTGGGATCGCCGATGGCACGATCTACACCTACTTTGCCAGCAAAACGGACGTGCTGTTAGGGATTCTCAATCGTCTCAATGAGTCAACGGAACGCGAGCAGCAACTCGTGCCGAAGAGCGAGCAGGATCTGCGCTCCTTTTTCACCGCGTACCTGCGCCAGCGCATCTCCCTCTTGTGGCCGAATGCGGAGGTGTTCCAGGCGGTCCTGCCGGAAATGCTGGTCAATGAGGAATTGCGCGAGCTGTATTACCAGCAGGTACTGGTGCCCACCTTCACCGTTGCCGAACACTACTTCCAGGCGCAGAGCGCCACAGGGCAGGTACGGAGCACCGATGTGCCTCTCACGGTTCGGGCCATCGCCGGGATGGCCTTTGGCCTGCTGACGCTCCAATTGCTCGGTGACGAGGTGATCGCCGAACGCTGGAAAGAGCTGCCTGAGGTTCTGACAACACTGGTGTTCGACGGCTTGCAACCGGGAAAGGAGACCACCCACGAATGAAGACACCAACGCATCATTCCATTGGAGTGAGCTTGGAGATGGCCGTGATCGCCTTCTTCATCCTCGCTGCCCTCAGCTTGCTGGTGGTGTATCTCGCTGATCCAGCGATCTACGCGCAATCGCTCTCGCTCGCGTCCTCTCCGGCTGAACGCTATCCGGTTCCGGTGACGCTGTTTCTGGTCGGCATTCTCGCTGTGATCGCCCTGCTCATCCTTGGGGTCGTGCGCCATTGGCGCTGGGTCTTCTGGCTCATGTTGGTTGCCTTTGCCAGCTCTGCCCTCCAGATCCCAGTCACCCTCTTGCAGATTACTGATGTATTGCCCACTGCTGATCCTCTCTGGTACAGCCTGTTTCGGATGGGGGTTGCCATGGCTGAGATAGCTATTGCCGTTTGGATGATCCACATCTATCGACACGCAGGGGTCTGGGCACGAGGAAAGAAAAGGAACGAGTAAGGAAGTCCAGAACAGCAACGAGAGCCGACGTCTGGGGTAAGTGAATCTGCTCTGCCCGGTGGTCTTACAACTGTACGTCTGGAAAAGCTGAGAAGCAAGGGGAGAAAAGATGCAACCGTGCCAGTGGCAACCTCCAGTCACACTTTCCGAGCAAGAAGAACAGATCGTGCAACGGATACGGCGGAGACCTCCTCATTAAAGACTTCACGCCGTTGGGGAGTTCAAACTGGCTAACGTTGGGTGCCCAAACGGGCTAAGATGACTCTGATTCCTTGCAAACATGCGGGAGATTCGGTACGCTTGAAACACGCATCATTGTCTGGGAAAGGCAAAGGGAGATGCCTGGACCGAAACGCACTCGCCGAGAGCGCACCGATGAATGGGCGAGGATTCAGCAATGGACGTTGTGGCCTGAGCAAGAGCTCTACGAGCAAATCAGACCCCTCGTCCTATTCCACGAAACCGCAGGGGAGCGAGCGAAAGAAATCGATGTCCCCCAGCGCACGTTATCCCGCAAAGCGGATGAGTTTGAACGCGACGGGATGCAAATCCTCTTTACCTCCAGGGAACAAGGCGGAGCGAGAGCCACCTCCAAGACGCTGCCGGAAGAGATCCGCCAGCTCATCGTCGGTCTGCACGCGGAACTGCCCACGATGTCCTGGCGCGAAATTGCCGAGGTATGCTACATTCGGTACGGCAGACGCCCAGATCATAAGAGTGTCAAGCACCTGGCGATCTCCGGTCTTCTTCCCTCCCTTCCAGCCCGGCGCTACCAGCCCTGGCACCAGATTCCTGACCCGGCTGAACGCAAACTGGCAGCGATCCGATTACACGCAGAAGGCTGGTCGATTACTTCGATTGCTGAGTATCTGGCGACCTCGCAGCACACGATCTATGACACCCTGCAACGCTGGATGGAGGAGGGGGTCCGAGGCTTAGAGGCGAAGCCAAAGACCAACAAGGGCGTCCGCAAAGTGACCCTTTCGGTCAGAAACGAGATCCGCAAGCTCCAGCAGAATCACCTGCTGGGAGAGTACCGTGTCCATGCCGTTATGTAGACACTTGTAACCCTGTGGAGCATCTGTTCGTGAGGAGAACAGATGTGGATACGAAAGGAGCAAGTGATCTATGAAAGTCCAACGTATTCTGTTTCAAGAAGCCAATGACGTGACCTTTGAGCTGCTCGATGACGCAGGTCAGCCCATCGAAATCGTCTCTCGCTTCATGCGGCATCTGCGCGCTCGTGACTACTCCCCGAACACGCTGTCTGCTTACTGCTTCGACTTGCTGCATTTCATGACCTTTCTCGAAGTACAGCACCTCACGTATGACCAATTTACCCCAGCTCACGCCTGGACCTTTTTGGAATATCTGCGCGAGCTCCCCAGCCGTATTCAAGCGCAACGATTTGGCCCGGTTCTTTGCACGACCGATCAAGGGCGCTCTGCGAGATGCCTCTCACCTGCCACCATCAATCGCCTTCTAGCCACTGTCTCGTCCTTCTATGAGTACCTCATTGTCGCAGACCTGTTTCCTGGCCGGGAAAACCCGATCCAGAAAGTCGATGATCCTGCTCTCGCACGCGTTTCCCAACGCCATCGCCCCTTTATGGGCAGTGCCTCCAGTCCTCGGCCAGTTCGCAGATCTGTGCGGGTAAAGACGGTTCAGAGGGTGCCGCGCCCCATGAGCGAGGAACAGATCGCGCAACTGCGAGGATCGTTGCGCCTCTGGCGTGACAAAGCCATGTTTCTCTTGATGTTGCAGGGAGGGTTGCGACCGGGGGAAGTACTCAGCCTTCACCTCTCTGACATCGAATATGGCCGCAAGCGCGTTGCCATCCGCTGCCGAAATGATCATCCCAAAAGAGCCCGACCAAAATCACGAACGGAGCGAGTAGTTGATCTCCTGGAGTCCGAAACGCTTCAAACGCTCAATACGTATATGATGCAAGAACGACCGAAAGATTCGGAAAGTCCATTTGTCTTTCTCGTCGGTGGTCGTGGAAAACGACGGGGTGAGCCTCTCGGCTACCACGCCCTCGTCAAGCTCTTTGAACGCCACTGCGAACGGCTCGGAATTCGCGACCCCTGGATTACCCCTCACGCGCTTCGCCATACCCACGCGACGACGATGTGGGAGAAAGGGATGCGCGAACTGACCCTGCAGAAGCGATTAGGACATGCCTCACCAGAGTCAACTCGTCTCTACACCCGCGTTTCTGACCCCGTCGTTGTTGCCCAATACAAGCGTGCAGATGGCGAGAGGAGCAATGGCCATGACGCTCCATCCTCTCCATCACTGGCATAGCGATCCTTCCTGGCAACATCCAAATCCAGGAGTCTACGAGGAGTTTGTCCAAAGCTACACCGACAAACGGTTTCGGCACTGGGCTCTATTACGCTATCACCGAAAGTTTGTCGCTCAATATCCGAATTTGTTGGATTGGTTTGCCGCCGATCTGAGCGAACGAGTGGGACGATTGCCCTACGAAGGTCCCTCTCAGATGACCAATGCCATCTCCTACAACGCCCGCTTTTACCTCGTGTTCCTCGCCTGGCGCGGCTACGTCCGTTTTGATTGGGACTGGCTTCTTGCTGTGCGTCATCTTCGCTTCAATGAGCTGGATCAGGCCTCGGTGAATCAGAGCATTGAGCACCTCGTTCAGATCGCGGAGGGGCTCGGGTATCGCCCTATTGATGTCCGCTATGAACTCCGCTGGGCGGTGAGTCGCCTCTTGCTCCATCTGGGAACCTCCGATATGACGATGATTACTGATGAACATCTTGCCACAGCGATTGATGCCTGTTATCGTTTTGGCGAGCGTCCAGATGTGGGCGAGTTCTTCAAATCGGCAGACTACGATCAACACCACGTCCGTAACCAATATACGTGGTATTTCCATGTGCTGCATGTCGTGTTGTATCACCGAGGACAGATCTCGACTCCTCCGCAACGTATTACCCGCGCCTCAGCCCCACGGCCACCAGTAAAGCCCCGCATGCAGGCGGTGGTGCACCGGTATCTGGTGGTGCGCCAATTGACCGATGAGCCAAATACCGTGCAAGGATTTGATACCACCACCTACAAGTTCATCACGTGGATGGCACACGTCTATCCACAGATTGAATCCTGGGCGGAAGTCACACGAGAGCAGGTGCTCGAATATGCAGAGGCCATGAAGACAGCCATCAGCCCTCAGACAGGGAAGCCGCTCAGCACCGTGAGCCGACGTGGTCAGCTTTCTCGCCTGTCGGTATTTCTCTCCGATATCGCCATGTGGGGATGGGAAGATGCACCTGGCCGCCCGCTCTTGGTCAAAGGAGACTTACCAAAGCGACCGCAACGGATACCGCGCTACATCCCTGACCAGGAATTAGAGCGTCTCATGATGGCTATTCGAGATCTCCCCTGCCCATTTCAACGTGCTGCCTTGTTAACAGCTCGCTGGTGTGGAGCCAGGCGTGAGGAGATCTCTCGATTGTCGTTGGAGTGCTTGGATCGCTATCCCGATGGAACCGCCAGGCTCCATATCCCGGCGGGCAAAACGAAGCGTGAGCGCGTCGTGCCACTGAACGAAGAGGCCGCTCAGGCTCTTCAGGAGGTCCAAGCGCTGCGGAGACAACTGGCTGTGGAGCGTGGCTTCCCTGACCGGCTCACGGGAAGCGAAACGCGTTGCCTTTTTGTCCGGCATGGGAAACCCCTCTCCGTCGAATACCTGTTTCAGTGGGCCTTGCAGGCAGCGTGCGCTCAAGTCGGCCTGGTGGATTCGAAGGGGAAAGCGACCATCACCGCCCATCGCTTCGGCCACACGGTGGGGAAACAGCTGGCCGAGAAAGGGGCCAAGCTTCACACCATCATGACCGTCCTGGGTCATGCGAGTCCCCATATGACGATGGTGTATGCACAGATCAGTGATCCGGTGGTGCGCCAGGACTATCAAGCCGTGCTCGGTCCAGGAGCCACGATTGCTGGACCAAGTGCGGAGGCCCTCCGAGCAGGCAAGTTGTCTCACACCGACATCCAATGGCTTCAGGACAATTTTTTCAAAACGGAACTCGAATTGGGACGCTGTCTCAGGCTGCCCCAGGAGGGCCCGTGCGAATGTGAGCTGTATCTGACCTGCGCCAAGTTTGTGACGACGCCTGCCTATGCTCCACGCCTCCGGCGGCGGCGGCGCATTGAACAGGAACTGGTTGAGGATGCCGCCGCTCATAGGTGGCAACGGGAGGTCGAGCGGCACCAGTGCACGATTCGCCGTCTTGAGCAGCTCCTCACTGATCTTCGAGAACCCATTGAGGGTTCAGAGGCACCCGACTAACGAGGAGCGATCAGCACGGTGGGGTGGCGGAAGCGGCCTAGCACACCTGGCACCAGGAGTCCGAGCAGAGGCCCGCCGGAGGCACGCCTGGGGTACTGTCACGGTGCTCATGGCAGCAGGCGGCGTGAAGCAACGCGGGCGGAGCTTTCCTTGACCTCATCCATTACACTCGAAGAGCGAAAGCGAGGGTCGGACGGTACAACACACCAGTATACCTCTCGTCCTCGCTTTCGGCCCGCAGGGCTGTATGGATGAGGTCAAGGGCCGCGTTGTAGCTGCCTGCTGCCTCGACGCTACGGTCGGAGTGGGTTTGTTGGGGTGAAGAAGTGTCTACATAAATGCGGCGCTCAAGCAACTGGGTATCTCGGTTCCGCCACGAACCTGTGGCCGCATTATGGCCGAGAATCGTCAGCTCTATGGGATCAAGCCATCCCCAAAAGAGCCACACCACCCAAAGCCGCACCCGTTCAAAGCCCTGGCTCGGCATGAGCGGTGGTGTATCGACATCCGCTACATCGAAAAACATCGCATTCCTGAGATCAAGGGCTCTTTTTATGTCATCACCGTCATGGATGCCTTCTCACGAGCTATTCTCTCCAGTGACATCTTTCAAAGTCAGGATCTGGCTTGTGTTTTGATTGTGCTCTACGCAGCCATTGAGCAATTTGGTGCGCCACAACGCCTCATCACAGACAATGGCGGAGTCTTTCGAGCCAAGCAATTGCTCGCCATCTGTGAGGCCCTCGACATCGAGAAGGAATATATCCATTCGCGTCAGAGCTGGGAAAATCTTGTAGAAACTCACTTTAACGTGATGAGACGGATGAGCCAGGTGCATTTTGAGCAGGTCACGAGTTGGCAGGGAGCCAAGCTGGCACATGAACGCTTTGTGACCGATTACAATGCCCAGCCGCACTGGGCACATCGTAAGCGCGATGACAATCGCCTCAGTCCGGCGGAAGTGCTCGGTGAGGAGAAAAGCCGTCTGCGCACTCCTGAGCAATTGCACCGCATCTTTTATGCCACCCGCTTTCTGCGTCGATTGAATCGACTGGGATATGTGCATTTTCGACGTTGGAAACTCTATGGGGAAGAGGCGCTGGCTCGCCATCCCGCCGTGATTTGGCTGCACGGAGATGTCCTCACCGTCGAATATGAGGAGACGCCGCTCGCCCAGTACACCGTGCGGTATCAACCAGACAAAAAGCACTTCAAAGCGATCCCGCAGGCGAAGCGATTCGAGACCCCCTATCGCTCGCCGCAAGGGTGGCTCTGGGAACTGGATGACACGATGTGGTCCCTCGCCAAACGCCTCCCCGATTATGCCCCTCGCAAACGGCGGCAGAAAAAGAGCGCGTCTCTTCAACTCCCACTGCTCGAAGAGTCGTGAGTAACTCGGGCAGGATGTTCACATGCGGATGATGTGACAAATGAGCGATAGAAAGCAGTGCTATGGAAAAGCAGCCTGAATCGTTTTAAGAATCCTACACCAAGAAATCTGCTCCTGCCGCCCTGAAGACGATTTGATTAATGTTCTCGTCACCGCCGAAGGACACGAGTACCGTGATTGTAATCCCGAAGAATACCTGAGGGCGCCCTACCGCTGCCAAGGACCAGGCGTTGCTACGAGTTGCATCAGCGTTCTCCGTAATGCCATGCCAAGGCCCAGACAAAGCTAACCTAGGCACTTGCCCGATTAAATTCTGCCCATCAAATACATGCACTGCGGTCACGGTGGTGTAAATTTGGGAATTAGATGGCTCTTGCGCCAATTTGGTGATAGATGAGCTAATACAGAGCTTCTCTCTGAGAGGTTGTTCCTGGTGATCTCACCAAGAGCATCTCCACCTGCTCTGTCGGAGTTCGGGCTGGTCTATGTGCTTCCTGGCCTGGGTGCGTTCTTGCTCATCCGTGGATCAGCGTTTGGGGCTACTGCCCATGACGATGCTCATGGCGCTTTCATGACGCTTCCTCCTTACACTAGGAGCAGAGAGGGCGAGGCGCGTCGGCTGAGAAGTGGCCCCACACCCTGCCTGATGGGCCTGTGAGCGAGGAACTGCTCTCCTGGCTGCTCCACCATGCTCGCTCATCACGAGAGGGCTTTCACTTTTGCAACCAGTGTTTGTCTATGTAACGACTTGTCACCAACAGGACCAAAGAATCATATTCCGACCGGAAACGCGACTCGGTGTGTCAGAAAGACTATAAATTCGCCAGTTCCGACTCATAACCTCGCCAGTTCAACGAGCTTGAATGGATGAGTCAACATTGATTTTTCCGGCGCATATCTTCGCCCGAATCCCAAATTGGCTCATAACCCCGCCGAATGAGGCTCGGACAGAAAACCATCGGCTATCTCGCCTCTTATCGTGGCTCAAGCCTAAAATTGGCGATGATATGGGTCAAACTGGCGATGATATGGTCCTGCAACTTTCTTTTGCCTCGAATCATGGCCGGGAAAGGTGCAGCGACCTTTTCCAGATCGCGGCTTTCAACCCGTAGGCATCGTAGCCGATGGCAAACGAGTACAGAGACGGCGAAGTTATGGTATTAATGACACAGAACCAGATATATTTGTATTGCTTTCAATGGATGCTTCCATCATGTACTGCCTTCCTCTACTCTTATGAAATATGTAAGACTGCCTTGCCCGGAAACTGCCGGTCGAGGAGGGCTTGTGCGACCCTGCCTATCTCATGCCAATCCGCTTCCATGCCAAGAAGAGGAATCAGCTTTCCTGTGCTGACTAAGTGGACCAGGCGCCTGAGCCCAAGAGAAGCCGGTTCGCGCCTGAACTCGAAAAAGAGATTGAAGAAATCCAGGCCAGTGTCTGGTATCTGGCGCACACGCGCATAATCCAATGGAACTTCGCTGCCTGTGAGTGCGCTGATGGCGATACATGTTCCTCCCGGAGCAAGTTGCGTCATGGCCTCTGCCAGCGTTCGTCCGCCGAGCTGATCAAGGATCAGGTGATAGGGGCCGAATGCTGGAGTGGCTGCAATGTTCTCTCAACGACCACGTGATCTGCACCCGCCTCCTGGACGAGTGAGGCTGACGAAGCGTGACGGACCTGACCAACCACCCGCGCACCTGAAAGCTGGGCCAACCGGCAAGCAAAGAGTCCTACTCCACCAGAGGCAGCGGTGATCAGGACTGGTCGAGCGATGAGGCTTCCACCATGCTCAATGGCATAGAGTGCAGTGAGCCCCGCCATCGGCAGCGCTGCTGCTTGCGCAAAGGAAACAGACGGTGGGAGTTCGGCCAGGGCATTTGTCGGGACCGCGACCTGCTCGGCCCAGGCGCCAGGGGGAGCCATGCAGATACCGACCACCCTCGTCCCTTGAGCCGGTCCAGTTCCATCGGCTGCCGCCTGCTCCACAACTCCAGCGAGATCCCACCCCAAGCGCGTTCCTGCCGCACCCTGGACTAGATACACCACTTCTCCACGATTCAGAGAGATCGCCTTCACTCGTATCACTGCCTCATTGGCCCGGGGTGTCGGAGGCTCAACCGTTTGGAAACCAAGGCGCACAGGCGTTTGTGGATCAATGACAATAGCTTGCATGCTTGAAACATACCTTTCTCTTTCGCGGGCTCGGTCGCTCGACTGACGTGATACAATGATGCCAGACCTTTTGCTTCCTAATAAAGGCCCGTTTCGGCAAGGTGATGGTCTTTTTGACAGTCGCTGCATCCCACTCATCAGACACGCGGCAGCTCTTCCCGGCCTCCAGTTCGCGGATGTTCGAGCCCCGCACCGTGTGACCAGCGCTTGCCAGTGGTCGGCATCCCTCTTAAGTCACCTTCGGGTGTGCCTGCCATGACCCACGCGAGAGCCGCCCATTAGCAAGCGATAAACCGGCTTGTCACTCCGTACCTGGCTGAATCAGCAGTTCGTTCACCTCGACCGGCGCTGGTTGCGTGACCGCATACACAATGGCCGCGGCAATATCCTCACTTGCCAGCGTCGTTATTGACCGCATCCAGGACAGCATGGGGTCTTGCGCCGCCTGCTCAGTCAGCTGTTTCTGCATTTCTGTTGCTACCCCGCCTGGCTCAATCACCGTGACCCGGATGTGATGGGGAGAGACCTCCTGGCGCAGCGCTTCTGAAAAGGCGCCCACGCCCCATTTGGTCGCAGCATAGACGGCATCGCCACCCTGTACTTTGCGTCCAGCCTCCGAGGAGATATTGACGATATGCCCACTGCCTTGCGCTTTCATCAGCGGCAGCACCGCGTGCGTCGCGTACATCAAGCCCAGCAGGTTAATGTTGACCATCTCTCGCCACTCCTCGGTCTTGGCTCCCTCAATCGGACCAAGCCGGGCCACTGCGGCATCGTTGACCAGGATATCGACGCGGCCCCACGTGTCGCGCGTGCGGTGAACCATCGCGCGCACCTGTGCCTCGTCGGCGACATCCACCCTCAGTGCGATGGCCTGGCCTCCGCGCTCTTCAATGCGCTTGACCACCGCTGCCAGTCGATCCCCGCGCCGGGCTGCTGCAGCGACCCGCGCCCCTTGCGCCGCCAGCGCCAGCGCCGTCGCCTCCCCAATGCCTGACGAAGCTCCCGTCACCAACGCCACTTTTCCTTCCAATGCACCTGACATCTCAACACCTTCTTTCTAGCAGCAGTGCCGTTCCGCTTTCTCCTGGAACGTTCCCGCCATGTTGCTGTTTCCTGCTCGCTCTGTCTCAGGGGTTTGTGCTCCCCGAGAGAGCCGTTGCTCACTCCAAGACCAAGCCCGGCAGGGTGTGGGCCACTACCCAACTGCTCTACCTCGCCCTCTCTGGTCCTAGTCTAAGCAGGAAGCGTCATAAAAGCGTCATGAAAACGCCATGAGCAGCAGCATGGGCCGTGGCCCCAAACGCTGACCCCCACAGGAGCGAGCATGTGTTTGGCAGCAAGCCCATCTTTAGATTTTGACCCATATCTTCGCCAATTTATTCTCCTGACGCATAACTCCCCTTTTCGGCGAAGATATGGGTCAAATTACACTATACCCCAATAATTCCGATACTACTTTCAGGTCTATTTTTGTAAATCTCAGCATCTGTCAGTGTCACTGCCGGGATTTGTAAACCATCCCTGGCGAGGTTTGCTTTCTTACGAACTTCTCGGAGAGCTTGCTAATTGTGGTACCCCAGAAGAAATTCAGCGGAAACAAGACTATCTCCGTTCCTGGGGATACGGTGAACAAGGAGAAGACAATCCAACTCGACCTTTCTCTTCCGGCCATGAGGGATTGTTGACAGAAACCCGTCTCAGTGGGAGGGGCAATTTCTTGCAAGCAGCGAGGGAGCGTGCATCCGGGTCGCTTTTGACCATTGACTCTTTGTACGATGCCGCCACTTTTGGCTTAGCAGCGCTGGATTTTTTTACGACGACCGGGGCTAGAATCAATGAATTACTTCAGCTTCGGCTCAGCCCTGATTGTCTCTATGCGATGTCGGTGGGAGGGACTCCACGTTTGCTCGTCCGACTGGTTCCCAAGGGGAGAGATCAGACTGCCGAGTACATGATCGGACCTGAAACGAAAAACAACCTGGAGCGTGTTGGTGCTATGCTCAAAGGGCATTACCACCTGGAGAAAGGCCAAAGCCTTCCGCATGTTCCCTTTCAGCCAAATCACCAGCGTGCTCATCGCTTTCCAGGCAAACACCCGTATTTGTTTCAGTATCATGGAAAACATCTCTCTCCCAGAGCGATTGCGGCGTGTCTGCGTTTTCTGTGCCATGGAATGGTGTTTCAACGTACCGACGGCACAACGGTGATTCTCAAGCCTCATTTACTTCGCCATGTGTTTGCGAATCATTTACACCAGGTCGAGCACGTTCCCCTCGATCTGGTGGCAGTGATTTTACATCAAAAGGACGTTCGTGTGACGGCCTACTACGCAGCCCCCACCTGGCAGCAGGTGGCTGAGACAACTGGTACCTTTTTGGATCGCTGTGCAACCCAATTAGGAGAAGTCGAGGAAGCGTTTGTACGAGCTCCAGCGGAGCTGCAACGCCAATGGGAAGAGGCCAAAAATCAGGTTGGCACGCTCGCGAAAGTTCCCGGTGGGGATTGTGCCTGCCATGCAGTCTGTCCCTACTCCTACGTCTGCACAGGTTGCGTCTACAAAGTCCCCGATCCGGCTCGGCGAGATGAGGTCGTAGAACAAAAACAGTGGGCGCTCATTCGCCTTGAGCAAGTCAAACGGCGCGGCATGGGGCCTGAGACCGTCAAAATGCAAGCGCTGATTCAGCGATGTGAAGCTGAGCTGGAAGAAATGAATCTCATTGAGGAGTATCGAGCTGATGAACACTACCAACCGGAACTACGAATCGAGCCAGGAAAAGCTCCCAGTAAGTGAGGCGCATCCCTGGCTCCAAAAACATTACCAGGAGAAGCGCGAACGCACGATACACCTGGTCAAGGCCACCGTCGATCAGCTCGTCAAAGAGAAACAAACAGTGACCATTGAGGCTATCTGCCACAAAAGTGCACAGATCGACGAGGAAGGCCGAGGGGTCAAAAAGTCGGCGGTGCTGGAAAACCAGGAGGCTCATGCCTATTACCGGGCACACAGCGCCTCCTACCGAGCGGCGGCAGCACGCAAACGAACGAGTAAAGCGGCAAAAACCTCGGCACAAGCGCATCCGTCACGCATCGATCCGCATCGTGATATCGATCGAGCGAGATATCGTTACCTTCAGATGACCAAACCGGAGATTGTCGAGCGCCTGCTCATTGTCGAGCAAGCGTATGCAGAACTGGCAGAGCAGCAAGCCAAGCTCCAGTTTGCCTGGGTAGAATTGGAACAACAATCGACTTCAAGCAGAAAGTCGGACTAACGTCCCAGATGGAATCACGCGAGCCTCACAGGGGGAGAGATCCGTTCTTCCAGGAGTGAGGAACGCCATATCAAAAAGGAAAAAAGCCTATGCGTCTTGCTCTCACCTCGGATATTCATGGGAACAATGTGGCTCTAGAGGCCGTTTTGACAGCGATCTCAACGAGAGCTATCACCCAAGTGATTTGTCTTGGCGATGTGGCCTCGACAGGACCCGAGTAGGGCTAGGATCTCTGCCGGGTTTAATGGGGAGCAATGTCCCGGTTGCGCGGGCATAGTCCGCGACTACTGCGACGCCTGTGCGTTTGGTCGTACCCGGCATATCCTGGACGCTGGGGCGCACTCGCTGTGCCTGTGTGAGCGCTGCTACGCGCTGCTTCTCCAGGTTCGGGAAGAAGTGTGGCCCAAAGCTTCAACCTGTGAATCCACGTCCTAGAGTGGCCGCTACACCACCACTTGGCCCGGTTCGGCGGCACTCGCGCATGGGGACGACTCCGTCTACGCAACCCGGCTTTCCCGCTTTTCGAAAACGCAGCCAGGAGCAGCGTCCTCCCCTTGTGGTTTATCAAGAGCCGCGTAAAACCCTGTGCTTGAGCACTGGGGAGAGAAGCGGCCTCGCTTCGCTTGAACAAGCGTTCCTCATATGGTAGTATCTAAGCAGTACCGAGACCTCGGAAGAGTGTTTGGGCGTTCCAAGGGAAGTCGTTTCCCTGGGTGAAAGCACTCACGTGTTTGCGAGGCACGACTTCTCTCACTCTTGACTTGAACGGAAAACCAACGTTCAAGTAACGAGCAGACGGAGAAACCTCCTGCTGGGCGAGCGGGAAGGCCGAGAAGCCTGTGGAGAGAAGGTCGAGACCAAACCTGGATGGAAACCAGGGAAGGCGCGACTCGACGAAGCAGGAAACCCACCGGCGTTGGGGGGAGAATCCCCGGTCTGCGAGACCTGGGGAGGACGTCAACACCAGGCCGATGTATTGTTTCAGTAGACGTGGGTCGTACCTCTTGCCTATCGCCTCTAGGCCTGGCGGAGTCGTCTGGACACGCCTGGTGCTTCCCACTAGTTTCTAGGAGGGTAATCATGCCAACTCGCGCAGAGATTTTGGACATACTTGCGGCATCGCAGACGCAGGTCATGGCGTTTTTTCAAGGGCTGAGCCCGGAAGATCTGGAGCGCCCGGCAACGGCGAGTGATGTTCCCGGAGCAGCTCCGTGGCGCGCTAAGGATCATTTGGCTCACCTGGTGAAAAACGAGCGCAACATCCAGCAAATGCTGCGCCGTACACTCGCCGGCGAGACGCGAGACGTTTTCTTACGTCTTCAATACCCGGAGGGAATGCCGCTGCCGGGCATCCTGGGCGATCTGAGCGCGCTGACCCCGGAGGAGGAGGAGCGGCTGGGGATGGCCATCGCCCAGCTCAATCAAGCCTATGTGGACGCGCACCATGACGACAGTATGGAGATGCTGGCAGCGGATTACCTGGCGGCGCGGCAGGACACAGTGGACCTCCTGCACCAGTTCACCGATGATCAGCTGGCCGCTCCGATGCCCACCGTCGTCGGTGACGCGGCCGCTGGCGACTTGTTTGCCGGGAGAGCGGGGCATGCGGCTGAGCACATTACCTCGATTGAGGAAGGATTTCGTCAGGGCGTGTGACACTCCCCGAAGCTTGTGCCGGGGGCTTCTCGGCTCACGCCGAGCTATGTGCGGGGTGTCTGCCCGAACTACTGCGCCAAGGGCGCAGATACTTCACCTGCAAGGGCAGGCAACGGCCTGGGAGCATGTCACCATGGTGGCCGAGACGAGAGGATATGGAGCCGCGCCTACTGCGTCACGCGGGCCTGTGGCCCTACAGTGCGGGCAACAGTCTATCCTGCGGTGCTTGCTCCGCTCCCCGCATACGGGACACGTCTGCGATGCAATGGCCCATATTGCACAACTTCCTTCGCTGCTCTATTTGGCCTATGTTCAGCACCAGATGACCATCGATGAAGGCAGCAAGTGGGTACGAGACGAACTCCAACGAAGCTGGAACAAACTGTGTCCAGAAGCGCAGGAAATCATGCGGGAGCAGTATCACTCTGCGCTCAAGGTATTGCCATGATGTTATCTGGACTTTCAAGTACTGTAGGTACCTGCCACCAGCAAGGGCCAGAGAGGAAAGTACTAACAGCTTCACAGATTTCCTCCTCATCGGGTATGATGGGGAGGAAATCGTCTATGACAGAGTTTGCTGTAGATAAAAGCCCGCTCGCTACTACCTCCGTAACTCATTACTTGACAAGACCTAAAAGAATACTGGAGCGCCGATATTCGCTACATTGAAGAACACCTGCTTCCTGATCCCAAGCCCGTCTACGTGATTACCATTACCATCTTTGAGAATTTCTCGCGCAGCGTCCTCTCTTCCGCGATTTCTGCCACCCAGACCCAATGGGACTACCTCTCCGTCCTGGCTGATGCGATTCGGCGCTACGGGGCACCAAAAGCTATTGTGACAGATGGGGGAGGGCAATTCCATTCCACGGTCGCCCTCCAACTGTATGACATGCTGGGTATCCGCAAAGAACGCATCGACGCGGGCGAGCCGTGGGAAAATTATGCGGAGACCTTGTTCTCGGTCCAGCGCAGACTTGCCGACCATGCCTTTTCTAACGCGCGCACCTGGCCAGAGATCCAGCAGGCCCATCAGACTTGGTGGGAGCACTACAACAGTGAACACCATTACGCGCACCGTGAGCGCCAGGACGGGCGGCACAGCCCTTCCGACGTGTTGCGTGGGGTCTTGGGGCGCACCTACCCGGAAGAGGTCCTCTCACGGGCGTTGTACGCCACGCAGTTTACTCGTCATCTGGACCGACGGGGGTATCTGCGGTTCAGAAACTGGCGCTTCTTCGGGGAAAATGGACTGGCCGGGGAAGAGGTGTCCGTGTGGGTCTATGAGGGAACCCTCAAGGTCGAATACCAGGCCACGACCCTCTCGCTGTATGCCATCACCCTGGCACACGAGTCACAGCAGATCACCGGAGTGACGAATGCTCGCCGTCTGGAGACGCATTTTCGTAGCCCACAACTCGACCTGTGGCAACTCTCCGAGACCGAGTGGCTGCTCGCGCTGCGCCGACCTGACCCGGCACCGCGTCGGAACCAGAGCAAGCTCGTCGCGTTGGCGCGGCAACTCCCGCTCCCCGAGTGGAGTGCGACTGGCTAGTCCTACAGTTGTAGATGAAGAACAAAGAGGTGAGAAGGAATCAAAGGACGCCACCGAAGGATCACCTTGACACCCAGACGGACGAGCGATTTCCCCGGCAATAGGTATGGCACAGCTTGCATTTTTCTCGCATATACCACATCATTTTACTAGACTTCTTGATGTTAGAGCAGGGACGCCTCTTCGCCACCAGGGATGGGGATACGTGAAAGGGAGAGCTACCACAGTATGTCTCATGTAAAGCAGACCGAGTGTGACACGCTTGCGGCGCGTGAGACACTCATCACCATGATTGAGACGCTTTCGGGTGCCTTCTTTGTCATCGATGACACCCAGACCATTGTGTATGCCAATGCGCGCGCGCAGGTCATCACCGGAGCCACGCGAGAGGAGTTACGTGGGAGCCTATTCTGGCGCAGCGCTCCACACCTGGTGAGCACCGCGCTCTATCAAGCCGTGCTCAGGACCAGGCAGACCCAAGAACCGACCGAAGTGGAGTATGGTTCTCCCGTGACCCGGACCTGGCTGCACGTGCAGCTCGCTCCGACCATGGGAGGGGTCATGTTGCAGGTCCACCAGAGGAGAGCACCGGCCCGACGCCAGGAGGTGGTTCCCACCAGCCAGCCGCTCTCCGGTGCTGTCCTGGATGGGTTGCATGCCGGGATCGCGGTGCTGACGCCCGAGGGGATCGTGTTGGAGATCAACGAGGCACCATTAGACGGCGTGCACCTCCGACGCGAGGAGGTGATCGGCCAACCGCTGACCCAAACCCCCTGGTGGTCCTTTACTCCTGCCAGTCAAGAGCAGCTGCGCGCAGCCATCGCGCGAGCCAGCACGGGAGAAACCGTCCGTTTCGAGACCCTGGTGCGCCCGCGGGAAGGGATGTTGCTTCACCTTGAAGTAGCGATCACCCCCCACGTGAATGCGGACCACCACCTCGAGTATCTCGTCATCGCCGCCATCGACATCACCGCGCGCAAGCGAGCCGAAGACGAAATCCGTGTGCTGGTCGATGCCATCCCCCAATTCGTCTGGATGACGCGCCCCGATGGCTCTGCTGAATACTGTAACCAACGCTGGTGTGACTATACCGGCATGACGTGCCAACAAGCCCAGGGGGACGGCTGGCTCCAGGCCATCCACCCTGATGACCAACAACGCACCCTGGCGGTATGGCAGCGGGCCGTCCAAACCGGCAGGCCGTATGAAACAGAACAGCGCCTGCGCCATGGCACGACCGGTGACTATCGCTGGTTCCTGGTCAGAGCAGAGCCGTTCACCGATGCCCAGGGCCAGATCGTCAAGTGGTTTGGCACCTGCACCGATATCCAGGAGCAGAAACGAGCGGAGCAGCAGCTCAAAACCAGCGAGGAGAACCTGCGCGTGCTGGCCGAGACGCTGCCGCAGCTGGTGTGGACCACGGGAGCAGATAACCGTCTTGACTACTGTAATCAGCGCTATTGTGAGTATACGCATGCCGCTTTTGAGCAACTCCAAGGCCATGGATGGCGTCAGTTCTTGCATCCTGAGGATGATAAAGGGGTGATGGCGCTTCGACATCAGACTCTCGAAACAGGTGACCCCTTTGAGAGCGAATGTCGTCTGAGAAATGGCCAAACGGGGACGTATCGCTGGTTCTTAGCCCGCGGGACGCCGGTGCGCGATGAAACAGGCCAGATCACCAAGTGGTTTGGCACCAACACCGATATTGAGGACCAGAAGCGCGTCGAGGAAGCCTTGCGCCAAAGCCAGGAGCGCATTCGCGCCCTCATCGACTCCAATATTATCGGGATTACTTCCAGCGAGTGGGAAGGGGAGGTGCTGGTGGAAGCCAACGAGGCGTTTCTTCAGATGAGCGGTTATACCCAAGAAGATCTAGACCGGAGAACGCTGACCAGGGCGAGGATCACGGTCCCAGAAGATGCGCCGCTTTTCGAGCGCGCGCTCCAGGAGGTAGCTGCACGCGGGCAGCACACACCCTTTGAAGCCGAGCTGGTGCGTAAAGATGGCAGTCGCCTGCCCGTGCTGGTGGGCGGCGTCCTCTTCCAGGACTCCCCGCGCCGGTTTGTCGCCTTTGTGCTGGACAATTCTGCGCGCAAGGAGTTGGAGCGCCGCAAGGATGCCTTTATCGGCATGGCCAGCCATGAACTGAGGACCCCGCTCACGGCCTTGAAACTGCAAACCTCCTTGCTGCACCGGCAACTGGCCAAACAAGGCATCCCGGCATCAGTTCCGGCTCTTTCCCGCATGGAGACCCAGCTCAACACCATCACCCGGCTGGTGGAAGAGTTGCTGGATGTCTCCAAGATCCAGGCAGGCAGGCTGGAGTATCTCCAGGAGACGGTGGATCTCGACGCCTTGCTGCGGGAGATCGCCGACACCATGCAGCAAAGCCATCCGAGTCATCGCATCCTGGTGCAGGGCGCGGTGCGGGCCAGCCTGCTTGGGGATCGAGACCGGCTGGGACAGGTCTTCACCAACCTGCTGGAGAATGCGATCAAGTATTCACCCGACGTCCAGACCGTCGAGATGGACCTCTCCGCCTCCCCAGAGACGGTCACCATCCGTGTCCGCGATCATGGTCTGGGCATCCCGCGAGAGCAGCGCGACAAGATTTTTGAGCGCTTCTACCGGGCCGCTGGTCCCAGGCAGAGAGTGATCGGCGGGTTGGGGATGGGGTTGTACATTGTGGCGGAGATCATCGAGCGCCATGGGGGAACGATCACGGTGGAGAGCGCCGTTGGGAAAGGATCGACCTTTACGGTGACCCTTCCCCTCACGAGGGACGACTGACCGCGGAAAGAACTCCGCGTCGTCAGTTGAGGCGATTATGGCGGCAGAAGCTGTTTCGACACGGATTGCACCGCCATCACCGACCAGATTCCTGCGGACACCCTCGCTCGGAACGCTCCGCCTGAATCCGGCGGCCTTGCTTGCATCACGGAGACAAACCGTCTCGCTCTTTTGTATCCCATCTGGCCTGGATCGATAAGGTCACCCGCTGGAAAGCCTGCTTGCTGGAGAGGTAGTAGGGGTACAAATCAACCTTCACAAATCCCTGGCGGTTGACGCGCCGCACCAGGTGCTGTGCCTTCACCTGGCCAAAAGGGGCATCAGGGTTGACCAGGTCAGGAACAGGAGGAAGAGCGGGCAGATGAGGAAAGGCGACCCGGGGAGGCCGATTGCCACAACTGATCCGCTTTCAGAGGCCGCTGCCAATTAGAGTGAGTCGCAAAAGCCTCCGTCACCTGGCGAACCTCATCTAAGGTCTTGGGGCGTGCTCGCTTCAAGCACTCCTGGTGAGGGTGCGGTGGTAGCGTGAGACCTCGCCATTTTGTTGGGGGTGATGTGGGTCGCAGAGGAGCACGGCGACTCCTAGAGCGTGACAAAAGCGTACAAGAGCAGCGGGAAAGTCACTGCCCTGGGGCGCTCCTACGAGAGCCGCGTGTCCCGATCCAGCGTGATAGAGGAAGGTAAACCGTGTGGAGCCTCCGTCTGTGCCACAGCTGCCAGAGCCGTCTCAGCTGTAAAATCGGAGCGGACATGGTGAGCTACCAGAACCGAGGTGCCTTTGTCGATGAGCCTTTTGCCGTGCGGATCGAGCCTCGACGGTGGAGGCGTCTTTGAAGTCGAGTTGCCACTGCTGCATCGGTGGGGGACGTTCAATCGGATCGGTCAAAGTAGGGAGGCGAGAGGCAATGCGTCCGTTCTCGTGCAAGAGTCGGTGAACGGTGCGGGTAGATTTCGGCAGACGCAACCCCATCTCTTTCAAGGACTCATCGCGACGAAGACTAGTAGAGGATCGCCTTGGGACCCGGGATGCGACCAAGACCTTCGGGGGGATCATCCCGGATCTCCAGCACCCGGTCCACCACGTGTTGGTCGAGTCGAGGCAGAGGATGATGAGGGGCCCGCCAGAGACCTCGCAACACTTGCTCATCGTCTTGGGGAGCGTTCAAGAGCCGTTTTTTCCATGTGTCGACCCAGCTGACCGACATGCCTGTCGCCTGGGCCAATTGGGGACGTGTCCAGTTCGGATGTTGGCGATAGCTTCCGTTGCAAATTCGCTCGTGCTGCATAGTATACTGCTTCCATGACAGGCCACTCCTTTTTGGCGATATCGATAGATCCATCTCTCTAAAGAAGTGTACTGTCTTTTCTTTTCGAGGTCTACGATGTGGGGAAACCGCACCCCTGACGAGGTAGGGAAGCCATACACCCATCCCGTGGGCTCCGCTGGTCTTCCTGCAAGTGCTCTTCGGTCATCGCAGCATCGAAGCCCTCCGCCTGGTATTTCCTGATGTGTGGGTGAGCGACGAAGCTAGGAATTACTGTGCCTGCATCGAACTCATCGCAAAGACTATACCTCTGAGGTTGCGATCAGCGCCTGTGGACGGTTCCCCTGGAGAGTAACAGGCCATGCAATGGGAAGCTGCTCCCAGGTGCTTCCCGCATCACGGGAGCGGAAAACACCCCGGTTGTTCGCCACGTAAAAGATGTTCGCCTCAGCTTCATTGACCGCGACCACCGAGGCCAGCGTGCCCTGCAGCGTTGGCAGCCCATCCCGGAGCAGTTGCCATGGGCCGAGGCCCTCGCGGCGATACAATGCTGAGAGGGCACTTGCTGGAATATGTGCTTGTTGTGGGCCCGGTGCGGCTGAGATCACAATGGTCGAGGGATCGGCGGGATCGGCCGCGGCGCCCCACAGGTAGTGGTGTTGCAGTCCCGCGCCCGGTCGATACCAGGTCTCGCCGCCATCGTCACTCTGCACGAAGCCATTTCCCGGCTGCATAAAGCCATCACCCGCCGCCGAATAGAGGCGGTCCGGCGCCAGCCGGTGCATGACCAGGGTATGTGTATCGAATGGACCGCTGGGTTTGCGATCCTCCCAGTGTTCACCTCCATCCAGACTGCGCAGCAGCGCCCCCGCTTCAACCGCGGCGAACAGACGCCCTGCTACCAGGGGATCGGGAGTAATCCAGCGGATATGGCTAGTAGAGGGCCGGGGAGGATAGCTCCAGGTTGGTGCGGAAGGTAACTCTCGCAGCGTCGCCAACTCGCGCCAGGAGTCGCCGCCATCCTCAGAGCGGAAGAGCGCGCTCGGCTCTGTTCCGGCATAGACTATGCCGGTATCTCCCGCGCGTTCTGTCTCGCTGACTGCCACCGATGTAATCTGGTTGTGTGTAATTCCTGCGCCGACCTGCTCAAAGGTGTGGCCGGCATTCCGGCTGCGCCATAGGCCTTGCCCAAAGGTGCCGCAGTAGACGTACTTTGGACGCAGAGGGTCTACCGCTATGCATTGGGTGTTATTCCCCGCCAGTTGGATTTCCCCTTTCCAGCCCTGGCCATGCTGGCTTACTACTGCCAGCGTCTGCTCTAAGACAATGTAGAGTTTGTACACTTTCTATTACACGCACAAAAATTCCTTGTAGTATATGTTCTGGTCCTTCCTTGCACATCCCACGGGATGCGCAACGAGCTGTACCTTCAGCTGAAGTGGCTGGACCTTCTCGTTCAATGCTCTCGCTTGAGGCTTCCACGAGGCGAGATCGAACTCTGTGAGAGCCGTTCCTCACGCCACGGAAGAGCTCATGTCCCTCGCCCTCGCCTCTTTCGAGTGTAAGGTGCAAGCGTCATGAAAGCGTCATGGACAGTGCCATGAACACCGCCCTGGGCCGTGGTTCTGCGATGTCGGCAAACGTAAGAGCCATGAAGGACGCTCTCATGCCCGTTCGACTTCACAGATCAAACTCGTTGCGCATCCCGTGGGAGGAGGCCTTCCAAGACACGTGGGGGCATACGCCATGGGATTTCTCGGTGTGGGAACACTGGTACACGAAGCGAGAGGGGTTCGATCCCACGTTGTGGTTCCTGGCATGCGAAGGACAGCAGATTGCAGGAATGTGTCTGTGCAATTACTGGATCGGGGATGGCTTTGTCGACACCCTGGCGGTCAGACGTCCCTGGCGCAGGTTAGGGCTGGGCCTGGCCTTGTTGCATCAGAGCTTTGGGGCGTTTTACCAGCGTCAGACCCGCACCGTCAAGCTGATGGTGGATTCGCAGAATCTCACGGGAGCGACTCGTCTGTACGAACGGGCAGGCATGCATGTCACACAGCTGCACTATACCTATGAGAAAGAACTTCGACCGGGCAAGGAACTCAGAACCACGACCGTCACTGACTGACTCACCTGGTTGTCACGTGTGTTGGATGGGACCGGTTGAACTCTCGATGACCGACTGCAAGGAGTGGAAGCGTTGGGAGCGAGTCCCATCCTCTTAATACCGGCCATGAGCGGAGCAGAGCAGCAAGCCATCGTCGCACGGCCTCTCCCGGTCGTGGAAAAACCCTTCGATCTCGAGACGCTCTTGCAGGCCATCGACCAGCTGCTTCACCTCCCGGCGTAAGGCCATCGAGGACCGAGCCAGGCTCGGTGGAGAGCAAGTTCCAGTTGCCTACTGGAGGAGCGGAGTGCCGGTCGACTCAATGCGCACACTCTCCACTGAGTACCAGCGACCCCAGCCACGGATCATCACCCGTAGTTGCCCCTTCCACCCGGCTTTCGGCCACCACAGGCCCCAGGGGACAACTCACCTGCGTCGTGCCGAGGAAGGCTTGATCCCGCAGCGCCGTCTTGATCTGGCGGACATCCGTTGTTGCATCGATCACTCCTTTCCAGGCGCGCCACCTCTTGACACACTCTCTCTCGAGGCGTCAGCAGGTGCTTCAGGTGGAGCAAGCACAAACAGGCGGGTGTAGGGAGGAGGCGGGCTGAGGAAGGTGAAGAGATCGACTAGGATGTCAGTCGCGAGTTCGACGGCGCAGGCGGCATGGTAGACGGTCTGAGCCGCATCATCCGAGAGAATAAGTGGATACTCGGCGAGCGCTTTGCAGCAGTAATGGCATCGTTGCTCCAGGCTTTCCACTCCTGCGAGCAGGCGCTGGCTCTCATTCACGATGAGCATCTGGTTTTCCTTCTACACCCTGAAACAGTATCATCGCACGCGATCCTCACCAGACGGCGTGCTTGTTACAGATCAGTGTAGGGAATGGCTGGAAAGATCGCAAGATGGTTTGCCAAGTTGGACTCCCCAACGGCGTGAAGTCTTTAATGAGGAGGTCTCCTTTGCTATTACCTCTGTACGACACACTTTCTTGTGCTACAATACGGCATAGAAACCGGACCTGAAGGACTAGAACAGATACCGAAGGGATTTATCCGCTATGCCAGACAATCCTCAAGCGCGTAAAGGCGATTACTTTATCGACACCGAAAGTGCGGCGGAAAAGGCTCGCCTGCTGCATCAAGATCGCCTCATCACCAAGGGCATGAACGGAGTGCTCTCAGGCATAGAGGATGTCTCCGGCATGCGCGACATCCTGGATATCGCCTGCGGCCCCGGAGGATGGGTCCTTGACGTGGCATATGAGTATCCACGCGTTGAGGTAATAGGCATAGACATCAGCCAACAGATGATCGACTACGCAAGCACCCAGGCGCGGGCGCAGGGATTCAACAACGCGAGCTTCAGCGTGATGGACGTTACCCGGCCGCTGGATTTTCCCGATAACTCCTTCGACCTGGTTAACGCCCGCTTCCTCGGCTTCCTACCCAAAGTAGCCTGGCCGAAGCTGGTACAGGAATGCCTGCGCATCACCCGTCCCGGCGGTATCATTCGCCTGACCGAGAGCGAATGGGGCTTCACCAACAGTCCCGCGTACGAGAAGCTGTACGCGTTCTTCGCAAGCGCCATGAGAAAGGCTGGACAAAGCTTCTCCCCCGAGCGGGACCACCTTAACATTACGCCCATGCTGGGCGGTTTCCTGCGCAGCGTCGGCTGCACCGGCATTCAGCAAAAGGCGTACGTGATCGATTTCTCGACCGGGACCGGGGATTACGAAGCCTTTCGCCAGAACTGGGTTGTGGCCTTCAAACTGTTGCAGCCCTTCTGCCTCAAGCTGGGAACCGCTACACAGGAAGAGCTGGATCGTTTCTATGATCAGATGCTCCTGGAAATGCTGTCGGACGACTTTCGCGGCATCATGTTCTTATTAACAGTCTGGGGCCACAAACCAGCGTAGAAACAGCTTCTTCCCTTCAGGTCTCACAGTCATTGAGGTGGCGGGAGGTCCAGCGCGACCGTGATAGCCCCTTCGCCTTCCCTGGCCTGGCGCAGCGTGATATCCGCGGTCAAATTCAGCGCGGAGAGCAGCTCTATCAAGGTTCCCAGCGTCGGATTGCTCTCATCGCTAGAGAATAGACGCGAAATCGCTTCTCGTTTCTTTCCCATCAAGGCTGCAAGCTGCTTCTGGCTCATATGCCGGCGTTTGCGCACTGCCTCAATTCATAGTCTTCCTCCTGTATAGGACTGACGCGACGAGTACGCTTATATTCTGTCCAATATGCAAATGCTTTCTTCAGATCATGCTTCGATGCAGATTGACCAGTACGCTTAATATAGCCATGTAGCAATACGATAAGCCCCCTATCGAAGCCAAAGAACTCGCGAGCAAGTGTACCACTATGGATGACACGCATCTCCCATAGTCCCTGGTAATCGTGACATTTCTCAACGTACCCACCACCCAATTGATGACCATAGAGCTCTAATTTATCAGTTATTTGTAACAATTTCCCTGAAAGCTCTGGGTGTATAGCATCCAATGCATCTTCGAAAATCTCTGCAGGTTGTGTCGTGTCTTCTCGCTCAAAGTATTCCATCTTCCATTTCATGAACACATACCATTTCACATACAAATTGTAACATAAATGTTACGTTCACGCAAGGTCAGGGTGAGTTTTCTATCTATTAATATACTGCGCTCAATCGATTTAGCGGAAATTTTCCTTCACACCCACACAAACCCGAATCCCAGCAGCATATACACCAGCAGCGTTGCTCCTACAAATAACACCACCAGCCGGGGTTGGAAGATACGACCGAGGATCACCATCTCCGGAATGCTCAGCCCTGAGGCGGCGATCATAAAGGTGAGCACAACGGGCACCGAAGCTCCATGGGAGATGAGCGCGAAGCCAATGGGGATGAGCAGGAGAATATCGGCGTAAATCACGCTGCCCAGCAGCGCCGCCAGTGGCACACCAGCAGCGACGCCCAGGCTGCTGAAGCGCACAACGATTGCAGTGGGGACAAGCGCATCGATGAGGATGCCTCCCAGCGTCGCCAGCGCCAGCCAGGGCAGGAACTTGCGCGTGAGCTGGCCGCCAAGGAGCGCGGCCTTCTTCAGCGCCACGCGCGTTGTGCCCACTGCAACGTCGTCTTCCTCCATCCACAGGTAATCGCGCAGCGCCCGCTCGCGCGGGACGCGTCCTATGGCCCAGCCGACAACAACCGCAGCGAGCAGGCAGGCGCTGGCATAGAACAGCGTCATACGCCAGCCAAACACCACCAGCAGCAGGATGACCGCGCCCAGGTTGATGGTAGGCGAGGCAAGCAGGAAAGAGACGGCAGGCCCCAGGGGAATATCGGCCTCCAGCATACCCAGGAACAGCGGTATGGCGGTGCAGGTGCAGAAGGGCGTCGCCGCGCCCAGGAAGGCGGCAATGACGCTCCCTCTCACGCCGGGCCTGCGCTCAAACACCTTGCGCAGCCTCCCAAACGAGAGCGTCTGCTTGACGTAGAAGGCGAGCGTCGCCGTGCTGAACAGCAGCACGCTGATGAACACAAGCAGCGCCGGAAAGGCCGCCAGTCCTTCCCACGGCAACGCCGAAGACAAAAGGTTCATCCTAAGAACCCCGCTTAGCTTGATACTTCGACATATACCTGGGCCGGTGCAGGGTATTGTACGAACAGAAAGGCATGATCTTGCCGTCGGGCAGGATGTGATGGACACAGCACTTTTTGGCCGAGCGCACATCGAAGTTCCAGGCATCCATAAAGGCAATGATCACAATGCGGAACATGTTCTCATAGAGCAGGCTGCCGTGCTCCTTCTGTGTCAGGGCCTGCGGCATCACCGGCAGGCAGCAGCTAAAATCATGCAGCGCGTTGGCGGTGCTCAAGGGCATAGAAGCCGACCAGAGCCGCATCAGCGCAGAACCGACAACATCCTTCATATCTTCGATCCTGAAGTTGATCTGGTTCCCGATCACGTCTAGGTAGGCCTTCACATCAATGTAGCGCGGCAGGGGCCTGACTTTCTTGCCCTTGACGTAGGCATAGGTCATGCTGATGCAATCGCTGTGGCAGGGCAGCGGCACAAAGTCCGTGGCGCGGAACATGCCGTTAGTCTGCTCATCGATGGCGTGAATGACATCGGGCACGGTCGTACGATCCAGCGGATTGAAGGCTTCGTGGCGACCCACGTTGGTGATCGGCTGGAAGGTGATGCCGCGTACCATCTTCTGCGCCACGCCAAATTTGACAATCTCGCCGACCTCGTCTTCGTTCACGCCGCGCTGGATCGTCGCGGTGAGATTGATGGGTATCTCGTACTTCGTGAGGTTAGCAATCGCCTTCTCCTTCACCTCGCGCAGGTCCAGGCCGCGAATGATCTCATGCGTGCTCTGGCGGAAGCCATCGAACTGCAAGTAAACCTCGAAGTTGCCCTTGAACGCGCTGAGGCTGCGCACAAAATCCTCGTCCTTGGCAATGCGCACGCCGTTGGTGTTGATCATCAGCGCCTTGATGCGCTTCTGCTTCGCCAGCGCCAGGATCTCCAGCAGCTGCGGGTGGATCGTCGGCTCACCCCCGCTGAACTGGACCACGTCGGCATAGCCCTCGTTCTCGACCACGGTATCGAGCATGCGCTCCACCTCTTCAAGCGAGTAGTAGCGGCCAACGTCGGAGTCGGCGAAACAGGTGGGGCAGCGCAGGTTGCACGCCTCGGTGATCTCGACCAGTGCCAGGCAGGTGTGCTGCTCGTGATCGGTACACAGTCCACAGTCTAATGGGCAGCCCTTTTCCACAGGCGTCTGGAAGCGCCGTGGTAGTGTGCCAGGTTTGTTGTACTGGCTCTGGCTCAGGTAGTAGGCGGCATCCGAGGAGATCAACGAGCGCATCGCTCCATGCTCCGGGCAGGTTTTGAGCATGTACACCTTGTTGTTCTGCAAGATGATCTTGGCCTGAACGACCTTCAAGCACTTCGGACAGAGGCTATTGGTGAAGTTGTGGTAAATATAAGGCCGGTCGTGCCGGGCGGGATACGTCTCCTCTGTTGTGCTTATCTCCTGAGGAGTTAAGTTTGCCTCTTGTTTGACAGATTTGCGACTTCGCATGTTCTTCTCCCTTTCGAAATATCACTGGCGTGGGATACTAATGATAATAGCGCATCCAATACCACCTATAACAGGAGTGGCCAGAAACGCGGTCAATAGGCCATACCCGACTGGACGCGCCTCTCGAGTACTGAGACATGCAATGGTTGCGATAAGCTCGACAATGTAAAGGAATAACCCCAAAGAAAATAGTGCTGAAAAGCTTCCTCCCCCTCCCCCTCGAATGCTAACACCAGAGGCGAGAAAGAGAAACAGTGGGATTGACCCAAAGCCAAGGCCCAGCAAATATTGCCTTCTCTTCTGCCTTGCCGTTAGTGGCAAAGGAGTTGGCGCCGCTGGTGGTGGCTGTGATCCGGTCTGGCTCTCATCTGCTGCATCCCCGGAGACGGGTTGCTGCTCCTGCTCTGGCTGTTTCTCTTCAGCTTCTTTCTCAGAAAGAGGCTGCTGCTCCTCTTCAGGTTGGTTCTCATCTTCCTGCATAGTTCTCCTCTGTCCTTTTACTATGCCGCCTCGGCATCAGCCGTTTGTGCTTTTGCTTGTGCCTTTGCCTGTCGACTCTCGCGGAACGAGACCCAGAGTTGATAGCTGAAGAAGAGAATCGCCGGAATATACAGCACCTGCACCAGCGTGAGGCCGAGCAAGACGCGCGGGTCTGCACGCGTGAAATCCACCAGGAAACGCAAGCTTAAGTAGCCCACAATGTAGAGCTTGAAGAGGTCACCTGGGCGTGGCAATCTATCGCGCAGAGCGAAGATGACAACGAACAGCGCCAGGTCAAGCACCAGCTCGTAGAGAGCGGAAGGCTGGCGGCGCACGCCATTCTGCATGATGGCCCAGGGAAGATTGCTGGGCAAGCCAAAGGGATCACCGCCCAGCAGGTTGCCGAGCCGCCCGATAGCCTGGGCTAATGGTAGTGCAAGGGCGAATATATCGCCGGTGGAATATTTAATATGGTTGAGGCGTTTGATTAGCAGCACGCCCGCGTAGCCGCCGAAGAAGGCGCCGGTCCACGCCTGGCCGCTGTACCACAGGTACGGCAGGTCCTTGATAAAGGTCGCAGGCCCAAGAAAGATAAGCATGCTCAGCTTGGCGCCGATCAGGCCGCCGCCCAGGGCTCCGAGCGCGACGCGCAAGATCGCCTCGGTGGCACGATGCTGCCTCTTTGCCTCGTAGTAGGTCATAATTCCGCCGGTAATATAGGCGCAGAGGAACAGGAGAGAGTAGGTGGAGAGAGCGAAGGGTCCCAGGTGTAACCACGGGTACATCGTCGAACTCCTTTTCTTGCTGGTGTAAGCAATGATATCGGTTCGGAGGATTGGGACGCGTAAATGCCTGGTCAGTTCTTTGATAGCTCAACTATAACATACTGCAGGCAAACATGTCAAAGGTGCGTCCGCTTGCTTGCCTTTGTGCTTCCGGCTCGCTTCGCCACTTATCCCATTTGATAAGTAGAAATTTTACCCTTGTGTAACAGCCGCTTAACACACATCGACTACCCTACCTATGTAATGAGAATTTCCCACATAGTGTAGGCAGGGCAGCGCGTTATAGTTGCTGGAATTTGAAAGGCAGAAGATCCCCAGCATCTCCACTCGCAACCTCAAGCACACCACTATAACGTGATTGTAATTACCATCTCAGTTACAATTCACGCCTCTCAAGCGACATTGCGCTCTTGAAAGCAGTGCTCGCAGGGCGAGCGAGGGGTAGACCTCGAGCCTCTCGCTCCAGGGGATAAAGATTCGGCCAGGTTATCTTGCAGATCACACTTTGGTGTATGATTACCGTGGTAGCTCTTATTCTTGATCATTATATATCTGCCTCAAGGAGGATATCGTGCAGATACAAACTATGGAAGCATCTATCAGCAATGAACTGCTGGAAGACGAAGAATTGCTCTGGTCTGGTCGCCCTGATCCGCAGAGAAGACGCATCGTTTCCCCGGCCAGGGTTTTTCTCATTCTGGGCCTGGTCTTCCTGCCAATTGGCCTGGTGGCTGTGATCATTGGCCTGATTCTTTTGCTCAGCTCGGTTATTCCGCCGGGTTCTCAGGCCAGCTTGCTCGGCCTCTTTATTCCCGGCGGCGTCTTCTTCGTACTGGGCCTGATCTATCTTATTATCGGTCTGGTTGGTTTCTCCCCATCCAGGAACACGCTTTACGCCATTACCAATCGCCGTGTGATCATTCTGCGCCCCGGCCGTTACACGCGCGCCTCATCCTATGGCAAGCGTGCCATTACTCAGGTCCACCGTATCGAGCGCCCCGACGGTTCCGGCGACCTCATCTTTGTCGGCAATCCTCCTTACGGCAGCTATGGCAATAACCAGTATAATTCTGGCACCTCTAGCGCTGGCCGTCAGGGTGCCTTTTCCGCGATCCCAAATGTGCGCCTGGTTGAGCAAAAGCTGATCGGGATGCTCAACGAGGATTGAATATTAGCATCCTTGACACTCACCCCTATCATGTCATACACTATCCCCAGACAAGTGAGAATGATTATCACTATTAGCACACCCTAATATGATGCAAGAAAATACCCTCAATACGAACGCACGCGCCGTACTGCACATGCTGCGTGCAGTGAAAAACCATCCTACCGCCCTGGACGTGTATGAAACAGTGCGGCAGGCACGGCCGCACATTGGCCTGGCCACCGTCTACCGCATCCTGCACCAGTTGACCGCGCAGGGCCTGATTAATGAACTGGGGCGCAGTGACCAATGCTGTCGTTATGACGCGCGCACCCAGCGGCATGACCATGCCATCTGCACAACATGCGGGGCGTTATTTGATATACCCATGACCATCAGCTTGCCGGACGAAGCCTTACAGGAGGCTGCCCAGGCGGCAGGCGTCGAGTTGACTTCTTACGAAGTCAGGATTTATGGGCGCTGCAGCGCCTGTCAGTCGTCCATAATCAAGAGGAGCAACACGTGAGTA
>WNFD01001609.1_pt1 | contig 30164 bp, 23 predicted proteins | sample 5400491 | NCBI WGS metagenome assembly WNFD01 (sample SAMN13153343, study PRJNA577476) | soil metagenome | isolation source: 120 cm saprolite under Douglas fir tree site 2 hole 2 replicate 2 | place: USA:California | collected 2015-04-18
GGCACCGCCGCCGCGTAGTTGCGAAGGGCTCGATCTTCGATGCGAAGGCGAGCTCAGCCAGGCAGGCCACTTCGAGGTAAGGACGTCCGATCCTCCGCGCAAGATCGGCGGCCTCTTGCAGGTGCCGCTGGCTGTCCTGGTTTCCCAGCGACCACGCTTCGACGATTCCGAGATTCATGAGCGCCACCGCGCGCAGGTCGCTGTCGAGCGCGATGTCCTCGTCGGACTGGCCGGTTATCGGCGAGGCAAGGAACCTGACCTGATCGACTACACCCGCGAGGTGGCCGCGCTTCCGCGCCAGCGACAGTCTCAGCGCTGCGGTCGCCACTTCGAGGCGGTGCTGGCGGTCTACCGGGGTTGCAGTGATCGAGGTTTCGGCCACTGTCAGGTGGGCGGCAGCCTCGTCCAGGCGTCCCCGGGCAAGTTCGCTGGTTGCCCGCGCGAGAGGGATATCCGGGCCCTCGGTGACGGCACCTGGCGGGAAGGCTCGTAGCAGCGTCTGGATGGTCTGGGCTTGTCCGTCAAGCGTCAGGCCAAACGAGTGGTCAGCGAGCAGCCGCGCCGCGTCGGACCAGTCACCCGCGGCCTGAGTATGCCGGATGGCGTCGACGATCTCGCCGTGCTCGCTAAGCCATTCGGCGGCCAGCCGGTGCAGGACCGGCAGTTGTTCGGGCAGCCTCCGGCGCAGCTCAAGCCGGAGCAAGTCAGCGAAGAGGTGGTGATACCGGAACCAGGTTCGGGCCGGATCGAGCGATACGACAAACGCGTTGGCGTCTTCGAGGTCGAGCAGGATCCCTTCGGAGCCAGGGTGACCAGTCAGCAGATCCGCCAGCTCGCCGTTGACGCGGTCGAGCAGGGAGGTACGCAGAAGCAGCTGCTGGACCTCGGCCGGCTGGCACTCCAGCATTTCGGCGAGCAGGTACTCGGCAACTGTCCGGCTGCTGCCGGAGAACTCCGCGACAAATCGCTCGGGGTCAGGGCTGCTGGCCAGTGAGATCGCCGCGAGCCGCAGGCCCGCGGCCCAGCCTTCCGTGCGCTGGTGCAGCTTCGCGGCCCCGGCTTCCGACAGCGCGATGCCCGAAGCCTCCAGGAACTCGCGGGTCTCGCGCTGCGTAAAACGCAAATCTGCGGTACGGATCTCGGCCAGGTCGCCGGCGAGGCGAAGCTTGTGCAGCCGTAGCGGCAGACTACGCCGCGTCGCGAGGATCGCGTGCACATGCTGGGGGAGCTTCTCCAGCAGCCGGGTTAGCTGCGTGAGCGCTTCTGGCGAGGTCAGCTCGTGGAGATCATCGATGATCAGAAAGGTGCGGTCGCGATGTTCAGCGAGCTCCGAACGAACTCTGTCGGCGATCTCCCCTTGGTTGAATTCGGGTGTCGCTGCCAGCTGCTCGCCCTCGCCGGACGTGCCCGAGGCCTGCCGGATGGCGCTGAGGACGGCGATCCAGAACTGCTGGGAGTCCTGCTGATCGCGCCGCACCTGGACGACTGCCAGCCGATACGGCTGACCTGGCCCATCCGCCCAGGCCCGCAACAGCGAGGTCTTGCCGCTGCCTGCGGGGGCCGAGATAAGCGTTACCTTGGCTTCCGCCGCGCGATCGAGGGATGCGAGAAGTTCCCCGCGCTGAATCAGCCGCAGAGCTGCCGGACCCGGCTTTCGCTGATTTGCCCTAAATACCACGCCTGAACCCGATCCCCAGCGCGTTAGCCTGCCGCCCTCCGCCTCTCAGCACCGTGTACAGGTTACGTGCCCGGGCGATGGCCAGCGCAACAGCGCTGGACCGCGTTACGCCATCCGGGCGCCGAGTCACCAGATCCTGGCGATGTGGACTCACCTGGTCGCGCTGGACGATCGGTGCATGGGCCCTGCATCCGCCAGTTACATGATCCGGATCAACGGCCATCTCGGCGCCATGTTGCTGTCCGCGTTTCCGGCGATGGCATGGGAGCGGCAGGGTCCAGAGACAGTCTTGACCGGCGTGCTGGACCAACCCGGGCTATACGGCGTCCTGGCTGAGATCGAAGCGCTTGGCCTTGACCTGCTCGAGGTCCGCCGGCTCACCCCCGAGGCGAGATCGCCAGAACGTGGTGATACCTGCTCACCGTGAAGATCCCTGGCTTAGGCGCCAGATCACCTAACGGGGCCTGCATGGCTTTACGGTTCTCGACGCGCTGCGCGAGGGGCATGACGTGTAAAAGAACGCGCCCGCCGTCTGGGCCGCCGCCGGGCCCCATGTCGATGAGGTGGTCAGCGGCGGCGAGCAGGTCGAGGTCGTGATCGATGACGGTGATCGTGGCTCCGTATCCAGCAGCCAGTCGAACACGCTGGCCAGAGTGGCGACGTCAAGTGGGTGCAGGCCGGTGGATGGCTCGTCGAAGAACCTGAACCGGGTGCGCGGAACCGACCAGGTGGCGCACCAGGACCGAGATCGCCCTGGTGCGTTCTGGTCAGGAATGGACCGGTCCGCTGGGCCCGGAGTCGAGGCGCAGCGACTGCATGATGGCGAACGTGGTGGTCCTGGTGAAGACCTCGATGTCCGCGGCCGCCAGGACGCCGGTGTACTTGGCGATGATGGGCGCGGCCGCGCGCTCGGTGACGGTGTCGAGGTGGGCCTTGACCCCGGCCCAGGCGTTCTCCCCGTACCTCATGTAGAACGGCACCGGGTCGACGGTGGCCAGCGCCTCCCGCGCGCTGGCCTCGATGTCGGCGATGTACTGCTGGTGCACCGCGACGTCCTCGCGGGTGGCGAGCCGGCCCAGGTGCCCGCAGATGAAGTGCCGCCAGGGATAGTTCAGCGCGGTCGCTGGGGCCTGCATGTAACCGGGCACGTCCTCGCTGAGGTTGACGTTGTAGATGGGCACCCAGCCGGCGTTGACGACATCGATGAACATGAGCGTGTCGTGGCCGGGGAAGTGGATGTAGATGTTGTCCGGCGAGTGGTTGGGGCCGTGCCAGGCCAGCTCCACGCGCTCGCCCCCGACCTCGAGGGTGTAGCGGTCGGCGAAGGTCACCTCCGGGACCGGCCGGGTCGGGTCATCGTCGCGCAGCAGCAGCCGCCGGGTCTCCTCGTGCCCGATGCGGACCACGTCCCCGTCGAACAGCGAGGCCGCGGCGGCGTGGTCGGCGTGGTGGTGGGAGTAGACCAGGTGCGTGACCCGGTTGCTCACGCCGTTGGCGGCGGCGATCTCGTCCACGGCCCGCCGCAGGTTGCCCCCGATGGACGGCGGCGCGTCAAACAGCAGCACCCCGTCGTCGGTGGTCAGGAACGCCGACTGGTAGACCCCGTCGGTGACCCAGTACAGGTTCCGCTCCACGCGCCCGACGTAGTACCCCTGCTCGTTCAGGGCCTGGCCCAGCGCGGACCGCGGGATGGGCGCGTAGTCGGGCAGGTCTGCGGCGCCAGTCGCGCCGGTGGCTGGTGATGTCACGGTATCTCCCTGGATTGTCGGGCACGTCCCCTGGCGGCCGTGCAAGTACGCAACGAGGCGAGGCTCGCCGGCAGGCGGGTGAAAGGTCATCACCGGATCTTGGTGATTCGCCCTGTGCTGGCGATGATCGGCCCGGTGCGCTCGAACGTGCAGGCCGGCGGGAGACGGCCGGCCGGCATGAATCTCGGCTTTGCCAATGGCATCAGCGGCAGCGAGCGGGCGACCCTTGCAGTGGTGCAGGCCGCACCGAGGCTGCGGCAGCTATCGGGTCAGCCGACAACTCCGTCGGGTACGACGACATCGAGCAGTATGGCCGCTACCAGCCACTCCGGTCGTCAAGGAGCGCCTGGGCTTCTCACCATCCCGTCCAGGTCGCGCAGAGCCTTTTCGTCGAGCGTCACTTCCTCGGCGGCCAGGTTGTCGCGCAGGTGCGCCAGGGACGCAGTCCCGGGAATCAGCAACACGTTAGGGGCACACTGCAGCAGCCACTGCAGCGCGACCTGCGCCGCGGTGACCCCGAGACGGGCAGCAGTCTTGTTCACCACCGGGCTGCGGAGCACCGGGTTCGCCTCGCCGCGAGGCCAGCCAAGCGGACAGAACGGCACGAACGCGATCCCGCGGCTCAGGCACTCCCTCAGAACCGGAGTCGAGCTGCGGTCGGCGAGATGGAACAGGTTCTGCACGCAGACGATGTCCGTCCCCGCCGCAGCATGGCGCAGCTGCCGGAGGCTGACGTTGCTCAGCCCGACCCCCGCGATCAGGCCCTCGTCGCGCGCCGCCACCAGGGCCGCCAGCTGATCATCGAAGCGCGCATCGACGCTGCCCTCACCGGGCAGGCGGAGGTTCACCGCCGCGAGCTGGCCCACCCGGAGACTGCGCAGATTGTCGGCGATGCCCGCGCGCAGCTGACGCGATTCTCCGGACGGGCTCCCAGCGGCCAGCCCGCCGCCGACTGCGACCTTGCTGACGATCGCCAGCTGGTCCGAGTAGGGGTAGAGCGCTTCGCGGATCAGGTCGTTGACCGCGCCGTAATACTGGGCCGTGTCGATGTGGTCTACACCTGCTGCGACTGCAGCCCGGAGGACGGCCACGGCTGCTGCCGGGTCAGCCGGCCCACCGGATGCGAACGGTCCATCGAGCTGCATGGCACCGTATCCGGACCGCCTCACTTGCCACCGGCCAAGCGGGAACGTTGACATTGCCGGGCTTCGGTTCTCAAGCACCGTAGGCCGGCAGAATCGCTCCGCTCACCGGCGCCGCGGCATCGCTGACAAGGAAAGCGATCACGGCGGCGATCGCTTCCGGCGCGACAGCGTGGGCCATCACCTCATCCGGGAACGCCGCCCGGTTCGTGGCGGTATCCAGCAACTGAGGCGCGACCGCGTTGACCCGGATTCCGCGCGGGCGCAGCTCGACATCCAGGATCCGGGTCAGGTGGACCAGGGCCGCCTTGCTCACGCTGTAGGCGGCCATGCCGCCGGACGGCTCGATCGCCGGCCGGGCCGCTACGTGCACGATGGCGCCTGAGCCCAGCTGCGTCATGTGCGGAGCTACCGCCTGGGTCATCCACAGCGCGGGTCCCAGGTTGACATCGATCATGAGCTGCAGCGTCTCTGGTGTCGTGCTGAGCGCGTCTCCCTGCCGGAATGCCCCGATGGTATTCACCAGGACGGCCGGAGGCCCGATCTCGCGGGCGAGCCGGTCGACAAGCGGCGTCGCCGTCGCGGGATCGGTGGTGTCGGCTACCTCGCTCCGGATGCTGCCGGGCAGTTCTCGCAGCGCATCCTGAGTCCGGTCGACAGCCACCACTGTGAGGCCACTGTCGGCGAGGATCGCTGCTGTGGCGCGCCCGAGCGCGCCCGCTCCGATCACGACCGCCACTTGGGAGCTCATGATGCCTACCTCCTGACTGCCGTTGGCGTGGAGCCGAACGACTACGAGCGAACCTGTCCGACCGTAGGGCCGGACCCGGTGAGCTGATGTCACCTGGTTCTGGTGATTTTCGTTCCGACGTCTTCCGGATCACCTCCGGGTGGTCATGCGTGCCCTGCCTGGACCGCATGATGTCGCGAGATTCGCGCTCGAGGCGCTACCGAGATCGCCAGCGAGCTACCCGCCTCGGTCAACACCGTGAACACCCATATCCGCAACATATTTAGCACCGTGGTCACTAGATCCTGGCGATGCGGGCTCACCTATTTAGGCAGGACCATAGCCGTATGGAGCCACGCCGTCATGTTCTGGGACCAGTAACCGTGTTCCGCATCGGCTTCGGCGCGATGCAGCTGCCCGGTCCGGGTGTGTTCGGCCCGCCGCGAGATCGTGATGCGGCCATCGCGGTCCTGCGGCGCGCGGCCGACCTCGGGGTCGATCACATCGACACTGCCTACTTCTATGGCCCCGAAGTCGCCAATGAGCTCATCCGGGCGGCGCTGTACCCCTACCCTGACGACCTTGCCCTGGTCAGCAAGGTGGGCGCGCAACGGGACGCATCGGGCGGGGTGCTCCGGTACGACCGGCCGGCCCAGCTCAGGCAGGGGATCGAGGATAACCTTCGCAGCCTGGCGGTCGATCACCTCGCCGTCGTGAACCTGCGCCTGATGGACGACGCCAGGCCTGACCAGAGGTTCGAAGACCAGCTGGCCGCGATGGTGAAAGCGCGCGACGACGGGCTGATCGGCGGCATCGGCCTCAGTAATGTCTCCCTAGATCACCTTCGCTACGCGCTCGCGATCACCGACATTGCATGCGTGCAGAACCTGATGAACTTCTCGGACCGGCGCTCCATGCCAATACTTGAGGAGTGCCACGCCCGCGGCATCGCCTTCGTGCCTTTCTTCCCGCTCGGTTCGGGATTCTCCCGGGGCAATCCAGTGCTGGTTAGCACGCAGGTAGCAGATACCGCAGCGCGCCTGGGCTGCACTCCGGCTCAGGTGGCACTCGCATGGCTGCTTGATCTACGGCCAGAGGTACTCCTGATCCCCGGCACGTCCTCTATGTTTCACCTCGAAGAAAACATGTCTGCCGCGAACATCGAACTGGACGCAGAAACCCGCAAATTGCTGGCCTGATGAGAACAAGCGTGCCGGGCAGGAGGAGCTGTTCCCGGCCTGACCTCGGGGATCTTCCCGGCCAACGCCGCCTGGCTTGACCTGCGCCGCGTTCGCGCACAACCTGCTGCGCGCCGCCGGGTCCCTGGCCAGCCTCGCCTACGCCAGAGCCCGCGGCTCCACCATCCGCCGCGATCTGATCGATGTCGCCGCCCGCACCGCCCGGTACGGCCGAGGACACATCACCTTGCGCCTGCCCGAAGGCTGGCACCGCGAACACGAATGGGTGACCCTGTTCTACGCCGCCTGCGTTCTGCCTTTCGCTAGGCGGTGACGCGTTCTGCACCCGCGAGATGTGCCGACAGGAGCTGTCCGGCTCTGTCCAGCGCTGCGGCCGCTTCGTCGAGGATCGGGTAATAGGCCTGGAAGACGTGGGGTACCCGGGGCGGATGGCGTCGTCGAGGAGAACCTCGTGGGTTCCGGCCTGGATGATCAGGGGCGGCAGGCCGGACAGGTCGGCGAATATGGGGCTGATGAGGCCGAGAGCGGCGTCTTGTCCCGCCGTATAGTCGGTGACCCGGGGCTGGAGGTTTTCCCGGCTGAGCAGCGGGTCGGCCTCGCGCTTGGTTTGCATGGTCGCCCCGGCCAGGGTGAGGTCGGCATACGGTGACATGACGAAGGCCGCGGCGGGCAGGGGCAGCCCGTGATCGCGGGCGTTGACCAGGGTGGCGATGGCGAGGCCGCCGCCGGCGGACTCTCCCGCGAAGGCGATGCCCGACGGGGCTGTGCCGCCCTGCAGGAGGGCTTCGTAGGCGGCAAGAGCGTCGTCGGCCGCTGCCGGGTACGGGTGCTCGGGGGCGAGCCGGTAGCCGACGGAGATGACCTTGGCGCGGGTCCGCCGGCCGACCTGCGAGGCCAGGTCAGCGGCTTGGAAGGCGTCCCCCAGCACGTACACGCCGCAGCTGTCGCTGGCCACGCGGCGCGGTGCGCGCGCTCATGCGCTTTCACGGCCGCCGTGGTCATCGCCGCATGACCCGCAGCCAGGCCAGGCTCCCGGTCGCCGCGTGGGCGCCGAGGCCCCGCCACACACGACTCAGCAGCGCGCCCCATGTGCCGCGCGATTCACTTAGCGGCTTCACGGCTGCCCTGCTTGGTCAACGCGAGACATGGCGGCGGTGGGATGCTCAAGAGGCCACGGCGTGTCCCTGCTCACGCCGCTGACGACACAGTTGGCCTGCCAGTCAGTTCTAACGCTCCTGAAACGCCGACGTCACGTGGCATTGACTTCAGTGTGACACACGTCGCATAATGAACGCGCGTTTGTGAATCGCGCGACACATGACGAGCGGCATGCGCCGAGTGTCGCCGGTTCACGTGTGGCGGCCCAAAGCGAGGAGGACGGGCTTTGATGCCACCGCCTGTCGTCGACGAGGTCCGCTCAGCCGATCTGGACCGGCGGGTGAGCGCGTTCGGCGCGCGGCTGCGTCTGTTGCTCGGATCGCGCCCGAGCGATGCAGCCGGGCAGCTGCTGTTCGACGAGCTGGGGGAGCTACCGCTTTCTGTGGTGGAGGCGTCGGCGAATCGTCTGGTGAGCCCGGCGCAGGCCAGCGGATTGATGCGCGCCGCGACCGCATTGCAGTGCGAGTTGCATGACGCGGTGGTGGACGCGCACGCAGGGATGTTTGGCCGGATCAACGACGGGCTGGCATCGGTAGCAGGGACCGTCTCGCCGGTGGAGCTGATGGAGCGGGCTCCGGCGCTACTGTGTGAAGTCTGCGAGTTCGACCGGGCGATGATCTCGCGGGTTCATGGCTCGACCTGGATACCGGCCGCGGTGCACGTGGCGGCCGAGGCCGACGACAAGGTCAACGTCAGGTTGGTCGCGGCGGTCGGGACGCTGGAAATTCCGCTCACGAGTTCGCTGATCGAGACCGAGATGCTGCGACGCCGGATCTCGGTGCTGGTCGACGGCACGGCGGTGGCTCGGCACACGTTCGGCTTTCTTGCCGCACTGTCCCGCTCGCGTGCGTACGTCGCCGCGCCGATCGTGATCGCCGATCGTGTCGCCGGGTTCTTGCACGCGGACGTCTATTCCTCGCCGCGGATGCTCACGGCCGCGGATCGGGTCGCACTGCAGACCTTCGCCGACCTGTTCGGGCTGCTGTACGAGCGGGCTGCCATGGCCGAGCGGCTGCTTCAGCAGCAGCAGGCCATTCGCGCGGCGCTGTCGTCCGCGGCGAGCGGTGTCGCCGAGCTCGGCCCACATGTCGGACAGCTTGTGCGTGCCGAATTCCACGCAGCTGAGGCCGGCTCGTGTACCGACGCACATCGAGCGACCGGCCGGCCGGAGGCCGGCACGTTGACCTTGCGGGAGTGGGAGATCCTCGGACTGCTCGCTACCGGCGCGACGAATGGCCAGATCGCCGCAGCGCTGGTCGTGTCAGAGAGCACCGTCAAATCGCACGTCAAGCGCATCCTGCACAAACTGCCGGCCGCCAACCGGGCCGAGGCTGTCTATCGCTACACGCAGATGAGCCAGCAGCGGAGCCGGGTGTCATGAGGCTCCCCGGCAAGGGTGGGGCGGTCGTCGCAGTAATGCCGGGGCCAGCGGCGTGGCGCCGGCATGAGGACGCCCTGGCCGAACGGGTGACCATCCTGCACGGCGCCGCATCGCACGCCCTGGGAGGCGAACCGAACGTTGGGGTGCTCAGCCGTGTTGTCGCGGGCGATCTCACCGGAGCGGTGGCTGCCCTGACGGCATGGTGCGTGGATCATCTCACCTCCTTCGCCACGAGCGCCGAGGACGCCACCGAGGAGCTTCGCGCCATCCTGCGGGAACTGCGCACCTTGGGTTCTGAAGTGGCCGAGCACGATTTCGGGCTGCATGCCCGGCGGCTCGGCGATACCAGCGCCGCAGTGCGGCGACTCGGCGCGACGGCCACCTCGGCACAGTTGGTCGATCAGGCCTGTGAGCAGCTGGTCTACCGGTGCGGTTTCGGGCGCGCCGTGCTGTCCCGCGTCGACTCCGAGACCTGGCGGCCTTGGATGGCGCATTTCACGAATGCGGCGGTCGACGCGTCGTGGTTTGCGGAGTGGGTCGATCGGCCGATCCCGCTGGATGATCTCGTGCTGGAGGCTCAGGTATTCACCGAGCATCGGCCCGCAGTGGTGCTGGATACCTGCGACCCGCGGGTGTATCGCCCGATCATCGTGGATGCCGGTCGCTCCACGTCCTACGTCGTCGCGCCGGTGGTCCTGGCCGACGAGGTCGTCGGTTTTTTCCACGCCGACCACGCCCCCGGGCGGCGCCGCAGCGATCTGATCGACCGCGACGTGCTCTGGACGTTCGCGCAGGGTTTCAGCCTGGCCTATGAACGGCTGGTCCTCGCCGAACGAGTCCAGGCCCAGCGCGAGCGGCTGCACGCGGCCCTCGGCTCGGCTGAGGCGCTGATCGCCACGCCGGGCCGAGCACGGGACCTGGCATTGATGCCGGGCGAGGACGGGCGTCTGCGCGTTGATGGGCAGCATATAGGTGCGCATGGCGCCGCGTCGGGCCTGCTGCCAGACGAGGAACTCACCGGCCGCGAGCGCGAAGTCGTCCAACTGCTCGCCGTCGGCGCGACGAACGCCCAGATCGCCGATCAGCTGGTGGTCTCCGAATGCACGGTGAAATCGCACGTGCGCCACATCCTGCGCAAGCTCGGGGCAGTCAATCGGGCGCAGGCGATCTCGCGTTACCTCGGCGTCGCTCCGCTCGCCGGCCAGCCGAACTGGCAGTTGTAGCAGCCTCAGCTCGTTTGCACCAGCTGTGCCGGCAGGTCGAGATCGTGAATCGATGACGTGGCGGTTGCCTGGCCGCGGCCCCCAGCCAAGCGGTCCGGCGCGGCCGTGCTGGCGGGCCGTGGCGCATCCGCGTAGCCGTTAAGGCAATGATCCCGAACGGCTGCCGCAGGCGCGCGTCATTCCTCAAACGCCCGCTACGCCTCGCTGAGGCGACCGGAGGTGTGCCGCTGCGCTCGAAGGCTCGTCTGGCACCGGGTGCGCGCTGCGCCGCAGATCCTCGCTGGGGAGTCTTCATCCCAACGGGCAGCCGGTTCCTCCCGGGGGGTGACGTTAGCGGCGTGCGTTTGTCATTAGCTAGCTCTTGCCGGTCGTCGCACCCACTGGGCACGGCGGCCGGCGATCCAGCGGCCGCACGGTCGCTCATGGCCTGACGTTCACGGAAGGTAGGCGAGGATCACATGTCGTATCGCTTCGCGGTGCTGTGGTTGAAGGCGTTCAGGGACAGCCCGGAGAAGGTGTGCCAGCTGTACGCCGACGAGTTCCTCTTCGAGGATCTGATGCTCGGTCAGTCGATCACCGACAAGGGCGACCTGGCGCGCGCGTTCGCCCCCTACGCGAACACCGATCCTGACAACGGCATCGGCCTTCACCAGTTCCGTATCGACGAGGTCATCGGTGGCGAGAGCAGTGCCTTGATCCGCTGGACCTGGCAGGCCACCGGCGCGGCCGCGTTCCTCGGTATCCCCACCAACGGCAAGGTAGTTGGCACCACCGGCCACACGATGCATGTCTATGAGGGCGGCAAGATCAAGCGGGAGTCGACCTACTGGGACGCGACCTCGATCCTGCGCGACCTTGGCCAGCCGGTGTCGACCCTGGGCGTCACGGCTCCGCGTGTCGCCGCCGCCGCCTTCTGATCCGCCCGCTCACGCTGCCACGTGGCGGCGAGATGACGTACCTTCCCTGGCCACACCGTTAGGAGCTTTGCGATCATGAGCGAGAACCAGGACCACGCCCAGCGCTGGGCGAGCCTTATCACCAGCAACACCGACGCCGTCGTCGACCTGTTCGCCGACGAGCTGATTTATGACGACCGCCGCGACACCGATCACGTCTTCGACACCGCGACCACCAAGACGCAGCTGCGCGAGCGGATCGCGCCATTCGCCAACACCGATGCCGACGACGGTCTCGGCATTCACCACTTCGAGGTTCTTGATGTGGTCGGCGCGGTCGGCGTTGACGGCGCCCGCGCAGTCGCGATCTTGTGGCAGTGGACCGGCGAGCATCTGGAGAACTTCCGTGGCGTGCCGACCGGCAGCCAGACTCTGTCTGCCCGTGGCCAGACCTGGCACCAGTTCGATGCCGCCGGGAAGGTGAACCGCGAGTCGACGTACTGGAACGACGTGCCCGTCTATCAGCAGCTCGGTCTGCCGGTGCTCACGCCGGCCTACTGGGAAGCCGATTTCGACTTCAGTTCACTCGCCCCGTCGGCGTGAGACCGACCGGCTGGTAGGTGAGGACCCCGTGCTTCCCGCGCAGTGGCGTGAGCGTCTGCGGCTGCCGGCCATGGCCGCGCCGATGACCGACGTCTCCGGCCCCGAGCTGGTGGCCGCGGTATGCGCGGCGGGCGTGATCGGCACCTTCCCGACCCACAACGCCGCAGACAGCGTCGAACTCGAGCGGTGGCTGCACCGGATCGGCGAGCAGGTGGCCGCCCGCACCCCGCCCGGGCGCAGCGCGGCACCGGTCGGGGCGAACCTGGTCGTGCACCGCAGCAACGCGCGCCTGGCCGGTGACCTAGCCGCGGTCGTCCGCGGTCGTGTCGAGGTGGTCGTGGCCAGCGTGGGCTCACCGCGCGAGATTGTCGGCCCACTGCACGATGCGGGCATCAGGGTGCTAGCCGACGTGGCCAGCCTGCGGCACGTGCAGCGGGCGGCGGCCAGTGGCGTGGACGGCGTGGTGCTGCTCGCGGCTGGGGCCGGGGGACAGACCGGCTGGGCGAACCCGTTCGCGTTCCTGCGGGCGGTACGCCAGCGCTACGACGGCATCGTCGTGATCGCCGGGGGAATCAGCGACGGCGCGGGCATCCTGGCCGCACAAGTCCTCGGCGCCGACCTGGCCTACCTGGGCACCCGGTTCATCGCCACCACCGAGAGCCTCGCCTCACCGGCCTACCGGGACGCCGTCGTCGCGGCGACGCTGGACGACGTTACCGCGTCCACGCAGGTCACCGGCCTGCCCGCCAACGTGCTGACCGGCTGGCTGCGTGGAATCGATCCCGCCGCGCCCCGTGCCGCACTGGACGGATCGCACGGGCCAGTGTCGGACGACCCGGCGATGGACGGTTTCTCTGTGGAACGGCTACTCGCTCACCGTGGGGTGTGGGCGGCCGGCCACTCGGTGTCTGGCACCGACGCGGTGGTCGGGGCCGCCGAGCTGGTGGACCGGCTGGAACGCGAACTGGAGCTGGCGCGGCAGCGGCTGCTGTCGGCCGACGCGTCGGCCGCTGGATGCCGCTGACTTTCTGGAGGTCATGAGATGTGGGGAACACTGCCCGAGGTCTTCGACCGGGTGTGTCTGTATTACGCCGGACAGACGGCGATCCGCGACGGCGACCGCGCCATCAGCTATCGGCAGATGCAGCAGTGGGCCAATCGCGTCGCCAATGGGCTCGGAGCGCTGGGAGTGGCGCCGGGCGAGCGGGTCGGTCTGCTGCTGCCGAACGTACTGGAGTTCATCCCGACCCAGCACGGCATCTGGAAGGCCGGCGCGGTGCTGGTGCAGATGCCGACCCGCGCCTCGTCCGCCACGCACCGCACCAACCTCGAACAGACCGGGGCTACGACGCTGATCTACCACGCCCAGTTCGACGGCGTGGCCCACGAGCTCGTCGCCGGCCTGCCGAACCTGAAGACGGTGATCAGGCTGCCCGCCGTGGCCACGGCTCACGGTGGGGCGCCGGAGTCGGTGGACTACGTTTCGCACTTCGACGCCCAGCCGGACACCCCGCCGGACGTGCTGGTGAGCGAGCATGACGAGGCCTACGTGCTGTTCACCTCCGGCAGCACGGGTGCGCCGAAGGGCGTGGTCAACTCCCATTTCACCTGGGCGCACTACAGCATCACCGCAGGCCTGGAGATCGCCGACACCCGCCCGGGCGAGGTGTTCGCGCATGGCGCCCCGCTGACCCACTTCACCCAGATCTTCGTGCTGCCCACGTTCCTTCGCGGCGGCACCAACGTCATGCTGCCGAGCCTGGACACCGGCGGGCTGCTCGCGGCGATCGAACGCGACCGAGTCACCGCCACGGCTGTCGTACCGACAATCGTCTACCTGCTGCTTGACCATCCACGGCGTTGCACCGCTGACCTGTCCTCGCTGAAGACGATGATCTATGCCGGTTCCCCGATCGCCCCGGAGCGGCTACGGGAGGCCCTGGCCACCTTCGGGCCGATCTTCGTGCAGACCTACGCGGGCACCGAACCCGGCTACGTCTCCTGCCTGCGCAAAGAGGACCACGAGGTCGACACCGACGCCGGCCTCAAACGGCTCGCCTCCGCCGGCCGCCCCATCCCGTACGTGAAGGTCAGCATCCAGGACGAGCATGACCAGCCGCTGCCAGTCGGCGAGATCGGCGAGATCTGTTCCAAGCAACTGGGACAGATGCTCAGCTACGTCGACACCGCGCGCACCGCCGAGGCCTTGCGGGACGGGTGGGTTCACACCGGCGACGTAGGCTACCTCGACGAGCACGGCTTTCTCTACATCGTCGACCGCAAGCGCGACATGGTGGTCAGCGGCGGGTTCAACGTCTTCCCCCGGCAGGTGGAGGACGTGCTGCTAGGCCACCCGGCGGTGGCGCAGGCGGCGGTCATCGGCGTGCCACACCCCAAATGGGGTGAGGCGGTGCACGCGGTGGTGGTGCTCCGCAGCGGTGCGGAGGCGAGTGATGACGAGCTGATCACCGCGGTCAAGAAGGAACTCGGGAGCGTCTCCGCGCCGAAGACGGTCGTGTTCGTCGACGGGCTTCCCGTGAACCCGGCCGGCAAGCTGGACAAGAAGGCGCTGCGGGCGCCGTTCTGGTCCGGCCACGAACGGCAGGTCGGCTAGTGGACGCGCCCACCGCCGTCTGCGCGGACCACTTCAGGCGTGTGCTCTCGCATTTCGCGAGTGGCGTGGTGATCGTGACCGGGGTGGTCGACGGCAACCCGGTCGGGCTGACGTGCCAGTCCTTTACCGCATTGTCGCTGAACCCGCCGATGGTGCTGTTCTGCCCGTCGAAGACCTCGAGGTCCTGGCCGCTGCTCGCCACGGTGCCGTACCTGTGCGTCAATGTGCTCAGCGCCGGGCAGCACGGTCTCAGCGATGCGTTCGCGCGCAGCGGCAGCGACAAGTTCGCCGGGGTCGCCTGGTCGCCGACCCCGCAGGGGGCACCCGCTCTCGGCGGCGCGGCCGCGCACATCGAGGCACGTATCGCCGCGTGCCATGACGGAGGCGACCACCACATCGTCACCTGTGTCGTCGAGGCGCTGTCGGCCGAGTCGGACCCCGACCCGTTGCTGTACTACCGCAGCGGCTACCGCGCTCTTGACAGCTCAGGCCACTCAGGCTGCTCAGGACGCTCAGGCCATTCACGCCGGCAGCGGCAAGTCGCCTAAGCCACCGAGACCACAAAGTCGCGACGTCACAGGCAAGTCGCCACGAGGCTAGGAGAAACGATGTCCGTCCCGCACTACTCACTGTTCATCGACGGCGAATGGGTTGACTCGCCGGAGCACTACGAGATACGCAGTCCAGCCACCGGCGAGTTGGTGGCCACCGTCGCCAAGGGGAGCACGCAGCACATCGACCAGGCCGTCGCCGCTGCCAAGGCCGCCCACGCCTCCGGCGTGTGGCGCAGCAAGGCACCCGAGGAGCGCGCCGACCTGCTCAACGCGGTGGCCGCCCGGCTCGCCGAACGCGCCGACGAACTCGCGGTGCTGCAAACCAGGGAGAATGGCGCCACCATCAGGGTCACCTCCACCCTGCACCTGGGCCTGTCCATCGGGCAGCTGCAGTATCTGGCGGGACTGGCCAAGAGCTACGAGTTCGAAAAGCCAGGCCCCGCGATCGGGCCCTTGCCCGCCGAGGGCATCCTGCGCCGCGAACCACTCGGCGTGGTCGCCGCCATCGTGCCGTGGAACATCCCGCTGCTGGTGATCGTCTGGAAAATCGCCCCCGCCCTGGCCGCCGGCAACACCGTCGTGCTCAAGCCTGACGAGCACGCCCCACTGCTCGCGCTGGAAGTTGCCAGGGAGTTCGAGGCCGCCGGCCTGCCCAAGGGTGTCCTCAACGTCGTCGTCGGTGACGGCGAGCCGGTCGGATACTACCTGAGCGGGCACCCGGACGTGCGCAAAGTGGCGTTCACCGGCTCGACAGCCGTCGGCAAGAGCATCCTCGGCCAGGCCGCGGAGACCATCAAACGGGTCACCCTCGAACTCGGCGGCAAGGGCCCGAACATCATCCTCGACGACGCCGACCTGTCAGTGGCTGTCGACGGATCCCTGTTCGCGGCGATGGCCAACAACGGCCAGGCCTGCGAGGCCGGCACCCGGCTGCTGGTCCCGGGCAGCATCAAGGACGAGTTCCTGGCCAAACTGATCGAGCGGGCCAAGACCCTCACACTCGGCGACCCGCTCGACCCGGCCACCGACGTCGGCCCGGTCATCACCAGGGAGCAGCAGCAGCGGATCCTCGGCTACCTCGACGGCGCCAAGGCCCAGGGCGCGACCGCCGCCGTCGGTGGCGGCGCCCCCGACGGGCCGCAGTTCCAGGCCGGCAACTGGATCGAGCCGACCATCCTCACCGACGTCACCAACGACATGACCATCGCCAGGGAAGAGGTCTTCGGGCCCGTACTCACGGTCCTGACCTACGACACGATCGACGAGGCCGTCGCGATCGCCAACGACACCGACTACGGCCTGTCCGCCGGCGTCTGGGGCCGCGACGAACACCGGGCACTCGACGTCGCCCGGCGCCTGGAAGCCGGCATGGTCTACGTCAACGACTGGCACGTCATCAACCCGAACTACCCCTTCGGCGGCTATAAGCAAAGCGGCCTCGGGCGCGAAGGCGGACCGGACGCACTGGACGAGTACACCGAGCAGAAGTACATCTCCATAGACCGGGTCGGGCCCATCCAGAACCGCGCCTTCGCCCTTGTGCTTGGCACTCCGCCGACGTAGCACCTAGCTATGTTAATGGTCATTCACTAAGCTGGAAGCGACAGCTGGCGCAGCTAGAGCGGCGCACGCTGCCGAGCGAAGGAAGGAAGCAAAGCCAGGATGCCGGTTCTGAAGTCCACCCTCGACATCACCGACGAGACCTACCGGGACTACCGCCGGGTCCAGCTGGAGGCGCTGGCGGCACTGGAGCAGCAGCTCGACCTGGTCCGGGCCGGCGGGGGCGAGCGGTACGCGCGCCGCCACCACGAGCGCGGCAGGCTGCTGGTGCGGGAGCGACTGGAGCTGCTGCTCGACCGGGACACCTCCTTTCTTGAGCTGTCCTCCCTCGCGGCCTGGGGGAGCCGGTTCACCGTCGGCGCCAGTATCCTCACCGGGATCGGCGTGGTCAGTGGTGTGGAATGCATGATCGTCGCGCACGATCCGACCGTGCGCGGCGGGGCGATGAACCCGTTCACGCTGAAGAAGAACCTGCGCGCCCTGGACATCGCCCGGGCCAACCGGCTGCCGGTGATCTACCTCGTCGAGTCCGGCGGAGCCGATCTGCCCACCCAGTCGGAGCTGTTCGTCGACGCAGGCAAGATCTTCCAGAAGCTTACCAAGCTGTCGGCCGCCGGCATCCCTACCGTCGCGCTGGTGTTCGGCAACTCCACCGCTGGCGGCGCCTACGTGCCTGGCATGTGCGACTACGCCGTGCTGGTCGACGGGCAAGCCAAGGTGTTCCTCGGCGGACCGCCGCTGGTGAAGATGGCCACCGGTGAGGATGCCGACGACGAGCAGCTCGGCGGCGCGCGGATGCATTCCGAGGTGTCCGGACTCAGCGACCAGTTCGCCGTCGACGAACGTGACTGCCTGCGCATCGGACGCCAGATCGTGGCCGACCTCGGGTGGCGCAAGCTCGGGCCCGGGCCGAGCCGCCCGGCCGAGGAACCGCTTTACGACCGCGAGGACCTGCTCGACCTCATCCCGGCCGACTTCCGGACCCCGGTCGATCCCCGCGAGATCCTGGCTCGGATCGTGGACGGCTCCAGGTTCAGCGAATACAAAGCCCGCTACGGCACCAGCCTGGTCACCGGGTGGGCGTCGATACACGGGTTCGGAGTCGGCGTGCTGGCCAACCACCGTGGCGTGCTGTTCAGCGAGGAGGCGAAGAAGGCCGCGGAGTTCATCCTGCTGGCCAACCAGACCGACACCCCGCTCGTCTTCCTGCAGAACACCACCGGCTACATGGTCGGCACCGCCTACGAACAGGGCGGGATCATCAAGGACGGCGCGAAAATGATCAACGCCGTCGCCAACAGCGCCGTCCCGCACTTCACCATCAACATCGGCGCGTCCTTCGGTGCTGGTAACTACGGGATGTCCGGCCGCGCCTACGACCCGCGGCTGATGTTCGCCTGGGTCAACGCCCGGCTCGCGGTGATGGGCGCCCAGCAGCTGGCGGGCGTGCTGTCGATCGTGGGCCGGCAGGCCGCCGCGGCCGCCGGCCGCGAGTTTGACGCCGACGCCGACGAGTCGAGGCGCCACGAGATCGAGGAGCAGATCGAGCGCGAGTCGCATGCCTTCTTCACCACCGCCCGCCTCTACGACGACGGCGTGATCGATCCGCGCGATACGCGCACGGTGCTGGGCATCGCGCTGTCGGCCGCCCATTCGCAGACGATCGAGGGACGCCGCGGCTTCGGCGTATTCCGGATGTAGGCGGCCGGAGGGATGACACAGATGACGCGTATCAGGAGACTGCTCATCGCCAACCGCGGCGAGATCGCCTCACGGGTGATCCGCTCCGCGCGGGCGCTGGACATCTCGACGGTCGCGGTCTTCTCCAACGTCGATGCGCAGGCGCCGTTCGTGGCCGAGGCCGACGAGTCGGTAGCCCTGCCGGGCAGCACAGCTGCGGAGACCTACCTGCGCCCAGATCTGATCATCGACGCGGCCAGGCGTACCGGTGCCGACGCGGTCCACCCCGGATACGGGTTCCTGTCGGAGAACGCGGATTTCGCTGAAGCCTGCGCCGCCGCTGGGCTGACCTTCGTCGGCCCGCCGCCGGCTGCGATCCGATCCATGGGCTCCAAGACCTCGGCCAAGCAGCTGATGGCCGAGGCCGGCGTGCCGGTGCTGCCGGGTATCGCGATCGGCGACGACGAGCAGCTGCCGACCGGACTGGCCGACCGCGCCGAGACCGAGATCGGGTTCCCGGTGCTGGTCAAAGCCGCCTTCGGCGGGGGCGGCCGTGGCATGCGGGTCGTCGCTTCACAAGGCGAGCTGACCGGGGCGGTCGCTGCGGCGCGGCGGGAAGCCGTCGGTGCGTTCGGCAACGGCACGGTCTTTCTCGAGCGGCTGGTTGAGCGTCCCCGGCACATCGAGGTGCAGATCTTCGCGGACACCCGCGGGCAGGTCGTGCACCTGTTCGAGCGGGAGTGCTCGATCCAGCGGCGGTACCAGAAGATCCTGGAGGAGTCGCCGTCGCCGGCCATCGGCACCAATTCGGCGTTGCGCGCCGAATTGGGGTCGGCGGCGATCGCGGCCGCGAAGGCGATCGGCTACGTCGGCGCCGGCACGGTCGAGTTCATCCTCGACGCCTCCGGCGAGTTTTTCTTCCTCGAGGTCAACACCCGGTTGCAGGTCGAGCACCCGGTCACCGAGCTGGTCACCGGCCTGGACCTGGTTGCCCTGCAGCTCGCGGTGGCCGAGGGCAAGCCGCTGCCGGACGAAGCCGTGCAGGCCAGCCTCATCGGCCACGCCATCGAGGCGCGGCTCTACGCCGAGGACGTCGCCGCCGGATACCTGCCAGCTACCGGCTCGCTGCTGCTGTTCGACGTGCCATCCCTGCCCGGTGTGCGCGTCGACGCCGGCGTGCGGACCGGCGGCGAGGTCAGCGTGCACTACGACCCGATGCTGGCCAAGGTGATCGCGCACGCCCCGACCCGCGAGCAGGCCGCTCGGCTGCTGGCCCGCACGCTGGCCGAGACGAGGGTGCTCGGGGTGGTCACCAACCGCGATCTGCTGGTCGGAATCCTGCGCGAGCAGGAGTTTCTCGACGGCCACATCGACACCGGCTACCTGACCCGCCACGACCCGGCGACGCTGATAGCCGGCGATGAGCACCGGCTCCTGGTACACGCGCTGGCTACCGCACTGGCCGACCAGGCCCTGCGCCGCGCCGAGACGTCAGTGCTCACCGGTGTCCCGTCCGGCTGGCGGAACGTTCCCAACGCCCGGCAGCAGGTCGGCTATCAAGTGGGGCGCACGGCCGAGCGCGGCGTCCAGGTCGAGTACGGCATCCGCGGCCAACTCGTCGAGGCAGCCGTCGACGGCGTCGAGCTCGGACCCATCCTGCTGCACGGCTGCACGCCGGACGAGGTCGACCTGCAGATCGGGAGTGTGCGCCGCCTGATCGCCATCGCCCGCGCTGGTGATACCCGGTACGCCGACTCCGCCCTGGGCGCCACCACCCTGGTCGAGCAACCCAGGTTCCCCGAGACGGGGCAGCAGGCCACGGCCGGCTCACTGCTCGCACCGATGCCCGGCACCGTCGTGCGCGTCGAGGTCAGGCCCGGCGAGCCCGTCCGCACCGGGCAGGTGCTGGTGGTGCTGGAGGCGATGAAGATGGAACACCCGGTGCGCGCACCGCACGACGGCGCGCTGGCGCAGCTGAACGTATCGGCCGGGCAGACCGTCGACACGGGCACCGTGCTCGCCGTCGTCGACAACGCCACCGACAGTCCCGCTGACAGCGCAGGCGGCGAGGACGGTGCCCGTGACTGAGCAGCCGATCCGCTACGAGGTGGTCGATGGCGTCGCGTGGCTGACCATCAACCGGCCCGAGGCCTGCAACGCCCTGAACATGGCGGTCCGAGACGGCCTGTTCGCCGGGGTGCACCGCTTCAACGGCGACCGCGAGGCGAAGGTGCTGGTACTCACCGGCGCCGGCGACGCCGCGTTCTGCGCCGGCGGCGACCTTAAGGAGATGGCCGAGGTCGCGCTGCAGGTCCCGCCGCCGGACTTCCTGCCGCAGTTCGGCCGCAACATCGAGGTCGCCAAACCCACGATCGCCGCGGTCAACGGCCTCGCGCTGGCCGGCGGCTTCCTGCTGGCCCAGATGTGCGACCTGTGCGTGGCGGCGCAGTCCGCGCGGTTCGCGATCACCGAGGTAAGAGTCGGCCGCGGCGCCCCCTGGGCCGCGGCGCTGCCGTGGCTGATCCCGCCCCGCGCGGCGATGGAGATCCTGCTGACCGGCGACCTGATCGACGCCGATCGAGCCGAGCGGATCGGCCTGGTGAACCGGGTCGTCCCCGACGCCGAACTACGCGAGCAGACCCAGCAGCTGGCCCAGCGCATCGCCGGCAACGCGCCGCTGTCGGTGCTCGCCGCCAAGAAAACCGTCCGGCTGGCCGCCGAGCACCCGCTGAGCGTCTCCTTCCAGGAGGCCGAACGGATCTGGGAACCCGTTTACACCAGCCAGGACGCCCAGGAGGGACCTGCGGCCTTCAGCGAAAAGCGGGCCCCGGCGTGGAAGGGATGCTGATGAGCACAACCAGCCAACAGGCCGGCGGCCCGGTAGCCGGCGGCCCGGTAGCCGGCGGCCCGGTAGCCGGCGGCCCGGCCGCCGCGAAGCCGGACACGACGAAGGCGGCGGTGTTGCAGACCGTTGCCGCTGACCTGGCCGCTGAGACCGACTCGCTCGTCACGATCCTGGCTGAGTTGGGGAAGGCGGCTTGGGATGCGCCCACCCCCGCCGAGGGCTGGACGATCCGGGACCAGGTCACACACCTGGCGTTCTTCGACGACGCCACCCTGCTCGCCGTGAAGGACGCGGCCGCGTTCGTCGAGCAGCGGGCCGAACTGCTCGCCCTCGGCGACGGGTTCCCCGATGTGGTCGCCGAACGCTACCGGCGACTGTCCGGCGAGCAATGCCTGGCCTGGTTTTCCAGATCGCGGACGGCACTACTGGCCGCCTACCGCGACACAGAACCACGTGCGCGGCTGCCCTGGTACGGCCCGGACATGGGCCCGGCCTCCTCGGCGACCGGCCGGCTGATGGAGACCTGGGCGCACGGCCAGGACGTCGCCGACGCCACCGGCCAGATCCGCGAGCCCAGCCGGCGGTTGCGTCACGTCGCCGACCTCGGGGTGCGCACCTTCGCGTTCTGCTTCCGGCTGCGCGGCCAGCCGGTGCCAGCCGCACCGGTCCGGGTCGAACTCGACGCCCCCGACGACGAGCACTGGACGTGGGGGCCCGCCGCGGCCGAGGACCGGATTACCGGCACGGCGCTGGAGTTCTGCCTGGTCGTCACCCAACGGCGCAACGTGGCCGATACCAGGTTGTGCGTGACCGGGCCGGCCGCCACCGAGTGGAGCACGATCGCGCAGGCCTTCGCCGGCGCCCCCACCGACGGCCGCCCGGCCGGCCGGTTCGCGGCACTTCCCGTGGCAGGCCGGTGATGACTGTGGTGCGGATCGGCAACGCCTCGGGCTTCTACGGCGACCGGTTCGCGGCGATGTGCGACATGGTGGAGGGCGGGCCGGTGGACGTCGTCACCGGCGACTATCTCGCCGAACTGACGATGCTGATCCTGTGGAAGGCCAGACGGAAAGACCCGTCGGCCGGCTACGCCCGCACCTTCCTCACCCAGCTGGAGGAGGTGCTTGGCACCGCGCTGGAGCGCGGGATCAGGATCGTCACGAATGCGGGCGGCCTCAACCCAGCGGGGCTCGCCGGCAAGATCGCCGAGCTCGCTGACCGTCTCGGCCTGGCGCCTAAGGTGGCCTGGCTCGACGGTGACGACCTCGCCGGCCGGCTGGATGACCTGCTCGCGGCCGGCCACGACTTGGTCCACCTGGACACCGGCCGGTCGCTGCGCGAGGCCGGGGTCGCCCCGGCGACCGCGAACGCCTATCTCGGCGGCTGGGGCATTGCTGCCGCCCTGGCCGAGGGCGCTGATATCGTCGTCTGCCCCCGCGTCACCGACGCCTCGCTCGTGGTCGGCCCCGCGGCCTGGTGGCACGGCTGGTCACGCACCGACTACGACGCGTTGGCCGGCGCGGTCGCCGCCGGGCACGTCATCGAATGCGGCCCGCAGGCCACCGGCGGCAACTACCCGTGGCCGGAGGAGATCCGCGACCACCGCCGGCCCGGCTATCCGATCGCCGAGATCGAGGCCGATGGGTCCAGCGTGATCACCAAACACTCCGACACCGGCGGGCTGGTCTCCGTCGGCACGGTCACCGCGCAGTTGCTGTACGAGATCGCCGCACCCGGCTACGCCAATCCGGACGTGGTGGCGCACTTCGACACGATCCAGCTGTCTCAACAGGACACCGATCGCGTGCGGATCAGCGGGACTCGCGGCAGCTCGCCGACTGGACAGCTCAAGGTGGCCATCGACTGCATCGGCGGCTACCGCAACACCATGACTCTCGCGCTCACCGGCCTGGACATTGACGCCAAGGCCGCCGCCGCCGAGGCGCAATTGTTCGACGTGCTCGGTGGAAAGGACCAGTACGACGACGTCGACGTGCGTCTGCTGCGCTTCGACCGCCCCGACGCGCCGACCAGCGCCCAGGCCACCGCCCACCTGCAGATCACCGTGAAAGACCGCGACCGCGATCGGGTGGGCCGACGATTCTCCAACGCCACTATGGAACTGTTCCTCGGCGGCTACGCCGGCTTCTACACCACCACCCCGCCCACCGACGCCACCGACTTCGGCGTGTACTGGCCCGCACTGATACCCGCCGGCCTCGTCACCCAACGGCTCGTCCGGCCGGACGGCAGCGTGCGAGTCATCGAGCACAGCACCCCTGCAGGCATGGTTGGTGCATCCGGCACGGCGGCCGGCCCCGGACCAGGCATGGCTGACTCACCCGCTGCCGGGCCGCCGCACCCCGCCCCGGACACGTCTTGCGGGCCGGTTGCCGTAAGTGGCGGCACCGGCCGGGGACCGCTCGGCCTGGTCTGCGGCGCCCGGTCCGGCGACAAGGGCGGTAACGCCAACGTCGGGCTGTGGGTCCGCACCCCGGCCGTGTACGACTGGCTGCGCGACTACCTCACCGTCGAGCGGTTCCGTGACCTGCTCACCGAGTCCGCCGGACTTGCGGTGCACCGTTACGAGCTGCCCAACCTGCTCGCGGTCAACTTCGTGATCGTGGGGTTGCTGGGCAACGGCGTCGCCGACTCCACCCGGCCCGACCCGCAGGCCAAAGGCCTCGGCGAATACGTGCGCTCCCGCTACGTCGACCTGCCGGCGGCCTGGCTCAACAGGGCGGGATCGTGACCCGCGGCGCGCGGGCCACGCGTCCCGGGGCCGGCACCGACGGCCGCGATCCTAGTCTGTACAGCGTGCCAAGTCCTCACCAGCAGCCGGCGGAGGTCCGGCCGGTTCGCACTCGCGACCCGGCACGCAAACAGCGGATCCTGGCCGCTGCCGCGGACCTGTTCGCCCGCAACGGGTTCCACTCGGTCTCGATGGAAGACATCGGTGAGGTGGTCGGGATCACCGCCTCGGCCATCTACCGGCACTACGACAGCAAGACCGCCGTCCTGGTGGCTATGTTCGACCGGGTGATCGACCAGCTGCTCAGCGAAGGGCAGCAGCTGGTCGCGGACCCGCAGGCCGACCCCCGCGAGGCGCTGACCCGCTTGATCGATGGCCAGATCGGCTTCGTCGTCGATGACCGCGATGTCGCCCAGGTGTACTTCCGGGAGATCGCGAACCTGCCCGAGGCCGATCGGCGCAACCTGCGCCGCAAGCAGCGGCTGTACCTGGAGGAGTGGGTGCACCTGTTGACCGAGCTGCGTGGCGACCTTGATGACAACGCCGCCCGGACGCTGGTGCACTGCGCAATCGGCGCGATCCAGTCCACTCTGCAGCACTCGGCCGGGCTACCCGAGGACCGGCAGCGGGAACTGCTGCGCCGCTCGGCGCTGGCGGTCCTCATCGCCGAGCCGTCGCCAGAACAGAGGGGATAGGTCGTCATGACCGATGAGGCCTACATTTACGAGGCGATCCGCACACCACGCGGCCGCGGGAAAAAGGGCTCGCTGTACGCGACAAAACCGGTCGACCTCGTCGTCGGGCTGATCGACGAACTGCGGTCTCGGCTGCCGAGCCTCGACCCGGGATACCTCGATGATCTGGTACTCGGCGTGGTCACCCCGATCGGCGACCAGGGCGGCGACATCGCCAAGGCCGCAGCGCTGGTCGCCGGGCTACCCGACACGGTCGCCGGGGTGCAGATCAACCGGTTCTGCGCTTCCGGGCTTGAGGCCACCAACCTGGCCGCGCAGAAAGTCCGCTCCGGCTGGGACCAGCTGGTGCTCGCTGGCGGGGTGGAGTCGATGTCGCGGGTGCCGATGATGTCCGACGGCGGAGCGCTGTTCAACGACCCGACCACGACCTATGACCACTACTTCGTGCCCCAGGGCATCGGCGCCGACCTGATCGCCACCATCGAGGGCTTCAGCCGGGAGGACGTCGACGCCTACGCCGTCCGCTCACAGCAGCGCGCCGACACCGCCTGGCGCGAGGGCAGGTTCAAGCGCTCGATCGTGCCGGTCACCGACGGCAACGGGGTGACGATCCTCGACCAGGATGAGCACCGCCGACCCGACTCCACGGTCGAGTCGCTCGGCGCCCTCACCCCGTCCTTCGCCGACGCCGGCCGCAAGCTCGGCTTCGACGCCGTCGCCTTGCAGAAATACCACCACCTGGAACGCATCAACCACGTGCACACCGGCGCGAACTCCTCAGGGATCGTCGACGGCGCCGCGCTGGTCCTGGTCGGCAGCGAACAGGCTGGGCTCGATCTCGGGCTGCAACCGCGGGCCCGGGTGGTGGCCACCGCGATCACCGGATCCGACCCGACAATCATGCTCACCGGGCCGACCCCGGCCACCGGCAAGGTGCTGGCCGCCGCCGGCCTCGAGCTTGACGACATCGATCTGTTCGAACTCAACGAGGCATTCGCCTCGGCCGTGCTGAAGTGGATCAAGGACCTGCACCTGCCCGAGGAGAACGTGAACGTCAACGGCGGCGCCATCGCGATGGGCCACCCGCTCGGCGCCACCGGCGCGATGCTCGTCTCGACCGTGCTCGACGAGCTGGAGCGCCGCGACGCGAAACGGGCAATGGTGACGCTATGCGTCGGCGGCGGCATGGGCGTCGCCACGATCATCGAACGCCTCTGAACCGCGGCAAGCAAAACCAGCCCACCCCTGAACCCGCCCCGATCTGATTACCCGAGGAGCCCTGTTCCCGCCATGACTGACACCGAGATCATCCGCTGGCAGACCGGGCGTGACGGCGTTGTCGTACTCACCATGGACGACCCGACCCAGTCCGCCAACACGCTGTCCGAGCAGTTCGTGACCGCGCTGAGCGACACCGTCGCGCGGTTGCAGCGCGAACGCGAACACATCGCCGGGGTCGTGCTCACCTCGGCGAAGAAGATGTTCTTCGCCGGAGGTGACCTCAACGAGCTGCTTGGCCTGCGGGCCGAGGACGCGTCCCGGTTCACCACGCACCTGAATGGCATCAAGGCACAGCTGCGCGCGCTGGAGACCCTGGGCACGCCGGTGGTGGCGGCCATCAACGGGGCCGCGCTCGGCGGAGGCCTGGAACTGGCACTGGCCAGCCACCACCGGATCGTCGCGGACGTGCCGGGGAGCCAGCTCGGCCTGCCTGAGGTCGGGCTGGGGCTGCTGCCCGCCTGTGGCGGAGTGGTGCGCGTGGTGCGCCTCCTCGGGGTCACGGCCGGGCTGGAGAAGGTGCTGCTGTCCGGGAAACGCTTCACCCCGGCTGAGGCGCTCGAGCTGGGGCTGGTCGACGAGCTGGTACCGGGCATCGACCAGCTGCTCCTGCGCGCGAAGCAATGGATCAAAGAAAACCCCGAGCCGAGCCAGCCCTGGGACCGGCCCGGGTTCGCGATACCCGGCGGCACCCCGGCCCGCGGGCCGCTGGCTTCCCAGCTGCCCTATCTCTCGGCCAACCTGCGCCGTCAGACCGCGGGCGCACCGGTACCGGCCGCCCGGGCGATCCTGGCCGCGGCCGTGGAGGGCGCGCAGGTGGACCTGGAGGCGGCGTCGCTCATCGAGACCCGCTACTTCATCGGGCTGGTTACCGGGCAAGTCGCGAAGAACCGGATCAAGGTGAACTTCTTCGACCTGCAGCAGATCAAGTCCGGGGCTAGCCGCCCGGCCGGGCAACCCACGTTCCGGTCCGCCCGGCTGGCCGTGGTCGGCGCCGGGATGATGGGGGCCGGGATCGCCTACGTCGCCGCCCGATCCGGGATCGACGTCGTCCTCACCGACGTGACCCTAGCCGCCGCCAGCAAGGGCAAGGGCTACGCGCAGCGGGTGGAGGCGAAAGCCGTCGAGGCCGGCCGCACCACCCCGGACGCCAGCGACGCGCTGCTGGCCCGCATTCATCCCACCGCGGGCCTGGCCGGCCTCGCCGGAGTCGACTTCGTGGTCGAGGCCGTCTTCGAGAACGCCGAGCTGAAGGCGAGCGTGTTCGGCGAGCTCGAGGCGATGGTCAGCCCGGAGGCGGTGCTCGGGTCGAACACCTCCACGCTGCCGATCAGTGTCCTGGCGCGCAGCGTCTGCCGGCCGGGCGACTTCGTCGGCGTGCACTTCTTCTCCCCGGTCGAGCGGATGCCGCTGGTGGAGCTCATCAAGGGCGAGCAGACCTCGCCGGCCACCCTGGCCCGGGCGTTCGACTTCGTCCGGCAACTCGGCAAGACCCCGATCGTGGTCAACGACAGCCGCGGATTCTTCACCAGCCGGGTCATTATCGCCCGCCTCAACGAGGCCGTGACCTTGCTGGGGGAGGGGGTGGACCCGGCCAGCATCGAACAGGCCGGGCTGCAGGCCGGCTACCCGGCCGGGCCGTTGCAGCTGCTCGACGAACTTACCCTGACCCTGCCGCGCGCCGTGCGGCAGGAGGCCCGCGCGGCCACCGAGGCCGCCGGCCAGACGTGGACACCGCGCGACTGCGACGCGATCCTCGACCGGCTCATCGACGAGTTCGGCCGGACCGGCCGCGCGGGCGGCGCCGGGTTCTACGACTACGACGCCGCTGGGCGCCGCGCCGGGCTGTGGCCGGGCCTGCGGCGGCACTTCCCTGCCGCCGATCCCCAGATCCCGTTCACCGACGTGAAGGAACGCCTGCTGTTTGCCGAGGCGCTTGAGGCGCGCCGCGCCCACGACTCCGGCGTCATCGAATCCACGGCGGACGCCAACGTCGGCTCGCTGCTGGGCATCGGGTTCCCGGCCTGGACCGGGGGGGTGCTGCGCTACATCGACCAGTACGACGGTGGACCGGTCGGCTTCGCGCACCGGGCGGCAGAATTGGCCGGACGCTACGGCCAGCGGTTCACCCCACCGGCCTCGCTGCTGGCCCCGGCCGGCCGGCCCGCGGCCGCCTGAGCGCCCGGGGCGAACCAGTGCGAGTGGACGGCAAGGCCCCGGCCATCGCGGCTAGGACGATGAGGACGTAGAACGGGGGATCGCTCGCGCCGGCCCCATCTCGATGGTGACAGCGAGCAGGATGATCGTCAGCGCCCAGCTGACGAAGGTCAGGACGTTCTGTCCGGTCAGGTTCCGATGGTGCTGAGTTAGCTCGATTGGCGTGGCGATCATCAGGTCCTTCGGCTCGCGGTATTCGCGCGGGCACGCCCGCAAGTCAGTGGTCCGCTCACCGGCGCCGAAGCGGGCCGGGCATGCACTGTGGTCAACTGTGGGCCGGCGCAGGCGTCACTCTGCGAGTTCGTCGGGTGCCAGCAGGAACTCGCCGATGTAGGTGCGGGTCTGGTCGGCGTTCAGTGGCTGGAACAACGATGCCGCGGAGTCGCGGTAGAGCCGTTCGAAGATGGTGCCCTTACGGAAGGACGAGCCGCCGACCAGGCTCATCGCCTGGCGGCTCATGTGCATAACGTTCTCGGCGATGAACGTCTTGGCCAGCCCGATGTAGGGGAAGCGCAGCTCGATCGGCCACTCATCATCCTCGCCCTCGGCGATGTCGCGGCAGGTCTGGTACAGCACCCGGCGCGACAGCTCGGCCCGGGAGGCCATATCGCCGATCCCGTCGATGATGTGCCCGACGCTGGCGACCTTGGTGTCCTCGGCGACAATCGCGCCGAACGTCGCCCCGAGCCTCTTCTTCGACAGCACCGCCCGGGACTCCTCCAGGATGCGCAGCTGCATGCCGTAGTAGACGCTGGCGAACATCAGCGAGGCCCACTCCAGCACACCGAACGCGCCGCTGCGCCACTCGCATATGAAGTTCTCCTCGGGGACGTAGTAGCCGTCGAAGTGGATCACATGGGTGCCGGTGGCGTGCATCCCCAGCGCGTTCCAGGTCTTCTCGATGCGGATACCGTCGCCCTGCCCGTTCTCGTCGACCTTGAAGTCGCCGATGAAGAAGCTTTCGGCGTTGACCCGCTCCTGGAAGTCATCGGGCAAGTTGCCGTCGGCATCGGTGATCGTCGCGTTGGTGGTGATGATGTCCGCGGCCTCGCACAGCGTTCCCCAGGGTTTCTTGCCGTACAGCCGCCACCCGCCGGGCTGTGGAACCGCCCTCATGTCGGCCAGCCCACTGAACCCGGCGCGCTGTTCGGAGAACGGGCCGAAGATCAGATCCCCGTCGGCGACCCGGCCCAGCCAGTACTTGTTCTGCTCGTCGCTCATCAAGCCGCCGGCTATCCCGACCATGAGGTAGTGCATGTTGTACGCCAGCGTGATAGCCGAATCGCCCCGCGACAGCTCGGTCACGACCTTGGAGGTCGTAAGCAGGTCGCCGCCCAGGCCGCCGAACTGCTTCGGCACCGGCACCGCACCCAGGCCGCTGTCCTTGAAGGCCTTGATCGACAGGTGGGCGAATGTGTTCTCTTCGTCGTACTTCGGTCCTATCTCGCGGAAGAACGCCGACAAGGTTCTCGCCTTGATAAGGACAGTCTCGAACTCCGCGTCGGTCATGGTGGATTCGAACATGCTGGCTCCTGCGGTGATGGTGGGCGATTCGCGGGCGGGGTAGCGATCAGCCGACGAGAAGGTCGTCGCGGCCGGCGTCGCGCAATGTCGTTTTGTAGGTGTCGAACAGCGGTGCGGTCAGCGGGAGCAGCTTCAGCGCCACCGACCGCTTGCCGTCGAGCTTCACTTTGCGCTGGGCCATGGCCAGGGTGAAGTTGAGCTTGCCCTGCCAGAACCGGTTGCTGTTGTCCGAGGACATCCGCAGCCGTACCGTGGGCTTCGCCCCGGCGGCCGCGTCACCGAACAGCACCTTCTGGCCCGGGAAGTCGATGAGGATGATCGCGGTCGGGTCGGTCTGAGTCAGCAGAACCACCAGATCGGTGTCCTTGGTCGCCTCGACGAACGTCGGCTCGACCACCGCGATCTCGAACATCTTGCCGATGTAGGCATAGACCTCGTCAGCATCTTTGAAGGCGCTCACCTGAGTTCCCTTCGACACAGCCTCACAGCAGCGCCGCCGCACGCAGCGAGACCAAGGCGGATGACACTGACTCCGACGCTAGGGAGGACGACAGCCCTGCCACGTCCTCCTTAAAGGGGGTCTTGCGGCTCGAAGGGACGAGATCCCCCCACCGGCCGTGTCCTGCGGCTCGCCCGTCGGCGCCAGTGCCCGCCCTTAGAGCCTCGAAATCCCCGCACGGATGATTC
>WNFD01000887.1_pt1 | contig 30154 bp, 23 predicted proteins | sample 5400491 | NCBI WGS metagenome assembly WNFD01 (sample SAMN13153343, study PRJNA577476) | soil metagenome | isolation source: 120 cm saprolite under Douglas fir tree site 2 hole 2 replicate 2 | place: USA:California | collected 2015-04-18
GACGGGACTTTCTGTGCACAGCCGCGTTTTCCCGGCCCTCTTCACGATCGCCGTCGTTCTGGTGTGCGGTGGTCTCGGCCTGTGGCAGCTCCAGCGCCTGGAATGGAAGCGCGGCCTGATCGCGCAGCGCGAGGCTGCCATGGCTTTCTCCTCGGCTAAATGACGATGGCGAGAATAGGCGCCACGCCGCCCCCGGCGCAATCCGTGCACACGCAACCCCCTATCATTCGCTCGGTGTCATTCCGGGATGGCGCGCAGCGGCAGGCCCGGAACCCATGTGTGGACGGCCCCCGCTTGGCAAGGAGTTTTGCAGCTGCGATGGGTCTGGTCGATTGCGGTCATGTGTCCGGCCTGTGTGTGCGGTCGGATCGACCGCTGGCCCAGATGGGTTGCGCGGATCGGGTCCCGAACATATTCGCGATGTCTGAGCACCACTGGGTTCCCCGGGGTGTCCCGATCCTCGGTTCGACCGATCGCCATCTGCTGCGTTCCTTGCAAGCGCCAGGTCAGTTCGTGGTGGGCGACAAGCTTCAGGCCTCTTTCGGATGCCGGTAGGTCTCGCCGCGCACCATCATGGCCCACAGGATGCGAGCCATCTTGTTGGCCAGCGCCACCGCCGCGAGTTTTTTCGGCTTACGCGCCAGCAAGTTCACAAGCCAAGTCGAGGCGCTGCCCGGCTTGGCAAAGCGGATCCGCGCGGTGGCCCCGAGCACCAGCAGCCGGCGCAAGCTCTCGTCGCCCTGGCGGCTGATCCGGCCCGGTCGGCATCGGCCGCCGGTCGAATCCTCCTTGGGGGTGATGCCGAGCCAGGCGGCAAAGTGCCGGCCGGAGCGGAAGCCTTTGGGATCGGTCACCTTGAGCGCAAAGCTGACCGCGCCGATCGGCCCGATGCCGGGTTGGGTTGCCAGGCATTGGCTCACCGGGTCCGCCTTGTGCCATGCCATCAGCCACGCTTCGAGCGCTTTCAGCTTGACATCGAGCGCGTCGAGCTGGCCCGACAGCACGCCGAGCAACGCGCGCGCCAGCGCCGGCACGCCGGCCGCTTCGCTGTGGGCCTGTTGCAGCAACTCGGCCACTTTGACCGGCCCCGTGGCGGCGATCAGGCCAAACTCCGCCGCGTGACCGCGGATCGCGTTGATCAGCATGGTGCGTTGCTTGACCAAGAGATCGCGTACTTTGAGCAGCATCAGCGCGGCTTGCTGTTCGGCGCTCTTGACCGCCACAAAGCGCATCCCTGGCCGGCTCATCGCCTCGCAGATCGCCGCGGCATCGATCGCGTCGTTCTTGCCGCGCTTGACATAGGGCTTGATGTATTGCGGCGGCAACAGCACGATCTCATGCCCCAGACCGCGCAACACGCGAGCCCAGTAATGCGAGGCCCCACACGCCTCCAGCCCGATTGCGGTCGGCGGCAGCTTGGCGAAGAACCGCTCGACTTCCTTGCGGCCGAGCCGGCGGCGCAAAACCGGTTGCTCGCTCTCGTCGACGCCGTGCAGCTGAAAGACATGCTTGGCGGTATCCAGGCCAACTCTGATAATCGTCATCGGGCGGCTCCCTCTGCTGGATTGCAACAATCACAGCCTGGCACTATCGATGCCGTCGGGGGCCGTCCACCCCAACATATTCCAGAGGCCTGTGTTTATGGGTTCCGGGCTCGCCGCTACGCGACGCCCCGGAATGACACCTCAGTTCGGGACCGCGATTTTTGTTACTCCGCGGCGAGCGCATGCGGCGCTGAGGGCGAGCGGAAGCGGGCGAGGAGATCCACCTGCTTTGCTTTCGCGCGCTGGAGATTGGCCTCCTTGATGTGGCCGAAGCCGCGGATCTCCAGCGGCAGCGCGGCGAGTTCGATTGCGGTCGCGTGGTTGGCCGGCGACAGCGCAGCAGCGATCTCGTCGAGGAGCGCTTCGTATTCGGCGACGAGGCGGCGCTCGCCCTTGCGTTCGGCGCTATGCCCGAAGATGTCGAACGGCGTTCCGCGCAGGCCGCGCAGTTTGGCGAGGAGGCGAAACGCGCTCAGCATCCAGGACCCGTAGACGCGCTTTTTGAGATGCCCGGTCGCTGGATCGCGCTCCGCCAACAGCGGCGGAGCCAGATGAAAGCGCAACTGATACGGGCCCTCGAACTGGTCGGCCACCCGCGCCAGGAACTCGGTGTCGGTGAAGAGGCGGGCAACCTCGTATTCGTCCTTGTAGGCCATCACCGCGAAGAGGGCGCGGGCCGCGGCCTCGGTCAGCGCCGTGCCGCCGCCGAGCCGCGCGGCTTCGGCCTCGCGAATGCGCTGCACCCGGTCGACATACCGCCGGGCATAGGCGGCATTCTGGTACCCGCTGAGGAATTCGACGCGCCGCCCGACCAGTTCGTCGAGCGATTCCGACAACCGATGGTTCTCTGGCGCGGCATCCTTGGGGATTGCGCGGGCTTCGACCGATGCGCGGTCGAGGGCGGCGCGCCTTCCCCACGCGAAGGCGCTCTGGTTGAAGGCGACCGCGACGCCGTTGAGCTCGATGGCGCGCTCGATCGCCTCGGCCGAGACCGGCACCAGCCCTTCCTGGTAGGCGTAGCCGAGCATGAACAGATTGGTCGCGATCGAATCGCCGAAGAGCCCGGTCGCGAGGCGCGTCGCCTCGACGAATTCGGCATCGCCCTGCCCGACCGCGGCGGCGATGCTGTCGCGCAGGTCACGCCCGGGAAATGGAAGATCAGGGTTGCGGGTGAAGTCGCCGGTGATCGTCTCGTGGCTGTTGACGATCGCGCGGCTGTGCCCGGGATCGAGCTTGGAGAGCGCCTCGGCGCTCGCCGATACCACCAGATCGCAGCCGAGGAGGAGCCGCGCGGCCCCGGCGGCGATGCGCACGGCATGGATCGCATCGGGCCGCCCGGCGATGCGCACATGGCTGTATACGGCACCGCCTTTTTGCGCGAGGCCGGTCATGTCGAGCACGGTGACGCCCTTCCCTTCGAGATGCGCGGCCATGCCGATGAGGGCGCCGATCGTCACGACGCCAGTGCCGCCGACCCCGGTGACCAGAATGCTATAGGGCTCGGCAATGTCCGGAAGTGCCGGTTCGGGCAGCGGCGGTAGACCGTCCTCCGCCAGATCGCCGGCCGCACGTTTGCGCAGGCTGCCGCCCTCGACGGTGACAAAGCTCGGGCAGAAGCCCTTGAGGCAGGAAAAATCCTTGTTGCAGCTCGACTGGTCGATCGCCCGCTTGCGGCCGAACTCGGTCTCCACCGGCACCACCGACAGGCAGTTCGAGGTGGCCGAACAATCACCGCACCCCTCGCAGACCAGATCGTTGATGACAACCCGCCGCGGCGGGTCGGGGAAGCGGCCGCGCTTCCTCCGGCGGCGCTTCTCGGCGGCGCAGGTCTGGTCGTAGACGATCGCGGTGACGCCGGAGAGCTCGCGCAACTCGCGCTGCACCGCATCGAGGTCGTCGCGGTGCCGGATCGTGGTTCCGTGCGGAAATTCGGTCCCGAGCGGATATTTGTCGGGCTCGTCGGTGACGACGACGATCGGCCGCACCCCTTCGGCGGCGAGCTGCCGGGTCACGATCGGCACGGTCAGGCCACCATCGAGCGGCTGGCCCCCGGTCATCGCCACCGCGTCGTTGAACAGCACCTTGTAGGTCATGTTGACCTTGGCGGCGACCGCGGAGCGGATCGCCAGGATCCCCGAATGGGTGTAGGTGCCGTCGCCGATATTGGCGAAGACATGCTGGGTTTCGGTGAATGGCGCCTGGCCGATCCATGGCACGCCCTCACCACCCATCTGGGTGAAGGTCGCGGTCTCGCGGTCCATGAATTGCGACAGGTAGTGACACCCGATGCCGGCCAATGCGCGGCTGCCCTCCGGGACCCGGGTCGAGGTGTTGTGCGGACAGCCCGAGCAGAAATAGGGCGTGCGCTGAAACGGCACCACGCTGCCGCCTCCCTGGCGCTCCCGGGCGTCGAGCCGGGCGAGGTGCTCGGCGAGGAGGTCGGCGACCCGGGGCGCACCGCCAAACCCGGCGAGGCGCGCGGCGATCACCCGGGCGATATCGCTCGGCGCCAGCTCGCCATTCGACGGCAGGATCCACGCCCCGGCCTCGTCGTGCTTGCCGATGATCACAGGGCGCCGATCGGCCGGCCAGTTGTAGAGCTGCTCCTTGAGCTGGCTCTCAATGACGGCGCGCTTCTCCTCGACGACGAGTACTTCCTCCAGTCCTTCGGCGAAATGGCGCACGCCCTCGGGTTCGAGCGGCCAGGGCATCGCCACCTTGTAGAGGCGCAACCCGACCTCGCCTGCCTCGGCGGCGCCGATGCCGAGCTCGTCGAGCGCCTGGCGCACATCGAGATAGGATTTGCCGGTGGTGACGATACCAAAGCGCGGTCGCGGCGCATCAATGACGATGCGGTCGAGCCGGTTGGCCCGGGCGAACGCCACCGAAGCGGCCAGCTTGTAGCGGTGCAGACGGAACTCCTGCTCCAGGGGCTGATCCGGCCAGCGGATGTTGAGCCCGCCCGGCGGCATCTCGAAATCGCTCGGCAGGACGATCTCGACCCGGCTCGGATCGACCGCGATCGAAGCCGAGCTGTCCATCGATTCGGCGACCGTCTTGAACGCGACCCAGCACCCCGAATAGCGCGACATCGCCCAGCCATAGACGCCGAGATCGAGGATCTCTTCGACCCCGGCCGGGTTCAAGACCGGGATCGAGGCATCGATAAAGGCGAATTCCGACTGGTGCGCGAGCGTCGAGGATTTACAGGTGTGGTCGTCGCCGGCCAGCGCCAGCACCCCGCCATGGCGCGCCGACCCGGCGGAATTGCCGTGCTTCAGCGCATCGCCGCTGCGGTCGACCCCTGGCCCTTTGCCGTACCACATGGCGAAGACGCCATCATATTTGGCGCCGGGGAAGAGGCCGAGCTGCTGGCTGCCCCACACCGCGGTCGCGGCCATCTCTTCGTTGATCGCCGGCTGGAAGCGGATGTGGTTGCGCTCGATAAAGCGGCGCGCGCCCCACAGCCCCTGGTCGAACCCGCCCAAAGGCGACCCGCGATAGCCGGCGATAAAACAGCCGGTGTTGAGGCCGGCGGCGGCATCGCGCTGCCGCTGCACCATCGGCAGGCGGATCAGCGCCTGCGTGCCGGTCAGATAAACCCGGCCTCTTTCCAGAACATACTTGTCGTCGAGCGTGACCGCCGCCAACGCCATCACCGACTCCCGCTAGATTTTAGAACGCCCGGGAGCGGTAACCTAGTCGCTGCAGCGCGCTGGCTCAATGAGCGCCGATTCCGCGTTCCCCGGCTTGGGCTGACGCACCGATGGGCGCGCCCCGGCGTATCGATGATTTCTCGCAACCCTTGATCGGGCACCCCGCAGGCCGTAGCGTTGCCCCATGTCGGTTAAGGTGCTCCGTCCACTATTCGCGTTTTTGGTTGCGATTACCTATCTCGCCGCCACATTCATAGCTGCGGAAAGCTCGCTTGCCTCCGGTCCTGCACCGGAAACCGCGCCGAACGCGACGCATACCCATCACCATCACGGACACCAGCACCATCAGGGATCGCGGACCAATGACGGCGATTGCCTGAAATGCTGCCTTGGGGGCTGTTTGGGCGCCCCCTGCCTGTCGGGCCCGACGATCGTCCTATCAGGACCCGCCTTCGTCGGAGCACCCGTTCTCTATTGGGCCGTATGGCCGGCCATCGCTGGTCGTGGGATAGCCCCCGACCCCGGACCTCCTAGACCGATCGCCTGAACCACCCTCGCCCGCGATGCGGCGCGAGGCAAGTCTGCTCGTTCGGAATGCGCCGCTGCGCGTGAATCCGACGAACTCAGGCAACCCGATCGGATCGAGGATTTGGTATGGCACCCCGTGGATTCTGCTTTTTGGTGCTCGGCCTTGCGCCGATAGCGCTCACTGCTTGCGTTGAACCTGCGCCCGCTGCGGCGGATGCGACATCACTGGCCCCCAACATCGGTATCGACCTTGGAAGCTCGGCGCGGGTGCGCCGTGTGGCCGGGCTTGCTGGCGAGGGCGAGGGATATGGGAGGACCGAACCTGGGACCACTCCAGCGGCGCATGGTTCGATGCCGGGAATGAGCCACGGCTCGATGGGCGGAATGGAGATGGACCACGGCTCAATGCCGAGCCTGGATCACGGCGCTACCGGCGGCGCGAAAATGGATCACGGCTCAATGCCCGGCGTGAGCCACGGTGCGTCGGGCGGCATGCAGATGGACCACGGTTCGATGCCGGGTATGCGGCAATGACCCGTATCAATCCCGCAGCAGTCCCGGTAAATCGCCGTCGCTTTGTTCAGGGGGTGGCCGCTGCCGGCGCAGTCGCCTCGGCATGGCCGCTGAACCGGGCGTTCGCCATGCCTGGGGAGCCGGTCCTGAGTGGAACAGAGTTTCAGCTTGAGATCGGTCCGGTGCCCGTGAACATCACGGGTCGGCCAACGGTCGGCACCGCAATCAACGGCCAAATCCCCGCGCCCATCCTGCGCTGGCGCGAGGGCGACACGATAACCCTGGCGGTCACGAATCGGCTCTCCGAGCCGACCTCGATCCATTGGCACGGTGTCCGCACCCCGTCGCCGATGGACGGCGTGCCCGGATTGAGCTTCACCGGCATTCCGCCCGGCCAGACCTTCGTCTACCGCTTCCCGGTGCATCAAAGCGGCACCTACTGGTATCACAGCCATTCCGCATTGCAGGAACAGACAGGAGTATATGGACCGATAATTATTGAACCGAAAGGGGGCTACGCCCATCCGTTCGACCGCGATTATGTCGTGTTTCTCTCGGATTGGAGTGATGAGAAACCGGACAGTATCGTCGGTAATCTCAAGTTCCAGAGCGATTATTATAATTTCCACCAGAGAACACTCGGGACGTTCATCGATGACGTGAACCGCAACGGCCTCTCCGAAACAGTTTCGGACCGGCTCATGTGGGGCCAGATGCGGATGGCTCCGACCGACATCCTCGACGTGTCCGGGTCCACCTACACCTACCTGATGAACGGCCAGCCCCCGGCCTCCAACTGGACCGCGCTGTTCCGGCCCGGCGAGCGGGTGCGCCTCCGTTTCATTAACGGGTCGTCGATGAGCATCTTCGATGTCCGCATCCCCGACCTCCCGATCAGTGTCGTGCAGTCGGACGGCAACGATCTCGTCCCGGTCACGGTGGACGAATTCCGCATCGGAACGGCTGAGACCTACGACGTGATCGTCCAGCCACGCGAGGCGCGGTCCTACACGATCTTCGCACAGGCCGAGGACCGCACCGGTTTCGCTCGCGGCACGCTTGCGCCACGCACCGGCCTGACAGCCGCGATCCCGCCGATGGACCCCCGACCGATGCGCACGATGAAGGACATGGGCATGGAGGACGGGTCGATGGGCGGTATGCAGATGGACAACGGCTCGATGCCTGGGATGAGCCATCCCACGCCGCCCGGCACGCAGCAGATGAATCACGGCTCGATGCCCGGCATGAGCCATTCCGCGCCGGGCGGAATGCCGGGGATGAGCAGTGGCTCGATGCCGGCGGGGCAAGGCTCGATGGGTCACGGGACCATGCCGGGAATGACGGGCATGGCCGACCAGGGCGCAGCAGCAAAGCTCGAAGGCAAGGTTGGCGTCGATAACGTCGCAATGTCACCGGGGGAGCGGCTGAACGAGCCGGGAGACGGGTTCCCGGAGGGTCGGCGGGTGCTCCGCTACACCGATCTGCGCGCCCTCAAGCGCGGCAACGATCCCCGACAGCCCGAGCGCGAGATCGTGCTGCACCTGACGGGCAACATGGAGCGCTTCATGTGGGGGTTCGACGGCAAGAAGTTCTCGGACGCCGGACCAATCGAACTCAAGCGTGGCGAGCGGGTGCGGTTCACCCTCATCAACGACACGATGATGGAGCACCCGATGCATCTCCACGGACTGTGGAGCGAACTCGAAAACGGGCACGGCGAATACCGGCCCTACAAGCACACCATCATCGTAAAGCCCGGCGAGCGGCTGAGTTTTTTCGTCAACGCGGACGAGCCGGGGCGGTGGGCCTTTCACTGCCACCTTCTCTACCACATGGAAGCGGGCATGTTCCGGGAGGTTCACGTCGCATGAACCCGCTCCGCACTCTCCTATGCGCGGCTGCCGCGATTGTCGGCCTCACCATCGCGGCGAGAGCACAGATGCCTGCCGCGCCCGATCAACCGGCTCCTGCCGGCACACACGAACTTGGTCAACCGGTCATGGACCGGATGATCCTCGTGCACGGCATCCTCGACCAGTTCGAGGGGCGCACCGATGGTCGAACCCCAGACCTTCGATGGTCAGGAGAAGCCTGGGTCGGCACCGATTACGACAAGTTCTGGATCAAGACCGAGGGATTTCGAAGAAGCAACGGCACCGTCGATGACGGTCGGCACGAGTTCCTCTACGACCGCGCTATCTCGACCTATTTCGACGTTCAGGCCGGGTTACGCAGCGATCTTGATTCTCGTCCTACCAGGAATTGGGCGGCGTTCGGCATCCAAGGATTAGCGCCGCTTTTCTTCAATATCGAGGGCACCGGATACCTGAGTGACCAGGGGCATCTCGCCGCTCGTTTCGAGGCTTCTTACGACCTCCTGCTGACCAACAGGCTGATCTTACAGCCAGAGTTCGAGATCAACGTTTACAGCAAGTCCGACCCCGCTCGGCTCGTCGGCGCGGGCATTTCGGACATCGATACCGGTCTCAGGCTCCGCTACGAGATCGACCGGAAGTTCGCCCCCTATATCGGCGTCGCCTACGAGGGGAAGTTCGGACAGACCGCCTCTTTTGCCCGGCAGGCAGGCGAGAGCACCAACGGCGTGCGCTTTGTCTTCGGCGTAAGGAGTTGGTTCTGATGAGAGCCTTCCTGACCCGGCCCCACGCCCGCTGGCGAATTGCGCTGGAAATGCTGGTTTTAGGTTTCGCTCTGGCGATTGTTTGCGGCGCTTTCCTTATCTACGCGGGTGCCTACGATGTCGCCGCCACCCGCCATCATTGGCCGCTCACCGAATGGGTCTTGGATACGGCCCGAATACGGTCGATCAAGGCACATGCCGCCGGGATCATGCCGCCTGCCGGTTTGGACGACCAAACCAAAATCCTCATGGGGACCGAGCACTTCGCGGATCATTGCGCCATCTGTCACGGAGCACCCGGTGTGCCGAAGGGCGACATCGCCCACGGGCTTTATCCCCAACCGCCCGATCTGGCTATAACGTCCAAAACTTATACCGACGCGGAGCTATTCTGGATCGTCAAGCACGGCATCAAGATGTCCGGCATGCCCGGTTGGGCCGATCACGGCGACGACGAGCTTTGGGCGACGGTCGGCTTCATCGAGAAGCTGCCGGACATGACCGACCAGGACTACGCCAGGCTGGTCGCGGCGAGTCGGGCACAGGGCGGGCACCGCCAAGAGGGACACGACGCCCAGCCGCAGCCAGAGAAGGCGCACCCGGCCGATGGGAAGGACAGCGATCCCAGCGGGCATCGTCATTGATTCAGATAATCGCTCACATTCCAACGCGAGATGGCGATTGGTGCGGGGCGGGCGGCAAGTCCGGGGCTTGCGCAACGCTGCAAAACGTTTAGCAAGCACCTACATAGGCGTATATGCATTGCGCGGGCGGGCTGCTCGGCGTAATGCTCGCCGCCCATTTCTCGATCAGCACGGCAACCGATGACCGCAACGCTTTTGCAACGTTCGCCGCTCAACCCCGCATTGCTCGCCGCGCTGCGCCAACGCCTCGGCGACCGGCTGTCGACCTCGGCGGCGGTCTGTGAACAGCACGGTAAGGACGAATCCTACCACACGCCGCATGCGCCCGACGCGGTCGCCTTCGCCCACAGCACCGAGGAAGTCTCAGCCATCGTCAGCCTGTGCGCCGAGCATAGGACGCCGGTCATCGCCTTCGGCACCGGCACCTCGCTCGAAGGTCATGTCGCCGCGTTGCGCGGCGGGGTCTGCATCGACCTGTCGCAGATGAACCGGGTGCTGCGGGTCGGGGCCGAGGATCTCGACGCCACCGTCGAAGCCGGCGTCACACGAAAGCAGCTCAACGAATATCTGCGCGACACCGGGTTGTTCTTCCCGATCGATCCGGGCGCCGACGCCTCGCTCGGCGGGATGGCGGCGACGCGCGCTTCCGGCACCAACGCGGTGCGTTACGGGACGATGCGCGAAAATGTGCTGTCGCTGACGGTCGTGCTCGCCGACGGGCGGGTGATACGGACGGCGCGGCGCGCCCGCAAATCGGCCGCGGGCTATGATTTGACCCGGCTGTTTGTCGGCTCGGAAGGCACGCTCGGGGTGATCACCGAGGTGACGGTGCGGCTTTACGGCATTCCCGACGCGATCTCGGCCGCGGTCTGCGCCTTCCCGACGATCGACGCCGCCGTCGACACGGTGATCCTGACGATCCAGAGCGGGGTGCCGGTCGCGCGAATCGAACTGCTCGACGAAGCGCAGATCGACGCCATCAACAAATATTCGAAACTAGATCACCGGGTCGCGCCGACGCTGTTCTTTGAATTCCACGGCACCACCGCCGGCGTCGCCGAACAGGTGGAGACCGTAAAGGCGATCGCCGACGAGCATGGCGGGGACGATTTCCGCTGGGCGACCAGCCCCGAAGCGCGCTCGAAATTGTGGCAGGCCCGGCACGATGCCTATTACGCGGCACTGGCGCTGCGGCCGGGATCGAAGGGCTGGCCGACCGATGTGTGCGTGCCGATCTCGCGACTTGCCGAATGCATCGCCGAGACGAAGCGCGATCTGGCGCAATCGACGATCCCCTCAGCGCTCGCCGGGCATGTCGGCGATGGCAACTTTCATTTGATTTTTATGATTGATCCTCAGTCCCAGGAAGAAATCGCCGAGGCCAGCCGGCTCAACGACCGTATGGTTGCCCGTGCACTGCAAATGGAGGGAACGTGCACCGGTGAACACGGTATCGGTTACGGCAAGATCGATTTTCTACTAGACGAACACGGCGAGGCGATTTCTGTCATGCGCAGCATCAAGCGGGCGCTCGACCCGGACGACATCATGAACCCGGGGAAAATCGTCCGGCTGTGATTCGATCGAATTTGAACGATGCAATACAGCTTAAAAACCCGCATTTGGATCGAATAAATCGCTTCACTGTTATCTTATTTGTCGCTATTCTCACCTAGAAGGTGGGGGCTGGTAACGATGCTCTCGTCAGGGCTTCGGCAGGATGCCGGGGTGAACCGCCCTCTCCATGATCTTCTTATGTGATTCGGAACCTTTGCTCCGTGTCCGCGCTGAACAGATGTCTTGCATAACCGGCCGATAGCCTGTGCGAGAGCGAAGGAACTGTAGCCCCAAGGTTTTTGATAATGGAAAAATCGAGTAAAAGAGGGAAAATACCCCAATCGGACTGGCCGTTGATTATGGCGCGATATGATTCGGGGGAAACACTGGCCAGCATCGCGCGGACTTACGATTGTTCGCCGCCGGCGATCAGTTACGTCGTGAGCCGGAGCCGTGCGCGGCCGCCTGGCGTGGAGACGCCGCCGCCAGCGCCGAGCGCGACGGCGCCGCAATTGATCAAGGCCGCGGCGAGCGAGTCCGCGGTGAGCAGCAACGCCCACGCGCCGGCTGCCGATGCCTCAGCGGCAAATGGCCAACCGAGCGATCGCCAGGAGGAGATCTGGCCGCGCGAGGCGAACGGGTTCGCCGGTAATGGCGCCGGTGACCACGACATCGATCCACCCCGCGTGGCGCCGCTGGCGCAACGGTCGCCGGCTTCGCACGCTGCGCCCGGACCGGTAAACGGCGATCACCGCCGCACCTTGCATCTCTCGCTCGGCAATGCGCCACTTGGCAATGACGGCACTACCCCGGCCGAACACCATCCGGCAGAGGGGCAGAATTTTGCCGGCGACGGCCAATACGGTCAGGAGCACCCCGCGCAACACCAATCGACCGCCGAACGCTTCGCTCCGCCAGTGAATCCGCCATTGCAGAACACCCCGCCGGCGCCGGATCGCGGCCACAACGGCGCTGACGGCGCGGGCTTTGCGGAAGCGCGATCGGCCGCCTACCCAACCCCGATTCAGCGCACCGACAACGATACCCCTCGCCGCAAGGATGGCGCTGCCACTTATATCGACAAAGAGCTGCGCGCGCGGGTGGACGGCGACATTGCCGCCTTCCTGACGGCATTTGACGCGGCGCTGGCAGAAGACACGCAGGAGAGCCGGGCGGCATTGCGCGAGGCCACCGACCGATTGCTGCGCGCCGGCGCTCGCACCCGAATCGAGCTCGAACGATTGGAAGCCCGCATGCCGCTGCCACCGCGCGACAACATCGGGCGCAGCGAGCCGGCTTGGCGGCATCGCTAGACCTGCCGCGACGGACATAAAAAGGGCGCCCTCGGGCGCCCTTTTTTTCGGCGACGGCCTGCCGGCTCTAGCCCTCGTCCTTGCTGAGCTTGACCCCGACATATTGGGTGATGCCATGCCGGTTGAGCAGCAAGAGCGCGGTCTTTTTCGGTGAGTCGGCGATTTCCTTGAGCTGTTGGGCAGCGTCGGTCGGGCTGCGGATCGGCTGCTGATTAATCGACTCCACGACATCGCCGCGCGCGAGCCCGAGCGTCTCGGCGACGCTGCCGCGGTCGATCGCGGTGATGACGACGCCGTGCGCGTCACCGCCGACATGCAGGTCGCGCCGCAGCTCGTTGGTCAGCGCCGCGAAGTGCATACCGAGCGCGTCGCCCTGGTTCTCCCCGGACTGCTGCTCGCCCGGTTGATCACCATTGCCGGAGGCGATTTGCGGGTTCTCCGGTGCGTCGCCGAGGGTCGTGTGAAGCTCGCTCGATTGCCCGTTGCGCCATACCGTCAGCGCGGCGGCCGAGCCGGGCGCGGCCGCGGCCACCAGCCGAGGCAGGTCACGCAACTGCTTCACCTCGGTGCCGTTGAACGACAGGACGACATCGCCCTGCTTGAGCCCGGCCTTTGCACCGGGGCTGCCCGGCGTCACCACCGATACCAGCGCGCCTTGCTCGCCATGGAGGCCCAGGCTCGCGGCGATGGCCGGCGTCACCTCCTGGATCTGCACGCCGAGCCAACCGCGGCTCACCTTGCCGTGCGACTGGATCTGGGCAACGACCGTCTTGGCGACGTTCGAGGGCACCGCAAAGCCGATCCCGACACTGCCGCCGCTCGGCGAATAGATCGCGGTGTTGATACCGATCACCTCGCCGTTCATGTTGAATGTCGGCCCACCGGAATTGCCCCGGTTGATCGGCGCGTCGATCTGCAGGAAATCGTCGAACTGGCCGGCATGGATGTCGCGCCCGCGAGCCGAGATGATCCCGGTGGTGACGCTGCCGCCAAGGCCGAATGGATTGCCGACCGCGATCACCCAATCGCCGACTTGCGTTGCGCCGCTATCGCCGAACCCGACATACGGCAGCGGCTTGTCCGCCTTGATCTTCAATACGGCGATATCGGTGTGCGGGTCGCGGCCGACGATCGTGGCCGGGTACCGGCTGTTGTCCTGAAGGACGATTTCGACCTTGCCCGCCTCGCCGACCACATGGTTGTTGGTCACGATGAGACCGGAAGAATCGATGATGAAGCCGGAGCCGAGCGCGATCCGCTTGGCGCTCCCCTCCTCACTCGGCCCTTCGGAAAACCGGTGCCGGCCGGACTGACCGCCGCCATGCTCGTCGAAGAAGCGCCGCAGATAATCCTCGAACGGCGCGCCGCGGAAGGATTCCGGCAATTGATCGGAGGCCACATTCGCGCCGGCCGTTTCAGTCACCGAGATGTTCACCACCGCAGGCAACACCCGTTTCACCAGCGGGGCGAAACTTTGCTGCGGCAACAGCCCGGCCCCAGGCGCCGCCGGCGCCGGCACTGCCTCGCCCGGAGCGGGCGGATTTTGCGCCCACACCATCGGCGATAGCGCGAGCGCCGCACCAAGGCCGAACCCAAGGGCGGCGGCGCGGGCTTTCTTGAACCGGGACTGGCGGCGCGGGCCCGCCGGAAAGTCTGTCATAAGCGATCTCCTGCTGCGCGGAAGCAGCCGCAACATGGGGTGGGCAAGGTGACAGGTCGCTTTCAGGTGGATTAATTCGCCGTAATCTCGCCATGGCATGACCGCGGCGCGGCCGCTTCGCTATGATGGGAGGCCGATAAACAGAGGAACCCAGCCATGAGCCGTTACCGCGAGATTTCCCCGGCCGAGATGAGCCCGGCGCAGAAGCGCGTGCATGATCAGATCATCGCTGGCAAGCGCGGCCGGTTCGGCGGCCCCTTCGAGCTCTTGATCCGGGCGCCCGAGATTTGCGGGCTCGCCTCGCAGCTCGGCGAGCATCTGCGCTGGGGCACCTCGCTGCCGGACCGGCTTTCCGAGCTGGCAATCATCAGCACCGCCCGGTTCTGGCGCGCCCAATACGAATGGTATGCGCATGCCCCGCTCGCCGAGAAAGCCGGCGTGCCCAGCGCGGCGATCGAGGCGATCCGCACCGACGGCACGCCGCTGTTCACCGCCAAGGACGAGGCGCTCGTCCATCGCATCTGCAGCGAGATCTTCCGCACAAGGCGCCTGTCGGATGACAGCTTCAACCAGGCGACCGCCGTGCTCGGCGAGGCCGGGCTTGTCGAGGTGATCGCCATCATCGGCTACTACACGCTGATCGGGAACACGCTCAATGTGTTCCAGGTCGGCTTGCCCGCGGGTGAAGCGCTTCCGTTCCCCGAGTAACACCCGAATCGCGTCTGGAATCCGGCCCCGGTCGGCGGCGAGCCGGTATCGCCAGCGGGCGCCGGCGCGTCGCCGCAATCGCTTGATCCGATGCGGCTTTATAGAGGCCGCCGCCGCCGTGCGGACCGACTGGCTTGACCGGCGGCCGCTTTGGCGTAACTGCCCTGACGAACATTCGGGGGAAACGGTTGCGCATGCGGCATCCCGGCTGGCTCGCGGCGCTCGGCGGCGCCGTTCTGCTGCTCGCCGGCTGCGGCGGAACGTCCGGTCCTTCGGTATTCGGTGGGCCCGCCTGTCTCGCCCGGCTCACCGACCAAGCGGTCCGTTACCGCCCCCTCGCCGCGGTCAGTGCGCCGGATTCGCGCTGCCAGGTCGATACCGCGGTGCGGGTCAGCCGGGTCGAGGCCGGGCTCAATCATCCGGCCGTCATGAGCTGCGGGCTGGCGAGCCGGCTCGACGATTTCGAGCGCGAGGTCGTGCAACCCCTCGCCGCGGCCGAACTCGGCCGGCGGGTCGTCAGGATCAATCACCTCGGCAGCTTTTCCTGCCGTGCGATCAACGGCGGCAGCCACCTCAGCCAGCACGCCTTCGGCCGGGCGATCGACGTCGCCGGCTTTCGCTTGTCCGACGGCACCACGGTCAGCGTCGAGCATGATTGGAGCGAGAGCGGGCCGAAGCGGCAGTTCTTGCGGCATCTTGCGCGCCGGGCCTGCAGTTACTTTTCGGTCGTGCTGACCCCCGACAGCAACGCCGAGCATCATGACCACATCCATCTCGATATCGGCCCGGACCGGCTCTGCTCGGTGTAGTGCGTGGATCGCTCATTCGGCGTCGGCATTTGCATGGGCAATCACCGGGTGGTATGGATTAATCCGGTATTAAATAAAACTGGCGAAACTGCCATTCCGGCCCCCCAGCCAGCGGAGATGGCATATGCGTTCTTCGGCTTGCCACATTTTGGCCGCGGCAATCCTTGCGTGTTCGGCCCTCCCGGGTTTCGCGCAACAGGAAACGGTCGGCGTCACCGGCGCGGTCAACCCGCAAGCTATCGGCCAAGCCCCCACCGGTCCCATCGAGCAACTCGCCATCGGCCAGAATGTCGTCCGCAATGAAAAGATCTCTACCTTCAACAAAGGCCAGGTACAGCTGATCTTCGCTGATCAGTCGACCCTGACGCTGGCGGAGAATTCGGAGATCGTCATCGATGAATTCGTCTATGACCCGCGGCAGCAAGCCGGCACCATGACCGCGACGGTGACGACCGGAGTCCTGCGCTATGTCGGCGGGAAAATAAGCAAAAAGAGCGACGTCTCGTTTCTGACGCCATCCGGCGTGGTTACGGTTCGCGGCGGCATCGCGCTGATCAAGGTTACCGGAAGCCCCAGCGTCGCGCCCGCGAAGGGCGCCGTCACCGCAAATAAACAAATACCCGCAGAACGGCGCTAAGGATCGCGCCGCTTACTTCGTCAGCGCGGCGAAGACACCGTCCCAAGCGGGCGGCGGCGGCGACGCCACCAGATTGGCGATCCGCTCCTCGTAGAGCAGGTAGAAACCCCGCAGGATGTCGGGGGCTTGGTTGCGGCAGATTTCGAGCTGCGCCAACGCCTCCGCCCACTCTCGCCCGCGATACGCGGCGATCATCGAGCCATGCGCAAAGGCGAGTGAGGCGAATGCTTCGGTGGAGGCGACCGACTCGTCGCCGAACAGAAAGAAAATGCGGACCGGTTTGGTCTTGCCGACCACCTGGATCAGATCGAGTTCGAGCAGGGCGAATTGCGGCGCCTGTTCCGCCGTGCGCTCGCCCACGATGATGTCGACGAGATATGTTTTGGTCTGCCCTTCGAGCCGCGAGGCGACGTTGGCGTCGTCGCCGAGCACCGAATAGTCGAAGCGCTGGTCGGAACCGAGATTGCCGACGACGCACTGGCCGGTATTGAGGCCGATGCCGGCGCGAACCTCGCGGAACGGCCGGGCTTCCGCGGCGGCCTCGGCGCGCCATCCGTCGTTGAGGCGCGCCAGCTGGCTGCGCATCGCCAGCGCGGCGCGACAGGCGTGCTCGGCATGCGCCGGGTCGTCCAGCGGAGCATTCCAGAATGCCATGATGCCGTCGGCCATGTATTTGTCGACCGTCCCCCGGCTCGACATGATCGCATCGGTCATCGGCGTCAGATAGTGATTGAGGAAGCTCGTCAGCCCATGCGCATCGAGCCCCTCCGCAATCGTGGTAAAGCTGCGGATGTCGCTGAACATTAACGTCATCTCGCGCAATTCCCCGCCGAGCGTCAGCCGCTCGGGATGTTCGGCAAGCTGCTCGATGACCGCAGGCGCAAGGTAGCGGCCGAACGCATGGCGCACCTGTCTGCGCTCGGCCTCGGTGCGCACGAACATTACCGTCGAGGACGAGAGATAGACCAAGAGCCCGACGACGGAGGGGGAAACCGGGTCGATCAACCAATTGTATTGGGCATAGGCGTACCACGAGCCGCCGATCGCCGGCGCCACCGCGGCCAAGCCGAGCAACGCGGTCCATTTTGGGCCGACGCGGGGCAGCACGACGAGCAGGACCAACCCGATTGCGAGCATGAAAGCGGCCTCGGCGCCGCGCGCCCAATCCGGCCGCTGGACACTGTCGCCGAGCAGCATCTGCTCGATCAGCTGGGCATGCATCTCGACCCCGGCCGCCGCCGGATCGAGCGGGGTCGGACGAAACTCCTTGAGCCCCTCGGCGGTGGTCCCCACCAGGACGATATTGTCCTTGATCAGTTCCGGGTCGGCGCTGCCGTCCAGGATCTTCCATGCCGGCACGAAGCGCTCCGGCTGATGGGGCGTAAAGTGGACCCACACGGTGCCATCGGCACTGGTCGGCACCACGATGCGGCCAATCTTGATCGAGCTGACGCCGGCATGCTCGCCAAAACCCGTCACCCCGCTCGCGCCGGTCGATTTGACGACATAGGTGCGGGCGCCTTGCGCCACCCGCAGGGCATCGGCGCCCAATGCCGGATAGAGCCGGTCGTCGAACGCCGTGACGAGCGGGATCCGCCGCGAGATGCCGTCGCGCTCGGGGAGCATGCCGAGGAGGCCGTTCCCCGCGGCGGCGCCTTCCAGAACCGCCAGGCTGCTCGCGGCACCGCGGAAATGAGGTATCCAGGGCCGCGGATCGTCGCCCGCGATCGCGAAGGTCGCCTTCGTTTCGGGAAGCCGTGAATGCTCCTTGGCGCGCGGCGCGAAGCCCAGGACCACGTGGGAACGACCGATCGCCGCCGCGAAAATCTGGTCGTGGTCGGACATTTTGGCGAACCGCGCGATCAGCGGATCGTCCGGGGCGATGCCCTCCATATCCTCGATCAAGCGCGCCGGCGTGGTGCGATCCGGGTCGATAAAGAGAATGTCGAAGGCGATCGCCGCGGCGCCAAGTTCGTTAAGCCGATTGACCAGTTTCGCCAGGAGCGAGCGCGGCCACGGCCATTGGCCGAAACGCGCCAGGCTGTCATCATCGATGTCGACGATGCGCACCGGCATCGGCTCGTATACCCGTGGCTTCAGGCGCAGGAACTCATCGAACACGTTTAATCTGAAATGCGAGAGTGCTTCCGAATCGCTCGCCCAGAGAAAGAAAGCCGCAAGCAGAATCGGCAGCGGGGCGAGGTAATGCAGGTATCTATAGAAAAATCGGCTCAGGCGCATGACGGGGCGATCATATCCGCCCGTCGGCGCCCGTTCAAAGGTGATCTTCCCAAGGCCGGCCCTCGGCGTTGTTCCGCTCTATATTCAAATCGGTGGATCGGTGACCTGGGTGCCCGCCATGCCAACGGCGAGCCGCGCTATCGCGATTTGCGCGGCCGCGACGGGGCGGCGGCAACCTCCTTGGCGATGCGTTCCACCACCGCGTCCCAGCTTCTGTCCGGCCCTTGGCGAAACAATTGGAGGGTCGGATACCAGGGGCTGTCGGCGCGATCGAGCAACCAGCGCCAATCGGGCGCATAGGGCAGCATCACCGATGCCGACTTGCCCATTGCGCCGGCGAGATGGATGACCGAGGTATCCACCGCGACCACCCGCTCCAGGCAATCCAGGACCGCCATCGTATCGCCGAAATCGCGCAGCTCCGGCCCCAGATTGACGAGCGGGGCGCGGCCCCAATAGCCGCCGATCTGCCCCTGAGCTTCGCCCTTCTGCAGCGACACAAATGCGATCCCGGGGATCTCGGTCAACGGCGCAAAGGTGGCCAGCGTGGTCGAGCGGTTGCGGTCATTGTGATGGGTCGGGCGGCCCGCCCACACGATCCCGATGCGGCGATAACCGCTCGGCAGCAACGCGGAAAGCCGCTCGGCCCAGAGCGCCGACCGCGCCGGGTCTGCCCGCGCATAGGGGATCTCGGCCGGGACCGTTTCGAGGCGCGTCCCGGCCAGCCGCGGCAGGCCGGACAGCGCGCAATAGGCGGTGTATTCAGGCGCCCGCTCCCAGTGGTCGAACAAGATCCCGGTACCAACCTGCTGTTCGATGACGGGGTGCAATTCGACGCTGCACGCGATCGCCAGCCGCGCGCATCGCCCGGCCGCCCACGCGATGTATCGGGCGAACTGAATGACGTCGCCATAGCCCTGGTCGGCGATCAGCAGGAGGGTTCCGTCCTCTATCGGGCTGCCGTCCCATTGCGGCCGCTCGGTCGGCGGCAGAAGTTGCGGCGCATTGGCAAGCTTGAAGCGCCACTCGTATTCCTCCCAGCCGCGCGCAAAATCGGCCCGCAGCAGCGAGGCTTCGGCAATCCCGAAATGGCCGCCGGCAAAATCGGGGCCGAGCGCGATCGCCCGCTCGCCGCTGGCAATCGCCTCGTCGAGCTCGAGGCGATGGTAATACAGCACCCCGAGGTTGTGGTGACAGTGCAGGTCATCGGGGGCCAGGGTCGCCGCTCGGCGGCCGGCGACGAGCGCCTCGTCGAACCGGCCCAGTACGCGGTACACCTCGCAGATGTTGCGATAATAGACCGCCTCCGTCGGGGCAAACGCGAGCGAGCGCTCCATCAGCCGCAGCGCCTCGTCGATGCGGTGCATCCGGAAGGCGACGATCCCCATCAAATGCAGCGCCGGGGGATGGTCGCCGGCTTCGGCGAGGATGCCGCGCAACACGCTGTCGGCCTCGGCGAGCCGGCCCGCCTGCTCGTGCCCGGTCGCAAGCTGCATCAGCTGCGCGATCCGCTCGGCGCCGGATGCCGGGGGCGCCGGCGGCGATGCCACCTCCGGCCCGGGCCGGCCGGCTGCCGGGACCGCGCCGACCGGGATCTCGGGAACCATCGCCCCGCCGCCGGTGCCCGCCTCAATCAACGGGATAACCGAGACGATTGATGACCGGTTCGAGGATCGCGGCCGCCGGCTCCAGCTGCTTCCTGTAGTGGCGATAGCGGTAGCGCGAGCGGTCGTACAGCTGTTCGGTCACTTGGGCATAGCTCGCGGTCCGCGCATAGCGGGTGTTCTCGTGAAAAGCAAGGCATCGCTTGTCGAACGGCTCGCCGATGAAATCGAGCATGCGGCGGACCGCGGTGTCCTGGTCGTCGACGATGTCCTCGTAACGGATCGGCAGGTAACGCAGCGTCATCTGTGCCCGGTAATGCTCGACCAGATCCATCGTCAGCGCATAATGGCGGGCCGCGGTTTCCAGCGCATAAGAGCAATAAAAGCCGTGCGTCAGGTGGTTGGAAAACGTCGACAGCACGACATCGAGCGGGTGGCGCAAGACATGGATGATCGGCGAGCGCGGGAACATCAGCGAAATCAGCCCGAGATGGGTTTCGTTGAGCGGCATCTTGTCGGTGAACCAGGCGGCGCCCGCTTCGACGATGTCGAGCTGGCGGACCCGTTCGAGATAATAGTCGCGCAACTCGTCGAGGCCCTCGCGCCGGTCGCCCATCCACAGCTCCGCCAGGGCCTCGGGATAGGTCAGCGGGCTGTTCAGCACCCGCATCATCGCCTGAGTAATCTCATTGACGAACGGCAGCTCGTCGCCGGCGCAAATGCGCGGATGCGCCGATAGGGTCTGCTCGACCAGGGTCGTGCCCGACCGGGGAAAGCCGAGGATGAAGATCGGCTGCGCGGCGTCGTCTCGCGGTTTCGCCCGCGGCAGCGTCCCGAGCCGGCTTTCGGTGAAGAACCCCTTGAGGCGAGCGGCGAGAAGCTGCGCCTGCTCTTCCATATAGTTGAGACCGGTCACCTCGCGGCACAGGCGTTTGCCTTCGGCGAACGCCGCGAACGCCTCGTCGTAGCGGCCGATGCGATCGAGCAGGCGACCCTTCTCCAGGAGTTCATTGGCGCCGAGCCCGGCGCCGCCGTCCGGCGGCGCCATGGCATCGAGGATCGCCAACGCCTGCGAATAGGATCCGCTGCGGCCGCACAGCACGGCGCGCGACAGCATGATGCTGGGATTTCCGGGCGCCAACCGCTCGGCGCGGTCGAGCAATTCGGCGGCGCGCTCGACGTTGCGGTCGGCCTCTTCGAGCCGCGCCCAGCCGAGCAAGGTCTGCAGCACCTCGGGCGCCTGGGCGCTCGATTCCTCATAAAGCTGCCGCGACTCCGCCATCCTCCCCTGGTTCCTCAGGTTCCACGCAAGATTGGCGAGGAGGATCGGGTCGCGCGCCCGGCTCAGCTCGATGACCTTGCGGTAGTGGTATTCACCGATCTGAGGCCGGTTGGCCTCGGTCATGATCATGCCCAAGAGATTGTGCGATTGCGGGCTCTGCGGCGCGATGCGAACCGCATTGCGAGCGTGGATCTCGGCTTCGGCGATGTCGCCCTTGCTGAACAGCACCAGAGTGAGTTCGTGGGTCGCCCACAGGGTGTTGGGGTGCAGCTGCACGATCCGGCGCAAGAGGGTATGCGCGGCATTCTCCTGACCGCCCGCCTTGCGGATCTGGTACAACAGCGACAACGCCTCGAGCTGGCCCGGCGCCAGCTCCAACACCTCGAGACACCCCTTCTCCGCTTCCTCGACGGCGCCTTGCGCATGACGCTCGGCGGCGCGCTGGACGATCGGCAAGAGCGGCCCGCTCGCCGCCCCCGGCGGCACCATGGAAAAATCCATCCCGCAGCAGCGCACCAGCCGCAGCCCGCTGCCGCACCCGCATAGACGCTGATCAACAATCATCGCGGCACTCTCTCACCCTCTCGCCGGCAAAGAACGAGAAAATTATCGCCCCGTCAACCGGCTCTATAGGCTAGCCCAAAGGGTGAGGACGGACAGGATTCAGAGGATGTTAAATAATAAGATGTGTATCGCAAAGGCGAAACGCCCTGCCATTCCCGCGGCAAGCGCGGATCGGGGAGACTCGGATGGCGAAGTACCTTAGCGGTACGTATACCAGCACCTATACCCTCACGATCAACCCGACAACGGTGACCTCGACCGGGGTGATCCACGTCAACTCGACGAGTGCTGCCGGAATTATCGGCACCAGCGGCGTCGCGTGGACTTTGACCAATCTGGGCACTGTCGAGAGCGTCGGCAGCGCGAGCGTTGGCATCAATTTGGCATCGGGTGGGCTCGTCACCAACGGCACGAGCGGCTCGACGGCCGGGTACATCGACGGTACCACGACCGGGATTCAGATCAGCGGCGCCACGGGCACGGTCGTCAATTACGGCAGGGTCTCGCAGACCGGAGCCGCGGGGAATAACGCGATAAACCTGGGGGCCGGCGGTACGATCACCAATCGCGGCACGATCAGCGAGGCCGGGAGCAGCAACGCCATTAATTTGGGCGCAGGCGGCGGCCTCACCAACGGCGCGAGCGGCTCGACCGCAGGCCTCATCACCGGCCTGCAAGGCGGTATAAATATCAGCGGGAGCGCCGGCACGATCACGAATTTCGGCACCGTTTCGCAGACCAGTACCGCCGGGAATAACGCCATCAACCTGGGGGCCGGCGGTACGATCACCAATCGCGGCACGATCAGCGCCGCGGGCACCAACGCCAGCGCGGTCCAGTTCGGGGTTGTCGGCGGCAAGCTCATCAACGGTACGCTCGGCGGCACGATCGGGCTGATCACCGCCTATCACCTCGGCATCGGGTTCTTCCCAGGAGCGGCGGTAAACCCGGGCACCGTCACGGTCGTCAATTACGGAACGATCGTGAGCACGCAGACCGGGACCGCCGCCGCGACCGGCTTCAGCGGGTTGGCGGTCAATTTCGGCACGAACTCGACCGGCACGATCGATAATTTCGGGCGGATCGCCGGGTCGCAGACCGCCGGCGGTGGGGCAATCCTCCTGGCGGGCGGGGTCGTCACCAACGAAGCCCGCGGCATTATCGATGGGAAGGGAGGCAACGCCGTCACGAGCAGCACCGCCGGCATCGCCGTTACGCTGACCAATTTCGGCACCGTGCAGAACGCGAGTACCACGAACAGCACCGTGTATCTCGGCCACGGCGGGATCGTCACCAACGGCGCGACCAGCTCAACCGGCGCTGCCATCGTGGGGACCGGGACGAACAGCACCAGCGTTGCGATCAAGTCGGCGACGGGCACGGTCAACAACTTCGGGACGATCTCGGACGCCGGCACATTCAATAGCGCAATTTATATCGGTGCGGGCGGTAACGTCACCAACGCCGCCAGCGGGCGGATCGTCGCCGCTTGGACCGGCGTCGATGTGAGAAACGTTGCCGGAACCGTGAACAATCTCGGGACGATCACCAGCACCGCCACTTTCGTCAACAGCGCAACAGCAAAGGCCGTCGGCGTTGTCCTCGAACAGGGAGGCACGGTGATCAACGGCGCCATCGGCACGACCGCCGGGCTGATCCAGGCATATGAACTCGGCGTCTATATCGGCGGGGCCTTCGGCACCCCCCATTCCGGCGCGGTTGGGCTGGTATTCAATTACGGGACGATCGCCAGCACCGGCACGGGTGCGAATGCCGGTGCTGCCGTCGAGCTGTCGTCGGGGGGAACGATCACCAATCGCGGCACGATCGAGAGCGTTGCCGGCAGCGCCGTCGTCATCAAGGGCACCGTCGCCGGCGCGATCAACAATTACGGCACAATCCAAGACACCGGCACGATTGCCACCGCCGTCGTGGTGTCGGCGGGTGGGACGCTGACAAATCGAGGGCTGATCACCAGCTCTGCGGGTGCCGTATCGTTTACCAATACCGCCGGAACGGTCGACAATTTCGGCAGCATCGTCAGCACCTTGCCCTTGTCCGCTACCGCCGGGGCCGGAGTTTATCTCGGTAATGGCGGCCTGATCACCAACGAGGTGGGCGCGTCGATCAATGCCGTGCGCGCCGCCATCTCACTTGCGCGCCTGGGGACGACGACTTCGAACGCGACCATCGTCAATTACGGGACCGTCACCGGCTCTACCGGAATCACGATCGGGAAGACCGCGGCCACCGGCAACAACACGATCATCAATTTCGGCACGATCGCCGGCACCGGTACCGCCGGCGTCGCGATCAGCCTCGGCGCCGGCAACGATCGGGTCGTCATCGAGGCGGGTTCGACCTTGCAGGGGGTGATCGCCAATCTCCACCCTGGCGACCAGTTCGACCTGCCGTTCATGTCGTTCAGCAATAGCGGCACGGCGACGATCGTCAGCAACGGGACGGTCTCGCAGCAGCTGAAAATCGTCGAAAACGGGAGCACCTTTACGGTCGCGCTCGACCCGAACCAGAGTTTTGCCGGCGACATCTTCCAGTTGGGGACCGACTCCGGAACCGGCACGATGATCACCGAGACAACCGGTCAGCCGGCCCCCAGCGATTTCAACGGCGACGGCAAGTCGGACATTCTGTGGCAGAACGCCAGCACCGGCGGCGCCTGGATCTGGGAGATGAACGGCACGACGCAGATCGGCAGCGGCGCGGCGGGGACCGGCGGCGGGGGGTGAAGCATCGTCGGCACCGGCGATTTCAACGGCGACGGCAAGTCGGACATTCTGTGGGGGAACGCCACGACCGGCGGCACCTACATCTGGGAGATGAACGGCACGACGCAGATCGGCAGCGGCCCGGCGGGGACCGGCGGCGCCGGGTGGAGCATCGTCGGCACCGGCGATTTCAACGGCGACGGCAAGTCGGACATTCTGTGGGGGAACGCCACCACCGGCGGCGCCTGGATCTGGGAGATGAACGGGACCAGCCAAATCGGCGGCGGCTCGGCGGGGACCGGCGGCGCTGGGTGGAAGATCGTCGACACCGGCGATTTCAACGGCGACGGCAAGTCGGACATTCTGTGGGGGAATTCCACCACCGGCGGCGCCTGGATCTGGGAGATGAACGGGACGACGCAGATCGGCGGCGGTTCGGCGGGGACCGGCGGCGGCGGGTGGAAGATCGTCGACACCGGCGATTTCAACGGCGACGGCAAGTCGGACATCCTGTGGGGGAACTCAAGCACCGGCGGGACCTACATCTGGGAGATGAACGGCACGACCCAAATCGCCAGTGGCCCGGCGGGGACCGGCGGCGCCGGGTGGAGCATCGTCCCCTCGACCGGCGGCGCGGCGGGCGGCGCCGGCGCTGGGGCAAGCAGTACAAGCTTCGGCTTCGCCGAAATCTCCGGTCCGCCCGCTGCCGGCAGCGGCGCAACGGCGGCGACGGCCGGCCCCATCCCAGCAACCCAGAGCGGCGGCATCTCGCTACTCGTTCCGCCCGGCGGCTCAACGCCGCCCGCCGCGGACCCGTCTCGCCCTCCGGGCAACCTGTTCGGCTGAGCCGCGCCGCGCTGTCCGCGCAGGTTTGGCCACCCGGCCGACCCACCCGCGACCCTGACCGCGCCTGGCCGGCGGCGAGATCACCCAGACCCGATCCGTTTTTGGTGCAGTCTACCGCCTTGGGTTTTTTCCGAGCCTGCTACAACACGACGACGCTGCGGATCGTCTCGCCGCGCTGCAGGGCGGCAAAGCCGTCATTGATCTCGTCGAGCGCGATATGGCGCGAGATCAGCTCGTCGAGCTTGAGCCTTCCGTCGAGATAGGCGCGGGCCAAGAGCGGGAAGTCGCGCGCCGGCCGCGCCCCGCCATAGCTCGACCGCCGGATGCGCTTTTCGCCCATGAGGCTCCCCCAGCGGAACGCCACTTCCTGCGCCACATCGGTCTTGCCGAGCCAGACCACCTCGCCGCCCGCGCGCACTGCCTCGAGGCTGGCGCGGAACGAAGCGGGGCTGCCGGCGGCTTCGAGCACGACATCGGCGCCCCGCCCTTCCGTCTTCGCCTTGGCGACGGTGGTCGGATCCCCGCTTCGTGCATCGACGCGAGAGGTCGCGCCGACCTGCTCGGCGAGCGCGAGTTTTACCGGGTCGAGATCGACCGCGATGATCTCGCCCGCCCCGGCGAGCCGCGCGCCCTGCACGGCGGCGAGCCCGACCGCGCCGCAGCCGATGACTATGACCGTGTCGCCAAAGCCGATCGTCGCGATGTTGAGCGCGGCGCCGACCCCGGTCATCACGCCGCAGCCAATGAGGCACGCCCGATCGAACGGCAGCTCCCTCGGCACGACGACCGCCTGATGGTCGGCGACGATTGCGTATTCGGCGAAGGCGCCGAGAAACATCAGCTGCTTCACCTCGCGCCCGTTGCGCAACCTGGTGCGGCTGGTCCCATCGAAGGCGAGCGCCTGCGGGCCGTGCGCCAGGTAGGTCTCGCAGAGGATCGGCAAATCGCGCTCGCAATAGAAGCAATGCCCGCAATGCGGGTTCCACGATAAGACGACATGGTCGCCGACATTGAGGCCCTGCGCCGTCGGACCGAGTTCTTCGATGATCCCGGCCGCCTCATGGCCGAGCACGATCGGCATGGGATAGCGCAGCGACCCGGTGATGACTTCGAGATCGGTGTGGCAGAGCCCGGCCGCCTTGATCCGCACCAGCACGTCGCCGCCGCGAAGCCCGCTTGCGATCACCGGCTCGACCGTCATCGGCGCCCCGACGCCATGCAGCACCGCCGCGCGGTATTCGATCGTCATTGGCCTTCCCTTTACTCTCCGACTTCCGGCGTCCGGTGGAGCGGGGTGCCGCGGCGCACGGGCGGCGCATCGTCCCTGATATGGAAGGCGCCGTCGACGCTTGCGACCCTGCCGCCCCGGCACCAGCGCGCGACAAACGCGCCGGCGAGCGTGGCGTCGCAACAATAGACCGCGACCGCATCGTTGAGCACCCCGCGCAGCCCGGACGGGGTCATCGCCCAGCCACCGGCGCCGCAATTGTCGTCGAGCCACGCCGTCAGCTCGTCGAGCCGGCCGCCGAGCCCCTCGGGCGGCACCCTGATGCGGATCCGCACCGGAAAACGGCGCTCGGCCTCGCCAATCATGAATCGGGAGCTGGCCGCCATTGATGTTCCCTGTTCGTTCGACACACGAGGATGTCACGCTTCGCCGACTCGTGTCCAGCGTCGGCAGGAAACTAAGGATCAGACGGCGGTCAGGCCGCCTTAACCTGCGCATCAAAACCGATGCCGGCGAGCCTCACCGTCTTCGGCAGCAAGTGGGATCCCGCTTCGTAATAGCGCCACATTCGCGGGCTGACCCCTAACGCGTGAGCGGCTTCGGCCTGGGTCATCCGGCGTGCGGTTCGCCATGCGCGCAACCACTCGGCGCCCTGTTCGAGGGTGAGGCGCCACAGCGTGTCGGCGGAGATTTCCATGTCGTCGGACCAGTGGACGCTCCATCCCCATTCGTCGACCTCAACCGTACGGAACAGCTCGTCATCTTGCCGTAACGGCGCGAAAACGGAGTATTCGGCTAGGTGCCCCGACACATCGACAACGCTTTCGGCGCCGCCCTTCCAGGTAATCGCCAAACGGCGGCCCTGATCCGCCCACACCGCCCTGATGTTCGGGGTGTCAGTCACGCTCGACCTTTCGATTCAGTCGCGCCCATTCGGCTCGCAATATCTCGCCGTTTTCGCGCGCCCAAGCGATGGCCTCCTGTGTCCTCCGGACCTCGCCTGCCCTTACCGTCATCGTCTCGATCTCCACTACCGCCCGAAAGCCGCGCCCTTCGATATGAAAATGCGGCGGGAAGTGATCATCGGCATAGATCTTGCCGGCAGCGCAGCGGCGGATGGTGGGCACAACTCTGACCTAAAAAAGGCAATGGTTGCCGCTTTGTCAAGATAGCTTCGAGGGAGACGAGCGTGATGCCAGCGCTCCAGTTCAAGACCCCGGCACGATCCCCTTCGGCAGGCTCTCGCAGTAGCGGGCGATGTCGCCGGGCGTGGTGAGCCACAGCTCGTCCTTATGCGCCATGATGTGGCGCAGCGCATCGCGCAGCGCGCGCAGCCGGAATGGCTGGCCGATGATGAACGGGTGGAGCGCGATGCTGAACACGAGCGGGTATTTACTGGATTGCTCGAGCATTTCGTCGAACTGGTCGACGATCATCTCGGCGAATTCACGGCCGGTGTGATGGCGGTTGACGAGGGCCGGCAGATCGTTGAGCTCGATCGGATAGGGCACCGAGAGGATCGGGCCCGCGCGCGTCTTCAGCCAAACCGGCTGGTCGTCGAGCGGCCAATCCATCACATAGCGGTAGCCGGCCTCCTTTAAGAGGTCGAGCGTGACCCGGCTCTCGGCGAGACCCGGGCCGAGCCAGCCTTCCGGCTTCTTGCCGGTCAGTTGCGTGATGATTTCCGTGGCATCGCCGATCAGCCGCGCCTCGTCCGCTTCCCACAGCACATCCTGGCGCTCGGCATTGCTGCGGCCATGGCCAACATACTCGTCGCCGCGGCCGTTGAGCCGCTCGACGACGTCGGGGCAATACTCCAGCGCCGCCGAATTGACGTTGTGCGCGCCGGGCAGGCCGAACTCGTCCAGGAGATCAAGGTAATGCCAGATGCCCACCCGGTTGCCGTAGTCGCGCCAAGCGTAATTCTGCTGGCTCTGCGGCCGGTCGCCGCCGCTCGCGTCGACGCCGAGCCCGGCGCGATACGCGAAGTGCTCGATATTGCTGCACAGGAAGACGGCGAGCCGCTTGCCCTCCGGCCAGTCATAGACGGGCCGCTTGGTAATCGGCACGTAATCGTAGCGGTCGTGGGTCGGGAGTTTCATGGCATTTGATCCGAGCTCAGTCGGATCGAGATTGCTTCGTCGCTCCGCTCCTCGCAATGACAACCAAGTTTGCCATCGTTGCGAGCGAAGCGAAGCAATCTCGGCAGGCTACCGTCCGGTGAACACCGGGCGGCGCTTTTCCATGAAGGCGGTGCGGCCTTCGGCGTAATCCGCGCTGGCGAAGCATTCGTCGACGAGGCGCTGGCACAGCGCCATGTCGCGTTTGCCGGAATCCTTGAGCGCCTCGCGCACAGTCTGCTTGGCGGCGCGGATCGTTAAGGGCGCGTTGGCCGCGATCATGTCGCAATAGTTCTTCACGTAGCTTTCCAGCTCCTCGCCCGGCACGAGCCGGTTGATCAGCCCCATGCCTAGCGCTTCCTCGGCGCTGAACTGGCGCGCGGTATAAAAGATCTCGCGGGCATAGGCCGGGCCCACCAGGTCGATCAGCTTCTTGATGCCATCATAGGCATAGCCGAGCCCGAGCTTGGCGGCAGGGATGCCGAAGCGCGAGCCTTCGGCGGCGATACGGATGTCGCAGCCGATCGCGGTCGCCAGGCCCCCGCCGATGCAGTAGCCGCGGATCATCGCGATCGTCGGCTTCAGCGTCTCGTGCAGTTTGAGCCGGGCCGCCTCGGAGACCTTGCTGTAGGCGGCGGCCGCTTCCTCGTTCGCCCGCTTCTCCTTGAACTCCGAGATGTCGGCGCCCGAGACAAAGGCCTTGCCCCCGGCGCCGGTCACGACGATGACGCGGACCCCTGGATCGGCTTCGAAATCATCCATGATCTGAGCCACCGCCTGCCACATGTCGAGCGAGACGGCGTTGTGGCGCGCCGGGTTGTTGAAGATGATGCGGCCGACCGCACCGTCCTTCTCGGCAAGCATCTTGCTGGTGATCGGCTGGTCGAGCATATGTCGGGTTCCTTGTTTTTTGCCTGCGCTGTCATTGCGAGCGAAGCGAAGCAATCTCGCGCCAAGTAGGACTCCGCCGACGAGATTGCTTCGTCGCTACGCTTCTCGCAATGACAGCTATTACACCACCTCTCGGGCCCGCAGATCGGCGATCGCCGCCTCGTTGTAACCGAGCTCGCGCAGGACCTCATCGGTGTGCTGGCCGAGATCCGGGGTTGGGCGCAATTCCGCCGGCTCCGGCGTGCGGGTCATGTTGATCGCCTGACCGACCACGTTGAGCGGGCCGAGCCGGGGGTGCTTGACCGGCCGCGCCATTTCGAGGTGCTGCACCTGCGGGTCGGCGAAGGTCTGGTCGATCGTGTAGAGCGGGCCGCACGGCACGCCGACCTCGTTCATCAGCTCGACCCAATAGGCGCTCGGCCGCTTTTTGGTGATCTCGGCG
>WNFD01000982.1_pt1 | contig 30154 bp, 31 predicted proteins | sample 5400491 | NCBI WGS metagenome assembly WNFD01 (sample SAMN13153343, study PRJNA577476) | soil metagenome | isolation source: 120 cm saprolite under Douglas fir tree site 2 hole 2 replicate 2 | place: USA:California | collected 2015-04-18
CGCAGGGTCTCCTTCGGGACGTGGAATTCGTGCACCACCCCGTCCTTGCCGCGCACCGTGACTTTGTCGAGCCCTGGGTCCACCTTCAACACCTCGCCCTCCACCTTCGGGGGCGTGCTCACCTTTCCCCCCACGCAGCCGGGCGTGCTCTGCGCGTGCGCAGAGGTGCTCCCGCACAGCACCACCGCCGTCACTGCCACTACCAGGCCGGTGATTCGCCGCATCGTCGCCTCCTGTCTCGTCGTTGCGCGTCGGCGGTCAGTGCCGCACCCCGTTGGCCGCCAGGACCTCCGCGGCCGCCTTCTCCACGGTGGTGCCCTTGAAGAAGTCCGGGTTGACCTCGCCCCAGAAGCGCACCGCGTTGCCGAACATGAAGTCGCGGAAGTCGTCGTCGGTGAGCAGGCCGTGCTCGACCAGCTCGTAGGCCTCCGGGACGACCGCGGTCATGTCCGGCACGTCGAAGTGGCCGACGTCGGAGCTGAAGATCGCGTTGAGGCGGGCCCGCATCGGGTTGGCCCTGGTGTTGAACGCCCACGCGTTGGCCGGGTCGTCGGCCTCGCAGCCGAAGTAGAAGCGCGGCACGAAGAGGTCGCGGATGTCCTGCTTCCGCTCGATCCGGCAGCGGAAGTAGTCGTCCACGTCTTCCACCCCGCCGGTCAGGGTGGAGTTGGAGTCGCCCTCCAGGCCCTCGCCGCGGCGCACCGCCTCCACGACCTCGGGCCGGCCGTACTTCTGCGCCAGCTCCAGCAGCTTCTCACGGTCGAGCTTGCTCGGGTGCGTCGACTGAATGGCCTGCCCGTTGCGCTTCTCCCAGTGGCCGATGAGGTCCGCGTAGAGCATGCAGGCCCAGCCCACCCCGCCCTCGAGGAAGGCGAAGTTGAGATCCGGGAACCGCCGGGTCACGCCGCCGAAGAAGAGGGCCTTGGCCACCGCGTGGCCGGCGGAGGCGAAGTGGCCGATGTGGTTGTAGCAGAAGTTCGACGGCGAGTTGCGCAAGAGGATGGAGCGGGCCCCGTTGTGGAAGCTCGGCGCCAGGCGGAGCTCGCGGCACGTGCGCCACACCGGGTCGTAGTCGTGGGGGCTGTCGAGGCCGACGACGTCGTACCACTCGACCAGGCTCGCCGCGTCGGGCCGCTCCTCGGCCAGCGCCGGCACCGGTCGCCGCATCATGCCGCCGACCATGATGACCTTGTAGCCGAGCTGGGTCGCGGCGAACTCGATCTCCTCGATGGCCTCCTCGGGGGTGTACATCGGGATGATCGCGGCCGGGATGACGCGGTCCTCGAGCCCGCGGAACTGGTCGGCCGCGAAGACGTTGTAGGCGCGGCAGATGGCCCGGCGCATCCGGGTGTCCTGCATGCGGTGGTAGCCCAATCCGGCGGTCGGATACACCACCGAGAAATCGATGCCGAGGTCGGGCAGGCGCTCGTACATGAGGCGCGGCATCATCGCGGTCGCGCGGTCGAGCACGTTCTCGCACGGCGAGGACCAGAACGCCTCCTGCCCGACGCGGCGCCGGGCCCGCTCGGCCACCGTCATCTTGAGCGAGTTGGGCACGCGCTGGCTGGCCACCGCCAGGCCCTCGACGGCGGCCTCGCCGCCGATGCGACGGAACTCCTCGCGCATCACCGGCCCGTACTCGAGCCAGTGGCCGTCCGCGTCGATGACCGGATGCGAGAGGCGGGCGTGAAGGGTGCGGGCGTCGAGGTGGCCGTTGTGGCTCATGGCGAGGCCTCCAGGGCAAGGGGTCGGATGATCGGTCGCTGGGGGGATGGTACTCCAACCGCGGAAGGACAGAAAGACCTTGACGGGCAGGGGCCGGCTGCCTAGCGTGTACGTTCATGGCCATGCGACTGGCGTCCTTCAACCTCGAGAGCCTCTTCGATCGCGCGAAGGCCCTGAACCAGAAGACGTGGGCCGAGGGGAGGCCGATTCTGGAAGCGGTGGCCCGTCTGAACGAGCTCTTCGCCAAGCCGGTCTACACTCCCGCCGACAAGACGAAGATCGTGGAGGCCCTGACGAAGCTGGGCCTCGCCAAGAAGGACGACGGCGGCAAGTTTGCCCTCCTGCGTCAGAACCACGGCAAGCTGCTGCAGCGAAAGGCGAACGGTCAAGTCGAGGTCGTGGCCAACGGTCGAGGGGACTGGATCGGGTGGGTCGAGCTGACGACCGAGGAAGTCGACGAGGTCGCGACGAGAAATACCGCCCAGGTGGTCCGTGACGTGAAGGCCGACGTGATGACGACGATCGAGGTCGACAACCGCGTCGCGCTGAATCGATTCAACAAGCAGCTTCTTCCGGCGGTGGGCGCGGTGCCCTATCCTCACGTGATGGTCATCGACGGCAACGACGACCGCGGAATCGACGTGGGACTCGTGTCACGCTTTCCCATCGCCACCATGAGGAGCCACGTCGACGATCTGGTCGCCGGCACCCTCGTGTTCAGCCGGGACTGCCCGGAGTACGAGATCAAGCTGCCCGCCGGCGGGAGTCTGGTGGTCCTCGCCAATCATTCCAAGAGCAAGGGCTTCGGCAGCCAGGCGGATTCGAATGCGCGTCGACTGAAGCAGGCGAAGCGCGTGCGAGAGATCTACGAAGCGCGGAAGCAAGAAGGGGCGACCCTGATCGCGGTCGTCGGCGACTTCAACGACATCCCGGGGTCGGCGCCGCTCGCCCCCCTGCTCGAGCAGGGCTCGGACCTGCGCGACGTGAGCACCCATCCGACCTTCGTCGACGACGGCCGGCCGGGAACATTCGGGAACGGGACGAAGGCCGAGAAGATCGACTACATACTCCTGGCCCCCGCGCTGTTCGCCAAGGTTCAGAAGGCGGGCGTGTTCCGGAAGGGCGTGTGGGGTGGGAAGAACGGGACGCTGTGGGAGATCTACCCCCAGATGACCGCGCCGATTCATGCGGCCTCGGATCATGCCGCGATCTGGGTCGATCTGAACTTGTAGCGGCCGAGGCGCTACTTCGCGGGCGGCGCCACCGAGACGCCCTTCGCGCCGGTCCTCTCGATGGCGCGGGCCACGAGGCCGGACGTCTTGGCGTCCTCGATGACCTGGCGCAGGTAGTGCAGGCCGGCGTCCTTGCCCTTCGGCACCGCGATGGATTGCTGCACGCCCATGAACCGCCCCTCGACCAGGCGCGCTCCCGGCAACTTCGACGCGAGGCCGAGCAGGCCCTGCGTCAGCCCGGCGAGGGCGTCGACCTTGCCGGACGCGAGCAGCTCGAACGCGGCGTCGGCGCTCGACGTGGACACGAGCTGGGCGCGCTCGAGGTTGCGGCTCAGATAGAGCTCGTAGTTGGCCCGGGTCGGCGCGGCCACTCGCACGCCTTCCCGATCGACCTCCGCGGCGTTGCGCAGGGGCGAGGCGCCCGGCACCAGGTAGGTGGCCTCGATCTCGAGATACGCGGCGGTGAAGCTCATGATCTTCTCGCGCGCCGGGTCGGAGCCGAGGAACGCGATGTCCCACACCCCGCTCGGCGCCGCGTCGCCCATGACCGCCACGCTGTCGTAGGGGACGATCTCGACCGGCACCCCCAGGCGCTTGCCGATCTCCTGCGTCAGGTCGACGGCCACGCCCCGGGACTCGCCGGTGGCTCGGTCCTTCGTGGCGAGGATGAAGTTGCCGTAGTTGATGGCGGCCCGCAGCTTGCCGGTCGGAGCGAGGTCGGCGCGTACGGCGGGAGTCATGTCGGCCATGGCGCCAGATGCTAGCAGAATCAGGCCGACGAGTGCCATCGCCGCCACGGAGGCCAGGAGAGAAATCTCGCGGGGAACCCGGGCGGGTGGCTTACGGTAGTGAACGGTGAGCGCGTCCGCCCGTGTCTTCTGGAGCCTCGTCATCCTCGCGATGGTCGCCCTGGTGGGGGCGCTGCCGCTGGCGGTCCGGCATCGCTTCGAGGGGGTCTGGATCCCGTCGACGTCCATGGCCCCGACGCTCCTGGTGGGCGACTACGTGCTGATCGACAAGTCCGCGCACTGGCCGGCCCGCGGAGACCTGATCGTCTTCACCGACCCGAATGATCCGAGCGAGATCCTGGTCAAGCGGATCGTCGGCCTGGGCGGGGAAGAGATCACGGTCCAGGGCCACGACGTCTACATCAACTGCGAGCCGCAGCGAGACGCCTGCCCTCCGGTCGCCCAGCCCTACGCCGACTTCACCGACGAGGTGCGCGCGGCCAAGGACGTGGAGCGGCTCGAGATCCCGTCGGGGGCGGTCTTCGTCATGGCCGACAACCGCAACGCGGGGGAGGACAGCCGCCACTGGGGGCCGGTGTCGCACGCGCACATCATCGGGCGCCCGGTCTGGGTCTACTGGTCCTCGGATCCCGACGGCAGCACCCGCTGGAGCCGCGTCGGCCACCGGGTTCGCTAGCGGCTACTTGCCCCGCAGCTTCGGATCGAGTGCGTCCCGCAGGGAGTCGCCGAACAGGCTGAAGCCGAAGACGGCCAGGCTGATGGCGATGCCGGGGAAAAGGCCGATCCAGGGTGCCTTCTCCGCGTACGACGGCGCAGAGCCGGAGAGCATCAGTCCCCACGAGGGGGTCGGCTCGGCCGCGCCCAGCCCCAGGTAGGACAGCGCGGCCTCGGCCAGGATCGCGGTGCCGAGCTGCGCGGTCAGCATGATCAGGTAGGGGGCGAACACGTTGGGCAGGAGATGCTGCCGCACCACGCGGTAGTGCGAGGCCCCGAGACCGTGGGCCGCCTCCACGTACTGGTTCTCCTTGACGGAGAGCGCGGTGGCCCGCACCACTCGCGCCGCCCGCGGGATGATCGGGATCGCGACCGCGATGACCACGTTCGGCACCGCCGGCCCCAGGATCGAGGCCACCGCGAGAGCGAGGATCAGCTGGGGGAACGCGAGCAGCACGTCCATCACCCGCTCGAGCAGCAGGTCGACCGTTCCGCCGCAGTAGGCGCTCAGCACCCCCAGCAGGCCGCCGATCGAGCAGCCCGCGAACGAGGCGGCGAAGCCCACGAAGAGGGCGATGCGTGCGCCGTACATGATGCGGCTCAGGATGTCGCGCCCGAACTCGTCGGTTCCGAGCCAGTGGTCGACCGCGGGCCGGGAGAACTGGGCCGCGTAGTCGGGCTGGTACGGATCGTAGGGGGCGAGGGGCTGCGCGAGCGCGGCCACGAGCAGCATGGCCACGATGATGAGCGCGCCGGCCGCCCCGAGCGGCTTGGCCCGCGCGAAGGCCCACGCCTGGTCGAGCCAACCCACCCGGGAAGCCGCGGGCGCGGCCGGGGCGGCGTCGATGAGGGAGCTGTCGACGCTCACCTCAGTGGTACCGGATGCGCGGGTCGAGCCACGCGTAGGTGAGATCGATGAGCAGGTTCACGATCACGAAGCAGAGCGCGATCAGGAAGACGAGGGCCTGCACCACCGGGTAGTCCCGGTGGGCGACCGCGTCCACCACGAAGCGGCCCACCCCGTTCAGGGTGAAGACGGTCTCGGTCACCACGAGGCCGCCGATCAGGAAGGCGAACTCGGTCCCCACCAGGGTGATCACCGGGAGCATCGCGTTCTTGAGCGCGTGACGGATCACCACCGCCCGCTCGCGCAGCCCCTTGGCCCACGCGGTGCGGATGTAGTCCTCGCGCAGCACCTCGAGGACCGTCGAGCGGGTCATGCGGGTGGTGACCGCCGCGTAGCGGTACCCGATCGTGATCACCGGCCAGACGAGCTGCTGGAAGTTGGCCCACGGATCCACCCACGGCGGGGTGAACTCGAGCGGCGGGCCCCAGCCGAAGTAGATCACCAGGAAGAGGATGACCAGGATCCCGACCCAGAACGACGGGATGGCCTGGCCCCCGATGCTCACGACCCGGATGACGTAGTCCACCCAGGTGTCCTGGCGCACCGCGGCCAGCATGCCGAGCGGGATCGCGAGCAGCACCGAGACGATGGTGGCCAGGATCGCCACCTCGAGGCTCAGGGGCAGGCGGATCAGCACCTCCTCGATGACGGGCTGGCCGGTCCAGAGGGAGGTGCCGAAGTCGAGGCGCACCACACCCCAGAGCCAGGTGCCGAACTGCACCACGAGGGGCTGGTCCAGGCCGAGCTGATGCCGCATCGCCGCGAGCTGCTTCGGGTCGATGCGCCCGGTCTGGTCGCCCCCCAGGATCAGCAGGGTCACGTCGCCCGGGATCACCCGCATGATCAGGAACACCACCGCGGCGACCCCGAACAGGGTGGGGACGATCAGGAGCAGGCGCTTGGCCAGGTACGTGCGCACGGGCGGGCCTCAGTCCTCGGAGAGCCAGACGTCCTGCAGCTTCTGGTTGGTGTAGTGGTTGGGCGGCGCCACGTAGTTCTTCACCTTGGCCCAGTGCACCAGGTTGCGCGACCACCAGAGGCCGGTCGTGAAGTAGGCGTTGCCGAGAACCCGCTTCTCCAAGTCGTTGATGAGCTTCTTGCGCTCGACCGGATCGAGGGCCCGCGCCTGGCGCGAGAACAGGTCGTCGACCTGAGGATCCGAGAAGCGCCCCCAGTTCTGGGTGCTTCCCGTCGCGTAGCGACCGAGAAACTGGTCGGGGTCGTCCATGAACTCCACCGTCGGCGCCACGATCAGCTCGAAGTTGCCGGTGTCCTGGCCGTCCGAGAACCACGCCGCGGTCTCGAGCGGGCGGTGCTCCACCTCGATTCCGATCTTGCGCCACTCCCCGATCAGGAACACCGCGAAGTCCTGGTAGGGCAGCTTCACGTTGCGGTTCTTCAGCACCACCTTGAGCCCGTTGGGATAGCCGGCCTCCGCGAGGAGCTTCCTCGCCTCGGCCCGGTTCTTCTCGACGTCCCGCCCGAAGCCCGGGAGCTTCTCGAGCTCGGCCTCGGCCAACGCCCACTCGGATCCGGGCCGCATCAGGCCGCCCACGTAGCGGAGCCCGGTGAGCGGGCGCAGCACCCGGGCCATCGTGTAGCGGTCGATGCCGAGGGAGAGCGCGCGGCGGACGCGCACGTCGTCGAACGGCTTCTTGGTGTTGTTGATCGCGATGCCCCACTGCCCGGTCATCGCGGTCTCCTGGACCGCGACCTTGTCCCCGAGCTGCTTCTTGATCGCCTCGACCTCCGCGCTGGGCAGGTCCCGGAACTCGATGTAGGCGCGCCCCGAGCGGATGGCGGCCGCCCGCACCGAGGTCTCCGGGCTGATGAAGAATTTGTAGCCGTCCAGGTACGGGCGGTCCTTGACGAAGTAGGCGGGATTGCGCTCGCCCTCGAAGGTGGACCCGCGGGTGTAGCCCTTGAACTTGAACGGCCCGGTGCCGATCGCGTGGGTCTTGAAGTAGTTGGGATCCCGGTCGAGGTACGCCTTCGGGAAGATCACGTTCCAGGGCGAGGCCAGGTTGGCCAGGAGCGACGCGGACGGGAACTTGAGCTTGAACACGATGGTGGCCGGATCGGAGGCCTCGACCTGGCCGACCGCGGTGTAGGCGTTCTGCCGCACGCTGCGGACGCCCGCGGGTGGGAAGATGATCTTGTCGTAGCTGGCCTTGACGTCGGCCGACGTGAGCGGGGAGCCGTCGTGGAACTTCACGCCCGGGTGGAGCTTGAAGGTGTAGGTGAGCCCGTCGGGCGAGATCTTCCAGTCGGTCGCGAGATCGCCGATGATCTTCGGGTAGTTGTAGGGATCGAGCTGCAGGAGCGTGCTGTAGAGCGGGGCCACCAGCTCGATGTTGGCGAAGGTGCTCTCCTGGTGGGGGTCGAGACTCGGGGGATCGGCGCCGATCAACGCGAGCAGGACCCCGCCCCGCCGGGGTGTGTCGGCGGCCGTCGCCACGCTGGGCATGGTCGCGGCGAGCGAGCCGAGGAGCAGGGCGAGTGCGACGAGGGAGACGAAGAGAGGACGACGTCGGATGGGAGCGGTCATGGAGCACCTCCCGCGCGAGGCGGATGCTGGGGGATGACGTCGGAAGGACCTCGCCTGCGAGACATACGCGCTTCCCCGGGCCTGGATGGGGCCCGCCGCCCCGGGAAGCCGACCAGCGGCTGAGCTCGCGCCGTCTTAAGGTGGGCCGAAGCGGTCTCGGACGGTTCGCACGCTCGAACAGGCGGACCGTAACAGGGGCGGGCCGGGCCTGTCAACCGCAGATCCGGCGCGAGCGACGAGGGCCTGCGCTACGATCCGAGCATGAACCCCGTGCGGCCCGGAGGGTCGATGAGCACGCTCGCCGCGCTCGTGCTACTGGCGCTCGGTGCGGGCGGCTGCGCGAGCGGGTCCATGCCTGACCGGGTGACGCCGGCGGCGCTGCTCGCCGCGATCGATGGCGGCGTCGCGCCGGTCATCGTCGACGTCCGGACGCGCCGCGAGTACGAGGCCGGCCACGTGCCCGGCGCCCTCCACGTTCCCTTCTACACGCTGCTCGTCCGGCAGGACGACATCCCCGGCCCGCGCGAGCGGCCGGTGGTGGTGTACTGCGAGCACGGTCCGCGGGCCGGCGTGGCCCGGCTCGCGCTGCGGCTGATCGGCTTCACGGACGTGCGCTACCTCGACGGGCACATGGCGGGCTGGAAGAAGAGCGGAATGCCGCAGGAGCTCAGGTAGCGAGGCGATAGACCCGGGTGGCGGTGTCGTGGAAGAGCTTGGCCTTCTCGGCCGCCGAGTAGCCGGCGGTCAGGTGCTTGAACGTGTTCCACAGGACGGTATAGCTGCAGCTCACCGCGTCCACCGGGAAGTTCGACTCGAACATGCAGCGATCCACCCCGAACTTCTCGATGGCGAACTCGTAGTACGGCCGCGTCGCGTCGGCCAGCTTCTGGCTCGACGGCGGCCGGGGCTGCTCGTGCCAGCCGAAGCCGTTGACCTCCATGTTGAGCCCGCCCAGCTTGGCCATCACGTTGGGGCAGGTGGCCAGCTCGCTGATGTAGGCGCGCCACTCCGCGTGGACCTCGCGCCCCCGCCCCGCGTACGAGCCGATCCCGACCGGGCCGCCGAAGTGGTCGAGGATGATCGTGGTGTCCGGGAAGGCGCGGGCGAGCGCGGTGACGTCGGGGATCTGGCGGTGGTAGCACCACGCCTCGAAGGTGAGCCCGCGGGGCGCCAGCAGGGCGAACCCGGCCCGGAAGTCGTCGCGCAGGAAGAGACCCTGCGGGGGGCGGGTCCGGTGGTTGGGCACCGCCTCGTCGGGGTCCCACGCCGCGCCGAGGCGGATGCCGCGGAAGCGGCCGCCGCCGGCGGCGATCTGCGCGTCGAGCGCGGGGGCCGCCGCGGCGCCCAGGCGCAGGGGGGCGGTCCCCACGATCCCGGCCGCGATGCGCGTCGGCCCGTAGAGGCCGGAGGCGCTCATCGCGGCGATGCCGTTCACGAACTCGGTCTCCCCGACCGCCCGCAGGGCTTCCGGCCCGTCGGGCTTGAACATCGCGCCGCATTCGATGAACACGGTGGAGACGATGTGGTGGCCGCCCCCGACGTCGTCCAGGATCTCGTCCAGGAGATAGCGCGCGGCGACGCGGCCGCTCTCCCCGTCCCACAGGTGATGGTGCGGATCGCAGATGCGGAGATCGGGCTCGATCGGCTCCTCGACGGTCAGGGCGAGCCAGTCGTGGTTCTTCTTCCGGGCGGTCACGACCGGCCCGCGCTCAGGCCTTCACGTACTCGAACCAGAACCCGTTGCCCTCGCGCACCACGCGGCCGAAGGAGGGCGAGGGGAAGTGCGAGGCGCACACCAGCACGTCCTGCTCGCAGTACCGGTCGAGGAAGGCGCGGCGGGTGGCCGCGGCCTGCTTGGGGTCGAAGTCGGGCCGCGGCACCCAGTCGGTCTCGAGGCACTGCACCGGGGAGTGGATGAGATCGCCGGTGATCACCGCGTGGCGGCCCCGGGACGTGATGTGCACGCTCATGTGGTCGGGGGTGTGCCCCCAGGTCGACTCGAAGCGCACCTCGTCGTCGAGCGCGAAGTCGTTCTTCACCATCTGGGCCAGGCCCGACTCCACGATGGGGATCACGCTGTCCGCGATCTGGGTCTGCGGGGTCTCCTTGTGCATGGCCGACCAGTACGTCCACTCCTTCTCGGACATCACGTACCGGGCGTTGGGGAAGGTGGGCACCCAGCGGCCGTTGTCCCAGCGGGTGTTCCAGCCCACGTGGTCGGTGTGGAAGTGGGTGGTCATGACGTAGTCGACCTGCTCCGGCCGGACTCCCGCCTCGGCGAGCCGCTCGAGATACGCCCCGCTCGACGTCATGTTCCAGTTGGCGCGCGCGCGCTGCTTGTGGTCGCCCACGCAGGTGTCCACCACGATGGTGTGGTGCCGGGTCTGGACCAGGAACGACTGCATCGGGAAGACGAGGCCGTTCACCGCCGGGTCCAGGGCCCAGCCCGCCAGCCGCTGCCGATAGGGCGCCCACTGCTCGGGCGTGATCTGCGGGAAGAACCCCGCCGCGTCGAAGTCCGGGCGCTCCGACTCGAGGATCCGGTGGATGGTGATCTCGCCGACCTGTTGCTGCAGCATGGGAGGCCTCCTTAGAGCTTCGAGAAGTCGATCTCGTCCACGCGGGTCCAGTCGAGGCTCCCGGCCGCGCCGACCTTGGCGCGGACGTCCTGCAGGAACTCCCATCCCTCGGCGGTCACCCGGAAGTGATCGGGAGGCGGCGCGGCCTCGATGAGGCCGCTGTCGGTCAGCCGCTTGATCGCGGCGAGCCGCTCGACGTCGTTCGGGGTCTTGCCCTCGAACCAGCCGCGGGCGCGCGGGCCCTTCTCGATCTCGAGCAGCACTTCGAGCCGGTGGAGCTTCTGGCGCAGCTCCCGCGCGTCACTCAGCAGATCGCTCATCGCGCGCCCTCCCATGGTCGCTCAGTGGTCGACGAGGCGAGCCGAGTCTAGCAGAGTCGGGCGCGATGAGGCATGCTGGCCGCATGATCGGGCGCCGCGCGCTGCTCGGGGGCCTCGTCGGTTCCCTGCTCGCCGCTCCGCGCCGCGTCGTCGCTCAGCCGACTCCGAAGACTCATCGGGTCGGCGTGCTGCGGCCGGCGCCGGACGACGCGCGCTTCCAGCGCGACTTCGACGGCTTCCGCGACGCCCTGCGGGAGGGGGGCTACGTCGAGGGCACGAACCTCGCGATCGAGTACCGCATGCGCCCCGGCCCGCCGGAGGTGATCCAGGGCCTCGCCGCGGAGCTGGTCCAGCGGGCGGTCGACGTTATCGCGGCGATCTCGCCGGTGGCGGTGGTCGCGGCGGCGAAGGCCACCCGCACGATCCCGATCGTCGCGGTGGACCTCGAGTCGGATCCGCTCGCCATCGGGCTCGTCACCAGCCTGGCGCGGCCGGGCGGAAACGTCACCGGGCTCTTCCTCGACTTCCCGGAGCTCGCCGGCAAGTGGCTCGAGCTGATGCGGGAGGCGGTGCCGAGCCTGTCGCGGGTGGCCGTGCTCTGGGACCCCGCGACCGGGCCCGCTCAGATGAAAGCGGCCGAGACGGCCGCCCGCACCCTGCGCCTGCAGATCCAGGTGCTGCCGGCCCGGGCCACCGCCGAGCTGGACGCCGCGATCCAGGCCGCGGTGAAGGAGCGGGCCGGCGCGCTGGTGGTCCTATCGTCCCCGGTCTTCAACGCGGCCCGCCGCCAGGTCGCGACGCTGACCACCCGGAGCCGCCTGCCGAGCATCATGGCCTTTCCGGGCTACGCGGAAGACGGCGGCCTGATCGGCTACGGGCCGCACCTGCGCAGCATGTTCGGGCAGGCGGGCCGTCACGTGGTGCGGGTGCTCAAGGGCGCGGCGCCGCGTGAGATCCCGGTGGAGCGGCCGACCCAGTTCTCGCTGCTGATCAATCAGACGACCGCCCAGGCCCTCGGGGTGACGATCCCTCCGTCGCTCCTGGCCCGGGCCGACGAGGTGCTTCAGCGCTGACGTCGGGCGAAGGCCGGGATGCGCACGAGGTCCGGGACGAAGGAGTCGGCCAGCGCCGCACGGATCGGCGCCGAGAGCGAGCGCATCAGCTCGGGTACCCCGCCGCGGGCGCCCGGATCGTGCAGGCGCACCGCGAGCCCGGCCGAGGCCAGCCGGCCCAGCGCGGAGAGGAAGAACAGGATGTGGATGCTGGTCCACTCGTGCCCGCCGAGCACGAAGTGGGCGGGCGCGAAGGTGGCGAGCTGGCCGGCCAGCACCGAGGCCACCCCGAAGCCGATGCCGCCCGCGGTGGCGAAGGCGGCCAGGTAGAACGGCCGACCGGTTCGCGGGGCCAGCCCGATCGTCAGGTCGAGCGCGGCGATGCCGTGACCGCCCCAGAGGAAGCCCGACACCACCGCTTCCATCGCGATCGGCCACAGCCGGTCCGGTGAGGTGAGCAGCCAGATCGCGGGCACCACCGAGATGCCGAACGAGCAGCAGATCAGCACCGGCCGCGCGCCGATCCGGTCGACCGCGCGACCCCACAGCCGCGCCGAGGCAATCCGCACGATGGCCACGCCGACGCCGTGGGCCGCCACCACCAGGAATCCGGTGCGCAGGTTGGTGAGCAGGTGATAGGCGAAGAAGCTCGCCGAGATGCCCACCGCGCCGTTCCAGGCGAGCTGGTAGTAGAGGAAGGGCCGGGCGCGCACGTCGCCGAGCGCGGTCCGCAGGCTCCGCCACCCGGCCGAGCCGTCCTCGCGGGTGGCCGCCGGCTCGTGCTGGCGCAGCAGCAGCGCCAGGCTGGCGAGGCCGGCGAGGCAGGCGACCGCGGTCAGCGCGGAGAGGGCGAGTCCGGTGTAGCCGAGCGGCGCCATCAGATCGAGGGCCACCGCGGCGGTGAGCGAGGCCAGCGTGCCCGCCACGCTCAGGAAGATCGTCCGCTGCCCGAAGTAGCGTCCGCGCAGGCGGCCGGGGACGAGGTCCCCCATCCACGCGACCCAGGCGCTGTTGCCGATCACGCCGAAGACCGTGCTGACCGCGACGATCCCGATGAAGAGCCGGAGCTTCGCGGCCGGCGCGACGTCGAGCCAGGGGAGCCCGATCAGGGGCAGGAAGGTGAGCCGCGAGATGCACACCGCGAGGACCGTGGCCAGCTTGCGGCTGTGGGCGCTGATGAACCACGCTGCGGGCAGGCTCGCAACCTGGGCCACCAGCGGCAGCGCGCCGAGGAAGCCGATCAGCGCGGTGCCGGCCCCGAGGTAGAGGGCCCAGCCGGTGATGACCGCGCCCGCGGCGCACGCCGCGAAGACCTCGGCGCACGCGCCCTCCGCGAGGGCCGCGCAGAGAGACCGGCGCAGCGGGCGCGCCGGCGCGGCGCGCACGCCGACCGCGTCCGGCGGGGGGGCGGCGGCCAGCGCGGAGCTCGATCCGGGCATGGGCTCGCCGGACTGGGGAACCGAGAGGGTGGAAGCGAGTCGGGCCAGGGATGCGAGGACGACGGAGGCTCGGAGCATTCTCACTGCGGCACTTCTCCTTCGGAGTGATGGGACTACCGTGATGGGGGTATTGCACGTTCGAGGCCATGGATCGACCGCTCGATTCTCGGGAGTTTCACGCGGCGCGCAGGGGGCGAAGCGGGTGAGGTCGACGATCGCTGTCAGCGCGCTGACACGAAGTGCAAGTCCGGGCCCGGTGGGAAAAGAGGGCCGATCGGACGGTTGCCCGGGGTGGCCGGGTCGGTTAGGCTCGGGCGCGGTACCGGATCAGATGACGCGCCCCGCGCTGTTCGTCGTCAAGGCCACCATCGCCCCCGAGCAGGAGGCGGCGTTCAACGAGTGGTACGACGCGGTGCGGTCCCGCGAGGCGGCCCAGGTCCCGGGCTGCCTCGCGATGCGCCGCTACGCGGCCCTTCCCCTCGAGACCCCGCACGCGGGCTCCGAGCCGTGGCAGTACATGGTCTGCTACGAGTTCGATTCGGAGGAGTCGCTGCGTGCCTTCGTGGAGTCGGACACGCTCCGCGCCATGACCCGGGACTACAACGCGCGCTTCGGCGGCTCGGGAGCGCGCGCGCGCCTGGCCTACCGCCAGATCTATCCCTGAGCGGGCGCGCGCCCTAGGCGCCGGGCGCCGGATCGGGCGGGGTCGGAGGCGCCGGGCGGGTGAACGGAGAGGGCGCGCTCAGGATCTGGCGCACCTTCTCCACCAGCGCCTCGGGCGTGAACGGCTTGGCGATGAAGGGCAGCCCGGAGGTCGTCACCTCCGCCACCTTGTAGGCCGACATCAGCAGCACCTTGGTCCACGGGCTCACCTCCTGGACGCGCTTGGCGAGATCGGTGCCCTTCATCAGCGGCATCACCATGTCGGTGACCAGCAGGTGCACCGCCTGCTGGGTGGACATCCGGATCGCCTGCTGGGGGTCGCCGGTGTCGAGCACCGTGTAGCCCTTGGCGGTCAGCATGCCCCGGACCACCGTCCGGATGTCGGGCTCGTCATCGACCACCAGCACGATCTCCATGGAGAGAGCCTACTTCATCGCGTAGGGGTTGATCGGCGTGCCGACCGCGCGGGCGACCGGCAGCGGCGGGGCGACGAGCAGGAACGCGTAGCGGCCGTCGGCCGCGCAGTCGGCGGCCAGCTCCTCCAGGAAGAAGATCTCCCCGAGGGTGAGGCCCATGTTCGGGATCGCCACCACGTGGAACGGGTTGCGGAAGCCCGCGATCTCCGACGGGCGCACCTCGACTGCGTAGTTGTCGCAGCCGATCGCCGCGATCTGTTGGGCATGCAGCCACGGGGCGGTGTGCACCGAGACCCCCGGGAACGGGTCGAGGTCGTAGTGCCGCCAGTCGTTCCGGTCGAGGTAGCGCGACATGTGGCCGGTGCGGACGAGCAGGATGTCGCCCGGCAGCACCTCGACGCGCGCGGCGGCGGCGGTGGCCTCGAGGTCGGCGACGGTGATGGCGTAGCCGGGGTCGAGCGCCTTCACGCCCTTGTGGCGCGCCACGTCCAGGAGCACGCCCCGGCCGGCGAGCTTGCTCTTGGTCTTGTCGATGCTGTTCCGGGCCGCGCCGCTGCTGGTGACCAGCGTGGCGTCGTAGCCGTTGTACATCTTCCCCTCGTAGAAGATGTGGGCGAGGCTGTCCCACTGGGTGACGCACTGGAGCGGCATGACGATCCAGTCGTCGGAGCCGCCGTAGCCTTCCATCGCGGCCACCTCGGCCGGCGTCCGGGGCGCGTCGCCGCCGTCGCGGAACATGGTATGGATCGGGTTGAAGCGGGCGCGGGTGCCGCTCTGGGGGCCGTTGCGATCGAGGGGAATGCCGAGCGCGAACACCTTGCCGGTGGTGGCGAGCCGGCAGGCCGCCGCCACGCGCTCCGGCGTGATGTAGTTGAGGGTGCCGAGCTCGTCGTCCGGCCCCCACTTGCCCCAGTTGCGCACCTGGAGCGCGATCCGGCGCAGCGCCTCCTCGCTCATGCGAGTCAGCCTCAGGCCTTCAAGGCCGGGATCACGTCGCGGGTGAGGATCTGGAGGCTCCGCGCCTCGAGGTCCGCCGGGATGCGGCCGCCCGGGTTCAGCTCGGCCACCACCCCGTCGATCCCGAGCTGCTCACGCAGATCGGTCAGGCGCTCGATGACGCCGCGGGCGGTCCCGAACGCGCCCTTGCGCTCGATGATGTCGTCGTAGGAGAGCGCGGCCATCCGCTCGGCCTGCATCCGCCGCCGGTCCGCCGGGCCCGTGCCCGCGCGGCCCACCGCCTGCCGGGCCAGCTCGGTCTGGCGGGCGAAGAACGAGGTGAGGCTCTCGCGCGGCTCCTCGCGGGCCCCCTCCTCGGTGGGGGACGCGTAGACCGGGATCCGCAGGTAGACGCTCGGCCGGCCCGGGTGGCCCGCTTCGCGCCAGGCTTCCCGGTAGGGCCCGAGCTGGGCCTGCAGGTCCGAGATCTCGGTCGAGCGCAGGCCGATGAAGATCGGCAGGCCGAGCCGCCCGGCCGCCGGGAACGTCTCGTCGCTCGTGGCCGCCATGCGGATCGGGGGATGTGGCACCTGGTAGGGCCGGGGCGCCACCGTCGCGTTGTCCACCCGGTAGAACTCGCCCTGGTGGCTGAAGGGTAGACCGGTCCAGGCCTGGCGGAGGACGTCGAGGGCCTCGCGGAAGCGGGCCTGGCTCTCCGCGTACGGCACGCCGTAGGTGTCGTAGGTGCGCACCACCCCGCTGCGGCCGATCCCGAACTCGAAGCGGCCCTCGCTGATGTGGTCGACCGTCGCGACCTCCTCCGCGATGCGCAGCGGATGGTTGAGCGGCAGGACCTGCACCGCGGTGCCGATCCGGATCCGGCGGGTGCGGGCCGCGATCGCGCTGGCGACCTGGAGGGAGGCGGAGATGACGGAGCGGCTCGGGGTGAAGTGGATCTCGCCGAGCCAGACGCAGTCGACCCCGCCGGCTTCCGCCCGGTCCGCGGTCTCGAAGATGTCGCGGAATGCCCCCGCCTGGGTCGCCCCGTGGCGCAGCTCCTCGACGAAGACCCCGAAGTGCACGACGCCGATAGTGACCGCCCGACGTGCCGGAGTCAAGCGCGGCCGAGCCGCCCGGTCTTGATGATTCGACGGGCCGGGGATACCATCGGCGCTCGTGCCGATGGGTCCGGGCCGCCGAATTCTCGATGGCCATACCAGGAGAACAGGGAACGATGACCGGGCCCAGAACGCGGGAGCCGACCGTCCCGGCCAGAGCTGGCAACGGGTGCAGTTTCCCGACGGCAGCGGGTCCATCGCCCTGCCGCCCGGCTGGCGCCTCACCAGCGCGCGGCAGGCCGCCGCGGAGATGCAGGGGCCGCGGGCCGAAGCGGTCGCGGTCGGGAGCACGATGCCGGTCATCGCGCGCCGCGGCGGCTACTCCGCGCAGACGCGCATCGTGGAGGTCGCGCCCACCCCGCCGCTCACCCAGAACGGCCGCACCGCCTACCTGCTCGCGGACCAGATGAACCACGGGCGTCCGTACCGGTCGTTCGCGCTGGTGAACAGCGCAGCCCTCGGCAACGGCTACTGGCAGTACTACATGACGCTGCTCACCGCGCCGGCCGAGGTCTTCCCGCAGGCGCTGCCCCAGATGACCGAGATCTGGCAGCCGTGGTCGATCAGCCAGGGCGAGATGAATCGCCGCACCGCCCAGGCGATGCTGACGATGCAGGAGACCAACCGGATCATGCAGTCGACGTCCGAGGGGCGGCGCACCACCGAGTGGCACCAGCACCTGACCGGCATGACGCTCCAGGGGTACAGCCTCTTCGAGCGCTTCCCGGGCCGCTACCGGGTCGTGCGGGCGTCCGACCTCAAGTAGCCGCCGCCGGATCGGGCACCGGTGGTAGCATACCCGGGCCATGAGACGAGGGCGTCTGATCGGCCTGACCGCAGCGGTCTCGCTGATCGCGCTGGCCTACGGCGGCTACGTGTGGTGGGAGAGCCGCAAGCACGTCGCCACCGACGACGCCTACGTCGAGGGAAACATCGTCGTCATCAGCGCCAAGGTCGCGGGCCACGTGGCGTCGATCCACGTCGACGACAACCGCGCGGTCAAGGCGGGCGACCTCCTGCTCCGGATCGATCCCCGCGACTACGCGGCCAAGCGTGACCAGGCCCGGGCCGCGGTGGCGGTCGCGACGGCCAGCCAGCAGGCCACCCGCTCCGAGACCCAGCTGACCCGCGAGACCACCGCGGCCCAGGTCGAGGAGGCGCGCGCCTCGCTCGAGTCCGCTCGGGTCGCGGAGCAGGCGGCCCAGTCGGCGGTGGTCGAGACGCGGGCCACGCTGGAGGCCAAGCACGCGGCCACCGCGGCCATGAGCGCGGAGGTCACCGGCTGGCAGTCCACCCAGCGCCAGACCGCGCGGGAGAAGGAGCGGATGCGCCGGCTGCTCGAGGGTGGCTTCGTCGCCCAGCGCGACTTCGATCAGGCCGAGATGGCCTCGGCCACCGCGACCGCCACCCTCGAGGCCACCCAGAAGCGCCTGAACCAGGCCGAGAAGGAAGCGCAGCAGGCCGAGGCGGCGCTGACCAGCCGGATCCTCGCGGTGAACCAGGCCCGGCAGCGCATCAACGAGGCGCGCGCCGCGCTCGGGCGGGTGGAGAGCCAGCGGCGGCAGGTCATCGTGAAGGAGGCCGAGATCGAGCGCGCGGTCGCCGCGCTCAGCCAGGCGCAGGCCGACCTCGCGTTCGCGGAGCTGCAGCTCGCGCACGCCGAGGTGCGGGCCCCCGGCGACGGGGTGGTGTCGAAGAAGAGCGTGGAGGTGGGGCAGGTGGTGCAGATGGGCCAGCCCCTGCTCGCGCTGGTGCCGCTGCAGGACGTGTGGGTGGTCGCCAACTTCAAGGAGACGCAGCTCTCTCGGGTGCGGCCGGGGATGCCGGCCACCGTGGAGATCGACACCTTCCCGGGCCAGGTCTTCCAAGGCACCGTCGATTCGCTCAGCGCGGGCACCGGCTCGCGCTTCTCGCTGCTGCCGCCCGAGAACGCGACCGGGAACTGGGTCAAGGTGGTCCAGCGGGTGCCGGTGAAGATCCGCCTGGATCCCCGCGAGTTCGGCAATCCCCACACCCTGCGGGCGGGGATGTCGGCCTACGTGGTCATCCGGGTGCGGTAGCGGAGCGCGCGCCGCGATGGCCGCGACCCCCGACGCCGGCCCGATCTCCGCCGCCCGCAAGTGGGCCATCACCCTGTCGGTGATGGTGGTGGCCTTCATGCAGGTGCTCGACACCAGCGTGACCAACGTGGTGCTGCCGCATCTCCAGGGCTCGCTCTCCGCCGGGCTCGAGGAGGTGTCGTGGGTCATCACCTCCTACCTCGCGGCCAACGCCATCATCATTCCCGCCACCGGCTGGCTCGCCGGGGTGCTCGGGCGCAAGCGCTTCTTCCTGATCTGCTGCGTGCTGTTCACGGTCAGCTCGGTGCTGTCCGGCATGGCCCCCAACCTCACCTTCCTGATCCTCGCGCGCATCTTCCAGGGCATCGGGGGTGGGCCGATCATCCCGCTGTCGCAGGCCATCCTGTGGGAGATCTTCCCGCTCGGCCAGCGCGGCCTCGCGATGGCGGTGTGGGGCGTCGGGTTCATGATGGGGCCGATCATCGGCCCCACCCTCGGCGGCTACATCGCGGACAACTGGTCCTGGCGCTGGATCTTCTACATCAACCTGCCGGTGGGCCTGCTCGGCTTCTTCATGGCGAGCGCGTTCCTCTTCGATCCGCACTACCTGCGCAAGCCCGCGCGGGTGGACTGGCCCGGGCTCGTGCTCATGGTCCTGGGCTTCGGCTGCCTGCAGCTCTTCCTCGACCGGGGCGAGCGCGAGGACTGGTTCGACTCGACCCTGATCGTCACCCTCGCGATCGTGGCGGGCGTCGCCCTGGTGGGCTTCGTGGCCCGGGAGCTGCTGGCGAAGGACCCGGTCCTCGACCTGGCCGTGTTCACCGACCGGAACTTCGCGTTCGGGGCCACCTTCATCGCCCTCATCGGGCTCGGCATGTTCTCGAGCATGGTGCTGCTCGCGCTCTACTCCCAGAAGCTGCTCGGCTACGACGCGCTGACCTCGGGGCTGGTGCTCGCGCCCGGGGGCGTCGGCAACATGTTCTCGCTCATCCTGTGCGGGCGGCTGGTGACGCGGGTGGACCAGCGCGTGCTCCTCACCTTCGGCTGCCTGGTCAACGCGCTGAGCCTCTACATGATGTCGAACCTCACCCTGGGGATGGACTACTGGACGCTCACCCTCCCGCGGGTGATCCAGGGCTTCGCGCTCGGCTTCATCTTCGTGCCGCTCTCGACGCTGACCCTCGCCACCATCCGGAGGGACAAGCTGGTCAACGCGACGTCCGCCTACAACGTGCTGCGCAACCTGGGGGGCAGCGTGGGCATCGCGCTCGCCACCACGCTGCTCGCCCAGCGCAGCCAGTTCCACCAGCAGAACCTGGTGAGCCACGTCACGGTGTGGGACCCCGCGACCCAGGAGCGTCTCGCCCGCTGGACGAGCCACTTCCTGGCTCACGGCAGCGACGCCTTCACCGCGCAGCGCCAGGCGCTCGCCATGCTCTACCAGGACGCGGTGGGGCAGGCGCAGGTGCTCGCCTACGCGGACGACTTCTGGCTCCTCGCCATCCTCTTCTCGATCGTCCCGCTCTTCCTGCCCCTGATGCGCCGGGTGCGGGTGGACCCGGTGCCGCCGGCCGAGGAGGAGGAGGGCGAGGGCGGCCGCGTGCCGCCGCTGCCCGCTCCGGTCGACTGACTAGTCGCCGCTCCGCACCGCGTAGCCCCGCGGGGTCATGCAGCGGGCGAACTGCAGGCGACCGACGTAGCCCATCCCCGACTGGTCGTTGCAGGCCTTGAGGTCGGTGGCGACCGCCTCGACGGCGGGCCGGGGCTGGGCCCGCGCGGTGACGTCGACGCCGCCCCCGTTGGTGCTGTAGCTCACGGTGTAGCCCCGGCTGATCAGGCAGGCGTCCTTCATCCGGCCGGAGTGCTCGAAGGGGCGCGCGTACTCCTTGCATTCCGCCCGGTCCTTCGATTCGGCGGGGGACTCGGCGGTCGAGGTGGCGGCGGCGGAGCCGGTGGTCAGGAACAGGGCCCCGAGCGTCGCGAGAGTCGATCGCGTCATGTCGTGTCCCTCCTTGGCATATCATAGGGGCTCGGAGGCCTATCCATGAAGAACGTCGAGATGACCATCGCGGGAAACATCCTCACGATCACCGTCGACCTGTCGAAGGAGTTCGGACCCTCCTCGTCCGGCAAGACCATCATCGTGGCCTCGACCGAGGGCAACGTGACCGTGCCGGAACGGGAGGAGAAGATCGGCCTGAACGTGTACCGGAAGAAGTGACGCGCGCATGAGCCCCGAGCCCGAGCATCCGCTGGCCGCGGCCGCGCCCGGCCTGATCCACCCCTGGCCCGAGCCCCCCGCGGGCGGGGCCAGCATCCTGGTCGCCCCCGGCATCCGCTGGATCCGCATGCCGCTGCCGTTCCAGCTCAACCACATCAACCTGTGGCTGCTCGACGACGGGGACGGGGTCACGGTGGTGGACACCGGGGTCGGGCTGCCGCCGACCCGGGCCCTGTGGGAGGCGCTCTTCGCGGGCGAGCTGCGCGACAGGCCGATCGTGCGGGTGCTGGTCACCCACTTCCATCCGGATCACATCGGCAACGCCGACTGGCTCGCCCAGCGCTTCGGCGTCGAGCTGTGGTGCCCCCAGGCGGAGTGGCTCATGGCCCAGCTCGCCTGGCAGGGGATGGGAGGCAACGACTCCGAGAAGCGGCTCAACCACTACCGGCGCCACGGGGTGCCGGAGGCGTCGGTGGAGGCCTTCCGCGGGCGGGGGAACCATTTCCGCCAGCTCGTGCCGACGGTCGCGCCGGAGTTCCGCGCGGTGCGCGAGGGGGACGTGGTCACCATCGGGGGCCGCGCCTGGCACGCGTTCACGGTGATGGGGCACGCGCCGGAGCACGCCTGCCTGTACTGCCCGGAGGCCAACGTGCTGATCTCGGGCGACCAGGTTCTGCCCAAGATCACCACCAACGTGAGCGTGTGGCCGGACCAGCCCAACGGCAACCCGCTCAAGCTCTACCTCGACTCGCTCGGCCGCTTCCGCCCGCTCCCCGAGTCGACCCTGGTGCTCCCGTCCCACGGTCTGCCGTTCCGGGGTCTGCACCGGCGGCTCGACTACCTGCAGCACCACCACGACGAGCGGCTCAGCGAGGCGATCGACGCGCTCGCGGAGCCGCGCACCGCGAACGACCTCGTGCCGGTGCTCTTCCGCCGGCAGCTCGACGCCCACCAGCTCGGCTTCGCGATCGGCGAGACGGTGGCCCACCTGCACTTCCTCGAGGCGGTCGGGCAGGCGAGCCGCCTCGTGGGCGACGACGGGGTCCACCGCTTCCGGAAGGCCTGAGCCGCTCAAAGGTGCCTCAGGCCTCCTCATCCCCCTCTCCCCTCAGGGGAGAGGGCAGGGTGAGGGGAGGTGGAGGGTGAGGGGCGGTCCCGGGTGAGGGGCGGTGCCGCCTCAGACCTCCGGGCCCGCGTCGAAGCGCAGGCCCATCTTGGTCTTGAACGCCTCGAGCGCGTGCGGGTCCACCGCCTCGATCTGCCGCGCGACGGCGGGCGGCAGCCCGATGTCGTTCCGGTCATTGATGCCGCCGGTGATGACGGTGAGCAGCACGCTGTCCTGGGTGTCCACGTTGCGGAAGCCGCGGTTGACCCCGGGCGGGCACGAGAAGGTGTCCCACCGGTTCAGCACGATCTTCTCGCCCCCGTCGTCGTTGAGCGAGAACTCGAGCTTGCCCTCCAGCACGATGAAGGTCTCGAACGTCTTCACGTGCGCGTGGAGGCAGGGGCCCTGGCCGGGCGGCATGATCGAGATGAACATGGTGAGGCCGGCCGCGTTGTAGATCGGCGCGTCGTTGCCGAAGGCGGACTGGGTCCGCTCCAGCACCACCGGCATCAGCTTGCGCGCGAGGATGATGTCCTTGGCCGCCTGCGAGACGGTGGTGTCGTTCTTCATGAACTCCATGGGCTGGAGCGCGGCGAAGCGCCCGGTGCGGCGCTCGATCTCCTCCCGGCTCATCTGGACGGTCTCCATGCGGTCCTCCTGGGGTGGCGCGATGTGGAGCACTGGACCATAGCACGGCCGGAGGCGCCCACGGTACCCGTCGCGCGTTGACGCCCCGAGGGCCCTGTGGTACTTGAGGGGCCCATGGCGATCACGGTTTACGGGGCTGGCGCGATCGGAGGCACCACCGGCGCGGCCCTCGCGCGGGCCGGCCACGACGTCCTCCTGGTCGACCGCGCCGCGCCGCACGTGGAGGCGATCAACGCCCACGGCATCACGATCGAGCGCCGGGACGGAGTCACCACCACCCGCGTGCCCGCGGTCACGCCGGCCGGGCTGGGCCGCGACCTCGCGCTGGTCCTGCTCGCGGTCAAGAGCCACCACACCGCCGACGTCCTCCGCGACCTCGCGCCGCGCCTCGCCCCGGACGGCACCATCGTCTCGCTCCAGAACGGGCTCAGCGAGGAGCAGATCGCGGCCGCAGTCGGCGCGGCCCGCACCGTGGGCTGCCTGGTCAACTGGGCGGCGGACTGGGTCGCGCCCGGCCGCATCCTCCACGGCGGGCACGGGGCCTTCGTGCTGGGCGAGCTCGACGGGCGGATCACCCCGCGGGTGCGCGAGCTGGCCGCGCTGCTCAGCGCGGTCGAGGAGACCCCGGTCACCGACAACATCTGGGGCTACAAGTGGGCGAAGCTCATCTACGGCGCGCTGCTCTTCGCCACCGCGGTGGTGGACGCCCACGTCTACGAGGTGGTCGAGCGGAGCCCGGGGGTCAAGGACGCGCTCGTCTCCATCGTGGGGGAGGGGATCGCGGTCGCCGACAAGGCGGGCGTGCGCGTCCTGGCCTTCGACGAGTTCGACCCCGCGTGGTACCGCGCGGCCCTCGCGGGCGACGTGGCGGCTCGCGACCACGCGATGGCCGCCATCGCGGCCCACTACCGGCAGCACACCAAGACCAAGACCGGCATCTGGCGCGACCTCGCGGTGCGCAAGCGCAAGACCGAGGTGGACGGCCAGCTCGGCATGCTCGCCCGCAAGGGCGAGGCGCTCGGGGTGGCGATGCCGCTCACCCGCCGGCTCGCCGAGCTGATCCGCGATCTCGAGGACGGCCGGCGGCAGATGGACTGGAGCAACCTGGATCCGCTGGTGACCCTCGTGGAAAAGGAGACCCGCCCATGACGCGTGTCCGCTTCGCCTTCGCGGCCCTGGTGGCCCTCATCCTGGCCGGCGCGGCCGGCCTCGTCGCCCCGGCCCCCGCGGCGGCCCAGAAGCCGGGCGGCACGCTCACCATCGTGCGGCCCACCGACCCGGTCTCGCTCGATCCCCAGCTCGAGACCACCGCCCCGGGCGCGTGGGTCTACTTCAACATGCTCGAGCCGCTGCTCACCATCGACGAGAAGATGCAGATCCGGCCGTCCCTCGCCTCGTCTTACGAGGTGATGTCGCCGACCAAGGTGCGCTTCAAGCTGCGGCCGGGGGTCAAGTTCCACGACGGGACCCCGCTCAACGCGGCGGCGGTGAAGTTCACCTTCGAGCGCGCCCTGCGCGGCACCCCGCCCGCGCGGTGGGCGAGCCTGGCCGGCCCGCTCGCGGGCGCGGAGGTGGTGGACGACCTCACGGTCGACGTGACCACGCGCGAGCCCTACGGCCCCATCCTCCGCACCCTCGCGATGTACTGCACCGGCATCGTCTCGCCGACCGCGGTGCAGAAGATGGGGGAGGGCTTCAGCCGCGCCCCGGTCGGCACCGGGCCGTTCCGCTTCGTGGAGTGGAAGACCAACACCCACGTCATCCTCGAGCGCAACCCGGACTACTGGGGCGACAAGGCCCTTCTCGACCGCGTGATCTTCAAGGTGGTGCCGGAGGAGGGCGCCCGGATGATCGCGCTCCAGACCGGCGACGCGGACATGGTGCTGCTGCCCGCCCCGGCTCAGCTGCCGCAGCTCAAGCGCGACCCCAAGTACGTCGTCCACGAGGTGGTGGGCGGGCGCGTGGTCTTCGCGGGCATGAACGCGGCGGTCCCGCCCCTCGACGACGTGCGGGTGCGCACCGCGCTGCTCCACGCGGTGGACCGCAAGGCGATCCTGGAGAACATCCTGGAAGGCTCGGCGGTGGCCGCGCGCGGGGTGCTGGCCCCGAGCGTGTTCGGCTTCAAGGACATGCAGCTCGACCGTCTCTACCCGTTCGACCGCGCGAAGGCCAAGGCCCTGCTGGCCCAGGCCGGCTATACCCCCGGTCCCGACGGGGTGCTCCAGAAGGGCGGGCAGCGGCTCTCGCTCTCCTGGCTCGCCGCGCGCGGGCGCTATCCGAAGGACGGCGAGGTCACCGAGGCGATCCAGGCCATGTTCAAGGAGGTGGGGGTCGAGGCGAAGGTGCAGTTCCTCGAGTGGGCCACCGTGTTCACCCAGTTCCGCTCCGCCGGATTCAAGGACCACATGTTCACGCTCGGCTGGGTGACCTCGAACGCGGACGCCGACTACTCGATGTACGCGCTCTTCCACAGCAAGCAGATCCCGCCCACCGGCTGGAACACCTCGCGCTACTCGAATCCGAAGGTCGACGCGCTGGTCGAGCAAGCGCGCCGCAACCTGAACCAGACCGAGCGCGAGAAGCAGTATGGCGAGGCGCAGGACATCCTGGCCCGCGAGATGGTGTGGATCCCGGTCTACAACACCAAGGAGATCGTGGTGACGCGGGCCGGGGTCAAGGGCTTCACCGTGCACCCGGTCGAGTACAACCTCTGGCTCGGTAAGGTCTGGCTCGACAAGTAGGTCGCGGGCGGCCGGCGTGCTGACCTTCGTGGCCCGCCGGCTGCTGCTGGCGGTGCCGGTGCTGCTGGGCGTGGTCTTCGTGGTCATGCTCACCGTCGAGCTGATCCCGGGCGACGCGGTCGCCCTCATGCTCGGCGAGCACGCGACCCCGGAGGCGGTGGCCCGGCTGCGCGACTACCTGGGCCTCGACAAGCCCCTGATGGTCCGCTACGCGGCGTACGTGGGCCACCTCGCGCGCGGGGACCTCGGCCGCTCAATCCAGCAGAACCGCCCGGTGGTGGACGAGCTGGCCGACGCGTGGCCGGCCACCCTCGAGCTGACGGTGGCCGCGCTGGTGCTGGCCGCCGCGGCCGGGGTCGCGGCCGGGGTGGTCTCCGCGGTCTGGCCCAACTCGCTCTTCGACGCGGTGGCCCGGGTCGGCTCGCTCTTCGGCCTGTCCATGCCGGTGTTCTGGACCGGTCTGGTGCTGATCGTGATCTTCGCGCTCTGGCTGCCGTGGCTGCCGGTGGGCGGGACCGGCTCGCTCGGCCACCTGGTGCTGCCCGCGGTGACGCTGGCCCTGCCGTCGGTGGCGATGGTGGCGCGCATGACGCGCTCGAGCGTGCTCGAGGTGCTGCGCGAGGACTACGTGCGCACCGCGCGGGCCAAGGGCGTGGCCGAGCGGCTGGTGGTCTCCAAGCACGCGCTCCGCAACGCGGCCATCCCCATCCTGACCCTGCTCGGCCTGCAGGCCGGCCAGCTCATGGGCGGCGCGGTGCTGACCGAGACCGTCTTCGCGTGGCCCGGGCTCGGGCGCCTCATGGTCAAGGCGATCTTCGCGCGCGACTACGTGCTGCTGCAGGGCGCGGTGCTGGTGTTCGCGCTCGCCTTCGTGCTGATCAATCTCGCGGTGGACCTGGCCTACGGCGCGCTCGATCCTCGCATCGCGCGGCAGGGCTAGGCGATGGCGGTCGACGCGCGCGTGTTCGACCGAGCGGGCGCGACCGCCGCGCCCGCGACCCTGTCCGCGGACGCCTGGCAGCGCTTCCGGCGGAGCCGGCTCGCGATGGTGGGGCTGGTGGTGGTCGCGCTGCTGGTCGTCGCGGCCGCGGGGGCGCCCTGGCTCGCCCCCGCCGATCCGGCCAAGCAGAGCCTGATCGAGAAGCGGGCCCGGCCCGGGGGCAAGTTCATCCTCGGCGCCGACGAGTTCGGGCGCGACATCCTCTCGCGCCTGATCTTCGGCAGCCGGGTGGCGCTCCTGGTGGGCGGGCTCTCGGTGGCGATCGCGCTCGCGGTGGCGCTGACCCTCGGCTGCCTGGCCGGCTTCGCGGGCGGCTTCATCGATGTCGTCATCATGCGAATCGTCGAGATCCTGCTCGCCTTCCCCTACCTGCTCCTGGCCATCGCGGTGGTGTCGGCGCTCGGCCCCGGCGTGCTCAACACCACGATCGCGGTCGGCATCTGGGGCGCTCCCACCGCGACGCGCCTGGTGCGCGGAGCGGTGCTGGTCGCGCGCGATTCCGAGTACGCGCGGGCGGCCCGCGCGCTCGGGGCCTCGGCCGGCCGCGTGCTCATCCGCCACGTGCTGCGCAACGTGCTGCCGACGGTGATCGTCTACTCTACGCTCTTCATGGCCAACGCGATCCTGGTGGAGGCCGCGCTGTCCTTCCTGGGCCTCGGGGCCCAGCCGCCGACGGCGTCGTGGGGGCTCATGGTCTCGAGTGGACGCGACTTCCTGCTGGTGGCCCCGCACATCGCGACCGTGCCCGGACTCGCCATCATGGTCGCGGTGCTCGGCTTCAACTTGCTGGGCGACGGGCTCCGCGACGCGCTCGACCCGCGGCTGCGGGGGCAGCTCTAGCCGTGCGGCTCGAGGGACGGGTGGCCATCGTGACCGGCGCCGCCCACGGCATCGGCCGCGCGATCTGCGTGGAGCTGGCCCGCGAAGGCGCGCGGGTGTGGGCCTGCGACGTGCGCGCGCCCGAGCTCGCCGCGACGCGCGCCGCGGTGGACGCGGTCCGGCCCGGGGCCGGAGAGACCGCGGTGGTCGACGTGCGCGACGCGCGCGCGGTGGCCGACTTCGTGGCGCGGGTGGACGGGGCGGCCGGGCGCGTCGACGTCCTGGTCAACACCGCGGGCGGCGTGTCGGGGCAGGTGATGCGTCCGGTCGAGGAGGTGTCGGACGAGGCGTGGCGCGAGATCTTCGCGGTCAACCTCGACGGCGCGTTTCACTTCACGCGCGCGGTGGCGCCCGCGATGAAGCGGGCCGGTCGCGGCGCCATCGTGAACATCTCCTCCGGCGCCGGCCGATCCTACAGCCTCACCGGCATCCAGGCCTACGCGAGCGCCAAGGCGGGCCTCATCGGGCTCACCCGGCAGACCGCGCGGGAGCTGGGGCGTCACGGCATCCGGGTCAACTCGGTGGCGCCCGGCTTCATGCGCACCAACCCGGCCACCGAGGTCCAGTGGGAGGCGATGGGCGCGACCGGGCAGGCGCGGCTGATGGACTCGATCGCGCTCGGGCGGCTCGGCGCGCCGGAGGACGTGGCGCGCGCGGTGGTCTTCTTCGTCTCGGACGACGCGGGCTACGTCACCGGGCAGACCATCAGCGTCGACGGCGGGCAGTGGATGCTCGGCTGAGGAGTCGCCGCCCGCTCGACCGACGCGCCCCGTGCTAGACTGGCGCCCGCATGGCCAACGAGCACGGCCGCCTGCCCAAGGCCGATCCGGAGCGCCTCGACCTGGCGCTACGGCGCCGTCTCGAGGTCTGGCTCGCCAAGGCCTACCGGGACGACAACCTCTTCCTCACGCTCGCGCGCCGGCCCGCGGTGCTCGACCTGTTCCTCTCGTGGGTGTCGTTCATCTACGCGGGCGGCTCGAGCCTCGATCCCGGCCTGGTCGAGCTGTGCCGGATCCGGCTCGCCCAGGGCAACCGGTGCGTGCACTGAAGCCTCGCGCGCAGCGCATCGTTGGTGCGCCGGGGGCTCGGGGAAGACGAGGTGCAGCAGGCGCTCGGTGATCTCGACCGGGCCGCGCTGCCCGCCCGCACGGTGGCCGCGCTGCGGCTGGCCGACTGCCTGAGCCGCGAGCGCCCGGTGGTGGACGACGCGCTCTTCGCCCTGCTGCGGCAACACTTCGACGAGGGCGAGATCCTCGAGCTGGGCGGCGCGCTGACCGTCGCCTCGGGCTGGCAGCGCTTCATCGAGGCCTTCGGCATCCGGCCCGACAATTGGAGCGAGTCCACGCCGCTCCCCTGGGAGCGCTGAGCGGCGACCGCCGGGCCGCGCTACTCGCCGATGTCCTCCGCTCCGCAGCAGGGCCTCCTCCCCCATGAAGGTGTGATTCTCGCCCACGATCACTCGCGGGATGCCGTAGAGGAGGATCGTCCCGCTGCACATCGCGCACGGCGAGAGCGTGGTGTAGATGGTGCACTCGCGGTAGATGCGGGCCGGCTGCCGGCCGGCGTTCTCGAGCGCGTCCATCTCGCCGTGGAGGATCGCGCTGCCCTTCTGCACCCGGCGATTGTGGCCGCGCCCGAGAATGCGCCCCTGGTGTGTCAGCACCGACCCGATCGGGATGCCGCCCTCGGCGAAGCCGGCCTCGGCCTCCTCGAGGGCGGCCCGCAGGAACTCGTCCATCCGGCCGCTCCGCGCTACCGGCCGCCGCGCATCGCCTGCGGCACCACCACCGGCTCGGTGCGCCGGCCCAGGACCAGGTAGAGCCCGCCCGCCACCACGATGCCCACCAGCCAGCTCAGGTCCGCGCCGGAGAGCAGCTTGGTCGAGATCGGGCCCTGCAGCGCGGGCACGAGGCCGTCCTCCACCGACCAGCCCGCCACCAGCCCCACCACGAAGGACACGATCGCGCCCCAGTTGATGTCGCCGTAGGCGCTCAGCGAAGGCTCGCGGTAGAGCTCCGCCACGTCGATCTGGCCGCGCCGCACCAGGTAGAAGTCGGCGAGGATGACGCCGGCCCACGGGCTCATCCACAGCAGCAGGCTGATCATCCAGTTGTCGAAGGCCTTGGCGAACGACGGCTGGGCCAGGAAGTAGAGGGTGACGACGTAGCCGACGATGCCCGCGATCAGGGCGATCGCGGTGCGCGACACGCGCATTCCCATGCTGAGCGCGGCCAGCGCGGCCGAGTAGACGTTCAGGATGTTGGTGGCCACCGGCCCGTGCAGGACCAGCAGGAGGACCAGGAGGCTCGTGACCCCGCCGAACACCGCGCTCACCATCTTGGCCGGGTCGGTGTCCATGGTGGTGCTGGCGATGGTGGCGCCGAGGATGGCGAGCCAGACGGTGGGCACGAACATGCCGACGTAGCTGTACCAGAACACCGACGACGAGGGGACGCTCCGCGGCACGAAGCGGGAGTAGTCCGAGGCCCAGGTGACCCAGGAGATGCCCCAGCCCACCCCGATCGCGGTCGTGAGCAGGGTCAGCATCGCGAAGTGAGCCGCGGGCGGGAGCGAGCTCGTGAGCCCCCAGTTGACCACCCCCGGGCGCGTCCAGGCCAGCACGCTCATCAGGGCCATGATCACCACCGTGACCGGGACGGTGTACTTCTCGAAGGTGCGGATCGCGTAGAAGCCGTAGATGCCGATCAGCACCTGGATCACCATCACCACCGTCACGACCAGGAAGTTGGTCAGCCACGTGTCCGGGATCCCGAACTGCCCGAGGATCGCGACCGCGATCTTCACCGGGAAGTAGGTGTTGACCCCGATCCAGCCGAGGGTCATGAGGAACATCAGCGCGCTCGGCAGGTAGGCGCCGCGCCGGCCGAAGGCGGAGCGGCTCAGCACCATCTGGTTCACGCCGGTCTTGTGGCCCATCACCGTGAAGGCGGAGAAGATCGCGCAGCCCACCAGGTTGCCCAGCACGATGACCGCGATGGTCTCCCAGAGGCCGAGCTTGAGCACGATGCCGAGCGCGCCGAGCGCCCAGTTGATCGGGGCGATGTTGGCGCCGGCCCAGATCCACATCTGCTGCGGGCCGGT
>WNFD01001241.1_pt1 | contig 30115 bp, 30 predicted proteins | sample 5400491 | NCBI WGS metagenome assembly WNFD01 (sample SAMN13153343, study PRJNA577476) | soil metagenome | isolation source: 120 cm saprolite under Douglas fir tree site 2 hole 2 replicate 2 | place: USA:California | collected 2015-04-18
TGCCCGATGCAGCCCAAGGCGATACCCTTGTTGGTCAGACGCTGGTCGGCATTGTCGGCCCGCAGTGTCAGCCGATACTCGGCGCGCGAGGTGAACATCCGATAGGGCTCGGTGATGCCGCGGGTTACGAGGTCATCGATCATCACCCCGAGATAGCCGTCGGCCCGATCGAACACCAGCGGCGCGCCGCCGCTGGCGGCAAGCGCCGCGTTGAGGCCCGCCACCAATCCCTGCGCCGCCGCCTCCTCATACCCCGTCGTGCCGTTGATCTGTCCGGCCAGGAAGAGCCGAGGCAGGCGTTTGGCCTGCAGGGTCGGATCGAGCTCGCGCGGATCGACATGATCATATTCGATAGCGTAGCCCGGCCGCACCATCCGCACCTGCTCCAGGCCGGGGATGGTGGGGAGGATTGCGAGCTGGACCTCCTCCGGCAGCGAGGTGGAGATGCCGTTGGGATAGACCGTGGTGTCGTCGAGCCCTTCCGGCTCCAGAAAGATCTGGTGCCCGTCGCGCTCGCCAAAGCGCACGATCTTGTCTTCGATCGAGGGACAATAACGCGGTCCGCTGCTCTTGATCTGGCCGGAGTACATTGGCGAGCGATGGACATTGGCGCGGATCACCTCATGCGTGGCGGCCGTGGTGCGGGTGATGCCGCATTGAATCTGAGGCGTCGTGATCCTGTCGGTCATCACCGAGAACGGCTCCGGCGGATCATCACCGGGCTGCATTTCGACCGCGGGCCAGTCGATCGTGGCGCCGTCGAGCCGGGGAGGGGTGCCGGTCTTCAACCGGCCAAGGACAAAGCCGGCGCGTTCGAACGACTTTGAGAGACCCATCGCGGGCGCCTCGCCGACCCGGCCCGCGGGCCAATTCTTCTCGCCGAGATGGATCAAGCCGCGCAGAAACGTCCCGGTCGTTACCACCACGGATCCCGCGTGGAGATCGCGGCCATCGGCCAGACGAATCCCGGCGACGCGATTATCAACGACGATCAGCTCATCGGCCTCGCCTTCGATCACGCTCAGATTGGCGGTCTCGCTGATGGCGGCCTGCATGGCCGCGGCATAAAGCTTTCGATCCGCCTGGGCACGAGGCCCTCGGACCGCCGGCCCCTTGCGGCGGTTGAGCACTCGAAACTGGATGCCACCAGCGTCCGTGACCCGGCCCATCAATCCATCCAGGGCGTCGACCTCGCGGACCAGATGCCCCTTGCCGAGCCCGCCAATCGCCGGATTGCAGGACATCGCACCAACGGTCGCAAAGCGATGGGTCACCAGTGCCGTCGTGGCTCCCAGACGCGCGGATGCTGCCGCGGCTTCGCAGCCGGCGTGGCCGCCGCCGATCACGATGACATCGAATGAATCCGAGGCGTTCATGGTGCGGACTTCTACCGCGAGATCGCAAAAGCGGGAAGACGTTTCACGTGAAACACCGCCGCACCAAGGCAACCGTAAGGGAGCTGCCTTGCTTGCAAGGGGTTGTTTCACGTGAAACATCCGGCGCCTGGTCTCGCGTTGTTTCACGTGAAACATCCGTTAACCTTAAAGGGTCCGTTAACCATAGAAGGACGCCGTGAGAGCCCCCACTCGGGGGCCGCTATTTGCCGATACAGAACTCCCGAAAGATCACATCGAGGATGTCCTCGACATCGACCCGCCCGAGCAGCCGGCCTAGCGAAGACGCCGCCATCCGCAGATCCTCCGCGGCGAACTCCTCACCATTGCCGATCACGGCAACGCTTCGCCGCAGCGACTCTGCCGTCTCCTCCAGAAGCTTTCGTTGCCGCTCGCGACTGATCAGGCCACCCTCGTTCGCGCCAAAATAATCCTGCGCGAATGCGACCATTGCTCCGACCAGCTCGGCCACGCCATCGCCACGCCGCGCGGAAATCCTGAACTCGCGGATATCTGCCCGCTCCGATCCGGCGCGGCCGACTTCGTCGGCGCCAAGATCAATCTTATTGCGCACCAGCCAAAGCGGCGCATCTCCCTGTTGCACGATCCGCGCGCTCTCCGCATCGGCGATCCACAACACGAGGTCGGCCTCGGACGCGCGGACACGGGCGCGCCGCACGCCTTCCTGCTCCACGGGATCGTCGGTCTCGCGAATGCCAGCGGTGTCGATCACCGTCACCGGATAGCCATCGAGATCGAGCTGCACTTCGATGACGTCGCGCGTCGTGCCGGCATGCGGCGAGACGATCGCGACCTCACGCCGCGCCAGTTGATTCATCAGCGTCGACTTGCCGACATTCGGCGGACCCGCGATCGCGACCACGAGGCCGTCGCGCAATCGCTCGCTTCTGCCGCCCGCACCGAGCGCGTCCTGGATTTCGGCGAGCAGCGCTTTGATCTTCGCCAGCGCCGGCGCGATCAGCTCCGCAGGCACGTCGCCCTCGTCGGAGAAGTCGATGCCGGCTTCGATCAGAGCCGACGCCTCGATGATCTCTTCGCGCCAGTGCCGCGCCTTGTCGCCGAGCAGACCTCTCAACTGCCGCAGCGCCTGGCGGCGTTGCCGGTCAGTGTCGGCGTGAATGAGATCGTCAAGACCTTCGGCTTCGGTCAGGTCGAGCTTGCCGTTCTCGAACGCACGCCGCGTGAACTCGCCCGGCTCCGCTGGACGAACATTCTCGACTGACGACAACGCGGCGAAAACTGACGTGAGTACTGCCCGCCCGCCATGAACGTGAAACTCAGCGACGTCCTCGCCGGTGGCGCTGGCGGGTCCTGGAAACCAGAGCACCACGGCATCGTCGATCGGCCGGGAGCTGGCGTCGCGCAACAGCACCCGAGTCGCCATGCGAGGCGCCGGGGCCTTTCCGGTGAGCTGCGTCAGCACGGTGCTCGCCTGCGAACCCGATACCCGCACGATGGCAATCGCACTTGGCAGCCGGCCGGACGACAGCGCGAAGATGGTCTGGTCCCGTAGATGCATGAATCTATTTGCGCTGCGACCCCATTTGAAGGCAACGCTGTTTGTGCCTATGGGCCGGTCGCTTCGGCCCGCCAAAGAGAAAAACTTTGCGCGGCCGAGCGGAGAGAATACACCGCCTGCTACGCAAAATCATCTGGGAGGATGAGGTAAAACAGTACGGTAAGCTTTTTCAGATCACGACGCGTGATCCAGCGCGTTGCACCGCAGCATGCTTGGCCCCCGCACGAGCGGCGCACGATCAAGCCATAAGAAAAGGGCGCCCCGCTCGCGAGAGGCGCCCTTCCAAACTGCGGACTTGTCCGGTTCAGGTGTTCATCGATTCGAAGAACTCCGAGTTGTTCTTGGTGTTGCGCAGCTTGTCGAGCAGGAAGTCGATCGCATCCATGGTGCCCATCGGATTGAGGATCCGGCGCAGCACGTACATTTTCTTCAGCACCTGCGGATCGGTGATCAGCTCTTCCTTGCGGGTGCCGGAGCGTGAGATGTCGATCGCAGGGAAGGTGCGCTTGTCGGAGACCTTGCGGTCGAGAATCAGTTCGGAGTTGCCGGTGCCCTTGAACTCTTCGAAGATCACTTCGTCCATGCGGCTGCCGGTATCGACCAGTGCGGTCGCGATGATGGTGAGCGAGCCGCCCTCTTCGATGTTGCGCGCCGCGCCGAAGAACCGCTTGGGTCGCTGCAGCGCGTTGGCGTCGACACCGCCGGTCAGCACCTTGCCGGAGGACGGCACCACCGTGTTGTAGGCGCGGCCGAGGCGCGTGATCGAGTCGAGGAGGATGACGACATCGCGGCCATGCTCGACCAGACGCTTGGCTTTCTCGATCACCATCTCGGCGACCTGGACGTGACGGACAGCCGGCTCGTCAAAAGTCGAGGACACCACCTCGCCTTTCACCGAGCGCTGCATGTCGGTGACTTCCTCCGGCCGCTCGTCGATCAGAAGCACGATCAGGTAGCACTCGGGATGATTGGCCGTGATCGAATGCGCGATGTTCTGCATCAGCACGGTCTTGCCCGTGCGCGGCGGCGCCACGATGAGCGCGCGCTGCCCCTTGCCGATCGGTGCCACGATGTCGATGACCCGGGCCGAGAGGTCCTTGCGGGTCGGGTCTTCCAGCTCGAGCCGGAACCGCTGATCCGGGAACAGCGGCGTCAGATTGTCGAAGTTGACCTTGTGCTTCGACTTCTCAGGGTCTTCGAAATTGAGGGTGTTGACCTTGAGCAGGGCGAAATAGCGTTCGCCTTCTTTCGGGCTGCGGATGTGGCCTTCGATGGTGTCGCCGGTGCGCAACCCGAAGCGGCGGATCTGCGAGGGCGAGACATAGATGTCGTCCGGCCCTGGCAGATAATTGGCGTCGGGCGAACGAAGAAAGCCAAAGCCGTCGGAGAGAACTTCGACGACGCCTTCGCCGATAATGTCGATTTCCTGGATCGCGAGTTGCTTGAGGATGGCGAACATCAGCTCCTGCTTGCGCATGGTGCTGGCATTTTCGACCCCCTTCTCTTCCGCGAATGCGACCAGTTCGGCCGGCGTTTGAGATTTGAGGTCTTGGAGTTTGATTTCCCGCATTGGGGTGGTCCTGTGGAGTAACTTGGGGGAGAGGAGTGCGAGGTGCTTGGAAAAAGCGGACTCAAAAAAGGAAGGTCCGCAGGTCAAAGCAAGGTCAGCGCCGGTGAGGCTTCAAACCTGATGCGGCGGCCGGTTTGATCCGGGACGCAACGACATCCGCCTGCGTGGGGTGGGATCCCACCAATATAGAAAATCAGTCGGCGTTCCGCAAGCAGGGTAAAAGTCGAACCGGCCGGAGGGCACTCAAGAAAACGGCTTCACGATCACGAGGATGACAATTCCGATCATCAAGACCGTCGGCACCTCATTGATAATACGATAGAATTTCTGACTGTACGAATTGCGATCAGCCGCGAACGCCTTCACGCAGCGAGCAAAAAAACCATGGACGCCGGACAGCAGCACCACCAGCAAAAGTTTTCCGTGCAGCCAGGGCGCCGAAAACCAATGACCGGACCAGGCGAGGTAGAGCCCGGCAAGCCAGGTCACGATCATCGCGGGGTTGATGATGACTTTCAGCAACCGCCGCTCCATCACCTTGAACGTCTCGGATTGCTTCGAGCCGATCTCGGCGTCGCAATGATAGACGAACAGCCGCGGCATGTAGAGCATGCCGGCCATCCATGAGATCACCGCGATCACATGCAGCGCCTTGATCCACTCATACATCCGAACGCCCCGCTCGCCTGCCGCCGTAACAGTCGGTCGGCAGCCACGATGTTAAACTGCCGTCGATCCGCCCGGCAGGCATATCCGCCAACAGGTCCCTTCCCTACTAAAAAATTTTAGAATCTTAAGGTTTGAGTCTAGGTGGCGGTGAATTGGACTCATGCAAAACCGTCCGACGATTGCGCCTGGACTGTTCACATGCGCCCACATTTTCAACGAGGTCTGCCGTTCGGCAGAATCAGCCATCCGCTTCAGCCGGTTACTCTGGACTCAAGCTGGCTTATCCCAAGACAAGTCCACACAATCCCACTATCATGTCGGCGATGGCGCAGACTTTTCCTTTTGCGAGGGGTGTGCAGAAAAAAAGCGGTTATCCCCGGCCCGCCGAACCCTGGCCGATTCGCAGGGGGTTAGCTCCACAGGGATTCACAGAACACACAGGGAGCAACGTGCCCACTTCAGGCAACTATTTTCACCTTCATTTGGTTTCTGATTCGACCGGCGAAACCCTGATCACGGTGGCGCGCGCGGTGGCTGCGCAATACGCCAACGTGACCGCGGTGGAACACGTCTATCCCCTGGTCCGCAGCCAAAAGCAGCTCGACCGGGTGCTGGACGAAATCGAGGAAGCGCCCGGCATCGTGCTCTTTACCTTGCTGGAAAAGGATCTGGTCCTTCGGCTGGAAGCCAAGTGCAAGGAGATCAATATCCCGAGCCTCTCGATCATCGGGCCGGTGATGCAATTGTTCGAGGCTTATCTTGGGGCTGCGACCACGGGGCGCGTTGGCGCCCAGCACGTGCTGAACGCCGAATACTTCAAGCGCATCGACGCGCTGAACTACACGATGATCCATGATGACGGCCAGCACGTCGAAGGCCTGGAGGATGCCGACGTGGTGCTGGTCGGGGTGTCCCGCACCTCCAAGACACCGACCTCGATCTATCTCGCCAACCGCGGCATCCGCACCGCCAACGTCCCGCTGGTGCCGGGCATCCCGCATCCGCACCAGCTGGAGAGCCTGAAGAAGCCGCTGGTGGTGAGCCTGCACGCGACCCCTGAGCGGCTGATCCAGGTCCGGCAGAACCGGCTGCTCAGCATGGGAGCGGGTCCGAGCAACAGCAGCGAAGACTATATCGATCGTCAGTCGGTCGCCGATGAAGTCGCCTATGCGCGGCGGCTCAGCGCGAAATTCAATTGGGCGCAGCTTGACGTGACGCGGCGATCGATCGAGGAAACCGCAGCCGCGGTCCTGAAACTCTATACCGACCGCCTGCGGGCGCGGTTGCCGGAATGACAATTTGACGATGACGCTCTGGCACGGATCGAACCCGTTGGTACTGGCTTCGCAAAGCCGGGCGCGGCAAGCGCTGCTGGCCAATGCCGGCCTCACCTTCGAGGCCGTGGCGGCGGATATCGACGAGCGGGGTCTGCAGCAGACGTCGCAGCTTTCGGCGCCGGGCGAGATCGCGCTTTTGCTGGCACGCGAGAAAGCGCTTTGGGTTTCGGCGCGAAAGGGCGGTCATCACGTCATCGGCGCCGATCAGACCCTGGCGCTGGGCCATCGCCTTTTCAACAAGCCAAAGGATCGCGGTCAGGCGCTCGACCAGCTCCGGGCCCTCGCCGGTCGCCGCCACGAACTCCATTCCGCCATCGCGGTTGCGCTTGATGGCGAAATCGTTTTTGCGCATGTCGCCGTTGCCGGCATGACGATGCGGCCCCTGAACGAAACCGAGATCGCGGCCTATCTCGACGAGGCCGGGGAGGCCGTGGTCACGTCAAGCGTGGGCGCCTACCAGCTCGAGGGTCTCGGCGTGCATCTGTTCGAGCATATCGAAGGCGATCATTTCACCATCCTTGGTTTGCCACTGTTGCCGCTGCTCGACTTCCTGCGCAGCCGGCGGCTGCTTGCGATCTAGATCAAGCTCCAGCATAAGCCACTCCGAACGAATGGCGACGCTCGAATGATAGTTCTGGGATTGACCGGCTCGATCGGGATGGGGAAATCGACCACTGCGAGCTTGTTCGCGGAGGCCGGTGTTCCCGTTTACGACGCCGATGCCACCGTTCACACGGTCTATGAAGGCGAGGCGGCGCCGGCGATCGAGGCGGCCTTTCCGGGCACGACGGCGGACGGCAAGGTCGACCGTGCCAAGCTTTCGGCCAGGGTGGTGCATGACGCGGCGGCGCTGAGGCAGCTCGAGCAGATTGTCCATCCGATGCTGCGCGCCTATCACCAGAAATTCCTCGAGGATGCCGAGCGGTCGGGCGCGCCGGTCGCCGTCGTCGATGTGCCGCTGCTGTTTGAGACCGGCGGCGACAAGCGCGTCGACGCCGTCGTCGTGGTCACGACCTCGCCTGAAAATCAGCGTGAGCGGATTCTGGCACGCGGCACCATGACCGGCGAAGCTCTGGACGCCATCCTGGCGCGGCAGATGCCGGACGACGAGAAGCGCAGGCGCGCCGATTTCGTGGTGGATACCTCGCACGGACTTGATCCCGTTCGCGCCCGCATCCGCGACATTCTGGCCGAGGCCGCTAAGATGCCGAGACGGCGAGCCTGATTCGCCGGCTCGTTCGGATTGATGGCCCATGCGCGAAATCGTTCTCGACACCGAAACCACCGGCCTCGATCCGCTGCGCGGCGACCGGCTGGTCGAAATCGGCTGTGTCGAGATTTTCAACCGCATGCCGACGGGGCAGGTCTTTCACCGCTACTTCAATCCCGAGCGCGATATGCCGGCGGAGGCCTTCGCCGTGCACGGCCTTTCGACCGAGTTTCTCGCCAGCAAGCCATTCTTCGTGGAAGAGGTCGACGAGTTCCTGGCGTTCATCGGCGATTCGCCGCTGGTGATCCATAACGCGTCCTTCGATATCGGCTTCATCAATGCCGAGCTCGACCGCATCAAGCGGCAGCCAATTCCGCGCGACCGGTTGGTCGATACACTCCTGTTGGCGCGGCGCAAGCATCCCGGCGTGTCGAACAGGCTCGACGACCTCTGCTCGCGCTACGCGATCGACAATTCGCGCCGCACCAAGCACGGCGCGCTGCTCGACGCCGAACTTCTGGCCGAAGTCTATATCGACCTGATCGGGGCGCGGCAGTCGCAACTGATCCTGGCATCGGAAAGCCAGGAGATTCGTGTCGGGGTGTCCGGCGAAATACCGCGGCGCCAGCGCCTTGCTCCGCTCGCGCCGCGCGTAACGGACGCCGATCGCGAGGCCCACCGGGTCTTTGTCGCGAGCCTCGGCGACAAGCCGATTTGGAACGACTTTCTCGGCACCGCCTAACTCAGCTCGGCTCTCTTCAGCTTGGTTTGGCCTGTGCGGCTTGCGCCGCGGCCTGACGCTCCATGTTCTGGCGGTACAGGCCGACGAAGTCGACGGGGTCCAGCATCAGGGGCGGGAACCCGCCGTCACGAACCGCCGTCGCGATGATCTCGCGCGCGAACGGGAACAACAGCCGCGGGCATTCGATCATGACCAGGGGATGCAGGTTTTCCGCCGGCACGTTGACGATGCGGAACACGCCGGCATAGACCAGCTCGAAGCTGAAAAGCACCTTGCCGGCATTCTCGGCCTTGCCCTCAACCGTAAGGGCGACCTCATACTCGCTTTCGGCGAGATTATTGGCGCCGACATTGATCTGGATATTGATCTGGGGCGGCTGCGATTGCGGGGCGAGCGAGGCCGGCGCGTTCGGATTTTCGAACGACAGATCCTTGGTGTATTGCGCCAGCACGTTGAGCTGGGGAGGCGGGCCCGCCTCGGGAGGGGCACCGTTGCCGTTGGTCATGAAAGCTCTCCTGACGCAAAAAAAGGCGTTTGTCGGGCGAGTGGCTAACATGGCCCTGCCTCGTTCCACAAGGACGACCGCGACGTCTGGCCGCTGGATGACCGTAAGGGGGGACATTTCCAGCCAATACCGGCCAAGCGGGCCGTTAAGGACGTCTTAAACAATTGAATATGCGCGATTTCCAGTCATGATCTGATTTCCCCTGACGCGCAAAACGCGCTACAATTCCATTATGCTTGCGCGCGCCATTGGCCTGGCAAAATTTAGTGCCTACATCCTGCGGACTTGAATCGATGATGTAGTGTCAGCTGTTCCCTTAAGAATCAGGGAACGCTCTACCGCCGGACCCCGTTGCGGGCTGAGACCAGAAAGCGAAAACGACGTGGATATTTATACCATCATCTTCCTAGCGTTGGCGGTTTTCATTTTTCTGCGCCTGCGCAACGTGCTCGGACAGCGGACCGGCAGCGAGCGGCCGCCGTTCGATCGCGCTGCGCGCAATGCGGTCCAGGGGGCGCCCGACAGCACCGTGGTTCCCATGCCTGGCAAGGTATTGGATCAGGCCCCGCTGGCGCCGACGGCCGAGGTCGCGCCGCCGTCGGACCGCTGGAAGGGACTGGCCGAGCCGGGCACGGTCCTGGCGCAAGGCCTCGACACGATTGCCGCGCAGGACTCCTCGTTCGATCCCCGCCATTTCCTCAGCGGCGCGCGTGGCGCCTATGAAATGATCGTGCTGGCGTTCGCCAACGGCGATCGTCGCGCGTTGCGCGATCTGCTGTCGCCCGAGGTCTATGACAGTTTCGACACGGTCATCAAGGATCGCGAGAAGTACGAGCAGAAGACCGAGACGCGTTTTGTGTCGATCGACAAGGCCGAACTGGTCGGCGCCGATCTGCGCGACCGCACGGCGCAGCTCACGGTTCGTTTTGTGTCGCAGATGGTCTCCGTCACCCGCGACAAGGCCAGCACGATTGTCGATGGCAATCCGGACAAGGTCGCCGACATCACCGACGTCTGGACCTTTGCCCGCGACACCACCTCACGCGATCCGAACTGGAAGCTGGTTGGCACCGGAAGCGCGCACTAAGGTCATTCGGCTGAAGCGGTGCGTTGCGGTGCTGTATGTCGCCGCGGTGGCGCAGGCGCTGCTGGTGCCGTTTTTTGCTCTGGCCGCGCGCCCTCACCATTCGCGTTCGTCCGCGGCGCACATTCCACGCCAACGGCCGGTTCCCTATCCGCACCTTGCCCTGCCGCTGACAATCAATGGCAGCCAGTATGTTCCGCTCGCCTGGGCCGACATACCGGGCTGGGGCGAGGACGATCAACTCGCCGCCTTCCGGACGTTCCGCGCGAGCTGCCGTCCGATCGCCGCTCAGCATGACCTGCCGTCCGATCCGAAGGCGCTGGGAATCTCGCTGCGCGACCCCTGCCGTGCGGCGCGCGCCACCGAGATTTCCGATGGCGCCAAAGCGCGCCGCTTTTTCGAAGAGCATTTCACGCCCCTGAAAATTTCCCGGCTCGGAGAGGGCGATGGCTTCGTCACCGGCTATTACGAGCCGGTGCTCGAGGGATCGCGGACGCAGACCGACGTCTATAACGTGCCGGTCTATCGTCGCCCGTCGAACCTGTTCGTCAGAGGCTACCGGCAAAGCTCGCCCGACCTGCCCAACAAGGGCCAGGTGTTTCGCAAGATCGGCCGCCGCAAGCTCGTGCCCTATTACGATCGCGGCGAGATCGAGGACGGCGCGATCGCCGGACGCGGCCTCGAAATCTGCTGGCTCAAGGAGCAGACCGACCTTCTGTTCGCGCAGATCCAGGGCTCGGCGCGGATCAAGCTTCAGGACGGCTCGACCGTCCGCATCAACTACGACGCCCATAACGGCTATCCCTACACGGCGGTCGGGCGCATCCTGATTGATCGCGGCATCATCCCGAAGGAACAGATGTCGATGCAGAAGATCAGGGAGTGGATGGAGCAGAATCCGGATGGCGCCAAGGAATTGCGGCGGCAGAACCGGTCTTACATCTTCTTTCGTGAAGTCAATCTCTCCGACAAGGACGAAGCGGTGGGCGCGCAAGGCGTTCCGTTGACCCCCGGGCGCTCGATCGCGGTCGACAAATCGCTGCATCTCTACGGCACGCCGTTTTTCATCGAGGGCGAGCTGCCGATCGAATCGGAGCAGGCGAGGACGCCGTTTCACCGGCTGATGATCGCGCAGGACACGGGTTCGGCGATCACCGGCCCCGCGCGCGCCGATCTTTATTTCGGCGCCGGCGCGGATGCGGGGAAGGTGTCGGGCCGGCTGCGGCACAACATGCGCTTCGTCATGCTGGTGCCGAAGAGCCTCGATCCGGTCGAGCGCGGCCGCAAGCTGCCCATTCCGGATCCTCGGCCATCGGAGACGATCGCAAAGCTGTTTCCGCAGACACCGGCGAAGCAGCAGGCAAAAGATCAGACCGGCGCGGTTCCCACGTCCACGGTCGCGCAGGCGTCAGCCGCGATTCCGCTGCCCGAGGCACGGCCCAAGATCGCACCGACCCGCGAGCAACGTCATCAACGCAGGCGCTATCGCCGGAGCCGATGAAACGTCCTGCCTCATTTTCCGTCCCGGATCGTCCGGGGGAGCAGCGCCGCAAGCGGGCCTTGAGCGAGGAAGAACGCGCGCTCTGGGAAAGCGTCGCGCGGCTGGTCAAGCCGCTGCGGAAAAAGCCACGGGTGGCAAAGCTCGCCGCGGGCGCGCCAGCCGTGGAGTCGCCCGTCGTCACCAGGCCGGCCCCGTCGCCGCGTCCGATTGCGTCGGTTCATGCCCCCAAGCCCAGCAAACCGGCCGCGCCTCCACTCGCGCCACTCGGACGCCGCGAGCGCGCAAAACTCTCGCGGGGCCGGAACGAGATCGACGCCCGGCTCGATCTTCACGGCATGACGCAGGTCCGCGCCCATCGCGCCCTGCTCGGATTTCTACAGCGCGCGCATCATGAGGGGCTCACCTTCGTCCTCGTCATCACCGGCAAGGGCAAGGTAGGAGCAGAGTCGGAGCGCGGCGTGCTCCGCCGCCAGGTGCCGCAATGGCTGAGCCTGCCGGAATTCCGGTCGCTGGTGGTCGGCTTCGAGGAAGCCCATATCGGCCATGGCGGGGAGGGCGCGCTCTACGTCCGGATCAGGCGCGCGAGGATCTGACGCGCTTAGAGCATGATCCGGAAAAGTGGGTCCCGGTTTTCCCTCGCGACAAACGCAGAGCGTTTGCGCGGAGATCATGCTCAAACAAGAAGCTAGAGCGCGATGACGATTTATCCTGAACTCATCGCGCTCTAGAACGGCCGCACGATGCCGACGCGCGGAATCAGTGTGACGATCCAGCCGAAGATCGTGGTGTTCCTATCGTCCGCCGCGATCGGCGCCACGGGCTGCGCGGCCGGCAATGTCTTGATCGCGTGCAGGATCAGGAACATGCAGACTGCCCAATTCGAAATCCATCTCGAATAGTCGAACACGATGAGGAACATCACGAGATAGCCGAGGCTCACGCCGATCACGCCGGCGATCACGATGCGCCGGTGCCAGCCGTGCACGAGCGCGCGGATCGTGTCCGCAAAATAGCGCCACAGCGGCACGTGCAGCCAGATCAAAAGCGCGAACACCGGCACGCCCAGGAGGTTCGAGGGCATGCGTGCCCAGGTATCGGAAATCTCCTTCGACAGCGGCTGATACCAGATGTAACTGAAGGACAAGAGATCGGTGCGGGACGGATCGGCCATGCGGGCCTGCAGATGGCGGACAAATTCCGTCTCCGGCACCGGCATCGTGCCGAAGAATTGCGCGGCGGCGAACAGTGCGCCGAGGCACAGCATCGCCAGAATGCCGACGGCAGCGTTGGCGCGGTTTACGCCCAAGGCGAGATAATATCTGACGACCACGATCATGGCGATGGTGGGCACATACATCAGGATATGGATGTGGTGGATCAGGACCAGGGCGATCGAGAACAGCGTCGCGAGCAGCACGTAGAGCATCGAGCGTGCCGGCACCAGCAGAAGACAGATCGCGAGCAGGCAGCCGTAGATGTCGAAATGCCCGAGCGTGTGCATGAAATTCTTCAGAAAGAACGGCGAGCCCGCCATGAACACGAACAACGGCAGGTGTTTTTCCTCGAACCCGAACGTGCGCCGAAACAGCTGAATGAACAGTCCGAGCGTGGCGAGCCAGGCCGCGCCTGCCAGCGCGAACACCAGCCACACCGGTATCTTCGCCGTGAACAGCGACACCACCGCGCCGATCAGCGCCCGCTTGATGAAGCCGAAATGGTAGTCGACCAGGAGGTGGATGTAGGGAACATAGGGCGGCAGCGCGATCTTGTGCAGGAAAACCCCGATCACCACGGCGATGTTGACGGCAAGCATCAACCGCCAGAGGTTTTGCCGCAGGCGCAAACTCACGCCACACCCGAAGGCGGTCGATACGCCCGCATTTCCTTCGTCGTCCCGGCCAAGCCGACAGGTCGCGCGAATGCGCGCCCGATGACAGGCTCCACCGCGAGCCGGGATCTATAGCCACCGATGTTGATGTGAGCCAAGGCTGGAGCCGCTGTCTTTATGACGTCTGACGCCGGTGGTTATGAGTCCCTGCTTTCGCAGGGACGACCATTCGATAAATACCGGGTCCGCGGCAAATTACAAAATAAACCGGCTCAGATCGGCGTTCTTGGCGAGGTCGCCGACATGCTTCTTGACGTAGTCGGCGTCGACCTGGACGGTCTCGCCATTGCGGTCGGGCGCGGTGAACGAAATCTCGTCCAGCACCCGCTCCATCACCGTCTGCAGGCGCCGCGCCCCGATGTTCTCGACCGTGGAATTGACCGCGACCGCGACGTCGGCGAGCGCGTCGATCGCGCCGTCGGTGATGTCGAGCGTGACGCCCTCGGTTTGCATCAGCGCGACATATTGCTTGATCAGCGAAGCCTCGGGCTCGGTCAGGATGCGGCGCATGTCGTCGCGGGTCAGAGGCTGCAGCTCGACCCGGATCGGCAGGCGGCCTTGCAATTCCGGCAGCAGGTCGGAGGGCTTGGCGATGTGGAACGCGCCGGACGCGATGAACAGGATGTGGTCGGTCTTGACCGCCCCGTGCTTGGTTGAAACCGTGGTGCCCTCGATCAGCGGCAGCAGGTCGCGCTGCACGCCCTCGCGCGAGACGTCGCCGCCCTGACGGTTCTCGCGCACGCAGATCTTGTCGATCTCGTCCAGGAACACGATGCCATTGTTCTCGACCGCGCTGATCGCCTCCTGGATCAACTGGTCGTTATCCAGGAGCTTGTCGGATTCCTCGTTGACGAGGATCTCGTGCGAGCCTTCGACCGTCAGCCGCCGGGTCTTGGTCCGTCCGCCCATCTTGCCGAAGATATCGCCGATCGAGATCGCGCCCATCTGCGCGCCCGGCATGCCCGGAATCTCGAACATCGGAAAACCGCTGCCGGACGATTGCGTCTCGACCTCGATTTCCTTGTCGTTGAGCTCGCCGGCGCGCAGCTTCTTGCGGAATGAATCGCGTGTGGCGGCGCTGGCGTTGGGCCCGACCAGCGCGTCGAGCACGCGTTCCTCGGCGGCGAGCTGGGCGCGTGCCTGCACGTCCTTGCGCTTGCGTTCCCGCACCTGAGCGATCGCGACCTCGACGAGATCGCGAACGATCTGCTCGACGTCGCGGCCGACATAGCCGACCTCGGTGAACTTGGTCGCCTCGACCTTGATGAACGGGGCGCCCGCGAGCTTCGCCAGCCGCCGCGCGATCTCGGTCTTGCCGACGCCGGTCGGGCCGATCATCAGGATGTTTTTCGGCAGCACTTCTTCGCGCAGGCCGCCGTTCAATTGCAGCCGCCGCCAGCGGTTGCGCAGGGCGATGGACACGGCGCGCTTGGCGTCGGTCTGGCCGACGATGAAACGGTCGAGTTCCGATACGATTTCGCGGGGAGAGAAGTCTGTCATGGGGACCTAGCTAAGACCGGTTTGTGATCAGGACAAGTCACATCCATTGCGAACCATCAGGATCGCCGGGCCGTCCGGCATCTCGACCATGCGATCCCGCTCGAACCCGGCCTTCTCATACGCGCGCACCGCCCGGGCATTGGCCGGGTCGGGATCGGTCACCACGCGCGGCGTTCCCGATCGCAGCAGGCCGTCGGCGAACTGGCGGATGAAATGCGACCCATGGCCGCGCCCGATCAGGTCGGGCAGGCCGATGAACTGATCGATGCCGCGCGTCGCCGGCGGTTGAGGGCCGAAGCCCTGATTCCAGGCCGAAAGCGCATAGCACTGGATATAGGCGAACGGCCGGTCATCGACCGAAACGATGAACTGGTCCATGTCGGGGTGATCGAGATCGCCGCTCACCAGCGTATATTGCTCGTTGGGTTCTCCCCACCATCGCATCACCTCCGGCGTCTCCAGCCAATGGCGGATCATGGCAAGGTCGGCGGCCGACATGGCACGGAATCGATAGTCCCGCACCATCGTTCAGCCGCCCTGCAAGGTCTCGATGGTCAGGTTGCGATTGGTGAAGACACAGATGTCGGCGGCGATATCGAGCGCGCGGCGGACGATGGTCTCGGCGTCCTTGTCGGAATCGATCAGCGCGCGGGCGGCGGCCAGCGCGTAATTACCGCCGGAGCCGATCGCCATCACACCGGCCTCCGGCTCCAGGACGTCTCCGGTGCCGGTCAGAACCAGCGAGACGTCCTTGTCGGCAACGATCATCATCGCCTCCAGCCGCCGCAGATAGCGGTCGGTGCGCCAGTCCTTGGCAAGCTCGACCGCGGCGCGGGTCAATTGCCCTGGATACTGCTCGAGCTTGCTCTCCAGCCGCTCGAACAGAGTGAAGGCGTCGGCGGTCGCGCCGGCAAAGCCGCCGATGACGTCGCCCTTGCCGAGCTTGCGGACCTTCTTGGCGTTCGACTTGATCACGGTCTGGCCGATCGAGACCTGGCCGTCGCCGCCGATCACGACCCTGCCGCCCTTCCGGACGGTCAAAATCGTGGTGCCGTGCCAGACCGGCGTCTCATGGGGGGATGTTTGCATCGGATTACCTCGCGTCCGCTGATTTAGGCGCTGCGTTGGCTGGTTACAATCGCCGGACGTCGCGGGGATTTCGGTCATGATAAATCAAAGTTCAGCCCTGCGGAGACCATACCGCAGTAGCGAAGGCGGCGTCGGCCTGTTAAAAGGGCCCCGTTTCAGGCGCATGATCCGGAAAAGCCTGCCTCACGCTGCGACGGCGGGTTGGGGCGTTTCCGAATGAGATCAGGCGCGAGCAAGCCTTAAGGACCGGAAGCCCAATTCATGCGCACGGCAAGTCTCAAGCGCAAGACCAAGGAAACCGACATCGAGGTTGCGGTCAACCTCGATGGCTCCGGCGTCGCCAATGTCGCCACCGGCATCGGCTTCTTCGACCATATGCTCGACCTGCTGGCGCGGCATTCCCGCATCGACATCACGGTGAAGGCGGTCGGCGACCTTCATATCGATCATCACCACACGACCGAGGATGTCGGCATCGCGCTCGGTCAGGCGCTGAAGCAGGCGCTCGGCAACATGGCTGGCATCACCCGCTATGCCTCGATCCACATGCCGATGGACGAGACGCTGTCGCGCGTCGTGATCGACATTTCAGGACGGCCGGTGCTGGTGTTCAACGTGACCTTTCCGCGCGACAGGATCGGGCAGTTCGACACCGAACTGGTGCGTGAATGGTTCAATGCGTTCACGATGAATGCCGGCGTGACTTTGCACGTCGAGACCCTATATGGCGAGAACAGCCATCATATCGCCGAATCCTGTTTCAAGGGTCTGGCGCGGGCCTTGCGGGCCGCGGTTGCGATCGATCCGCGTGCCGCGGGCGAGGTGCCATCGACCAAGGGTCAGCTCGGCGGCTGATCGCCTCATTCACGCCGGAGATTAAAGATGCCGGTCTTCACAGTGCATGGTCCTTCGAACGGCGGGGATGTTCGCACGGACAGATTCGTCTTCGTTCGCGACGGATTTCATTTCTGGGCTTTGGTCTTCGGTCCGCTCTGGCTGGTCTGGAACAGGCTTTGGCTGGCGACGATCGGCTGGATCATCGTGACCATTGCGCTTCATCTCGGTCTGACCGAGCTTGGCGCCGGGCGGATGACGATCTGGTCCGCGGATGTCATGGTCGCGCTGTTGATGGGGCTCGAGGCCGCAAGCATGCAGCGCTGGGCCTTCTCGCGGGGCAGGTGGCACCAGCTCGATATCGTCGTCGCCGATGACGAGGAGTCTGCCGAGCGGCGCTTTTTCGATCGCTGGGCCACCGCGCAGCGCGGGGCGAGCTACGATCCCTTGACGGTGGATCGCGGCGGGCCGCCGCCGACCCGGACTGTTCCGGGCCAGCCGTTCTCCAAACCACCGCCGCCGCTGCCGCAAGGCGGCATCATCGGCTTGTTTCCGGAACCGGGAGCGCCTCGATGAGCGTTGCCATCATTGATTACGGCTCGGGCAATCTGCACTCGGCGGCGAAAGCCTTCGAGCGCGCGTCGCGCAGCCTCGAAGAGCCGCAGAAGATCGTGGTCACGCGCGATCCGGAAGCGGTCTATCGCGCCGACCGGATCGTATTGCCTGGCGTCGGCGCCTTTGCCGATTGCCGCAGGGGGCTCGATGCGCTCGACGGCATGCTGGAGGCGCTGACGGAAGCGGTGCGCAGCAAGGCGCGACCATTCTTCGGTATTTGCGTCGGGATGCAGCTGATGGCGACCCGCGGCAAGGAGCATGTCACGACCGACGGCTTCAACTGGGTTGAGGGAGACGTCGAGAAGATTGCGCCGTGCGACGAAAACCTGAAGATCCCGCATATGGGCTGGAATACGCTCGACCTCGTCCGTGAGCACCCGGTGCTGGAGCGTCTGCCGCTCGGCCCCAAGGGCCGGCATGCCTATTTCGTGCACTCCTACCATCTCAAGGCCGTCCATGAAGCGGATGTGCTGGCGCGCGCCGATTATGGTGGGCCCGTCACCGCGATCGTCGGCAAGGACACTGCGATCGGCACGCAGTTTCACCCGGAGAAGAGCCAGCGCTTCGGGCTCGCGCTGATCTCCAACTTCTTGAAATGGAAGCCGTGATCCTTTTTCCCGCGATCGATCTGAAGGGTGGCCAATGCGTTCGGCTCGAGCAGGGCGATATGGCGCGCGCGACCGTGTTCAACCTCAATCCGGCGGCGCAGGCGAAGAGCTTTGCCGCTCAGGGTTTTGAGTATCTCCACGTGGTCGATCTCGACGGCGCCTTCGCCGGCCAGCCGATGAACGCGCAGGCCGTCGAGGCCATGCTCAAGGCGGTCACCATGCCGTTGCAGCTCGGCGGCGGTATCCGTGATCTCAAGACCGTCGAGGCCTGGCTCGGCAAGGGCGTGGCGCGAGTCATCATCGGCACCGCCGCGGTGCGTGATCCGGAGCTGGTGAAGAGTGCCGCGAAAATATTCCCCGGCCGAGTCGCGGTCGGCCTCGATGCGCGCGACGGCAAGGTCGCGGTGCAGGGCTGGGCGGAGACGTCGGAGGTGACGGCGCTGGAGATCGCAGAGCGCTTCGAGGATGCCGGCGTCGCCGCGATCATCTTCACCGACATCGCCCGCGACGGCCTGCTCAAGGGCCTCAATCTCGAAGCGACCCTGGCGCTCGCCGACCGCATCTCGATCCCGGTCATCGCCTCGGGCGGCTTGGCCTCGATCGAGGACGTCAAGGCGATGCTGACGCCGCGCGCCAAGAGGCTCGCCGGCGCCATCGCGGGCCGCGCGCTCTACGACGGCCGGCTCGATCCGTCCGCGGCGTTGGCGCTGATCCGCGACGCCCGCGCCGCCGCTTAGAGCGCTGGTTCTGATTAGTCGGAACCAGCGCTCTGCGTTCTTTTGTTTTGACGCGTTTCTTCACGCGAACCGGTACCCACTTCGCTTGAAAACGCTATGGGAGAGTTTCGATGTTCAAGGTCCGCGTGATCCCCTGCCTCGACGTCAAGGACGGCCGGGTGGTGAAGGGCGTCAACTTCGTCGACCTGCGCGACGCTGGTGATCCCGTCGAAGCCGCGATCGCCTATGACGCCGCGGGCGCCGACGAGCTATGTTTTCTCGACATCACCGCGACCCATGAGAACCGCGGCATCATGCTGGACGTGGTCCGGCGCACCGCGGAGGCATGCTTCATGCCGCTGACCGTCGGCGGCGGGGTGCGGACCATCGATGACATCCGCACCTTGCTGCGCTCCGGCGCCGACAAGGTGTCGATCAACTCGGCCGCGGTGGCTCGCCGCGAATTCGTCAAGGAGGCGGCGGAAAAGTTCGGCGAGCAATGCATCGTGGTGGCGATCGACGCCAAGCGCGTGAAGCGCGGCGGCGGTTCGGATCGCTGGGAAATCTTCACCCATGGCGGCCGCAATTCCACGGGGATCGATGCCATCGAATATGCCCAGGAAGTGGTCTCGCTCGGCGCGGGCGAAATCCTTCTGACCTCGATGGACCGCGACGGCACGCGGCAGGGTTTTGACCTGCCGCTCACGCGGGAGATCGCGGACAGTATTCCGGTGCCGGTCATCGCCTCCGGCGGCGTCGGCAATCTGGACCACCTGGTGGATGGCATCCGCGAGGGACATGCGACCGCGGTGCTGGCAGCCTCGATCTTCCATTTCGGAGAGTTTACCATTCGTCAAGCTAAAGACCACATGACCCGCGCCGGCCTGCCGATGCGGCTCGATCCTTGACGACTCCTCCGTCATAAAGACTCCTGGTCACAAAAGTGCTACATCGGCCTCAAGGAGTGGCGCTCCTCCCGATGGGCGCGCGTACTGAGTTTCTGCCGATGCCGCGTTTCACGGTTCACGATCTGGCCGCCACCATCGATGCCCGCGCCGCGTCGGGCGGCGAGACGTCCTATACGAGAAAGCTGCTCGACAAGGGCGCGGAGCATTGCGCCAAGAAGTTCGGCGAAGAGGCGGTGGAAACGGTGATCGCCGCGGTGGAGAACAACCGCGATCATCTGATCGCCGAAAGCGCCGACCTCCTGTTCCACCTGCTGGTGGTCCTGAAGTCGCGTGGCGTCACCCTTGAAGAGGTCGAGGCCGCGCTCGCCAAACGCACGGCCATGTCCGGACTGGAAGAGAAAGCGTCCCGCAAAAAAGACTAGTTCGATCCTCAACGAAAATCAGAGGCGCCGCCATGGATATCCGGGCAGCAGATCAGCAATATAACCCCTATCGGCTATTCACGCGCGAGCAGTGGGCGAAGCTGCGCGACGATACGCCGATGACGCTGGAGCCCGGCGAGTTCTCGCGGCTCCGTTCGATGCATGACCGCCTCGACCTCAAGGAGGTCGAAGACATCTATTTGCCGCTGTCGCGCTTGTTGTCGATCTATGTCGACGCCATGCAGCGCCTCTATTTCGCGCAGCGCCAGTTCCTCGGCATCCAGGATCGCAAGGTGCCCTACATCATCGGCGTCGCCGGCTCGGTCGCGGTCGGCAAATCGACCACCGCGCGCGTGCTGCAGGCGCTCTTGGCGCGCTGGTCGCCGCGGCCGAAGGTCGATCTGGTGACGACCGACGGCTTTCTGTTTCCCAATGCCGTCCTGGAACGGCAGGGCATGATGCAGAAGAAGGGCTTCCCGGAGAGCTACGACCTGCCGACGCTGCTGGGCTTTCTCAGCGACATCAAGGCGGGGCGGCGGCCGGTGCGGGCGCCGGTCTATTCGCACCTGACCTACGACATCGTGCCGAACGCGTGGACCGAGATCGACCGGCCCGACATCCTGATCGTCGAAGGCGTCAACGTGCTGCAGACCGGCCGGCTGCCGCGCGACGGCAAGGCGGTGCCCGTCGTGTCGGACTTCTTCGACTTCTCGGTCTATATCGACGCCGATGAGCCGGTGCTGCGGGAATGGTATGTGAAGCGCTTTCTCGCGCTACGCGACACCGCGTTCCACGATCCCAAGTCCTACTTCCATCGCTATGCGCCGCTCTCGGACGAGGAAGCGACCGCGACTGCGATCGCGATTTGGGAGCGCACCAACCTCGCCAATCTCGAGGACAACATCCTGCCGACGCGCCCGCGCGCGACCCTGATCCTGCGCAAGGGCGCCGATCACCTCGTCGAAACGGTGGCGTTGCGCCGGTTGTAACGCCGCGACTAGAGCGCGACGGCATTAGGTCGAATCACCATCGCACTCTAGATCTTTGTTTGAGCATGATCTCCGCGCAAACGCGGAGCGTTTGTCGCGAGGGAAAACCGCTACACACTTTTCCGGATCATGCTTTAAGCCGTCAGTTGGCTTGGGCAGCCCAGTCCGCCGCTTTGATGCGGGCGACAAATGTCGAAGGGCCAGATCCATTCGATTTGTAGACGAAGGCCTCGCCTTCCTGGACGTCGCTCGCGTCTTTGCCGAAGGCATCGGCGATGTTCGTCTTGTGGGTGACGAGCAAATTGTTGGTGCCGGCTTGAGGCGCGGCATTGACCAGCTCCCGCAGGGCCACGCCGGCCTTTGCGTTTCCGCCGCTGGGGTTCGCCATCCCGGAGGCGCTTCCCGCACTGCTGTCCGTCAATGCATCGACAGGCTTCACGTCCTGGCCAGAAATCAATTTGCCGGTCTCGATCGCCCGATTGAGCCTGCTTGTGTAGACGGCTTCCATAGGAATATTGAGCTTCTTGAGTGACGCGCCGATCTGGCGCGCCGTCTCCCGGCCTTTGTCGCTCAATTGGCGTTGGGTTTTCATGTCGTCGAAATTGAACGGATAGATATCCTTCTGGCTGTCGTCAGTGGCGCCATGGCGGAAGATCAGGACGTAGCCGCCTTGCTTGAGCGCCGAGATCACGTCCTGCGTGTCTGCCGCGGCGGGCTCTGAGCGAGCCAGCAAAAGCAGCAGGGCCGTACATAGGATCTGGAGCGTCTTCATCGTTGCTGCTCTTTTGCTGACGGCTTCAATCAGACATCGGCTCTCGTTTCCGCGGCGCGATAATGTGGCGCGCCTCCGCCGATTTCAAGCATCGGTTTTATGTAACTTTGGGACTCTGGCGACACGTGTCGTGCAGAGCATGATCCGGAAAAGTGAAAAGCGGTTTTCCCTCGCGACAAACGCGGAACGCGTTTGCGCGGAGATCATGCTCGATCAAAAAACCTAAAGCGCGATGCTGATTCAACCTGATCCCATCGCGCTTTAGGCCGCGAGATGTCGCGTGGCGGCGAGCCCCGCCAGTGCCTCTTCGAGCTTCTCCCGATCGAGCGGCTTGATCAGGAAACCGTCCATGCCCGCCTCGAAGCAGGCGTAACGATCCTCGACAAGTGCATTGGCGGTGAGCGCGAGGATCGGCGTGCGGCGTCCCGGCTGGCCGGCTTCACCGGCGCGGATGCGCTTGGCGACTTCGATGCCGTCGAGCCGCGGCATCTGGATGTCCATCAGGACGAGGTCGTACGGAGTGCCGGCGGATTTGGCCGCGAGCCAGGATTCCAGCGCCGCCTCGCCATGGATCGCGATCACGACGTGATGGCCGAGCCGGCTCAGCAGCGAGCGCATCAACAGCGCGTTGATCTCGTTGTCCTCGGCAACCAGGATCGAAAGACCCGGTGCCGATTTTTCGGCAGGCGGCGCGGCGGGTTCGATCGTGTCGATCGCGGCGTCGCCCGCGAGGTTGGGGGCGGTCACCTCGGGCGCAGCCGCGAGCCGCGCCGCGAGCGAGGCCGCGCGCAGCGGCTTGACCAGGTAGCCGGTGAAGGTGGCGGAGGGCTTCAGTTCATGCCGCGCCGCAGGCGTGAACATCACGATCCGTTGCGTCGCGTGGACGCGGGCCGCTTCCCCCAGCCGCTCGACGGTATCGACGCCGAGCGCGCGATCGATCAGCACGGTATGCCAGGAGCGCTCCGGCAGAAGCGCGCCGGCGACGTCCGCGTCCGAGACCAGGCAGGTCTGGCCGCCCCAGCGCTGCAGCCGCCGCGCGACCAGGGAGGTCTCGATGGTTTGCGGAGCGACCAGCATGATCGACTGGCCACCGAGGTCGGGAGCGTCGAAGGATGGGTCTATATGCTTTGACGCGCGCAGCGGAACCGACACCTCGAAGGTCGAGCCCGCGCCGGGCTGGCTTTCCAGCGTGATGCGGCCGCCCATCCGCTTGACGATGCGTTCGGAAATGCTCAAGCCGAGCCCGGTGCCGCCATAGCTGCGGGCAATTCGGTCGTCGGCCTGTTCGAACTCGCGGAAGATGCGCTCCTGTGCCTCGGGCGCGATGCCGATGCCGGTGTCGCGCACCAGGAAACTGATCTCGTCCGGCCAGATGCCGGGCTCGACGATCAACGCGACGCCGCCGGTCGCGGTGAACTTGATCGCGTTGCCGGCGAGATTGAGCAGCACCTGACGGAGCCGCGCGGCGTCGCCAAGCACCTCCACCGGCAGGCGATCGTCGACATAGGCCGCGATCTCGAGGTCCTTGGCCTGCGCCCGCGGCGCCAGCAGTTCGGTGATGTCCTCGATCAGCGAGGCAAGCGCGAACGGTCGCTGCGCGAGATCGATCTTGCCGGCCTCGATCTTGGAATAGTCCAGGAGCTCCTCGATCAGCGATGAGAGCGCGTCGCCCGATGTCTTCACCGCTTTCACATAGGTGGCCTGTTCCGGCGTCAGCGGCGTATCCAACAGCAGCGAGCTCATGCCGATGATGCCGTTGAGGGGAGTCCGGATCTCGTGGCTTGCCATCGCAAGGAACCGCGACTTGGCGTGGTTGGCTGCGTCCGCCTGGTCGCGCGCCTCCGCCAGCGCCCGTTCCGTCTCGGTGCGGTCGGTGACGTCGCGGCCGACGCATTGCAGTTCGGCCGGCTGGCCGGCGTCGGACCGCACCAGCCCCTCGCGCCAGGCGATCCATTTCGGGCCGAGCCGGGTCGCGATCTGCTGGTCGTGAATCCTTGTGCCGTTCGGGTCGCGCGCGCTGTCGCCCTGTTCGAGAACCCGAAAGGCGAAGCGGCTGCCGATCAGCGCCTCGCGCGGCTGCTCGGCCATCTGGCAATAGGTGTCGTTGACGAAGGTGATGCGGCCGTCGGCGTCGCGCATCACGATCAGGTCGCTCTGCGATTCGAACAGGCCCCGGGCGCGCTGCTCGGCTTCCTGAAGTTCCCAGTTGCGGTCGGCCAGGGCCTCGTTGTGCAGGGCAAGCTTGCGCATCTTCTTGCGCAGGAAGCGCAGCCGCATGCTCAAGGTGGCAAGCCCGACGCAGGCGACCGCGAACAGGAAGCTCGCGCCGATGGCAAACGCGTTGGCATCGTAGCCGGAATTCTCCGCCCGGCTGCCTGCGATGAAGCCGTAGGCGCCGCCGAAGGCCGCGGAGAAGACCACCAGCGAGCGAATCGAACTGATCAGCCAGCGATGGCGTCGCGCGAAACGGCGTAGATGCAATTTGATCCGGAAGAACCGTCCCATCGCCGTCCCCTCAATTATTGCCGGTCATTGTGTTGTGAGCGATTCGTTCGGCGACGATGCGGCGGCGACATTGCAAACCGTTTGAAAGCACGTTGCTTCGCAGCGAAGATGCGAACAGGGTTAATGAAGCGTTAGCGGACGAGGGAGCATGCGGGCTGCTCCCGGCATGATGATCAATTCAAAGCACGGCGGCGAGATGCGGATGTTCGCCGCGCGCGCCGACCACGAGCGCCGCGGCGTCGCGCTCGGTCAACCGCGTCGAGTGGACGAAGATCCGATAGTCCGATGCGCCGCCGTCATGCGAGAGATAGATGACGGGCGCCGAACCGGAAGGCCGCGCCGAGATCGCGACGAACCGCGTCGCAGCCGTTGCCTCGCAGGCGGTCTCCTCCGTTCCGTCGACGTCATCGACGACCGCGAAGTCGGCGGTCTCGGCGGAGTCCGAGATCGCGACCCGCACGGTCGCAAGCTTCGGATCGTCGGTGAAACTGACATGGAGGTCGGCGTGCCACGGGGCGGACGCGATCTGCAGCGTATTCGCGCCGATCGCAAGACAAGGCTGGGTGCCGGGGAAGAACTCGACGCGGGCCAGGAGCGCGGCTGCGATCAGGGGAACAGCCGAGACCAGGATCTTCAAACGCAACATGATACGCTCTCGCTCAAAGCCCGGCCGGCCAAACGGCGAGGAAGCGGCAAAGGGCTTATGGTTGGCGGAGCGTAAAGAAAACTCGTTACCGCAGAGTTGACATGGCCCGGATCGCGATAACCGGGGTCGGGCAAATTCCCAGCTCAGGCAAACCCGGATTACGCCGCGCGGCGAGCGTCCTCGGCGAGCGCGCGATAGGACAGGGCTTCGGCGAGATGCAATCGGCCGATCTTGTCCGCGCGGTCGAGATCGGCGAGCGTTCGCGCCACCCGCAGCACGCGGTGATAGCCGCGCGCGGAGAGGCGCATGGTCTCGGCGGCGTCGCGCAGCAGCTTCTGCCCCTGCGCGTCGGTTTGCGCGATCTCTTCCAGAACAGCGGCCGGCGCCTCGGCGTTGGTGCGGATGCGCGGCAATCCGGCCGCCGCGTATCGCGCGAGCTGAATATCGCGTGCCGCCGCCACGCGGGCCGCGACCTCGGCCGATCCTTCCGAAGCCGGCGGCAGGATCAGGTCGGCGGCCGTCACCGCCGGGACCTCGATCCGCAGATCGATGCGATCCATCAGCGGGCCGGAGATGCGCATCTGGTAGTCGGCGGTGCAGCGGTCGATCCGGCCAATGAATCCAGCACGCGCGGATCGAACTCCGGCAGTTCGTCGAGGAACAGCACACCCTGATGCGCCAGCGAAATCTCGCCGGGCTTGGCGCGGACGCCGCCGCCGGTCAGCGCCGCCATGCTGGCGGAATGATGCGGACTGCGGAACGGTCGCCGGGCGGTGAGCGCGCCGCCTTCGATCTCGCCCGCAACGGACGCGATCATCGAGACTTCCAGAAGTTCCGAGGGCGACAGCGGCGGCAGGATCGACGGCAGCCGCGCCGCCAGCATCGACTTGCCGGCGCCGGGCGAGCCGATCATCAGGAGGTGATGGCCGCCGGCCGCGGCGATTTCGAGCGCGCGCTTGGCGCTTTCCTGGCCCTTGATGTCGCGCAGGTCGAGTCCGCTTCCCTGTGCTTCGTGCACCTTCGGCTGCGGGCGCGACAGCACCTGCGTGCCCTTGAAGTGGTTGGCGATCTGAATCAGCGAATGGGCCGCGATGATCTGGATGTCGGGGCTTGCCCAGGCCGCTTCCGAGCCGCAGGCCGCGGGGCAGATCAGGCCCTCGTCGCGTGAATTGGCGCCGATCGCCGCCGGCAGCGCGCCCGCGACCGCCGCGATCGATCCGTCGAGCCCAAGCTCGCCGAGCACCGTGAAGCCGGACAGCGCATCCGGCGGGATCGCGCCGATTGCCGCCATCAGCCCAAGCGCGATCGGCAGGTCATAATGGCTACCTTCCTTCGGCAGGTCGGCAGGTGCGAGGTTGACGGTGATTCGCCGCGCCGGAAGTGCGAGACCCGAGGCGATCAGCGCCGACCGAACCCGCTCGCGGGCCTCCGATACCGCCTTGTCGGGCAAGCCGACGATGGCGAAAGCCGGCAGGCCGGGCGCGACCTGCACCTGCACATCGACCGCGCGGGCCTCGATCCCCTCAAACGCCACCGTGGACACGCGCTGGACCATGCCGCCCCTCTTGCCGGCGATAAAGCTAGCGGAACCCGGTGAAGGAAGCAAGAACAATACAGGAACACGGATGGTCCTCAACGTCCCTGTCAGACAGGGGTCGCCGTCCCGCGACGGTCCCGGCGCGGAGATCGAACCGAGCTATGGGGTTTCCGCGCCGTCGTTAATTCTCACCCTCGCTTCTTTTCGATCGTGTCCCAGATCTTCGCGGCAACGTCCGGTCCGCCGAGCCGGGCGATGGCGCGGATGCCGGTCGGCGAGGTGACGTTGATCTCGGTGAGATTGCCGTCGATCACGTCGATGCCGACGAACAGCAGGCCGCGCTCGCGCAGCGCCGGGCCGAGCGTCGCGCAGATCTCCCGCTCGCGCGGTGAGAGTTCGGTCGCCTGTGCCGCCCCGCCGCGCACCATGTTGGAGCGTAGATCGTCCGGCGCCGGCACGCGGTTGACCGCGCCTGCGAACTCGCCGTCGACCAGGATGATCCGCTTGTCGCCATGCTTGATCTCGGGAAGGAAGCGCTGGATCACCCAGGGCTCTTTGAAGGTCACGGAGAACATGTCGAACAGCGAGCCGAAATTCATGTCCTGCGGCATGACGCGGAACACAGCGGCGCCGCCATGGCCGTGCAACGGTTTCATGACGACGGCGCCATGGGTGTCGCGGAATGCGTTGATCTCGTCGAGGTCGCGCGAGATCAAGGTCGGCGGCATGAGTTGCGGGAAATTCATCACGAACAGCTTTTCCGGCGCGTTGCGGACGCTGGCCGGATCGTTCACGACCAGGGTCGTGGGATGGATGCGCTCGAGGAAATGTGTCGAGGTAATGTAGGCGAGATCGAAAGGCGGGTCCTGCCGGAGCAGAACCACGTCGAACGCGTTGAGCGGCTCGCGCGTCGGCTCGCCGAGGGTGAAATGGTCGCCGGGCTCGTCCCGCACCGAGAGCACCTGGACCGGAGCGACCAGTTCTTCGCCGTGCAGCGAGAGCTTGTCCGGGGTGTAATAGGACAGTCCATGGCCGCGCTTCTGCGCCTCCAACAGCAGCGCGAAGGTCGAATCGCCGCGGATGTTGATGCGCGCGATGGGGTCCATCTGGACGGCGACGTTCAATTTCATATCGGGGGTCCGCAAGTCTGGAGGATCAGGTCTGGAGGATTAGGGATTTACGGGCTCGCGTCGAATGCCGCTAACAGATGGCGCGGCAGGCGCCGCGGCGCAATCAGGATCGCGTCAAAACGCAGCTCAAATTCGGCATGTTCGGGATGCGCCACCAGCCAGCCTTGCGCGGCGTCGATGATGCGCGCCTGCTGGCGCGGCGTGACCGCGAACGCCGCCTCGTCCAGGCTGGCGCGGGCCTTGACCTCGACGAAGGCTATGAGATTGCGCCGCCTGGCGACGATATCGATCTCGCCATGGGGCGTCCGAAACCGTTTGGCGAGAATGCGGTAGCCCTTCGCCATGAGAAAGGCGGCGGCGCGCACCTCGGCGGAAAGGCCGGTGCGGAACGCCGCGATCCGTTCGGGCGAAGCCGCCTTCGCGGCCTGATCGGGCAGGTCGCGGTCAGTCTTCGCCATGGCTACCCTTCACGCTCACTTCCTTCTCAATTTTCTTTTCAATTTCCTTGGCAAGCTCTAACGCGCGGGCATAGACGGCGCGGCGCGGCCGGCCGGACAGTTCGACCGCATGCGCCACCGCGTCCTTGACGCTGTGGTGCTCAAGGGTGCCGCGCAAGAGATCGTCCAGTGCGTCGGCCGTCATGAGGTGCGCGTCCGCCGCGGGCGGGCCGATCACCAGGACGAACTCGCCGCGGGTCTCAAGCTGATCCGCCGCTTGCGCCAATTCGGCAAGGGTTGCGCGCCTGACTTCCTCATGCAGCTTGGTCAGTTCGCGGCAGATGGCGGCCTCGCGCCGACCCATCATCTCTGCGAGATCGCGAAGTGTGTCCTGCACCCTGTTGCCGGATTCGAACACGACCAGCGTGGCGTCGATGCGGGCAAGTTCGGCCAATCGCGCGCGGCGCGCGGTTTCCTTCGGCGGTAGAAAGCCCTCGAAGAAAAACCGGTCGGTCGGAAGTGCGGCAACCGACAGCGCCGTCAGCACCGATGAAGGTCCCGGCAGCGCAATGACCGAATGGCCGGCCGCGCAGGCCTCGCGCACCAACTTGAAGCCGGGATCGGAGATCAGCGGCGTGCCGGCATCCGATACCAGCGCGATCGATGCGCCTTGCGCCAGCCGTTCCAGGATCTTCGGCCGCGCGATCGCCGCGTTGTGCTCATGGTAAGGCTTAAGCTCGGCCGCGATGCCAAAGCGCTCGGTCAGCCTGCGGGTGATGCGGGTATCCTCGCAGGCAATGATGTCGACGCCGGCGAGCGTTTGAAGCGCCCGCAGGGTAATATCGCCGAGATTGCCAATCGGCGTGGCGACCAGATAAAGCCCGGGACCCGCTTTCGGCGCGGTCACGAGATGGCCGTCCACCACAAAAGTCCTGGCGGCGGGTTCCGCCAGGCCTCCGCTCTTTATAGGGGCCGCTTTTGCGCTCATTGTGCTAACTTAGATGGGAGATAGCCCCGGCGCCACAATTGCTGCCATCCGGGTGCGTCGTTCATGCGGCGTTCAACGGTGAAGAGGTTATTCTCGCTGGACTTCTTGACGACTTTCGCCCCGCTCGGCGCGGCCATAATCCTTTTGTTTTGGTTAACTATTCGCCGACAATATGCCTGAATCCCCTCCCGGGTCTCTCTTAAAGGGGGAGCTCTGGCCGACGTTCGGCGGTCTAGTCCAAGAGATACATTCCAACATATACGTCTAAGAGACACGATGGCGGGCCCGGTCAAACCCAGAACTGATACTTCCGCGGCGCAAATTTCGGGCGCAACGCGACGAGCGGCGATCGGCCTTTTGCTGGGCGCGCCCCTGCTGTCGGCCTGCGCGGGCATGCAGCAATTTTCCAATCCGTTCGCCAGTTCAGAAAATCCCGCTCCGGCCGGGCCGCCCCAGCAACCAGCTGTCGCGGGGACGGGGCAGGTCAAGGTCGGGTTGCTCCTGCCGTTGTCGGCGTCGGGCAACGCCGGCGTCGCCGCGCAGTCCATGAAAAACGCCGGTGAGATGGCGCTGGCGGAATTCCAGAATCCCAACCTCCAGCTCCTGATCAAGGATGATGGCGGCAACCCGCAGGGCGCCCAGCAGGGCGCGCAGCAGGCGCTCGATGAGGGCGCCGAGATCATCCTGGGACCGCTGTTTGCCGCGTCGGTTCCGGCGACCGCGCAGGTCGCCCGTGGGCGCGGCGTATCGTGCATCGCGTTCTCGACCGATTCCAGCGTCGCCGGCCGCGGCGTCTATCTCTTAAGCTTTCTCCCCGAGTCGGATGTTAACCGCATCGTCGAATACTCGGCGGGCATTGGAAAGAAGTCCTTTGCCGCGCTGCTGCCGGAAAATGCCTATGGCAATGTGGTGGAGGCGGCGTTCAAGCAGGCGGTCGGCCGCAGGGGCGGGCGTATCGTCGCCTTCGAAAAATACGGCG
>WNFD01001290.1_pt1 | contig 30101 bp, 24 predicted proteins | sample 5400491 | NCBI WGS metagenome assembly WNFD01 (sample SAMN13153343, study PRJNA577476) | soil metagenome | isolation source: 120 cm saprolite under Douglas fir tree site 2 hole 2 replicate 2 | place: USA:California | collected 2015-04-18
CGCCGCCGATGGCCAGGTCGAAGATGATGGACAGATTGTGGTCGAACGCGGCCTGCCAGGTCGACGCGCCGACCTGGCTCTCGCTGACGCTGAAGTACGCGGCCCCGTCCAGGTAGAAGGTGACCGACTCGGCGGCGGTGTTCGTGCGGTTGAGGATCATCGTGTAGGTGTGGTAGCCGCCCTGGCAGCCGGAGCAGGACCGCAGCCCGCTGCCGATGCCGTTCGGCTCGTTACACACGCCGCCGGGGAAGGTGCCGCAGTGCACGGTGCCCGCTAGCTCGGACAGGGCGTTGACGTCCTCCATGATGTCGATCTCGCCGTTCTCCGGCCACTGGCCGGGCCCGAGCATCCAGAACGCCGGCCAGTAGCCGAGCCCGCTGGCCGGGCTTGGCTGCTCGACGGACGCGGTCACCTCGAGCTCGCCCCCGGCCGGCGCGCCCACGTTGGGGGAGGTCGTCTGGATGCGGCTGGATGTCCACGCGCCGCCCTGGTCGAGCGCGGTGAGATCGAGGTTGCCGTTGCCGTCGAGGTACCCGTTGCCTGTCGAGCTCGTCATGGTCTCGATCTCGCCGGTGCCGAAGCTGGATCCGGGTCCCGTGTCGTACTGCCACGCCGACGACGGCGCCGTGCGCGCCGGGCCGTTGAAGTCGTCGCTGAACACGGTCGACCAGCCGGCCGGCGGTGCCGGCACGTCAGCTGGCGAGACGGCCGCGCGCGCGGCCGCTGAGGGCGCCCTGGCTGCCGCCGCTGCGGGTACGGCGGCCGTGGTCAGCGCGATAACCGGCGCGACCGCGATGACTGGCGCGACCGCGGCGGCCATCGCGATCATGCGGCGAACGCCGCGGCGCGACCACGTCAGGGATGGCTGGAAAGCGCTTCGAGCGTGTCGTGGCAAGCTGGTCATTGCTCGCAACCTCCGCTACCAACTATAAGGAAACTTTCCTATTAGTTGGCCTGACGGTATCCCCGCATCCCCGTGGCGTCAATACCGGCCAGGGGTGTCTTCATGCCGCTGCAGCTTGCCGGGGCGATGGAGAACTCATCAGATTCCGAACGGGAGCGCGGTGGCAGTTCGGACGGAGCCACCACGCTCCCGTTCGGTATATGTATGGTCCTTTTCCGCTGAGCCGAGCTACTTGATCTTGTAGGTGTACGGGATGGCGGCCAGCTCATCACCGCTGATCTGACCGTAGGGCGGCACATTGTCGACGAAATCATCGACATAGAGGTTGCCGCTTACGACAGTTCCCGGCGAGCCGGACGGCGTGAAGGTCACGTTGACGGTGGCGCTCTGGCCTGGGTTGAGCACGACCGGCGAGAACGTGGCCGAGGGGTTGGTCGCGGCCAGCCACACGTCGCCGGTGTCGGAGGTCACCGCGGGGTCGAACGCCTTCGCCGTCGCGATCATCGCCATGTTCACGGTGCCTGCGGGCGCGGGGCCGCTGTAGGGTCCGCACTCGTCAGGAATCGCGACCCACAGCCCTGCCGTGACGCTGCCGCCAGGCGGGCCGTAGGTGCCTGACGGGGTGGTCGTGCACAGCGGTCCGGGACCAGCGCCGCTGCTGGCCTGGTCCGGGTCGCCTGCGTTCGGGCCGAAATCGAACATGACCGGCAGGCTGGCGCTCGCCGCGACCGAGACGTGTGAGGTCTGGGTCGGCACCAGCCAGAACGGCGGGCTGCCCGTCAGGGGCAGCGACAGCCCGGTGGCAGTGGTCCCGAACTGGGTCGCCAGCGTGAGGCTCGCGGTCGTGTTGAGCCGCGGGTCGATGAAGAAGTCCTCGGGCGCGGCACCCTTGTTGGTGATGGTCACCTGGGCCGTCACCGGGGTGCCCGCCGTGAGAGTGGCCGCCGCGCTGTCCGGCACCCCGGAAGCGTGCACGGCGACCTTGTTGAACTGGATGCTGCCCGTGAACGGCTGGGAGACCTCGTCACCGACGACCGGCTCGGCGAACTCCACGACCAGCGTCCAGTTGCCCGCGGCCGGGTGGAGCGCGTAGGCGGTGAGCGAGGTGCCCTGCGTGCCGTTCAGCGAGTTCTGGCTGTAACCGAGCACGTCACCGTCTGGGCTGACCAGATAGCCGCCGACCGGGTCACCGGCGTCATTGGTGAGCGACACGTTCGCGGTCACGTCCCGCTGGCCGGGGCCGACATGGAATTCGTAGTAGTTGACCTGGCCCTCGCCGGGCGGTCGCCCGTTGCCGCCGGTCAGCACGCCGCTGAACGCGCCGCCGTGCGCGACATCGACCAGGCTGCGCAGCGTCACCGGGATGGAGGTGTCACCAGCGAAAAGCGAGGTCAGCACGATCGAGCCGGCCGAGTCGCCGGGCTGGGCAGGCGTGGTGGCCGAGACGGTGACCGTGGCGTGCTGACCGGGCGCCAGCAGGAGGATGCCCGGGCTGACCGAGCCGAACGGCACCAGCCGCTGCGTCGCGACCCGCCACGGGACGGTCCCGTTGGTGCCGCCGACCGCCTGCACGTCACCGAATATGACTCCCGTCCAGGTACCTGGCGCCGGGAGCCTGACGTCCACGTTGCCGAAGTTGCCCACCCCCTGCGGCAGGGAGTGCGCGGCGAACCGGCCGAGCGGGTCGACCAGGATCAGCCGGACCCGGGCGTTGTTGTTGGATCCCGGCGGCGCCGGGTAGGCGACCGACGCGTCGAGCCGGTCCTGACCCCGCGCGACGTGGAAGGTGAAGGTGCCGTAGTTGTTCTGCAGGCCCTGGTAGTTGGCGAACTGCGGGCTGGTCCCGTCGGTCAGCGTGACGCTGCCAGCCTGCACGCCGCTGTCCGCGCCGAAGGTCTGGCCGCGGACGTCAACGAGCTGTGGGTGCGCGCCGGTGTTGGTGACCGTCACCGGCCAGCTCTGCACGGAGCCTGGCGCGCCGGTGGCGTTGAGCTGGCCGGCCGAGGTCAGCAGCGTGTCACCGACGGCCTTCGGCGAGCCATCGCTCGTGTGGATGGACTCGGCGAGTTGTACCGCCTTGTAGCTGTTCACCAGGCCAGCGCCCTGCTCGGTGGCGGGGGTGCTGAGGTTGGTGGCGGTGCTGACCAGGATCTGCTTGACCAGCGCAGGTGTCGGCGTGGCGCCGCCATGGGTGTTCCTGTACGCCTCGATGACCAGTGCCGCGGCGCCCGCGGTCAGCGGGGATGACTGACTGGTGCCGCCAGCCTCCTCGATCGGGGACGGCGTGCCGGTGAAGTTGCGGCACTGGGTGTAGACGGCCACGTTCGTGCTGCACGAGGCGAAGCCCAGGTCTCCCGGGGCGACCAGGGAGACGGTGCCGCCGGTCTCGCTGAATCCGCCGGAGCTCAGCGAGCTGATGTTGTCGTTGAGCCAGCCGGTGGTGGCGAAGTAGCGCGCCGCGGCGTAGTTGGTCTGCGCGTAGAAGCGGAAGGTCGTCGATCCGCCCACCCCGATGAGCTTCGGGTCGGTCGCGGGCGAGCCGATGGTGCTTGTGGTGCCCGCGTCCCCGGTCGAGACGGTGACCGTGATACCCGCCGCGACGGCGGCCTCGTCGAACAGCTTGGTCGCGTCGAGCGAGGTGACGTCGGGGAACGGGTTGGAGCCGAACGACTCGTTGAGCACGTTGACGTGGTCGGTCTCGACCGCGTAGTTGATGGCCTGCAGGAAGTTGGACTGGGTGGTGTCCTCGAAGGAGCCGAACACGTCGAGGCCGACCAGGCTCGCGCCGGGCGCCACGCCCTCGATGCGGATGTTGCACGCGGCCGGGTCAGGCTGCGCGCTGAAGTTGTTCGCGTCGTAGACCTGGATGCCCTGGCCCGCGATCGAGTTCGCGTCGAGGAACGCCTCGTCGCCGCCGGTGATCTGGCCGGGCCCGTCGCCGCTGAAGTCCTGGTAGTCACCGCCGCTGGCGGGGCTGAAGACCGAGGTGCCGTCGGACCGGAGGAAGTTCACGTTGTTCGGGTCGAGGCCGTCCGCGATCCAGGCGACCTTCACGCCCTTGCCCGTGATGCCGAGTGAGCGGGCCGTCTTGGCGCTCGGGTTGTCCGAGGCGGTGTTCGTCACCTGCAGCGCCTCGGGCTCGAGCTGCGTTGCGCCGTTCGCGCCGCAGGCGCCGGGGATCACGTTGGGCGTCAGCGAGGTGGAACTCGCCGGCGCGGTCCTCTTCGCGCTCTTCGTGCTTTTCGCGCTCTTGCGCGCGGTGGGTGCTGTCGGCGCGGCGGGCGTTGCCCGCACGGGCCCGCCACCGCGGATCGTGACGTCGGGGATGACCTCGCTGACCGCGGGATTCGCCTTCAGCCGTGCCTGTTCACCCGCCGAGACCGTGGCCGCGAACGAGTTGACCAGCCGGTAGGCCTTAACGTGGGTCGCGTGCACCTGGCTGAGCTCGCTCATCAGCGGCGCCTGGCTGCCCGCGATCACGTCCGAGCGCGCCACGGCGGCCTGGCTGCCCACCTGAGCGGCGGCGAGCTGGCTCTTCATGATCACGATCACGTGCTGGCTGACGTTCACCGACAGCTGCGCGGCAAGCGCGGCGGTCATCGGCTGCTGCGGGAGATTCGCGGCGGCCGGTGCGGCAGGAGCCGCCATGGCCGCGACGGACTGCCCTGCCACCAGGGCAGGGACGGAAGCTGCCGCTATTAATGCGGAAAGAGTCCTGGTCTTCGCGCGCGCCCATGGCGCGTCGCCTGCGCTGCGTACTCGCACGTCGCCTCATCCTGGAGGGGCGGCCTAGCGGGGGATGGCCGCGCGGTGAACTGGGTTCGCTGCGCATCTGCACGGTCACCCCGCGCAGCAACACTGCGACATAACAGACCGGACGTTAGCAGGATCCAGTGATCACGATAATTTGACACCATGTAACACTTGCATAACAAGATAATTTGGCAGATATCGGGCCGCCCCGTGGCCGTGAGGTTGCGTACGTTACAGGGCGGCCATCGCGCCGGAAGGCCCCGCCCAGCCGGCCACTGATCTCCCAGGTCTCGCCCCCGCTCAGGATAGCGGTTCGAGTTTTACGTGCTATACGGGCTGTTTCAAAATTGCGGCCTACCCGGCAGTAATGGAGGGGGCGACCCGCAGAAGCGGAGATTTTTGCCATGGAGTGGGGTGATCTTGATCTCCAGGCCACCGTTCGACCGGAGGGCGAAGATGCCGCCGACTACGGGGCGGGCCTGGAAGGCTACCTGGAGGCCGCTGATCGTGTCGTAGAGGTCGGTGAAAGGAACACGGGAGGCGGAGGTGCTCGCGAAGAGATACGCGCGGTCGATGAGATCCTGCCTGACCGGGAACTCCGAGAGCCAGGCGGCGGTGAAGATCTCCCAGTCGGCCTTCGCGTAGCTGTGCGGGATCTGGAGCGGCAGGCCGAACTCGTTGGTCAGCGTCGCGTACCAGGCCGCCTGCCCGGCGCGGATGGACTCAGGGACGAGGTTCGTCCCGAGCAGCCGGTCCGCGAAGCCGTTGTATGTGGTGCCCCAGGTCCCGTTGCCCCCGCCCGCGCCGTTGTAGGTGAGATCGAGGTGGGCCCCGGACGGGTCCTGGGCATTCGCCGCCCAGTAAGAGATGAACTGCCGCGCGAGGCCGTCGTAAGACGAGGCGTCGCCCGGGTTGCCAGCGACCCGCGCGACCTGGCCCATCGCGGCGACCGCGACGATGCCCTTCAGCGCAAGGTTCACGCTGTGGGCGATGCTCCCCGCGAAGTCGTCAGTCTGATTCTGGAAGCCCGGGTCGGGCAGGTTCGCCACCAGGTAATCCGCCCACCGCTTGAGCACCGTGTAGTGGGCTTTCGCGAAGGCGGCCGCCGTGGCGGGCGGCACCCGCTTCAGGTAGGCGGCCGCCATGATGAGCATGTTTCCTGACTCCTCGACCGGCATATCCTCCTCGGCCCCGTTGTTGTGGCCGGCCGCGTTCGGGTAGGAGGAGCCGAGGTCGTGCTCGGCGAACGCCCCCGGCCAGCCGCCGGTCTCCGCGTAGGTGAGGAGCGGCTCGAGCAGGAGCCCGAGGTAGGCGGGGTCGAGGTACATCCAGGCAGGCGAGGCCGGGTAGAGGACGTCAACGGTGGAGACGTTCCCGTCGCTGGAGATCTCCTTCAGGAACGCCCAGGGCGCGCCGCCCGGGCCGGCCACGAGCTCCGTCCCGCCGTATGCCTGGCGGAGCGCCAGGTCGCAGAGCCCGAGGTAGTTCGTGCCGCCTGCCTGGATCGCGGCCGCGGTCACCCTGGCGTCGAGGGCGCTCGCGCGCCGCCGCGCCGCCGCGAGGTCGGCGTGGAAGAAGCCGAGCATGTCCTGCCAGGTGGCGAAGTAGCTCGTCCAGAGCGGCTGGAGATCCTGGCCGAGGTAGCTCACCGCCGGGGTCCTGACGTGGCCGATGGAGGCCGCCACCGTCGTCGCGCCGGTCACCGTCCCGAGGTCGGCGCAGAACGCGAACACCGGCCAGTTGTCCCCGATCGCCCGGTAGTTCGTGTCGTTCGCGCCCGTCAGGGACCCGTTGCCGGTGAACTGGGCACGGACGAGGATGTCCTGGCCGGACTGGAAGGTGAGCCCGGGGCGGTCAGGTGTCGCCCACACCACCGTGCCCCAGGCGGCCATGTCGCCCGATTCGGCCAGGACCCGGGGACCGCGGGGCTGGACCGCCCAGGTCCGCAGCGATCCGCCCTGGTACGGCACCTGCGAGGGTGCCCAGGTGATGACCTGGCCGTCGTCGCTTGTCGCCCACTCGCCGGAGATGTCGACGTAGAGCTGGACGTCGTGGCCCCTGCCGTCGATGCTGCTCGCGGTCATGAGCACGTAGCTCACCGGAATCGACTGGCGCCGGAGGTCACCGGCCTCGACGGGGGACAGGAACTCGACGACAAGCCGGACGCCGCCGCCTTCGAGGGTGAACCGGGACCGGGTGGGCGTGACCTCGAGGAGCGTCTGCCCGAGTGCCCGCTCGAAGCCCTGCACGGTGGCCGGCGTGCCGTGGTTCCCGTTCGGGACATCGAGGATGATCCCAGGGTTGCCCATGAAGAGGTAGGAAACCCCATCGATCCGGGCGATGCCGCCCATCGCGGTCGTGTGGCCGGTCCAGAACTGCTGCCAGGTCCCCGGCAGCGTCGTCGCGGGCAGCCACGTACTCAGGTAGGGCGAGCGCACCGCCAGCGGCACCGCCGGCGGCCGGATCGGCTGCGCCGCGCTGGCGGCGGCCGGCCGGGTTCCGGCCGGGCCGCGCGCCCCGGCTGGGACCGTGTCGGCTAGCAGCTCAGCCCTGCCGCCAGCGAGCGCCTTCGCCTGGCCGAGCGCCCCCGCGACGCCGCCCGCCGTGACGACCGCGCCTGAGCGGTAGAGGAAGTCACGCCGGGCGAGGCGCCCTGCCGGGGTGCCCACCGGGGGAGCTGCCCGGGAACCAGGATCGTTGTCGGGGGTGTCAGAAGAGCCGATGGGAGCGGCCACGTTGCCCTTCCCTTCAGGTAAGGAAGCACTAGCTGATGGCATTGTGCACCGTTTCCTGCGCCAATGGCCTGTTTCATGCGCCCGATGGCCGATACCGGACACCAGGGCCGTCACCGCGCTTCCGTTAGGCCAACTGTTTGTGAGATCTCTAATGTGAGATATCGTTGGGGGTATGGACGAAGTCGCCGGACCCGCTGAGGCCGCCGAGCCGGCGCCCAGGCTGCCGCTTCTGCCCGGGTTCCGCGAGATGGCGCTGCGGCGCATGTCACGGGAACGCCGGCTGCTCGTCACGGAGCTGGCGGCGCAGCGCCAGTCGGCGGGGCTGTCGCAGACCGTGGTCGCGGCGCGGATGGGGACCTCGCAATCGGCGGTGGCCAGGCTGGAGGCGGGGGAGGGGGACGTGCGCGCCTCGACGCTCGAACGGTACGCCGCCGCGATCGGCAGCCAGATCACCTGGCGGCTGCAGGACTGACAGCCGCGACAGCGGCGATAGGAGAAATCTGATGATGGTGCCACTGGCTGGCCCGGTCCCGGACGGCCGCATCGTGCCACCGGGACAGCCGTTCCGCCCGGGTCAGCCGTTCCCGCCGGGTCAGCCCTCCCGGCCAGGGATGCCTTCCTGGCCGGGTCAGCCGTTCCGGCCCCCCGGGCCGGGAGAGCCGTCCCTGCCAGGTCAGCCCGTCCCGCCCGCCGCTCATCCGCCCCTCGCCCCCACGCGCGTGTGGATTGACCGGGGTGAGCGGCCCGGCGGGTTGTATGAGCGGCTGTTCGAACAGCGCATCGTGATGGCGCACGGTCATCTCGACGGCGAGGCGGCCACCCTGCTGTGCGCGGAGCTGCTCACGCTGGACGCGGAAGGCGATGAGCCGGTCAGGCTCGAGCTGCAGAGCCTCGACGGCGAGCTGCCCGCGGTCCTCACGGTCATGGGCGTCCTCGACGTCGTCGGCGTCCCCGTGCAGGCGTACGCGGGCGGCCTGGTCAGCGGCCCCGCGCTTGGCTTGCTCGCGGCGTCCAGCCAGCGGCGCGCCTACCCGAACGCGGTATTCAGGCTGGCAGAGCCCAGGGCGGACTTCGACGGCACGGCGACGATGCTGGCCGCGTACCAGGAGCAGATCCGGTCAATGCTCGATACGCTGTATGTCCGGCTCGCCGAGGTGACGGGCCGCGAGGTGGACCAGATCCGCGACGACGCGAGGCGGCACAGGTTCCTCACCGCCGATCAGGCTCTTCGCTACGGCCTTATCCAGGAGCAGGCCCAGGCCCGCCGACTGCCCCGCTCGCCCCGTTTGTGAGGTCGGCGGGATCGGTGTTGGCTCCGCATAGCACTACTGCCACCCGCTCGCCGGCCTTTGGCTGATAGGCGCGGCTAACCAGGCCAGCGAATGCGGCAGCCGCGCCGTGTTCCACGGCGAGGCGCCACTGATCCCAGAGGAGACGCCGGGCGCTGAGGATTAATTCCTCGCTAACGAGAATTGATTCCACTGCAGTCCGGGTGGCAACATCGAATGCAATGCTGCCAATGCGAGTAGCGCCAAGGGAGTCTGCCGCCACACCAGATACGGCGACGTCCACCGGGCGGCCCGCGGCGAGCGCGGCATTGAGAGTCGGCGCCTTCTCCGGCTCGACTCCGACGACCCGAGCGCGACCCTCGACGGCTGCTGCGATGCCCGCGAGCAAGCCGCCGCCGCCTACGGCGACCAGGATCGTGCCGACGTCGCCCGCCTGTTCAAGCAACTCAAGCCCGAGGGTACCCTGACCTGCGCAGATGTCGGGCTGATCGTAGGCATGGCAGAACAGGGCGCCGGTCTCTCCGGCCTCCTTGACGGCGGCTTCGTAGGCGTCGTTATAGATCTCTCCGGTCTGCACCACGCGGGCCCCGAGTTTGCGGAGCCTGGTTACCTTGACCTCCGGCGCCGTGCCTGGCAGGAAGACCTGGGCGGGCACGCTCAGCTGGGCCGCCGCGTACGCGACGGCCAGGCCAGCATTCCCGCCAGAAGCTACGATAACCCCGGTCCTGGGCAGTTCGCCTGCCTCCGCAGCGCGAATTATCCGATTGAATGCCCCGCGCGGCTTGAACGATCCGGTATGCTGCAGTTGTTCCAGCTTCAGCCAGACTTTATCGGCAGATGCGTATTCGCCGGAATCCACCTCGATCAGTGGAGTGTGGCGGATTCGACCGGAGATTCGTGCCGCGGCCGACTGAATGTCAGGTAGAGAAATCATCCGGCGGTGACCCCTTCGCGTCGGCGGTGGCGCGGTAGCGCAGGCCGTCCATCAGCAGGTCGAGCAGACGGCGGGCCTGATCGCGCTGCGCGGGCTCGCCGGCCGCGAGGGACACGCCGCTGAGGCTCGCGAGCACGTCGCCCGGCTCGGTGTCCGGCCGTATGGTTCCGGCGGCGGCGCCGGCGTCGAGCAGCGTCGTGATCGCCGCGGTCAGCCGTCCGCGGCTTTGCGCGTACGGGTTCCCGCCGGAGGCGATGACCGCGCGCAGCGCGTCGGCCATGCCGCGCTTGGTCGTCATGTAGTCGACGAAGCGGTCCATCCAGGCGCGCATCGCCTCGTCTGGCGGCATGGCCCGCAGGAGGCCGGGCACGGCGTCGCACAGCCTCGCGAGCTCGCTGCGGTATGCCGCCTCGACCAGCGCCTCGCGGGTGGGGAAGTGCCGGTAGAGCGTACCGATGCCGACGCCCGCGTCCTTCGCGATCGCATCGAGCGTCACGTCCGGCCCATCCTGGGAGAACGCGCGTACGGCGGCGTCGAGCAGCCGGCCGCGGTTGCGCTGTGCGTCGGCGCGCAGCGTCCGGTCGCCGGTGGCCGCCACGGCTCCTCCTCGCGGGTCCGTCCTGATTTGCTAAACGGAGGAAACTCCGTTTATACTCTCGTCGTAGTGGAGGTTCCTCCGCTTCACATCGTAGCGGCCGGGCCTCCCGCCCCGCACCACCGAGCGAGACGGAAAGATCATGACTACCACTGGGCCGATCACCACGCCGTTCACAGCCGAGTCCACCGCCGCCGAGGTCGCGGCTGGCATCGATCTCACCGGCCGCCGCGTCATCGTGACCGGCGGGGCGTCCGGCATCGGCATCGAGACCGCCCGTGCGCTCGCCGGCGCGGGCGCCGAGGTGACCCTGGCCGTCCGAAACCCTGAAGCCGGGCAGCGCACCGCCGACGACATCACCGCGACGACCGGCAGCAAGCAGGTCCTCGTCGCGTCCCTCGACCTGGCCGACCAGGCGTCGGTCGCATCCTTCGCCGCCGGGTGGGACGGCCCCCTGCACATCCTCGTCAACAACGCCGGCGTGATGGCATCGCCCCTGATGCGCACGCCGGAAGGCTGGGAGATGCAGTTCGCCACGAACCATCTCGGTCACTTCGCGCTCGCCACCGGACTGCACGGGGCGCTCGCGGCGGCCGGCGGTGCCCGCGTCGTATCGGTCAGCTCGGCCGGGCACCTGCGCTCGCCGGTCGTCTTCGAGGACATCCACTTCCACGAGCGCGCGTACGACCCGTGGGCCGCCTACGGGCAGTCCAAGACGGCCAACATCCTGTTCGCGGTAGAGGCGACGAAGCGCTGGGCGAGCGACGGCATCACCGTCAACGCGCTGATGCCAGGCGCGATCCGGACCAACCTGCAGCGGTACGTCACCGACGAGGAACTCAACCGGATACGCGCTCAGATGGGCACCACCGCGACTTTCCCGTGGAAGACGCCCGAGCAGGGCGCGGCCACCTCCGTGCTGGCCGCCACGTCACCGCTGCTCGACGGCATCGGCGGCCGGTACTTCGAGGACTGCAACGAGGCAGGCCCGAACCAGCCGGGTACGCGCGTGGGCGTCGCGGCGTACGCGCTCGACCCGGAAGCGGCGGCCCGGCTCTGGCAGGTATCCGTCGAGACCCTGGCCTCGTAACCACGAGCAGCGCCACGGATGGCACGCCCTCGTGGTGCATCGCAGGGCTCTCTATGCCGAACGGGAGCGCCGTGGCGCCGTCCCGCCCGCGCGAGTCCTGCCCAGGAAAGAGTGTGGATGCCGCGCTGGCGTAGCTGTAACTACACTGGCGAGGCATCCACACTCTTGGCTGGGTGAAGGCGGTCGCCGGTGTCGCTGGAGATCAAGCGGTTGCATCTGGCGAGCCTGCGCGGTCCCGATGGCCTGGAGTGGCCGGTGCACGGCTTCGTGGTCACCCACCCCGGTGGCGCGGTGCTCGTGGACACCGGCGTCGGCGGGCCGCGGCAGCTGCTCAGCGACTGGCGCGTGGTCAACCGCTCGGCTGCGGACGCGCTCGCCGGGCTTGGCATGACCCCGGGCGACATCGGACTGGTGATCAACACTCACCTGCACTTCGACCACTGCGGCCAGAATGCCGTCTTCCCGCACGCCGCCTGTTACGTCCAGCGCGGCGAGCTGGAGCGCGCACGGCGCGAGTCACCGGAGCTGTATGACTGGTTCGGCTTCATGAACGGACGGTTCGAGCTGCTCGACGGGGACACCGAAGTGCTGCCCGGCCTGGCAGTGATCGCGACTCCCGGGCACACCGCCGGCCACCAGTCCGTCGTCGTCCAGTCCGGCGACGGCGCATCCGACGTGCTGATCGGGGACGCGGCGTATACGCCGCGCCAGTACGCGGCCCCGGCCGGCGAGGACCTGCCGCCCGGTCAGGCAAGCGACCTGGCGACCTGGCGGGACTCGCTGCGGCGGATCCGGTCCATGAATCCCGCACGGGTGCACTTCTGCCACCACACGGACGTCGTGCCGGGAAGCCCCGCGGGCAGCTAGCCCCGGCTGAGCACGTTCCTGATCAAGTCCGCGAGCCCGGCGGGCCAGACTACCTCCGCGGCTGAGTCCAGTTCCGCCAGCGTCCACCATCGCCAGGCAGCGATGTGATCGGCGGCGTGCATCGCGTCGACGCCCCTGATCTCACGGCGGGCCTGGTCCGTCCGCGCCAGGTAGAGACGCTCATGCTGGCGGATCATCCGGCCCCCGAATTCCATCGCCAGGGTCCGGTTGTGCACCTCCCCGAGCAGGACGATATCGCTCCAGCCGGTCTCCTCGGCCAGCTCACGGATGGCAGCCGCCGGGTAATCCTCGCCCGCCTCCAGGCCCCCGCCGGGAGTGCACCAGTGGCTTCCGTTCGGCGGCCCGTCGTCGTACCGCATGAGGAGAACACGGTTTCCAGGATCAAGGAGAATGACCCGGGCGGCACGCCGCAGCGGAAGCCGGGCCAGCTCGGCGGCCCCCGGCCAGGGTCCGCGCTCAGGATCGGGCACCACCATGCTCGCATTGTGGCTGACGACGCCAGCGAACGTCTTCGCGCCCGCGTCCCGGACAGCCTGAGCCCAGTCAGCCCGCGAGTTCCTGCTCCACCAGCGTGGCGCCGCGCGCGCGCGGCGTGACCCGGACCGGTCCGAGCCGCGCCGCCAGCTGCCCGGCGGCCGTCTCGACCGCGGCGACCGCATCGGCGCCGACATCCTCGAGGAGGCGGAACGCGATCTCGCCGTTCTTGCGGTGCGCCCAGCCGCCGACGATCCTGCCGTCCCACCACACCGTGGGCCCGACGTTGCCGTTCCTGTCGAACAGCCGCGGGCCGTGCTCGCCGAGGTACCATTCACGCTGCGACCAGCCCATCGGCGTCGAGTCGAGCGGGGGCAGCAGCGCGGCCCATGGCTCCGCCGGGCCGACGGGCTCGAGGTCGTCGGCGAGCACCAGCCCGGTAGTACCGTCAAGGTCCACCTCGGCCGGGCGGAGCCGGGCGATGACCCGCTTCACCTGGCCCACGGTCCACCCGGCCCACCAGCGCAGGTCCTCCGCCGTACCCGGCCCGAACGCGGCCAGCCAGCGGCGCGCCAGCTCCACCTCGGCCGTCTCGGTCGCCCACTCCGCCATCCCGCCGGGACACCAGGTCTCGAGCGGCGACCAGCGGTACTGGCTGGACGCCCAGCTGCCGAGCGGTCGGCCGCGCACCACCCGTCCGTCCGCGGCGAGCAGGAAAAGCACCCGGCTCGATACGGCCTGCCTGCCCTCGTATGACTTGCCCCTTGACAGCACTATCTGGGCCCGCAGCCGCGGGTCGTCCGTGGCGAGCTCCGCCGCCGTGGCCTCGCCCCGGGCCGCGAGCGCGCGCAGCGCGACGTCCTCCACTTCCCTGAGCCAGCGCTCCGCATCATCAGCGACACCGGACTCGGTCAGGAACGAGATCAGCTTGCGCCGCTCCCGCGCCGCGACCGCCCGGGTGCAGGCCGCCTGGACGACCGGGGCCACGTCAAGCGGCACGACGAACACCGTGCGGCGCATGCCAAGCAGCCGGATCAGCACCCGCCGGTCGTAGAGCGCGCGCTCGACCGCTCCGGCATCCCCGTCTTTCATCCGGGCCCAGGCTGCTATGTACACGGAGGCCGGATCGGTGGCGTGCAGCGCCACCAGGTCGCGGGCGACCTCGAGCGGGTCGCTGGCACGGGCGGCCACCGTCAGGCGGTGCCGCTGGCCGAGCCGGGCCCGCCGCTCCGCCACCCCGATCCGCCGCACCGCGCCTCCCCGTCACTTTGTCACGACCTGGCAGGGCCTTTCTATGCCGAACGAGAGCGTGGTGGCGCCGTCCCGCCCGCCCGAGTCCTGCCCAGGCAATGGTGTGGATGCCTCGCTGTCTGATCAGGAGCGGTAAAAAGTCACGCCGGTAGGCTATGTCGAGAACGCGGATGGTGCCAGTCGCGTCGTCGATCGCATACCGGACGCGGTATTCGCCGCGACTGGCTCGCCATTGGCCCTCGAAGGGCTTGCGCAGCGGGGCGCCCACCCGGTGTGGCTCCTCGCCCAGCGGGCCGCGAAGGAACTCGAAGCATGCCCACGCGACGGCTTCGGGCAATCGTTCGTGGAGCTGGCGCGCAGCGGTCGGGGCGATGATGACCTGGTAGGTCACGGCTGGCGGTTCCCGAAGCGCTCCTCCAGCGATCGAGCCACCTCGGCGACGGACAGGCCCTCTCCGCGGGCGAGCTCATCCTGGGATCGGGCGATGCGCTCCTGTGCCGCTGGGTCGGACAGCAGTTCGAGTGTCGCCTCGATCGAGTCAAGATCCTCGGCCGCGAGCAGGACTACGTACTCTCTCCCGTTCTTCGTGATATGAACCCGCTCGTGGGTACGGCCGACCTCGTCGGCAATCTCTGAGAGCCGGGCCTTCACCTCGGACAGGGGCAAGACTGTCATAGACTAAAATTCTAGTCGCTTCTGACCGGGGCGGCAACGTCGGCCACGGAGGCAGGGCGCGGGCGCGCTCCCGTGTGCCGCGGGCCCAAAGCAGAATTGTCGGTTGCGGTGTGTAGCTTTTGGTGTGCTCAGCGTAAATCACGCGGCATACTGGCAGGAGGAGTCCCGAGGAGATGGTGACATCATGGCTGTCATGCACGCACCCCGAACGCAGTCCCGGACGGGGAGGGGCATCATGCCGGAGAGGTCTCGCGATGCGGTCACCGCGCTGCTGCGGCTACGCGAGTCGGCTGACTTCGGCCATCTTAAAGTCGACCTGCTCGAAGGACGCCTCATCGTGAGCCCGCCCCCCGACGGGCCGCACGAGCTCGTCGTCGAGTGGCTCATGGATGAGTTCCGCGATGTCTCGAAGGTCAACGGGTGGGCCCGGATAGTCAGATCGGCCGTGCAGCTCACGCCCACCCGCGAATGGACCGAGCCCGACATGCTCATCCACGGTGACCGGACCAAGATCCGGAGCGAGTGGCTCAATCCCCCGCGGTACGCGCTGCTCGTGGCCGAGATCGTGTCGGAATCGAGCAAGCGGGAGGACAGGGAAGTGAAGCCGCGCGGCTGCGCCCTTGCCGGGATCCCCTTCTACCTGCTGATCGACCGCCTCGCGGACCCGGTGACGGTCACCCTGCACAGCGAGCCGGGACAGCATGGGTATGCCACATCGGACGTGGTCGCTGCCGGCGGCAAGCTCAGCATCCCTGAGCCGTTCGGCATCGTCCTTGACACCTCCACCATGCCCTTGCCGCACGCGGCACAGTAGGTTGAATCGCGTTGCCCGCACAGCTGACCCCTTGCCGCGCTGGAGTCTGTACGTTGTCCATGAACCCGCTCAGCCGGCAGGTCCTCGGCATGCTGGACCGGTATCGCTCGCAGGGCGATACCGAGGCTGCCGATGTCGAGCGAGTGCGTGCGCTCGCCCGGACCGAGGCTGACCTGTGGCTGCGCTCGACTCCCCTGCATGTCACGGCATCCGCGCTTGTCGTTCACCCGGGCAGCGGCCAGGTGCTGCTGCGCTGGCACCAGCGCCAGCAGGCGTGGCTTCAGGTCGGCGGGCATGCCGATCCCGGTGAGAGCGACCCGCAGCTCATCGCGCAGCGGGAAGCCCGCGAGGAGACCGGGCTGACCGACCTGGTGCCGTGGCCGGACGCGGAGATCCGGCATGTGGTCATCGTCGGTGTCCCGCCAGCGGCGGGCAGGGAACCCGCGCATGAGCACGCCGACCTTCGATTCGTCCTGGCCACCGAGACCCCGGGCGCGGCACGGGCCGAACGGCCGGACGCGCCGCTGCGCTGGCTTTCCCTCCGCGAGGCACACCAGGCCACGTCCGAGGCCAATCTCCGGGAGACGCTGTCCCGGGTGCGGCGCCTGCTCCCGAAGGACTGATGCAGCCGGCGCCTGCCGGAGTGTCACTCCGGCAGGCGCCGGGCCGACGGGGGGCAGTGTCACCGCGCTCCCGTTCGGAATGAATGTGGTTTGTTATTCCTTGCTCAGGCGGCGATCGCTGCTGGTGCTGTCGCGGGCTCCAGGGCGAGTTCGAGGACTTCGCGGACGTCGCTGACCGGGTGAATTGAGAGGGCTGCCCGGATGTTGTCGGGGACGTCTTCGAGGTCGGGCTCGTTGCGCTTGGGGATGAGCACCGTCGTGATCCCGGCGCGGTGGGCGGCGAGGAGTTTCTGCTTGACGCCGCCGATGGGCAGGACCCGGCCGGTGAGGGAGACCTCGCCGGTCATGGCGACGTCGGAGCGGACCAGCCGTCCGGACAGCAGCGAGGCCAGGGCGGTGGTCATGGTGACCCCGGCGCTTGGGCCGTCCTTGGGCACGGCGCCGGCGGGCACGTGCACGTGGACGCCGCGGTCCTTGAGGTCGCCGACGGGGAGCTCGAGCTCGGCGCCGTGCGAGCGGAGGTAGGACAGGGCTATCTGGGCGGATTCCTTCATCACGTCGCCGAGCTGGCCGGTGAGCGTGACAGCGGTAGTGCCGGTCTCCGGGTCGGCCAGCGACGCCTCGATGAAGAGCACGTCGCCGCCGGCGCCGGTGACCGCGAGGCCGGTCGCCACGCCGGGCACGGCGGTCCGCTCGGCCGACTCCGGGGTGTGCCGCGGGTGCCCGAGGTAGCCGTGCAGGTCAGCTGGCCCGACGGTGACAGGCAGGGTCGCCTTGTCCGCGGCGAGCTGTGCGGCGATCTTCCGCAGCACGCGGGAGATGCTCCGCTCCAGCGCGCGCACCCCCGCCTCGCGGGTGTACTCGGCGGCCAGCCGCCGCAGCGCGTCCCCGGTGACCGTCACGTCCGCCGCGTCGAGGCCGGCCCTGTCGAGCTGCCGTGGCAGCAGGTGATCCCGCGCGATCGTCACCTTCTCGTCCTCGGTGTAGCCGTCGAGCGCGATCAGCTCCATCCGGTCGAGCAGGGGCTCCGGTATCGCCTCGGCCACGTTGGCCGTCGCGATGAACAGAACGTCAGAGAGGTCGAGCTCGACTTCGAGGTAGTGATCGCGGAACGTGTGGTTCTGCGCCGGGTCGAGGACTTCGAGCAGGGCGGCGGTGGGGTCGCCACGGTAATCGGCGCCGAGCTTGTCGACCTCGTCGAGCAAGATCACCGGGTTCATCGAGCCCGCCTCGCGGACGGCCCGGACGATGCGGCCTGGCAGCGCGCCGACGTAGGTGCGCCGGTGACCGCGAATCTCGGCCTCGTCGCGGACGCCGCCGAGGGCCACCCGGGCGAACTTCCTGCCCATGGCGCGGGCCACCGACTCACCCAGTGAGGTCTTGCCGACGCCTGGCGGCCCGGTCAGGGCCAGCACCGCGCCGCTGCGACGGCCGCCGACGAGGGTCAGGCCCTTGTCCGCGCGGCGCTTGCGGACGGCGAGGTACTCGATGATCCGGTCCTTCACGTCGTCGAGCCCCGCGTGGTCCGCGTCGAGAATCTCGCGGCTGCCGGCGATGTCGTACGCGTCGTCGGTCCGCGTGTTCCACGGGATCTCGAGGACCGTGTCCAGCCAGGTACGGATCCAGCCGCCCTCCGGCGAGGCGTCCGAGGTGCGCTCCAGCTTGGCCGCCTCCTTGAGTGCGGCTTCCGCCACCTTCTCCGGCAGGTCGGCCGCCTCGATGCGCCCGCGGTAGTCGTCTTCCTCCGACTCCGGCTTGCCGTCAAGCTCGGCCAGCTCCTTGCGGATGGCGGCGAGCTGCTGGCGGAGCAGGAACTCGCGCTGCTGCTTCTCCATGCCCTCGCGGACATCGTTGTGTATGGTCTCGGCGACATCCAGCTCGGCGAGCTGGTCGCGAGCCCATCCGGTCAGCTTGTCCAGCCGCTGCTCCGGGTCGATCGTCTCGAGCAGCTCGATCCGCTGATCGAGCGTCAGGTACGTCGCGTAACCAGCGCTGTCGGCAAGCGCCGACGGGTCGGTGATGCTCTGCAGGACGTCGACGACCTGCCAGGCTCCCCGCTTCTGCAGGATCGCCGTGGCCAGCCCCCGGTACTCGCGCGCCAGCTCATTGGCGCGCGCGGAAGCCGCCGGCTCGTCCGCCACGGATCCCTCGACCCACAGGGCGGCTCCTGGCCCGACCGTTCCGACGCCGATCCGTACCCGGGACAGGCCGCGGATCACCGCGGCTGGTTCCCCGCCTGGCAGCCTGCCGACCTGCTCGACGACGCCGAGCGTGCCAACGGAGGAGTACTTGCCGCCGAGCCGGGGCACGAGCAGCACCTGAGGCTTGCCACCGGCCGCGTCTGGCGCGGTGGCGTTCGGCGCGCCAGCCGACATCTGTGCCGCCTCGATGGACGCGCGAACCTCTGTGCCCGAGGTGTCGATCGGGACGACCATGGTGGGCAGCACCACGGTGTCGTCGAGGGGCAGCACCGGCAGGGAGAGGGTTTCACTCATGTGGGGTCACTTCCCTGATCGTCTTACTTGATTACACCGTTCAAGCGGGGCCAGGCCCGCTTTGTTTCCCGCTGCTGTTCGCGGTAAGCGGACACCCGCCTATGCCTCGCGCCAGGGGGCCTGGAGGCCGCTGATGAGGGTCTCGAGGCTGGCCGCGAACCGCTCGTCGTGGTCGTCGACCCAGACGTGCTCGCCGAGGGCGGCCAGCACGGGAAGCGGTCGGCGGGCAGCGACCGCAGGAACGCGTGCAGTTCGCGCCTGGTGGTGGTGTCCTGTACGCGCTGCTCGCTGGCGAAGGTGCGGTCGCTGAGCGCGAAGCCGAGGATGCACCGGTCAGAGCGCTGCTACGGCGCCTTCCCGGCGGCAGTGATCCCAGTGACGGCGATCCCGGCGACGGCGATCCCAGTGACGGCGGCCCCGGCGGCAGTGATCCCGGCGACGGCGATCCCAGTGACGGCGGCCCCGGCACGAGCGACCCCAGCGGAACCAGCGGCGATAATTCCTATGACGAAGGTCCGAACGGTCCCAGTGATCACGGTCCCAGCCGAACCCGTGACAGCAACCCCAGTCGAGCCCGTGATCACGACCCCGGCAACGACGGTCCGAATGGTCCTGGCGATCACGGTCACCGTGATCACGACCCGACCGGAATCCGTGGCAGCGGCCCTGGCGATGGCGGCCCGGACGGTCCCGACGATGACAGCCCCAGCGCTCGCGATCCCAGTGATCGCAATCCACGCGCTGACGGCCCCAGCGGAGCCCGTGACAGCGACCATCAGAAGGACGTCAATCAGGCCGGGCTTCGCGACGGCGGGTTTCGCGACGGCGGGTTTCGCGACGGCGGGTTTCGCGACGGCGGGTTTCGCGACGGCGGGTTTCGCGACGGCGGGCTTCGCGGGCGGGGTCGGGAATCGGCCTGGCCGGGGTTGCCGGTTCCGGGTGATGCCCCGGCGCCTGGCTGCGCGCGCCTGACAGGTCAGCCGGGATGGCCGCTGGCGTCTGGCGCGCTGACCATGTCGGTGCCGTGGCGGAGCCTCGCTGGGCTGTCTGGCGAGCCCGGGCGGATCTGCTGGCTGGGCCACATCACCCCCGGTGCTGCCCGCGCTCTCGCCGTGGCGGCCGCGGCCGACCCGGCGTGTGACTGGAAGATCATCATCACCGGCGAGGCCGGTCGTGCCATCGCTGTCACCCGGATCCCCAGGTTGGTGGGGCGGCTCGCTCGCGGCGCCAGCGAGGGCGGCGCCAGCGAGGGCGGCGGCGGTCCTGGTTTGTTCCGCGAGGTTACCCTGATCCTGCCGCGTGACCTGCTGCCCGGCGGTGAGACGTGCCTGTCCGCAGCGGCTGCTGCGGTGGGTCCGGCTGCTGGGGTCGCCCCGGCTGCCCTGGGCGGGCTGCCGGAGGCGGACTGGCTCCGCAGGCTGGCTGGGCTGCCCCGGCTGGCTGGGCTGCCGGAGGTGGACGGACTCCTGCCGGAGGTGAGTAGGCTGCCCCGGCTGGCTGGGCTGCCGGAGGTGGACGGACTCCTGCCGGAGGTGAGTAGGCTGCCCCGGCTGGCTGGGCTGCCGGAGGTGGGTGGGCTGCCCAGGTGGACTAGGTTCCGCGGGCTGGCAGGGCTGGCCGGGGCGGAGAGGCTCGGGGCGGTGCTTTCCGCGGCGCTCACCGCGGGCGCGGAGGCTTTCGCGGCCGCTGATGCGCGGGCTGCCGCTGATGCTGCCGCGGGCGGGTGCGCGCACACTGGGGCCAGTGCCAGTTACCGGGTGCCGCCGCGGATGCGGGAGCTCGTCCAGGTGCGGGACCGGACCTGCCGGTTCCCGCGCTGCCGTCAGCCCGCCTGGCGCTGCGACCAGGACCACACCGTGGCGCACCACCGGGGCGGCCGGACCTGCCCGTGTAACCTCGGCGACGCCTGCCGCGCCCACCACCTGCTCAAACAGCTTTCCGGCTGGCTGCTGGAGCAGCCCTCGCCTGGTACCTTCACCTGGGTCACCCCGGCCGGCCTGACCTACACCACCACGCCCGACCGGTATCCGGCCTGAGCGAGATCTGTGCCTGGTGGGATGCCGATGCGTTGGAAACGCGGATGAAGACGGCCCCGTTGGGTGCGGAGGGCTGCCTGAAGTCCGTTGAGTGCGGAGGGCCGCCCGAGGTCGGGTTCGCGGATGTGCGGGGGAAAGACGCGGCGTGACGCTTGACCTCAAGGTTACTTGAGGGTTCAGGCTAGCGGCATGACTCTTATGAGCGTCGAACAGAGCTATCTGGCGGCCCAGCGGCTCGGGCGGCTGGCGACGGTCGCACCGGATGGCAGCCCGCAGAACAAGCCGGTCGGGTTCTCCTATAACGCCGAGCTGGGGACGATCGACATCTACGGCTTCAACATGGGGCAGAGCGCGAAGTTCCGGAACGTCCAGGCCAATCCCAGCGTCGCCCTTGTGGTCGACGACACTTTCGCGGAGGGCTCAGCTGGCGTGCGCTTCCTCGAGATCCGCGGATTGGCTGAGGCCGCTGCCGGGCAGGTTCCGCCCGAGGCCAGCCTGAGCCGGCTGATCATCCGAATCCGTCCCCGGCGGGTGATCAGCTGGAACATCGATCCCGGGCGCCCCGGTCTGCAGGCACGTGACATCGGTGCGGACAGTGCGCGACCAGACAGTGCGCGACCAGACAGTGCGCGACCAGACAGTGCGCGACCAGAGACGGACGCCAGGACGCCATGAAGGTCATCGAGGCAACGCGCTTCGGGGGCCCGGAAGTCCTGACGGGCGGCACGGCGCCAGACCCGGTGCCTGGACCAGGGCAGGTCGTGGTGAAGGTCGCCGCGGCGGACGTGCTCTTCTTCGACGCCATGGTCCGCTACGGCCTGGCCACCGAGTTCGTTCCTGTCCGCCCGCCGTATGTTCCGGGGAACGGCGTCGCCGGCCAGGTGTCCTCAGCGGGCGAGGGCGTGGACCGGAGCTGGATCGGAAGGCGGGTGGTCGCCCATACGGGGGAACACGGGGGCTCCGGCGGGTACGCCGAGCAGGCCCTCGTTTCCCTCGACGCGCTGGTGGCGGTGCCCCGCGAACTCGGCCTGCGCGAGGCAGCGGCGCTCATGCACGACGGCGCTACCGCACTTGGGCTCGCCGAGAGCACCGGGATCCACCCGGCCGACGGGGTGCTTGTCATGGGTGCAGGCGGCGGTCTTGGCATCCTGCTCGTGCAGCTGGCACACGCGGCGGGCGCGCATGTCATCGGGGCGGCGCGCGGCAAGCGAAAGCGGCCGTACATGGGCGCGGTCTCCCTCGGAGCACGTACCCGAAGCTCAGGCTTGGTCCTATGCGAGACCGGATCTACCTGGTAAGACTCCGTAGTGTTTAGTATCGGTTTCTATGAGTAGTCACAAGTGGCCCTGGATTCCGAACACCAAGGGCCGGGCGTCTCACTACCAGCCTGACGGCGTCGGCAGGCTCCCGGCACCCCGCTCGGCGATCGCAGGAAAGCCGGCGATCTCCCCTCTCGAGCGGAACCGTCCAGGCAGGCCCACAGCGGGCACCGATCGCCATGCCGTGCCCGGCGTGCGGCCTCGCCCGTTGTGGTGGCTCTCGGTTTCCGCTGCCGGGACAGTGACAGCGTTCGTGTTCTTCCTGGCAGTCAAGCCCGGCGGTCTGCGGCTCACGACCTGGATTGACGACCTCGGCCAGCTCTGCGCGGCACTCGCGGCTGCCGTATCGTGCCTTATCGTCGCCAGGCGCCGCGCGACGCCCGCCCGGCGCGCCTGGTCCTGGATCGGGGCGTCGGCGCTGTCCTGGGCGGCCGGTCAGGCGATCTGGTCCTGGTACGGGCTAGTCCGCGGTATCGCCGTACCGTTTCCCTCGGCCGCCGATATCGGCTTCCTGACCGCCGTCCCGCTCGAGCTGATCGGGATCTTGTCATTCCCCCACGCCAGGGAGAGCATGACGTCAAGGACGCGAACAGTTTTCGACGGGCTGATCGTCGGCGCGTCGCTCCTGCTCATCAGCTGGGCGCTGGTCCTCGGCCCCGTCTACCGCGGCAGCAGAGGCGGCATCCTCGCCCAGGCGCTCAGCCTCGCCTACCCGCTCGGTGATGTCGTGGTCGCATCCGTCGTCCTGACCATGCTGACGCGAGCGAGAGCATCTCACCGCTGCGGGCTCGGCCTGCTCGCCGTGGGGATGCTCGGCCTCACGGTGGCCGACAGCAGCTTCGCGTATCTCACGCAGAACGGGACCTACGGTCAGGTGAACCCGACGGACGCCGGGTGGGTCGCGGGCTACCTGCTCGTCGCGCTTGCCGCGCTGTGGCGCTGGCCCGCCGCGGCGCCTGCCGAGGAGGACGGGATCCGGCCGTGGCAGGCAGGTGTGCCGTTGGTGGCCGTCGGCGGCGCCCTCGCCACGGCACTCGGATGGAGCCTGGCCGACAGACAGGCCGACACGTTCCTGGTTGCCGACGGGATAGTGATGGGCCTACTCGTGCTCGGCAGCGGCGTACTGACGATGATCACGCAGGGCCAGCTCTACGACGGCCAGCGAAGGCTCGTCCGCAAGCTCACCGCCATCGACCGGTCCAGGCTCGACTTCTTCGCCATCATCTCCCACGAGCTCCGGACACCGCTCACAAGCATCACTGCCTCCCTGGAGCTTCTCGCCGATAGTGACGCGGGACCGGTCCCGGACGAGCAGCGTCGACTGCTCGAGATGATCCGGCGCAATGCGGCACGTCTCCGGGCGCTTGTCGAGGACATGCTGACGCTGTCTCGCGTCGACGACGAACTGCCCGGCTTCACGATGGCCGATGTCGCGGTGGCGGACATCATCGAGTCCGCCTGCGCAACCGTCGCCTCGGCTGCCGCGCAGAAGGGCGTTGAGCTCGGCATCGAGCTACAGGACGGCACCGAGGTGATCCCTGGGGACCGCAGGCAACTGGATCGCGTCATGCTCAACCTGATCTCCAACGCGGTGAAGTTCACGCCGCCGGAGGGATCGGTCCTGGCGCGGTCCCGCCGCGAGGGCGACGATGTCGTCATCTCCGTGATCGACACGGGGATCGGCATTCCCGAGGACGAACAGCAAATGCTCTTCACCCGGTTCTTCCGCGCATCCAATGTCCGCGAGACCGCCCCGGGGTCCGGTCTCGGGCTGGCAATCGCGCACCGCATCGTCGCGCATCACGGCGGCTCCCTCACGATGACATCGCGGGAAAGCATCGGGACTACCTTCTGGGTGCGGTTGCCTGTGAAGGAGACGGCTGTTGTCCGGTAACGCCAAGGTCCTGGTCATTGAGGACGACGTTGACATCGCCTTTGTCGTCTGGACGCTGCTCAGCCGCGCTGAGCTGTCCGTCGAGATCGCATCTGACGGGAGTCAGGGTCTCCGCGTCTTCCACGAGCGCCGCCCCGACCTCGTCGTGCTCGATGTCGGCCTGCCGGGTCTGGACGGCTGGCAGATCCTGGGCAGGATTCGCGAGGTCAGTGATGTAAGGGTCCTGATGCTCACCGCCCGCGATCTGGAGCTGGACAAGGTCCGCGGGCTGCAGGCTGGTGCGGATGACTACCTCACGAAGCCGTTCGGCGGGCAGGAGTTCCTGGCCCGCGTCCAGGCGCTCCTTCGCCGGACTCGCCTGTCCGGCGAAGAGGGCGAGGTTTACGATGACGGCCGTGTCGAGATCGATTTCGCTGCGCGTATCGTCCGGGTGGACGGCGATCTCGTAACGCTCACGCCGATCGAATTCCGGCTCCTGCTCACCTTTGTCCGGTCCAGGGGCCGGGTCCTCTCGCCCGGTCAGCTCCTCGAGCAGGCGTGGCATGACCCGGCCGGCATCGGACCTGACCGCGTGAAGTTCGCGATCCTCCGGCTAAGGCGCAAGCTCGGCTGGAACGCAGCCGCGTCTCCCATCGAAGCCGTGCGCGGCGTCGGATACCGCTACCGTCCGCCCGTGTCCAGTCCGAAGTTAACTGCCTGAGATTTATCCATCACTGAGCGTACGCGGGTCGTGTAAACACGGCAACGTCAGGCAAGCGGTACTCCTGTGCACCCGTAATGCAACCAGCCGGAAAACTGTGTCGCTACTCGCGCTGCATAACTTAATCCCATGGACCTCACCGGCAAGCCTCTCAGCGGGCGGGTAGTCGCGCTCGTACCCGCCCACAACGAGGAATCGTCCATCGCCGGCACAATAGAGTCCGTGCTGGCACAGCAGCGCGTGCCCGATGTGATTGTGATTATATGCGACAACTGCACTGATAATACCCAGGCAGTGGCCAGCCAGTATCCGGTCACGGTGGTAGCCACCGTGAACAATAGTAAGAAGAAGGTTGGCGCGATGAACTGGGCCTGGGCCGAATTTGCCCAGGATGCGGATACTGTGATTTGCCTGGACGCGGACACGACGCTCCCGCCAAATGCAGTCTCTGACTGGGCGCAGGAGCTTGCGGATGACCCCAGGCTTGGTGGTTCATCGTCCAGGTTCACCATGCTCGGCGGCCAGTTCCTCGTGCGTCTCCAGCGTGCCGAGTTCTTCCGCTGGTCTGAGTCGTCGCTGCGGCGCGGCTGGACGAGCGTACTCGCCGGGACCGGTTGTGCCATCCGGGGCAGCGTGCTCCGGGAGCTAGCCGCGCGAGACGATCGCACCGGCCCGTGGACCAGCGGCTCGCTCGTAGAGGATTTCGAGCTGACATACCAGGTCCGCCGGATGGGGTACAAGTGTCACGTCTCGCCCACCGTCCCGGCTTATACGGACGCCATGCGCACCGTCAGGTCGCTCTGGGCGCAGCGGATGAAATGGCAGGTCGGCACGGCCTCGGATCTACTCGCCTTCGGCTTCAACCGGCTGACCCGGCTGGACTGGGTGCAGCAGGCTGCCGGGCTGCTGTCGGCGCTGACCCGGGCCCTCTGGATACTGAGCCTGGTTCTGGCAGTCGCGCTAGGGGCTTTCCGGCTCCATCCGATCTGGTTTGCCATACCAGTATTCTTCGTGGGCATCGACGTGATATATGCCCTGCGGGTTCCTGGACGAGACAAGATGGACATCCTGATCGCCGCCTCCTTGTTCCCGCAGGAGTTTTTCTCCTGGATGCGAGCTGCCTGGTTCACCGTATCGTGGGTCGAGGTGCTCGCCGGGAAGATTACCGGGCGGCACAAGGACCGATGGTCTCTCCAGTATTCGGCAGAGAAATGAGGGGGGGTGATTAGCATGTACGGAAAGATTGCTACAGGTGCCAGCGGACTATCTGCCAGCATCCTGCCGGTGACCGGGATGAGCGTGCTTGGCTTCGCGCTCGCCGGCGTGACATTCATATTCGTCGGCGTCGCACTCGCGGGCCTCCTCCCCAGGCGGCTTCGCCGCCGCAGCAGGTAGCATCCGAAGGGGCCAAGGTTTTGCGACCTTGGCCCCTTGATCGTGGAGAGATGATGATGAGCAATTCGCATCGCGTCACCAGGGCGCTTTGCGTATGCGGGGTGATGCTCGTGCTGTCCGCGACGGCGAGCGCCGCAACCCTCGCGCGCAAGCCGCCGAGACCGTCCCCTACGCCCACGGCGACCAGCCCGGCGCCCACGCCCACGCCCACGGTGGCCAGTCCGACGCCGGCACCGAGCAGTTCCACACCCGCCGGCAGGCCGGCCAGCATACCCGTGCTCGCCTATCATCAGCTGGACAATGGCTGCGCCCCGGCCGCCACGATATGCAATGCTGCCGACTATGAAAGCCTGAGCCAGGCGCAGTTCGCGAACGAGCTGAGTTACCTGCGCGCGAGCGGCTACACATCCGTCACGGCCGCGCAATACGTGGCCTGGGCCGCGCGCAAGACGGTTGTCCTTCCGGCCAAGCCGATCCTGATCACAGTCGATGATGGGATCGAAAACTTCTTCAGCGGCGGGACCGCGATACTCAGGCAGTACGGATTTCGCGCCGTGGCCTTCATCGTGACCCAGTTCGCTGACGGCGCGACAGTCACCGGGAGTTCTTTTATTGGCTGGGATGCCTCATGGAGTGAACTGTCCAGCCTGGATCCGGAGGTCTGGGAGTTTGCCTTCCACGCCGGGGCCCAAGGCCACTCGATCGCCTATCCGGACAATCCGGGATGCGCTTACTTCTACCCATGCCAGCTGCCGGCTGAGAGCGCCGCCGCTTACGAGACCCGCGTGTCCGCCGAGATCGGGGCAGGCCGGCTGGAACTTGATTCCAGGCTATGGTCACGGGCAGTGAACGATGACATGTGGGCCGTGCCATGGAATGACCTCGCTCAGCCCGGCAGCCAGCAGCCTGTCTCCGGCGCCGACCCGCCGGACTGGCTGCCGCTCTGGGCCAGTTACCTTTTCCCGGTCGTCTTCGTGCAGGACGCTGGCCGTAACGGCATGTTGAACGAGCATTACAGGCTCGAGCTGCATGGCGATATGACTGAGAGTTCTTTCGAAACCCAGCTCCGCGCCGATATCTCGGCCGGTAATTTCGACGGTTGAGGTGACTCTCATGAGACGGTTTCGCGCCCTAGGCATCCTCTGTATTACCGGGGGAACTGCACTCGTACTGTTCGTCGGATACCTTATCTGGGGCACGGGCGCGCAGGCGGCGCAGCACCAGCGCGTCTTCGCGCGGCAGCTGGCCCGGGAGTGGCACCTGCCCGCTGCCACGCCCAAAGCTGACTCGGCAAGTGCCACGCCCGTGCCGGACAACATCAAGCTGGCGGTCGGCAAGCCGTTCGCCTTCATCCGCATTCCGCGTTTCGGCCAGACCTGGCGGTTCGCAGTGGTGGAGGGAACAGCCGCGGCGCAGCTGGCGACGGGACCTGGGCATGTCACTGGGACCCAGCTTCCCGGCCAGGTCGGCAATTTCGCCGTGGCCGCGCATGTGGTCACCGCGGGGAATCCCTTCTACCACCTGAAGACTCTGCGGGCAGGGGATACCGTCTACGTGGATACCAAAGCCGACACTTATGTCTACCGGGTGACTTCCGAAGAAATCGTGCCGGCGACCGACGTCGGCGTGCTGTACCCCGTTCCGGGGCATCCCGGGCTGAGCCCGCACGTCCCCGTGATCACGCTTATTACCTGCGACCCGGCCGTAACCTGGACCACCAGCCACCGCGCGATCGTATTCGCGACCCTGCAGACGGCCACACCGCGATAAACCCCGGGCTTCCGCCGTGTGAATGACTACTGTGCGAGTGACTACTGTGCGAGTGATTACTGTGCTGGCGGCTACTGTGCTGGCGGCTATTGGCCGAGCCGTGCGGCGGCGCGGAGCCCCCGATACAGCAGCTGCCTGTCGCCGAGCCTGCGGCGCAACTCGCGTTCGAGCCCGCCGATGGGGACGAGATTCTGCGGGGCGCGCGGGTCCTTGTGCGGCTGGCTGGCCAGCGGCGGGAGCAGCCTCGCGGTCAGGTCGGCGAGCGCCGTGGCCTCGGCGGGCGGCAGGTCTGCCGAGCATTCGATGCGCACCACGCCAGACCACGCCACGTCCGGCGAGCCGGGCAGTCGCAGGTACCAGGAGTTGCGCTGCCATGAGGTGCCCATGGTGAACACGGGGGTGCGCTGGCCCGCCGCGAGGGAGCCGACCACGGCGGCCTGCGCGGCCGGCAGGTACGACGCGTGGTGGGTCTTGATGTAGCCCACGGCCGCGTCGAGGTGGGTGCGGCCGCGCAGCGGCCCGTCGACGACGAGCAGATCGTCCGCACCGGGACCGCGCGCACGGAACACCTGCGCGAGCTGGAGCTCAGCTTCGGCGAGCCGCTGCTGGAGGGCGAGCGAGAGCTGGTCGGGGCCGCCCAGTGAGGATGCACGTGCGATCCGTGCCGGGTACCGGGCCTGGGGAGTGCTGATGCCTGCCGCATCGCGTGCGGTGGTGAACAGGCCCCGCTCCAGGCGAACGTCCACGACCCGCGCAGCGCCGTCACAGCAGACGAGCCCGGCCGCGAAGGACGCGGCGATGCCGGGCGCGGGTTCCGTGCCGTTGCCATGCACCCAGACGCGGGCATCGACGCGCCGCACGCCGTCAAGGAACAGCACCGCGGCGGGCAGGCGGGGCGCGGGGTCCGGATCGACGGGGCGCCACCGGCCCGCGGGCATCTCCAGGTCCAGGCTGAGCTCCGCGCTCGACTCCCCGAGCGCTCCGGCATCCGGCCCGTCGCCGAACGCACGCCCGTACCCGGGATCCCACGGGTCGACGGTGAAGGAAACCTGGCCAGCGGTACTAGCCAGGGGAGACCCCCCAAGACCCCCCGTAGCCGGTGTCACAATACTTTTTCCTTACGCAGCATTGACGTGGTGCCAGCCCTGCTGACGACAAACCGGACCGGGACCCTTCCGGCGAGCGCCGCGACGTGGGTGACGATCCCGACCATGCGACCGGAGTCAGCGGCGAGCCGTTCGAGGGTCGTGGCGACCGTCTCGAGGGTGTCCTCGTCAAGGCTGCCGAACCCCTCGTCAAGGAACATCGAGTTCAGGTCGCGCATCCCGGCGGAGAGCCCGACGACCTGACGCGACAGCGCGAGGGCAAGCGCGAGCGATGCCTGGAAGGTCTCGCCGCCCGACAGCGTGTGCACCGGGCGGCGGGCACCAGCATCGTTGTGGTCGATAGCCACGAGTTCGTTCCTGTCATCGCGGTCGAGCTGGTACTGGTCGCCGGACAGCTCCATGAGCGTGGCAGACGCCTCAGTGACCAGCGAATCGAGTGCCTCGCCGCACAGCCAGCGCTCGAACGAGTTTGCCTTGAGCAGGCTGCCCAGCATGCCCGCGACCTGCGCTTCTTCGGTGTCGGCCGTGATCTGCCTGTCCAGCTGCGCCGCCTTCTCCAGATCCCTGCGCAGGGCCGCGAGACGCTCCTCGGCACGGACGCGATGCCTGGCGACGAGAACCGGCGCCTGAGCAGGGTCCGCGGCCTCGCCGATGCCGTGGGAAGCCAGCAGCCTGGTGAGCGCGGCGGCATCGTCGGCCGTCCGCTGCCGCAGCGCGCGGGCGGCCGCGTCCAGCTCTGGCTGGCGCCCGGCGCGTTCGGCGCGCTGAGCGGCTGCCCATGCGGTCAGCGTTTCCCACGCTTCGGCCAGTTCAGTGCCATCGACCGCCGGGGCGCCGAGCCGGACCAGCCTGTCACGGGAATCACGCAGCGCCGCCCACGCGTTCCGCTCGTCACCGGCGAGCGAGGAACGTGCCTTCTCCGCCGCGGATACCTCTGCCCGCCGCGCCCTCGCGTCGTTGCGCCCCCGGCCAAGCGCCTCGTCGGCCGCGGCGATCGCCATCAGCGATCTCGTGACGTCGGCTTCGCCGGGTGCGTCAGCCAGCGTGGCGGCGATCTCGTCAAGCTGATCCTGCGTTCCTTCGACAGCGCCGCGCGCCCTGACGGCGACCTTCGCCGCGTCCGCGTGGGCCGCGCGTGCGTGCTTGTGGTCCCGCGTGGCGGCATCGACCGCTTTCCTGGCCACTGCCAGGTCGGCGGGCATCGCGTGCTGGGGCAGGGCGGCCACCGGCTGGAGGCACACCGGGCAGTCGTCACCGACATGCAGAGCCCCTGCCAGCCCGACAGCGGCATGTCCCCGCTCGGCTCGCGCCAGTGCGTCGCGAGCGCCATCCCGCTCCCGTTCGGAATCCTCTCGTTCTTT
>WNFD01000864.1_pt1 | contig 30090 bp, 28 predicted proteins | sample 5400491 | NCBI WGS metagenome assembly WNFD01 (sample SAMN13153343, study PRJNA577476) | soil metagenome | isolation source: 120 cm saprolite under Douglas fir tree site 2 hole 2 replicate 2 | place: USA:California | collected 2015-04-18
CAGATCGTCGCGCACAAAGGTGGTTCGCCGCTTTTGTGGCAGCACTTGTTCTGGTTCTTTGGCCATCCCGAAGTGTACATTGCGATTTTGCCGGCGATGGGATTGTGTTCACAGTTGGTGTCGGTGTTTTCGCGGAAACCGATCTTTGGGTACAAGGCGATGGTCTACGCCATGCTGTCGATCGGCTTGCTGGGCTTCATGGTGTGGGGCCATCACATGTTCATGAGCGGGATGAGCCCGTATTCGGCTTTTGCCTTTTCGATCATGACCATGGCTATCGGGGTGCCTTCCGCGATTAAGACGTTCAATTGGCTGGGAACGTTGTGGGGCGGGCGGATTCGATTGGCGTCGCCGATGTTGTTTGCCATCGGCTTTGTTTCCCTGTTCGTGTCCGGCGGCATCAGCGGTCCGTTCCTGGCGCAACCTACACTGGATATCCCGTTGCACGATACGGCCTTCGTGACCGGACACTTCCACTTGATCATGGGCGTCGCTTCCATCTTCGGGATTTTTGCGGCCACCTACTATTGGTTCCCGAAAATGTTCGGACGCATGATGAACGAGAGTTTGGCGCGGTGGCACTTTTGGCTGACGTTCGTGGGCACCTATTGCATCTTCATGCCCATGCACTATGCGGGCATGGCGGGCCAGCCGCGCCGGTACTCCCAATTCACGGAGCTGCATTATTTGGAGAAGCTGATCCCGCTGAATACGTTCATCACCTTTGCCGCCTTCGTCACCATCGCCTCGCAACTTATCTTCATTTTCAATCTGTTTTGGAGCATGAAGGCCGGCAAGAAAGCGAGCGACAATCCCTGGGAAGCGACCACGCTGGAGTGGACCACCGCGACGCCGCCTCCGCATGACAATTTCGGCGGGCACACTCCGGTTGTGTACAACGGCCCGTATGAGTATGGCGTGCCCGGTGCTCCTCGCGATTACGTGATGCAGACAGATCCTGCAACCGTGGCGGCACATTAGCCTCTTATGGCCAGTTATACTCCGACCGTTTCGATCGACGATCCCAGAAATAGCACGGGAGGTAACGGCGTTCTGCCGCCGCTCCACGACCACGGTGACGATTTCGGCCCGTCCTTCTTCGACACGCGGTTGCGGCGGGCGCGGCTCGGGCTGGTCGTGGGCTTGACTGGAATCGCAATGATCTTCATTTCGTTTACCAGCGCCTACATCGTGCGGCAGGGCCTGCCCACGCTCGACCCGCGCACGAACGCGCTGCTTCACGATTGGTTTCCCGTGCCCTTGCCGAGGTTGTTGCTCATTAACACCGTCGTGCTGCTGATCAGCAGCGTCACCATGGAACTGGCACGACGCCAATCGGCTCGCAAGGCGCGTGCACAGTTCTCATCCATTCCCGGCGTAAAGGCAGACGCCAAGGACGAAATGTTCTGGCTGGCATTGACGGTGGTGCTTGGCCTCACATTTTTGACCGGGCAATGGATGGCCTGGCGCGAACTCGCAGCCAACGGTTTCTACATGGCCAGCAGCCCCAGCAGTTCTTTTGTGTATCTATTGACCGGTATGCATGGTGTCCACCTCTTTGGTGGGGTGGTGGCGTTGCTGAGCGCAGGCGTCGCTTCTCTCCTTCGCCGGTCCGCCGATTCACAATCGATTCTGGTGGACGTAACCGGCTGGTATTGGCATTTCATGGCCGTGTTGTGGGTTTACATTCTGTGCTTGCTGGAGTTTGTGCACTAGACGTCACAGGGAGGACACCGGGCCTATGGCTGACGCGACCCTGCCGCACGACATGCCGGCGGTTTACGAACCGTCGCTGTTTGGAACCTACTCCAAAAAAATTGGAATGTGGCTGTTCCTGCTTTCTGATTCGCTGACGTTTGGGGCCTTACTGTACGCGTACAGCTACGGGCGGATCTCCACGCGAAACTGGCCGACGCCATTTCATTCCGAGAGCATTGTGAACGCCACGATAATGACGGCGTTCTTGCTGACCAGTTCGTTGACCATGGTGCTGGCGGTGCGCGCGGCGGTACAAGGCGACGCGAAAGCCCAGCGGCTGTGGCTGCTGGCCACTATGGCCTGCGGCATGGGTTTCGTCATCCTGCACGGCAGGGAATGGAGCAAGCTGATCTCCGAGGGCCTCACTCTCCCGGTGTTTCCGCAGATGCCGGGCAGCGAAACCACGGGTGAATTTGCGAATGTGGCCAAGACCGTGCCGCAATTCCCCGCAACATTCTTCGGTCTCACCGGCATGCACATGCTTCACGTCACCTTGGGGGTCGTTTATCTCGGCGTGGTCGCGCTGCGGCGCAAGTTCATTCCCATTTTGCTGATCTTCTGGCTGGCTGCGTGGCTGGGAACGCCCGCGTACAGCCCGTTCCACTACGGAGCGCACGTTTTACTGCTGGCGGCCATCGTTTGTTCCATCGTCCTCTGGTTGAAGCCGAAGGTCTACGATTCATCGGATGTCGAGGTTGCGGGATTATACTGGCACTTCGTGGATCTCGTCTGGATGTTCATTTTTCCGTTGGTGTATTTGATGTCCGCCAAGATTCTCTAGGAGCTGAAGACATGGAAGCGTTTCAGCAGGCCATCGCCGAGCGCGTCGCGGAACAGCACCGGCATCACGGAAAGTCTCAGTTCTTCTGGGTTTGGGGCGCGCTACTGGCGATGACCGCCATCGAAGTTTATCTGACGTATCAGAATTTGCAGCCGGTGCGCATGCTCACCATTTTGATGGGCCTATCGCTCGTGAAGGCGGCGCTCATCATCGGCTACTTCATGCATATGAAGTATGAAATTTCGCGGATGAAGTGGTTGACCATGTGCGTCTTGGTCGCCTGCTTGGCTCTGATGATGATCTTCTTCCCCGACGCTCTCCGCATCGTTTCGCTGGGTGTGAAATGAAGTTACGTGCCGCCATCCTTGCCGGGTTCCTTTTGCTGGGCGCCACGCCGGCTTTCAGCCAGGCTTGCTCCATGTGTTACAGCACCGCTAAGGCGACTTCCAAGGATGGGCAAAGAGCCATCAGCAAAGGCGTGGTTGTTCTTTTGCTTCCCCCGCTCGGTTTCATGACGCTGGGCGTGTGGGCGGCGCTTCGGTATGGAAAGAAACGGGATCTGGAGCAAGCTCGAGCAACTGTGTTGAACATTTAACTCGAAGGTCGTCAGTGCAAATCTGACCCCCCGACCAATTTTCATTTGTTTTGAAGCGCTTCCGGAGTTCCGCCGGAAGCCCTTTTTGTTTGCGGGTAGAGAAACACCGCAAGCTTTCGAGGGACACAATCAGTCGGCGAGACGAAGAAGGCGGCGACGTTTACCAGGTGTTGTACGGGGTCCCATCGAAGGCCGACACTTTGTCGGAATTGGAATGCACGTCCACAATACCTGTACTGGACTGATCGGGGCTCATCACCGTGTCCCCAAAATCCACGTGCCAGTCCTTGGCATTCGTCATCGGATCGGTGGGTATCTCGCGCAGGTACTGCGATTGCGGGTTCACCAGGTCTTCCAGGGCCTGCGGCGCGGCTTCCTTATCCAGGGTGTAGTGATCAATCGCCTGCCGCATCACGGTTAAATCGCTGCGTAGCGTCGCTTCTTTCGCGCGGACCACCGAACGCTGATACATTCCCGCCGCGATGCCGATCAGGATCATGATGATCGACACCACAATCATTAGCTCGATTAGCGTGAAGCCGCGCGCAGCAAGCCTGCGCCTCGGTGTTAAATCGCGCTGCTGGACTTTCAGTCGAAGGGAATTATTTGTCAGGAGGCCATCCATGTAGGCACGCTTCTCTTCTACCAATATCGTGAGTCCGAATAGCGCGTCCCATCGCTGGCCGTGCCCTGCGATTTCGAATATACATCGAACACGTTCTTGCCCCCCCAACTCGTCGAGTCGAGATCATCCTGCACGGCACGCAAGCCCCAATCAGCTTGCCCGGTCATCGGGTCGACCGGTATGCGCCGCAAAAATCGAATTTTCTTGTCGTCGCCCGCGCCCAGCTTCACGCCCTTCACTAGCGTTTCCAGGTCCGGCGGGTAGCCCTCGCTGCCCACTTCCACGCGAATCTTGTTGGTGTCCGCCAAATCCTTGTAGCGATCGATCGCGTCGCGCATCTGCCGCAAATCGTAGCGCAGCAACTCCTCCTTCTTGTGCACGATGCTGTACCGCGCAATCGGTAGCGCCGCGGAAGACAAAATCATCAGGATCGCGCAAGCCAGGATCAATTCCAGCAACGTCATGCCCTGTTGTGAACGACTTGGCCTGCGATAAGCGGGATTTCTGTGCATATTGCAACCTCTTGCGGACTACGGCTGCACTTGCAGCGTAGCTTCGCCGGTCACTAGCGGAATCGGCTTTTGCTGCGAGTCCTTGGCGTTTACTTGCACAATGGACAGGTTCGAAGTGCCCGGCGCGATCCCTTTCACGATAATCCCCATGATCGTGCCGGTGCCGCTAACTCCCGCGGTGTTCGGCTGCCGTGTCGCGGAAACAATCGCCTGTCCGCGTTCCTTGTCCACACGCTGCACGATGGCGATCTCCTGGGTTCCGCCGGACAAAAATCCTCCGTGCTGCACCTCTTCCACGCTGATCACCGCCGGGTTGTACTGCAGCAGGAACGGAATGGAGAACAGATCGTTCACGTTCTCGACCACGATCCCCACGGTTTGCTTCTGTCCCACTTTCAGAGACAGGCTGCGCGGCTCAAATCGGATTTGCGCGGCATTTGTACTGCCCGGTACCGTTGGAGGTGCTCCCGGTGCTGGAGGAAGTGCCCCCTGGCCCGGGGCCTGCTGCGCCGAATTTGCAGCACCTTGCTGCGTCGCTGCTCGCGGCTCGGTATTTGGCGAGCGGACCTCCGCTTCGCGGCGCACCTTCACTTCCGACTCCGAGCCCGTATACAGCGGCCGCAAATTCGCGCGCGTCCATTCCGGAAGGCGGACGATGTGTGGAGTCAGAATGATCAAGATCTCGTCATCTTCGTTACTGTGTACGTCCTCGGAGAAGAAATAGCGCAGCAGCGGAATGCGCGCCAGCCCAGGCCAGCCATTGATGCTTTTCGTATCGCTTCGTGTGATTAAACCGCCCAGCACGTTGGCTTCGCCATCTTTCAGCCTTATTTCCTGGTCCAGTTTTCGCTGGCTGATGATCGGCTGGTCAATTCCTCCAATGTTTACGTGATTGGTAACCGACGACACTTCGACGCTCAACTTCAAGCTCACGTCGTGGTTCGGGTGGATGCGCGGCGTGATATCCAGATTTACGCCCACATCTTGATACTGGAATTGCGTATTCACCAGCGGATTCACAAAGCCCGTGCCCGCTGTCCCGCCAACTCCTACACCCGCTTGAAAGCTGCCCGTGGCGATCGGCACGCGGTCGCCGATGCGCAGCTTGGCCTGTTGTCCGTCCAACGAACGTACTTCCGGGTCCTGGATGATCTTTGTGGTCGAGTCGTTCAGCAGGGCATTGACGGTAAAGCTCGGCAGCGTAACTGCGTAATCCGACCCGTTAAGGTGGCCGAGGCTCTTGAGCGTTGTTATGTTCGTCGAGTTGTTGGTGGTCGAACTACCCGTCGTCGTGGTTGTTGTACCCGGTGCCACGACTTGTACCGACGCTGTTGTCCCCGGCGAGATTCCCAGGTTCCGCGCTTTATCCACACGCGCTTCCACCACCTGCACCTGGATCACGACCTCCGGCTTGGCTTTGTCGATGTCCCCGATGATCTTCGCCGCCACCTCCAGCTTATCCGGCGAATCCCGGATGACCATGGCGTTCTGCGAGTTTAGTTGCGTGATGCGCTTCAAATCGAGCAACTGCCTTAGCCCGGTCACCACTTCCGTCAAATCCTGCGCCTGCACCGTATTTGACAGGTAAAAGGTGCGCACAACGTTTTCTTCATAGTCGCGGCGCTTGGCCGGCTGGTCCGGAATCACGAAAATAATGTTTTCCGTCACCGGCTTCCAAAATGCCTTGCTCTCCAGCGACACGATATCCAGCGCCTGCGCCAGCGTCACGTTGTTCAGCTTCGCCGGAATTCGCCGCGCTGGAAAGTCCGGGTCAAAAATTACGGTTATGCCCGCAAGCTTGGCGATCGTTTCGTACACGATCTTCGCATCGTTCTCCATCGTAAGGCTGATCGACGTGCGGGGGAGCGGCTTGAGTTCCGGCGGCATCGACGCCAGCGGCAGCTCGCCGCTGTGATCGTCCTTGGGGGGTTCCGTGGCCGCGTTGTTCGCGCGATTCCTCTCCTCGATCGAGCCCACCGTCCTGCGCAATTCCTGCTCGGCGATCGGGCTGGAGGGATCGATGGCCACCGCGCGCTGAAACTCTGAAGCCGCGGCTTCCAGTTGCCCGCCCTCGCGCAACTTGACGCCGTTTTTCACGTGCAGCGTGCTGGCTTCAAACCTCGCTTGGTTGAACTTGATCAGGTATTGCGCGTTTTCGGGATCGTTCTTGAGCGCTTTCTGATAGTAGTCGTACGCCGCGTCGTAATCCTGCAGATGTTCGGCTTTCCGTCCTTGGCTGTAATCCGTCTTACCCTTGGGGCAGCCCGCCGCCATCAGCCCGGCTCCCAGGCAAACAATTAACTTGCTGTAGCGGCGCATGCACTCTCCAAATTGACTTCAAAATAGTGGGTCGAGTCTAGCATCGGGTTAGAAGTCGGACAAGGTACTGCGGGTTGGCTGTCTTGCATAGAGTAACCCTCACAGCTAAGATTTAATGCCGCTGCGACATATGATTGAATCTAGTGCCCAAACCACCAAAAAAGACCGAAAAGCCCGAAAAAAGCAAAGAGCAGGTTGTGGCGCAAAACCGCTCGGCCTCCTACAATTACCATTTGCTCGAGCGATATGAGGCCGGATTGGTTCTCCACGGCACCGAAGTGAAGGCTCTTCGACAGGGTAAGGCGAATATCCGCGACGCTTACGTGGATTTCAAGCCCAGCGGCCCCTGGCTCATCAACGCCCACATCGCCCAGTACATGCCCGGCGGCCCGTGGAACCACGAGCCCCTGGGCTCGCGCAAGCTGTTGCTGCACAAGAACGAAATTCACAAGCTGGCTGGCCGCACCGAGGCCAAAGGTTTGACCGTAATTCCCCTGCGGATATACTTCCGCGACGGCATCGCCAAGTGCGAGATTGCGCTAGCGCAAGGCAAGAAGACTTGGGACCGGCGCCAGGACGAGCGCACCAAGGAAGCGCGCAGGGAAGCTGATCAAGCTATGTATCGCAACCGGAGGCGATAACGCAATCATGCAGATCACGTTGGAAACAAAGCCGTTTGCCACGCTCGAGACCGATGCCTTGGTCTCTTATGTTTTTGAAGATGCGGACCCCGTTCAGGGACGCATCGCCGAAATCGATCAGCTCGGCGGGGGCCTGCTCCGCAAGCTGGCCAGTAGCGGGGAACTGACCGGCAAGCCCCTGGAAATGACCCTGGTGCACGCGCCGCGCGGCCTGAAAGCCACCCGCCTGCTGCTGGTGGGAGCAGGGAAGCGTGAAAAGTTTGATCTTGCCGTGCTCCGCAGGATCGCCGGAGCTGCCCTGCGCTACCTTAAGTCGCACTCCATCAAGCGGTTCGCGTTCATTCTGCGCGAAAACGAGGCCGTCGAAGCTGCGGCGCAAGCCGTCGCGGAAGGCGCGCTCACCGCGGACTTTGAATCCGACAAGTACAAGACGGACAAGAAGGACGCCAAGTCCGTTGACTCCATCATTTTGACTGGCTTGCCGGACCAGGATCGCGCTGCCGCCGAAAAGGCTTTGGCGCGCGGACGCGTCATTGCCGATGCTCAGAATTTCGCTCGTGATCTCGTCAACGAGCCTTCCAACATACTGACACCAAAGGTGTTAGGTGAAAAAGCCGCGGCGATGGCCAAAGAAGCCGGGCTGTCCGTCGATGTTCTCGACGAAAAACGCATCGCCGACCTCAAAATGGGTGCCCTGCTCAGCGTCGCGCAAGGCAGCGTCGAACCGCCTCGCATGATGGTGCTCACTTATACGCCTGCCAGCCCCAAGCCCGGTGCTCCGGTCATCGGCCTCATCGGCAAAGCCGTCACTTTCGATACCGGAGGCATTTCCATCAAGCCGTCCGACGGCATGGAAAAAATGAAGTACGACATGGCTGGCGGCGCCACCATGCTCGGCGTCATGCGCGCGCTTGCGGCGCTAAAGCCAAACGTCAAAGTGATTTGCGTCGTGCCTAGCACCGAAAATATGCCTGGCGGCCGCGCGCAAAAGCCCGGTGACATCCAGACCGCTATGTCCGGCAAAACCATCGAAGTGCTCAACACCGACGCCGAGGGCCGCCTCATCCTCGCCGACGGCATCCACTACGCCAAGCAGCTCGGCGCCACGCACTTGATTGATGCCGCCACACTTACTGGCGCCATCGTTGTCGCGCTTTCCAACATCAACGTCGGCGTCTTCGGCTCCGACCAGCCTTTTACCGACAAGCTGCTCGCAAGTGCCAAAGCCGCCGGCGAAAAAATGTGGCAAATGCCGCTCGATGATGACTACCGCGAATTCATCAAGGGCACCGTCGCCGACATCCAGAATATCGGCAGCGGCAAAGGCGGTGGCGCCATCACCGGCGCTATGTTCATCAAGGAATTCACCGGCGACTCCCCATGGATTCACCTCGACATCGCTGGCACCGCCTGGAACGACGACGCGAAGCCTTGGCTCGCTAAAGGCCCCACCGGCGTGGCCCTGCGCACCCTGATCCATCTCGTCATGTCCTATTGAGAATTTGCTGGGCCCGCCGCGCCTACATCTTCTCCGGCGCCTCAATTCCCATCAAATTCAACGCGCGCACCAATTGCGCTTCCACCAACTCCGTCAAACCCAGCAAAAACGCACGCTTCTGCTCATCCGTCTCGGACAAAATATGGTGCTTGTGGTAAAAATTGTTGAAGGCTTGCGCCAACTGAAACGCATACTTAGCGACAAATGCCGGCTCCCGCGCGCCGATTGCGGCATCCACGGCGTAATCCAGCGACCCAACCGCCAGCAATACTTCCCACAACCCATTGCCTTCGGCGCCCGCTAACAGCTTCTGCGCGGTTTCCGGAGCCACTGCTACGCGCGTCGCGCCGGCTTCCGCGCCCTTGCGGCGAATTCCGCGGATGCGCACCACAGCATATTGGCAATAAGGTCCCGTCTCGCCTTCAAAGCTCAGCGCATCCGCAAAATCGAACGCGATGATCGTGTTGCGCGTGAAGTTCAGCAGGAAAAATCGCAGCGCTCCTACGGCGATCGCATGCGCCGTTCGTTTTTGCTCCTCCGCGCTCATCTCTGCGTGACGCTGCTGCACTTCCGCGAGCGCCGCCCCCTCCAGCCGGTCAATCAGATCATCGGCCTTTACGCCAAATCCTTTGCGCCCGCTCACCTCTACATACGGTTTTTTTGCTTCCTCCGGCGTCAGCTCGTATCCCATCTCTGCCGCGCAGCGCGGCGTCAGCGCCACAATTTCATACGACAAATGAATCGAATTCTCCGCCGCCTCGGCGTGCCCCAAGCCCCGCAAACCTTGCGCGACCACGTCCTGCAAATACGCCTGGCGCGCGTCGATCACGTTGTAGACCATCTTCGCCGGCGCCCCAAAGGGCGGGGCCTTCGGATCATTCTTGCCGCTCGTCGTCGCCCAAACCTCTTCTCCTTCCGGCGCATTCGGCCACTTCGCGTAATGAAAATCCTTCCCCAGCAGCCCAAACTTCCAAAGCTGGTACGCAATATCCTTCCCAACATACGTAACCGTCCCATTCGACCGCACAATAATCTTGTCCTGCGTATTCTCTTCTTCCGTCTTCTCTGTGCCCTCTGTGCTCTCCGTGTCCTCTGTGTTAATTCTTGAAGTTTCTTCATCCTTCCACGGCATGATCCAGCATCCCGCCATCTTCCCGTACCTAACAAACTGAATCACTCCCAATTCCTTCAGCTTCGCAAACGCCAAGTCCCAAAAATGTAAATGCAATATCTCGCTCTCGCGCGCCAGCAACTCATAAAAAATCCCCAGCCGCGCCATGGTCCGCAAATGGCAACTCACCACCGCGTCCGCCACTACTTGCCCGACCTCCGCCTCCTCGCCGCGCCCTTCCTCGATCGCCTTCAGCGTCTCCCCGCGCAATTTCGCCGCCCGCTCTTTGTCCTCCGCGAAAAACTGCGTAGCTTTGGCGTACAAATCCCAGCAGTGGTAATCAAAGCGCGACTCCATCGTCAGCATCTTCACACCGATGGGCGTGCGCTTTTCCATGTGCAAGAACCCAATGACCACGTCGGCCACCTGAACTCCGGTGTTGTCGATATAGTTCTGCACCTGCACGTTGCGCCCGGCATGCTGCAGCGTGCGCGCCATCGTGTCGCCCAGCACTGCATTCCGCACGTGCCCAATGTGCGCGGCCTTGTTCGGATTAATGCTCGTGTGCTCCACAATAATCTTGTGGGACAGCCATTTCTGGCTGTCTTCCCCTCTTGAGATTTTGGGGGTCGGACCTTTAGGTCCGACATCAGTCGGCATCACGCCGCCGGGCTTTAGCCGCTGAGGAATTGCCCTTGTCATTTCGTCCCTCGCAGCATCCCAGAATACGCCACGATCAAAATACGCATTCAAATAGCCCGCCCCGGCTACCTCTAACCTTGCGATCCCAGGGACAGGCGGCAGCCCATTCTGGATCTCCTGAGCAATCTGCCGTGGCGCTTTTTTCAGCCGCTTGGCCAGCTCAAAGCACACCGGCGAAGCCGCCTCGCCCAGCTCAATCTTCGGCGGACGCTCCAGCACAATCGGCAGCTCCACGCCGTATTTGGCCCGGATATGCTTTGCGAGCGCATCGCGCAGCCTTGTGGTGATTTCTAGGTACACGGAGCCTCAGTCAGTTCCAATTCCTTCGTAGGGGCGCAGCCCACCTGCGCCTGCCTGCGGTAGGCAGGGCAGGTACTGCTGCGCCCCAGCTTGGCACACAGTTTCTACAATTGCTCAAGCCGGTCGGGGCAACACAGTATAGAGACCGTGCCCGTGTACGGTCAAAGCTCGGCAAATGCGGGCCAGTATTTGGTAGACATCTGCGGAATGCTCTCGTCGCTAATTTGTTTCGGGCCCAACTTCCGCCGTTTCAAGCATTTACCAAAAGATTAAATCCTTGACAAGGACATACCCTTCTGCTAATCTCTTGTTGGGTGAATTTGCGCCTGCTGCCTCACCTGCCTGCCGTTGCATTCCTTGGCTTTTTGTGACTTTGTCGGCTAGGTTTGTAACTCCATTAGAATGTACAGATCCAATTGGAGCGTCCTCCAACTCCTTTAGATTCCGCAGATCCGGGAAAGTGGGGGGAGGGGGGCATCGTCGCCCTCCAAGATTTGACACCCCACAGCGTCGCCGATAGTATCGAAATGCTCCCGTCGGACACATTCCTTGCGGGCCTGACAGTGGCGCGCGGCGGCGTACTCCCATGAAACTCGCCTATTTTGATTGCTTTTCGGGCATTAGCGGCGACATGACTCTTGGCGCGCTCCTCGACGCCGGCTGCGACCTCGCGCAACTTCGCGCGGAGTTGCGCGGCTTGCAGGTGTCAGGGTGGGAGCTGTCCGCCGAAAGAGTCTGGAAGAACGGCATGGCCGCCACTCGCGTGCACGTGAAGACCGAGGACCAGCAAAGGCATCGCCCGCTGAGCGCGATTTTGCAGATTCTGCGGGATTCAAACTTAGCGTCTCCCGTGCGTGATCGCGCTTCCGCCATTTTCCAGAAGCTGGGCGAAGCGGAAGCACGCGTCCACGATCTGCCGATCGAGAAAATCCATTTTCACGAAGTCGGCGCTGTGGACGCTATGGTGGACATTGTCGGAGCTTGCATCGGCTTTCACGCGCTCGCCATCGAGAAATTTGCGTGTTCGCCGCTGAATGTGGGCGGCGGCACGGTGAAAATGGCGCATGGCGTTTTGCCAGTGCCGGCTCCGGCAACCGCCAACCTGCTGCAAGGCAAGCCGACTTACTCCAACGGGGTGCAGCGCGAACTCGTGACGCCAACCGGCGCGGCGATTGTCGCCACGTTGTGCGATTCCTTCGGTCCGCAACCACCCATGCGCGTTTCCGCCATCGGTTACGGCGCCGGCGTCGCCGAACTCGAAGGCCAGCCTAACGTGCTACGCATCATGATTGGTGAAACGGCGGGAAAAGTTGTGCCGGGCTACGACCAGGAAATCACCGTCATCGAGGCCAATCTCGACGACATGAATCCGCAGATTTACGGCTATTTTCAGGAAAAGGCACTCGCCGCCGGCGCGCTCGATGTTTTTACGACGCCGGTGCAGATGAAAAAGAATCGCCCCGGCACGCTGCTCACCGTTTTGTCCCAGTCAGCGGACACACAGGCGCTCATGTCGTTGATTTTCGCGGAGACCACGACCTTCGGTGTGCGCAGCTATTCCGCGCAGCGCCGCGTGCTCCCGCGCGAATCCGTGAAGGTCAACACAAGTTTTGGTGAAGTGCGCATCAAGCTGTCGCGCGTGAATGGGCGCATTTTGCACGCGTCTCCCGAATACGACGATTGCCGCAAACTCGCGGAAGAAAAGAACGTCCCATTGCAGCGTGTAATCAACGAAGCTCTGCGCAGCTACGAAAGTGGCAAATCGTGATCCCGTAGGGGCGCAGCACTGCTGCGCCCCAGCTTGGCAAGATTTGTTGTATGTAGCCGCAGGAACGAAAAACGAATAACGAACGACTGAAAACTGGAAAATGGCGCAAGCGAAACCCAAATTTTATCTGACCACGCCGATCTACTACACGAACGGCTTGCCGCACATCGGCCACACCTATACCACCGTCGTAGCCGACACGGTGCGGCGCTACAAGCGCATGCAGGGCTACGAAGTGGTGATGACCACCGGCACGGACGAGCACGGCGTCAATGTCGAACGCGCCGCGCAGAAGGCTGGTGTCCCGGAATCGGAGTTTGTCGCCAGGATGGCCGAAGCGTGGCGCGCGCTGTGGGAGGAGCTCGGCGTTCCCGCGGATGAATTTATTCGCACTACCGAAGTGCGTCACGCGCGCACGGTACAATGGCTGTTCAAGTTGTTCCGCGAAAATGGCTTCGTCTATCCCGGACACTACACCGGGCAATACTGCATCTACGACAACGCGTATGTGGACGTAAAGCCCGGCGAGAATTGCCCGGATTGCGGCCGGCCCACCGAGACGGTCACCGAAGAAAACTATTTCTTCAAACTTTCCGCGTTTCAACAACCGTTGCTGGATTTGTATAGGAAGAATCCAACCTTTATTCAGCCGGAAACGCGGCGCAACGAAATCCTGAGTTTCGTTGAAGGCGGCCTTCGCGATCTGAGCATCACGCGCACCGCGATTCGCTGGGGCATTCCCGTTCCCGGCGAGGAGCCGCACGTCTTTTACGTTTGGTTCGACGCGCTGACGGCTTACCTGAGCGCAGTTGGCGGACCGGATTATGAACGCCGTGGTTTCTGGCCCGCGGACTTGCACCTGGTGGGCAAAGACATCATTCGCTTCCACACCGTGTACTGGCCGGCATTCCTGATGGCCGCTGGGCTCCCGCTGCCCAAGCAGGTGTGGGCGCACGGCTGGTTCCTGATTGATGCCGGCAAGATGAGCAAGTCCAAGGGCAACGTGGTCCTGCCGCGTCCCATTGCGCAGGTGCTGGGAATGGACGCGCTGCGCTACTACATGCTGCGCGAAACCGTTTTCGGCCAGGACGGCAACTTCAGCTACGACGCGCTCGTGCAGCGCTACAACAGCGACCTGGCCAACGGCCTTGGCAACCTAGCCAGCCGCACGCTGACCATGATCGAGAAATACTGCAGCGGCGCCATGCCTAAGGGTAGTGGTGAGCAGGCAGTTTCGCTTGCGCCGTGGCGCGTGCCGGAAAAGATTCAGCAGGTTCGTTCTCTGTACGAGCAATATCATTTCACGCGGGCGTTGGAAGAAATCTGGCGGCTGATCACCGACGTGGATTTGCTGATCTCGGAGCAGAAGCCGTGGGTGCTCGCGGAAGATCCTGGTAAGCGCGCGCAACTGGATACAGTACTGTGGATTGCTGCCGATACGCTGCGCGTGGTTGCGGTGCTGGCGCATCCGGTGATTCCCAGCGCGACGGAGAGGCTCTGGAAATCATTGGGGCAGAACGGCTCCGTGGGAGAGCAGGGAATTGACGCGCTGGAGTGGGGCGCGCTGCGGCCGGGAACAAAAATTGCGAAAGCGGAGACGCTGTTTCCGCGAGTTGAGAAACAGGAAGCTATGGAGAGGATGGAAGCGATGGAAAGCGAACCTCAGAAGTCAGTAACGGCGCCTGCGGCAAGTGGCGGCACCGTGGCAAGCCCATCCGGTGCGGCGGCGCAGACCGCTCCCGAAAAAATCGCGATTGAAGATTTCGCGAAAGTCGAGATGCGCGTGGGGCAGATTAAGACGGCCGAGCGCATCGTTGGTGCGGACAAGCTGCTCAAGCTCACGGTCGATATAGGCAGCGAAGTGCGGCAGATTTGCGCGGGCATCGCGCAATATTACGAGCCGGAGGCGCTGGTCGGCCGCAAAGTCGTGGTGGTGGTGAATCTCGCGCCGCGCAAGCTTCGCGGCGTCGAGTCCAACGGAATGATTGTGGCCGCCAGTGTTGGACCGGAAGGGCGACCGGTGCTCGCCGCGTTCACCGAAGACGTCGAAGTCGGCGCGAGACTAAAGTAATTGCTTCGATTTGACCAAGCGCACAGCCATGATTCGTCGCGTGGTAATTCACCCGCGATGCAGCAGAGGGGCTGGGCCACAAAAAATTGGGTTCCGATGCCCGTCAACTCTCCGGATCCCGAGCACAGCCAAAAAAATGGCTCTGCCACTGAAGATAAATGGAATTGATTGATTCGCATGCGCATATTGATTTTCCGCAGTTTGCGGAGGATCGCGACGCGATGCTGGGGCGGGCGCGCGCAGCTGGCGTCACAACGTTGCTGGCGATTGGGTCCGGGCCGGGACCGGAGAAGTTGGACGCGGCTATTCCGTTTGCCGAGCAGCACGACTGGATTTATGCCACGGTGGGCACGCATCCACACGAGGCGAAGGAACTTACGCCGGCGCATCTGGAGCAGCTTGCGAAGTTGGCGCGGCACCCTCGCGTTATTGCTTACGGCGAGATTGGGCTTGATTATTTCTATGATCATTCGCCGCGCGAGGTGCAGCAGCATGTGTTTCGCGAGCAGATGGAGCTAGCCGGCGGAGCGAAGCTGCCCATCGTCATTCACTGTCGCGACGCCTGGACGGATTGCCTGGATATACTCGAGCAGAACTGGCGTGCTACCGGGCTCGGCGGCATCCTGCACTGCTTCACCAGCACGCTGGAGGATGCCAGGCGCGGGCTGGACATGGGGTTCATGATTTCTTTTGCGGGAAATTCGACGTATCCGAAAGCCCAGAACCTTCGCGACGTTGCGAAAGCTTTGCCGTTGGAGAATCTTTTGATTGAGACAGACTCTCCGTTCCTGGCGCCGCAAGGGTACCGGGGCAAACGCAACGAGCCGGCCTACGTCGGCGAGGTGGCCAAGGCCATCGGTAGTGTGAGAAACTTAGCCGCGGAAGAGGTTGCGCTGGCGACGGCAGGGAACTTCCGGCGATTTTTCGGCCTAACCGCGAGCTCGCCCGCAAAGTCCGCCGCTGCGGAACCGCAATAATTCGTACCGCGCGTGCTGGCGCGTGATATTGTCCGAGGCCAGCTGACACAGGATCGAAGCAGGCAGGGAGAAAGTCATCGCACTGCTGACGGCCAGGGAAATTTTTGACCTCGTCCGGGACGACCTTGTTCTGGTGGAGCAGGAGTTGTCGCGGCAAACTTCCGCTGCGTTCGAGCCGGTTTCCGAAATCACCAGCTATCTCCTGGGCGGCGGCGGCAAACGTTTGCGGCCGGCGCTCCTGCTGCTTTCCGCGCGCTACGCGGGCCGGACCAACAGCGAGGGCGCGATTCGTCTGGGCGCGGTGGTGGAGCTGCTGCACAGCGCGACGCTGATTCATGACGATGTGATCGACAGCGCCAACACCCGGCGCGGGCGGCCTTCGGCAAATTCGCGTTGGGGCAATCATCGCAGCGTGCTGGCGGGCGACTGGCTATACATGCTTTCGTTTCAGATGGCGCTCGAGGAACGCAATTTCCGCATCCTGGACATTCTGATCGACCTCACGCAAAAAATGGTGGAAGGCGAGCTGATTCAGCTCGAGAAGATCGGCCGCATCGACGTGACCGAAGAAGACGCGCTGCGCCTGGCTACGTACAAGACCGCATGCCTTTTCAGCGGCTGCGCGCGCTTGGGTGCGGTGCTTGGCGGCATGGAATTGGCAGGCGAAGAAGCGCTCGCCGAATATGGCCGCTATGCGGGACTCGCGTTTCAGTTGGTGGATGACCTGCTGGATTTTACGGCGTCGGCCGAGCAGCTCGGCAAGCCAGTGCTCAGCGATTTGAAAGAAGGCAAAGTCACGCTGCCGCTGATCTACGCGATGGAGAACGGGCATAGCGATGCGCGAGAGCTGGTGGCGCGGGTGCTCGAGGAAAAGGAATTTGACTCTGTGCGGCCGGAAACCATTGTGGCGCTGGTGCAGGAATCCGGTGCGCTGGACCGGGCGCGCAACCTGGCGCATGAGTATGCGCATCGCGCCAAAGACTGCCTCAATGGGCACGGCGACTCGGAGTATGCGCGGGCGCTGCGGACGTTGCCGGATTTTATTCTCGAACGTGAGAACTAGCCGGAGCGGAGTATGTTGGGCGCTTTGACGGATTGATCTCGCCTAGCAGGGGCGCAGCATGCTGCGCCCCTACAACGAAATGCTTCCATTCAAGGTTGTCTATCACGAAAAATACGATTTGAATCTGGGGCCACATGTTTTTCCTTCGCAGAAATTCCGGCTGATTGCCGAAGCGCTGATTGCGGAGAAGATTGCGGCGCGCGAAGACTTCGTGCAGCCGGAGCCCGCGACCGACGAGGACATCCTGCGCGTGCACACTCCGGAATGGGTGCGCAAACTGAAGACCGGCACGCTCACGGTCAGCGAAGTGATGTTGCTGGAGATTCCGTACTCGCGCGAGCTTGTGGAAGCCGTGTGGCTTGCCGCGGGAGGATCGATTCTTGCCGCGCAATGCGCACTACGCGACGGCTTCGGCGCGAATCTTGGCGGCGGATTTCATCACGCTTATCCGGACCACGGGGAAGGTTTCTGCGCGATTCACGATGTGGCCGTTGCGATCCGGCGCTTACTGGCGGATGGCGCGATTCGCAAAGCCATCGTGGTAGACACTGACGTGCACCATGGCAATGGCACGGCAGCCATTTTCGGCGGCGATGCTTCGGTATTCACGATTTCCATCCACCAGGAAAACAACTACCCCGCGCACAAGCCGCCCTCGAACATCGATCTACACATGATGGATCGCGTTGACGACGATGAATATCTCGGCGCGCTGCTGCCTGCCGTGCAACAGGCGCTCGATGATTTTCGTCCCGAGCTTTTGTTTTATGTCGGGGGCGCGGACCCATTCTGTGAGGATCAACTGGGCGGATTGTCGCTGACGAAGAGCGGATTGAAGGAGCGCGATCGCAGGGTATTTGAGGAAGCGCGCCGCCGGGGCGTTCCCGTAGCAAGCGCGCTGGCCGGCGGATACGCGAGGCGGGTTGAGGACACCGTGCGCATTCACGTGAATACGATTTTGGCCGCGCGGGACGTGGCAGCGAAATTTCCGATGAAAACAGTTCTGCCAGGTTAGTACACGGAAGCAAAGAAAAAGCAGGTCTCTCACTTCGTTCGGGATGACAATCTGATCTGTGACACGAATTTTCGAGATCACAAGTGGGTTGTGCAGTTACACGCTGCGAAGAAGTAAAACCGATGATTACGAGGCGCGCAAGCGAATCTCGCCGGAGACGGTGTGAACTTCGATGCGACCGCCGCTGCCGTTACCAACTCGCGCACGCAGGGAATGCTTGCCCTGCTCTTCAACTATCACGGGAATGTCCGTCTTGATTTCGCCGGAAACGGCCTCCGCGGCCAAATGAAAATTTGCGCTGGCCGGAACGCCTAACAGAACGCTGCCTGAGGCGGTCTTGAGATCCCAGTAGCTGCTTGCGCCGGGATTGCCCTGCACGTTCACGCGGCCGGATGCGGCATGCGCTTTTACGTCGCCTTTGGCGCCTTCCACATCGACAGAACCGCTGGCAGTCGAGGCATCAACGCGACCGCCCGGCTTGGTGATTTGCGTGGAGCCGGAAAGGGCGCTGATGCGCACATCGCCCTTGATGTTGGAAACGGTGACCGTGCCGGAAGCGCTGTTAGCACGGATGTCGTCGCCGATATTGTCGGCGCGAATCGAGCCGCTCAATGTGGAAAGCTGGGTCTCCCGCTCGATGTGGTTCACGCGAATGGAGCCGGAAGCCGCTTGCGCTTTTACCGGGCCGCGCACATCCTGAATCGTTTGCGTGCCAGAGAGCAAAGTAGATGCAACTTCCGTATCGCGCGGAACCTCAATCACGTACGAAATGTTGACGTTGCGCAGGTTGCGCATCTCCTCGCCGATATGAATCGTGCTGCCGTGCTGCTCGACAGGTGGATTGGCGAGCAGCTCATTGAGGCGCTTCTCGGGGCTCTCGAATCCCATGCCGGACGCGTGGGCGTCCGCATGGACATGCACTTTGCCGTCGGCGCTGCCGGTGATGGAGACGTCGCCGGAAGTGTTGTTGAGCTCCAGGCGAATCGGGCCGCTTACGCTGAGCGTGCGGTCAAAGCTGCCGCTGACCGATGGTCCCATCGCGCAGCCCGTGCTTGCCAGGGTGGCAAACAGTAAGCCTGCCAGAGCCGCGAAATTGCGATGTCTCATCGTTCCTCCATGCAAGCTCAGGGCCAAGCCGCCACAGCCGCAGTCCAAAGCCTATCTACGGGAAGATACGCAGATGAGAGGAATTATGTTCCGAACACGGGATGCGCTCAAGAGCGTTTCTGCTGCGGCAGCGTTTCGTTCAGCGAGCCCTGGCGATAACCTTCGAGGTCCAACGCGACGTAAGTGAAGCCCACGCGCTTGAGAGCTTGCGAAATCGCGGCGCTTGTTTCTCTGGAGAGTGCGCGGTCCATCTCTTCGGGCGCGATTTCGACGCGCGCGAGCTTGTCGTGTAATCGCACGCGGAATTGCCGGAAGCCGAGTTCGCGCAGCGCCGCTTCGCCACGTTCAATCAGCGTAAGGCGCTCGGGAGTGACCTCGGTGCCGTAGGGCACACGCGAGGCAAGACACGCGGAAGCGGGGCGATCCCAAGTGGGCAAGCCGACGCGCCGCGAGAGTTGACGAATTTCCGATTTGCGCAGGCCCGCGTCAAGCAGAGGGGCCAGCACGCGATGCTCTTTGGCGGCGCGATGGCCGGGGCGAAAATCGAGCGTGTCGTCGGCGTTGACGCCGTACGCCGTTGCGCTGAAGCCGCGCTGCTGGGCGATTGCATCGAGCACGGAGAAGAGCTCGTCCTTGCAGTAAAAGCAGCGGTCGGCGGCGTTCGCGCGGTACGCGGGATTTTCCATCTCGTGCGTTTCGACGAATTCGTGATGGATGCCGAAGGCACGGACGAATTCGTCAACGGCGGCGCGGTCGTGCGCCGAAAAGCTCGGCGAGACTGCGGTGACCGAGAGCGCACGGTCGCCGAGAGCACGTTGCGCGGCCCAGGCCAGGTACGCGGAGTCAGCGCCGCCGGAGAGCGCAACGATCAGGGAGCCAGCCTCGGCAAGACGCGCCAGGAGCGAAAGCTCTTTTTGTTCCGGTGGAAAGCCCGAATTTTCGGCAACGCGAATTGGAACGAACGCAGTCATCGCGAATCAGTATAACGCACTGTTAAGTGAATCGCGGGTTTGAAGAGGCGGCGGAATCTTACATATTGATTTGCGAGCAGTTGAGGTCCTTCGGCTAACCTCATCCTTCGCAAACGGCGCTCAGAACAAGTCGGATAGCCTCAGGATGACACCGCGTAGGTAGTGTTGCTACGGCGATTTATTTGAAGTCGAGGAGGACGTCGACCGTGCCCTTGGCTTCATCAGCCTGTAGCCAGTGGCCCACTTCGTCGTAGTGTATAGGCAGATCCTTGAAAATGTCCGGCGAGTGCGCCTGCAGTTTGGTCAAGAACTCCTCGAATCTCACTTTGTCAAATAGCTGGCCTTGTGGAATCGGCCACGCTTCGCGGAGATGTCTTTCTGCGTTCATCGACAATCCGGTGATTATCATGGAGCCGAAGCGGAATGGCTTTCCTTCATCGACGCGCACGCTATACGCAATGGTATGCGCCGCATCGTCGTACGCCGCGGCCGGGTCGACTTTTGCCTGCATGTAGCCGCGGCGTCCGTATTCTTCGCGCACGCGATCCCAGCCGGCTTCGATAGCCATGCCGTCGGCGAGATCGCCGGATTTCAAGCCGACGCTGTTGGTCAGCGTGATGGTCGACACCAAATTGTTGCCGCTCCATTCCACACCTTTCCAGTGATACGTCGCGCCAGGGCTGACCGGCACGAAGACTGGAATTTGCTCGGGCAGCTTCTTATTTGGGTTTCCCGTCAGGCGCACTTCCGGCGGGCCAAGTTTGGCGCGCAGTAAGCCCTTCTGCAGAAATAGTGGCCGGATCTGCTCGGTCAAGAACATGTCAATGGACATTCGCGAATACGGCTTGCCGAGTAATTCAGGAAGCTGCTGGCGAACGGTGGGCGAGGAATTGAGCGCGGGATCGCTGAACTCGACTCCGGCGATGTGCAAGGCCTCCGCATTGATGCGGAAGAGCTGCACGCTGCCGTCACCGACGGGATTAGCCGCAACCTGGTGCTCGACAGCAGCCTGCAGCCCATGGGTGACGAGAAAGTGCCCCACGGCTTCGGCAGCCAGGTCAACCACGGCGCCCGCTTCGGGGAGCGCGCCGTCGTAAAAGGGCAGCTTGGCGCGAATGGCGTCGTTGAGCTCGCTATCGGCGAACCACGGCAGGTTGTCAAAGTAAGCTGGAACGCGCGGCGCTTCTGCTACGTGGAAGGTCACCTGCAGGCCGTCGGTGCGCGACTGAAAGTTGTATCGCACCTTGGCGAAGAGGCCGCTCTGCACCAATTTGTCCGCGGCTGCTTGTAAGTCCTCCTTTCCGACTTGCGCGCCGGTTTGCAATCCGGTCAGAGCGACAACCTGCGGTTCGGGCAGGAACTTCAGGCCGTCGGCATGAATTTCACGCAGCGGTGCGGTTGCGGCCGGGACGGGGGAGGTTTGCGCCAATGCGGAGAATGCAGAGGCAGCCGCGACGCATAACGCGATTGAGGTGCGTACACGCATGGGGCTAGTTTACCGAAAAACGTTTTTGGCTGCTGGCGAGCTACGACGCAGAGTTCATCATTCTACCGTTACGGATTTCGCCAGGTTGCGGGGCTGGTCCACGTCGCAGCCGCGGCGCACCGCGATGTGATACGCAAGGAGCTGTAAGGGAATGATTTCGAGCATGGGCACGAGCAGCTCAGGGGCTGGAGGAATCTCAATGACATGGTTCGACGCTTCGCGAGCAAGGTGATCGCCGGTGGTCACAACGGAAATCACGACGCCGTCGCGCGCGCGCACTTCCTGAATGTTGGAGACGCTTTTCTCATAGCGGGTGACCGAATCCGGATCGCTTTTGTCGTGAGTGGCGAGCACCACCACGGGAAGATTCTCGTCGATCAGCGCGTTCGGCCCATGCTTCATTTCGCCGGCGGGATAGCCTTCCGCGTGGATGTAGGAAATTTCCTTGAGCTTCAGCGCGCCTTCCAGGGCGATGGGGTAGTGAATGCCGCGGCCGAGGTAGAGAAAGTCCGTGTTGCGGAAGAATTGGCGGGCCAGCGTCTCGTACACCCCGGTTTCGTCGCCTTGCAGCACCATTTCGATCTTGTGCGGGATGCGCGTAAATTCCTGGAGCAGATGCTTGGCCGCCTCGCCGGTCATTTTGCCGCGCACCTGTCCGAGGTGCGCGGCCAGCAGGAGCAACGCGGTGAGCTGCGCAGTAAATGCTTTTGTAGAAGCGACGCCGATTTCCGGTCCGGCATGCGTCAAGATTGATCCCGCGGCTTCGCGCGTAACCATCGAGCCCATCACATTGCAAATCGCCAGCGTCGGCGAGCCTTTTAGTTTGGCCTCGCGCTGCCCGGCCAGCGTGTCCGCGGTTTCCCCGGACTGGCTGATGCACACGGTCAGTGTCCTGCCGTCGAGAATGGGGTCGCGATAGCGGAACTCGCTGCCGTAATCGACTTCCACTTGCATGCGGGCCAGCCGCTCGATCATGAACTTTCCAGCCAGGCCGGCGTGCCAGCTTGTTCCACAGGCTACGATGCGCACTTGCTGAAATTCACGGAACTGTCGCTCGGTAATCTGCATGTCGTCGAGGAAAATCTTTCCAGTGTCCTGCGAGATGCGGCCGAGGAGGGTGTCGCGCACGGCGCGCGGCTGCTCGAAAATCTCTTTCTGCATGAAATGCTTGTAGCCGCCCTTTTCGGCCATGATGGGGTCCCAGGTAACGTGTTGCGCGGGTCGCTTGACTGGCCGAGCGTCGTGGTCCATCACGGCGACGCCTTGCTGCGTGAGCACGGCGATGTCGCCGTCGGCGAGGAAAAAGATTTCTCGCGTGTGCTCCAGGAGCGCGGGAATATCGCTGGCTACGAAAAATTCGCCATCGCCGAGTCCGATCACCGAGGGCGGTCCCATGCGCGCCGCCACGATCTTGTGCGGGTCTTTCGCGGACATGAACACCAAGGAGTAGATGCCGCGCAGCTCTTTCAGCGAGCGGCGCACGGCTTCCTCAAGCGGCGCATTCTTGGAATGTTTCTCGACCAGGTGCGCGACGATTTCGGTGTCGGTTTCGGTAACGAACTCGTGTCCCTCGCGCTGCAACTGTTCCTTCAGCTCCAGATAATTTTCAATGATACCGTTGTGTACCACGACGATCTGCCCGGTGCAGTCGCGATGCGGATGCGCGTTCTCTTCGGTCGGGCGGCCGTGGGTGGCCCAGCGCGTGTGGCCGATTCCGTACGTGCCTTCGATGGGAGATTTCCGCAGCACTTCTTCCAGATTGCGCAATTTCCCAGACGCGCGTCGAACTTCCAGCTTGCCGTCCTGCGTGACGACGGCGATTCCCGCTGAGTCGTATCCGCGGTATTCGAGCTTGCGAAGACCTTCGATGATGACGGGGACGACCTTTTTTGGGCCGATATAACCGACAATTCCGCACATACGGGGGTTTCTCCTGCGAGAAGCTAGTCTTGAAAGCGTAACACGGAGTTTTTACGCGCCGTCACGCGGTGATCACGGAATTGCGGAATGAGCTAAATCCGAGCACGCGGGGGGGGCGCGGAGAGTTCAGTCCACAATCTCGAATCGATATTCCTCGATCACCGGATTAGTGAGCACTTCCTTGGAAATGCGCTCGAGCTGCGACTGCGCTTCATCGCGGCTCCAGCCGTCGAGATTCAGCACGAAAAATTTTCCCTGCCGCACGTCACGAACCTGGTTGTAACCAAGCCCGGAAAGTGCGTGCTGGATGGTTTGTCCCTGCGGATCGAGAACGGTGCGTTTCGGCATCACCCAAACATGTGCTTTCATAGCGCCAGTATAACAGTGGCCCAGCTATTTCTACCTGTCCGCCTCCGGTTTCTAAGTTCCTGCAAACCAAATACGGTGCGCGAGCAAATGCGTCCGGGTGTAGATTGATTGCGAGGACCTAGTCATGACACCAGAAGCCATGCGTAGCGGGGCGGGCGATAACGAAGCGTTGCCCGCGCTGCCGTTCGACTCCTGGAAGGAGACGCTCGGAACGTTGCACATGTGGACGCAAATCGTTGGGAAGGTGCGCCTGAAATTGTGCCCCCTGGTCAATCACTGGTGGAACGTGCCGTTCTACGTCACGGCGCGGGGCATGACCACTTCGGCGATGCCATACCAGCAGCGCGACATTGAGGTGCGGTTTGACTTTATCGAGCATAACCTCACCATCGAGACTAGCGAAGGGCGCGTTGTAACCATGGCTCTGGTGGCTGAGAGCGTTGCAGAGTTTTATAAGAAGTTCATCGCGGCGCTGGGTGAATTGGGAGTAAGTGTGCACATATGGACGATGCCGTGCGAAGTTCCCAATCCCACGCCATTTGAGCAAGACAATGTTCACGCCGCGTATGATCCGCAAGCGGTGCACAAATTCTGGCGCATCCTGGTGTGGGTGGACCAAGTATTGAAGGAATTTCGCGCGGGCTTTCAGGGCAAGGCCAGCCCGGTACATTTTTTCTGGGGAAGTTTCGATCTTGCGGTCACGCGCTTCTCCGGGAGAGCGGCGCCGGAGCGGCCGGGCGCCGACTCCATCAACCGTGAAGCCTACTCTCATGAAGTTAGCAGCGCTGGTTTCTGGCCGGGTGGAGGCGACATCAAGGGGCCTGCTTTTTACTCCTACGCCGCGCCGGAACCGCCAGGTTTTGCGGAACAGCGCGTTCGGCCACAGGCGGCGTTTTACCACCCACAAATGAAAGAGTTTTTGCTTATGTATGACGACGTGCGAGCTGCGGCTTCTCCGAAGGCTGCACTGATGGAATTCCTGCAGAGCACGTATGACGCGGCGGCGGACTGCGGGAAGTGGGACCGCAAAGCGTTGGAACGCCAGGGAAGCCCCATTTATTGAAACCAGATGCACGCGCCCACAGGCGAAGCAAAACGGACAGCCAGAAATGGCTGTCCCACTACTTCGCAGGCAAGCCGGTAAACCGCAGGCCGGCGCTGTGGACTCTGTATCGGATATTCAGCCCAATCAGCAGCGCCGTCATCGACTCCACGATGCGGGCGTTTTCGAGTTTTCCGCCATTCACCGCGCGCACGCCAGGAATCCTCGCCGCCAGCTCCATCGCCACTTGCTTGGCTTTTTCGTCATCGCTGCAGACCAGCACGTCGCTGTCGAGCGGCGCATCCCCCGCCAACAGCTCCGCGCCCAAATTTTGAAACGCTGCCGCAAGGCTGACCCCCGCGGGCAGCAATTCCGCGGCAGCCTCAGCCGCCGAACCCTGCCAGACGCCAAGCATGCGCGTGGGCGATCCGCCTACGGTCGCGGCCAACGGCACCGTGGTGTCAATGACGACAGTGCCCGGCTTCCACACGCCTTTCAGTTGCTTCAGCAACGCAGCCTGACCGGAGAAGGGAACTGTGAGCACCGCTATGTCGCACTGTGCTGCAGCTGCGGAGTTGACCAAACCTTCGATCTGCGCCGAGCCACCAATGTGAGCGCGGAGTTGCCGCGCCGTTTCCTCGGCGCGAGCAGCATCGCGGGAGCCGATCACGATGTGCTCGCCCGCACGCGCAAGCCGGTTCGCCAGTCCCGAGCCCTCGGGGCCCGTGCCCCCCAAAATCGCAATCTTCCGCGCCATCGTGGCACTCCTCTAGTTCATCGCTCGGCGATGATTATACGTGACGCGAGGGCGCGACCTTGTGCCGGGTCTGTGCTATCTTCAAAAACTTCCACCATGGCGCCGACAACCCCAACCACATCCGAGTTCCGCCTCGCGCTCGGCCAATTCGCCACGGGAGTCACGGTAGTCACCGCGGAGCGCGCGCCCGGTCGCGTGCACGGCATGACCGCGAACTCCTTCACATCCGTTTCGCTGGACCCGCTGCTGATTCTGATCTGCGTGAACCAGAACGCGCAATTGCTGCCGCTTGTGAAGCGGCAAAAGCGCTTCGGCGTGAACATTCTGAAGGACGATCAGCGAACGATCTCGGAATATTTTGCGCGCACCGAAGAGAGCGATGAGACGGAAAGTCGGCTGGGCATTCGCTATCGTTGGACGGAGACGGGCATCCCGCTCCTGGAGGAGGCTCTCGTGCATCTGGCGTGCAATGTCGTCGCCTTCCATGACGCCGGTGACCACACCATCTTCATCGCGGAGGTTGAGAGCGTCGAAGTGTATGACGGTGACCCGCTGGTGTATCTGCGAGGTAATTACAGCCGCGTCGCGCGTTAAGGTCCCCGCGCCTTACTTCAGTGGTGGCCACCCAGCGGATTGCGCTTCACGCCGTACTCCGTTCCCCACTTGTCGGTCATTTGCGAGCGAATCTCCCACAGCTCCGGAAAGAATTTGTGGCGCATGCCTTCTTCCAAAATCTCCACGGGGCGGCCCTTCAGCGATTTTGAGCCAAAGCCGATGGTGCGATGAATGAGCTGCATGTGCTCGTAGCGGAATTTCTGGAACAGCTCATCGAATTCGGCCAGCGCTTCGGCGACCACATATGCGTAGCCGTGCGTGTACTCCGTATCGTAAATCTTCTCCAGCGTCAGCCCGTGCTTGTCCAAATAATGCTCCTTGAACGAGCTCCAAAGCGGCTGGTACATCTTCAGCAGCACGCGGAATCCCGGCGACTCCTGCCCGCTGCCATTGCCGAGCCGCAAGCGAATTTCCTGATATTCCTTGGGCGACATAATCTCGAGCAGGGCGATCTGCTGAATCATCAATCGCTGCACGGTGTGTACGCGGCGGAAGAGCGTGAGCACGCGATTGGTATTTTCCTGCTGCAAGTAATCGTCGATATCGAGCAGCGTGTACGCGATCAGCTTCATCCACAACTCTTCGACCTGATGCACGACCTGAAATTGCAATTCATCCGCGTTGCACAGCTCCTCGAATTTCGTCTGGCAAGCGAGCAGCGTCTTGGTGTTCAGGTACAGCTCGTAGTCGAGCGTGCCTTCGCCGCCCATAATCGCGTAAAACTGTTCGCGGTTCACAATTCCTCCGACGCGCGTCATCCTGAGTCTATCCGATGAGGATAGGCGAAGGATCTCAGCGTAAGCAATTCGCCAGATTGAGCTAGGAAGGTCCTACCAGACCGCGCGCTACCGCTCCGAGCTTCCGGAAGGCCGGGTCTGCTCCGTGTCGCCCACATCTTTGCGGTGGCTCTTCACTTCGCGCAGCGCGTACACCGGCTTGTTCTGCGACTCGTAGTACGTGCGCGCAATCAATTCACCAAGCAGGCCCATGGACACTAATTGCACGCCGCTGATAAACAAGGCCACCGCCAGGAGCATCAGCGGCCCGTGCTGGGTCATCACGTTTACGCCGTGCGCGAACTTCTCGAACGCCAGATAGACAGCAAGCAACACTCCCAGCGTCGCTCCGCCAAAGCCCAGCAAGCCAAAAAATTGCAGCGGCCGTGTCGAGTAATCCAGCAGGAATTTCACGATCAGCAAATCCAGGAAAACGCGTATCGTGCGCCCGATCCCATAATTGCTCTTTCCGCTCTTGCGCTCGCCGTCCGTGATGGGCACTTCCGTGATGCGCGCGCCCGTCGAGCTTGCCAGCGCCGGAATAAACCGGTGCAGCTCGCCGTAGAGTTGAATTTCCTGGATGATCTCGCGGCGATAGGCCTTGAAGGTCGTGCCAAAGTCGTGCAGCTCGATCCCGGAAAGCTTGGCCATTATCCAGTTCGCCGCGCGGCTGGGCACCTGCCGCAGAAGCCAGTGGTCGCGCCGCGCGTAGCGCCAGCCGCTGACCAGGTCGTAGCCCTCTTCGATTTTTTCCAGGAAGCGGGGGATCTCTTCGGGGTCGTGCTGCAAATCCCCATCCATCGAAATAATCACTTCGCCGCGCGCGAAATCGAATCCCGCTTTCAGTGCGGGCGTCTGCCCAAAATTCCGCCGCAGCCGCACGATGTTCACGCGGCGATCGTGCTCGTAGATGTCGGAAAGCACCTTGAAGGAATTATCGCGGCTGCCATCGTCGATAAAGATCAGCTCGTAGCTCTCGCCGATAGAATCCATCACCTCCGTGATCTTCATATACAGAGGTGGGATGTTCTCCTGCTCGTTGTAGAACGGGACGACGATGGAATATCGGACGCTGGATTCGCTTCTCATACCGTGCTGGCCAGGAAGGCATAGTCTATCAGGCGAATCCCTTGAGAAGCGACAAGATTTCGTATTTCGGTGTCGGTCAGGATTTCCACTTCTTTTTGCCGGGAGCCCCGTAGCCGCGTCGAGGTCTTACGCAGAGCCTCGTCCGCATATCCCGGATGGCACATCAATTCGGTTGTGCCTTCCGGCAAGCTACGCAGCAGGCGTGCGACGCCCTCCCTGGTCAGCTCGCCCGTTTGCGCGATCCCGCAAAAATAATCGGCTGTCGACACTCCCGCGCGTTCGGCCTGCTCGCGTGCATCGCGTGCCAGCAACTTCAGCCCGCGCGCTTGCACACCCTGCTTGAGCACCACGCCGGCGCGCAGTTGGCCGGTGGAAAGTGCCGAGCGCAAATTAGACGCCTCATGCGAGACGCGAATCGCCCCAATGCCGTACCGCTTGGCCAGCCGCAGCGCAGTCTCAAACAGCCCTGGCAGCATGTGCACGTGTTTGTGACCATCCAGGTGCGTCGGCTCGATTCCCGCGTCGCGCACCTTGGAGATTTGCGCGCTCCACTCGAGCTCCACTTCGCGCATGGAGAGGCCGCGCGTGGCGATCTTTAGCAGCAGGCCATCCGGCCCGCCCTCGAACTCTCCCGAATCATTGACCAAACTCGGCACCGACTCGCGGGGAGCAATGGGCGGGCCATCATTCAAATTCAGGTGCACGCCCACGCCGAGCCCGCCCCCATCACGCGCCAGCTCCACGGCCCCGGCAAACGCCTCGCCATTCGCCAGCAGCGACGCGCTGGTCACAATCCCGTTGCGATGCGCCTCCGCGATGCCGCGGTTCACTCCCGCGGTCCACCCGAGGTCATCCGCATTCACAATCAGGTTCCTGAGCACCTGTACTGTTCCTTCGCGCAGCCCTGTCCGTTGGGCCAGCTACACAGTACTGCGCCAAAGCGCTTTTGTACCATTGACCCTCTCGGTCCCCAACTCTAGCATGGCCATTTAGAGGCAGGTATGTCCGTTCAGACAAAAGAGCCGAAGAAGGAACCGCGGCGGCAGGTCAAGCTCGCCGGCGGCCGCTACAAAGAGCAGCGCCGCGGCCACCGCATGAATTCACGCGTCCCTGTACGGCTTGAGTGGGATTTGCCCTCCGGCAAGCGCGTGAAGGTCGAAGCGCACACTCGCGTGATCAACCCGTACGGCTGCATGGTTGTTCTGGAGCACGATCTGCCGCTTGAGCATCGCGTTGCGCTTACCAATGTGCCCATGAGCGCCAGCAACGCCGCGGTCGTCGTTTGGAAGAGCGAAGAACGCCCGGAAGGCGGTTGGGAATACGGCGTGGAGTTGGTGGCTCCGGCCATGGACTTCTGGGGGCTTGAACTGTGACTATGAAGCCGCCTACGCCCGGTCTGAAGCCGGCAATGCCGCATCCTTCAGCGCGGCCGGCGGTCACGCGTCAGCCCACTGCGGAGGAGCGCCGCCGCTCGCAGCGCGTTTTCGTACGCATGCCCGTGGTCATTCACGTAGCCGGCAAGGTAATGCCGGGCAACACGCACACCGTCAGCGCTGGCGGGGCCATGGTCATTCTCAAGGAAGGCATTGGCGAAGGCACAAAAGTCACGGTCGAGAATCCCGCGACGAACGCCAAAGTCGAAGCCAAAGTGATCCGCCCGCCGCAAATGAATCAAGAGGGCTCGTTGGTTCCGATCGAATTTGCCACTCCGTCGCCTACGTTTTGGAACATATTTTTCCCGCCCCATACTAACTGACGATCCGAAGAGGATCGTCATCCTGAGCGAGCGAAGCGAGTCGAAGGATCTCGTCTCAAGCGGCCCGTGCAGTTCCGAGTCGGCTCGGATCCCGAGCTTGGCCAACGATCGTGGTGTTGCTACTGAATTGTGACCGGGGTCGCTGGGGATGTTGAGCCGGTGTAATTCGCATCGCCGCTGTACACGGCGGTAATGCTGTCCGTGTGCGACCCGCCACCCCCACCGCCGCCTCGCGAGCCGCTGCAGCCGGCGATCCCCGCGGCAACACATGCGAACAGGATCAGGCCAGCCGCGGCGTAGCCAACCCGTTTCCCGATCGACATGCGCCGCTGCATCGCCAGGAACGCGATCAGCAGCACGGAGACAATGCCCAGCGGCAGCACCGGAACTTGCGGCCGCGTCCGCGGCTTCGCTAGTGGAACAAATTCCGAAAGCGCGGTGGTCAGCGTAGCCCTGCATAAGGCTT
>WNFD01005541.1_pt1 | contig 30074 bp, 35 predicted proteins | sample 5400491 | NCBI WGS metagenome assembly WNFD01 (sample SAMN13153343, study PRJNA577476) | soil metagenome | isolation source: 120 cm saprolite under Douglas fir tree site 2 hole 2 replicate 2 | place: USA:California | collected 2015-04-18
AGAAGCATGACGGGCTCTCGCAGTTTCTCGTCGACCTCAAGTCCCCGGGCATCCGCATCCGGCCCATCATCGACCTCGCGGGCGGTCATCACTTCAACGAGGTGCACTTCGAGAACGCCTTCGTGCCCGACGACATGCTCGTGGGCAAGGAAGGCGAGGGCTGGCGGCAGGTGAGCACGGAGCTGGCCTTCGAGCGGAGCGGCCCCGAGCGCTACCTGTCCTCCATCCGGCTCATCATGGAGCTCATCCGCGAGGCCGGTCGCGAGCCGGGCGAGCGGGCCGCGGTGGTGATCGGCCGCCTCACCGCACACCTCGCCACGCTCCGCCAGATGTCGCTCTCGGTGGCGGGCATGCTGCAGGCGGGGGAGAATCCGAACCTCGAGGCCGCCGTGGTCAAGGACGTCGGCACGAGCTTCGAGCAGGAAATCCCGGAGACCGTGCACGCCCTGCTCGGTGTCGAGCCCCGGCTGGGCTCGGGCAGCCAGTTCGAGCGGACGCTCGGCTATCTCGTCCAGCACGCGCCGTCCTTTTCGCTCCGCGGCGGCACGCGCGAGATCCTGCGCGGCATCATCGCGCGCGGGCTGGGGCTCCGATGAGCGCGAGCGAGGGTAAAGAGCTCCGTACCATCCTCGCCGACACGTGCTCGCGGCTCTTCACCGCGCAGGTCACGCCGCAACTGCAGGAATCCGCCGAGAAGGGGACGTGGCCCGAGGCCTTGTGGCGCCAGGTCGAGGAGAACGGCCTCACGCTGCCCCAGGTGCCGGAGTCTCGCGGCGGCGCGGGCGGGAGCTGGTCGGACGCACATGTGGTGCTGACCACGGCCGGGCGTCACGCCGTCCCCCTGCCCATCGCAGAGACCATGATGGGGGGCTGGCTGCTCGCCCAGTGCGGACTCGACGCGCCCATGGGGCCGATGACGCTCGCGCCCACATCGCTCTACACGCGGCTGACGCTGACCAGGAACGGAAGGGGCTGGCAGCTCGAGGGCTCGGCGCCGCGCGTGCCCTGGGGCCGGCAGGCGGAGCACGTCGTGGTGGCGGCCGAGGACGAGGCCTCCGTCGAGGAAGACGTCAACCTCGCCCTCGAGCCCCGAGACACCTTGACGTGGCGGGCAGCGCCCGTGGTGGCGGCGATTCCCGGGCCGTCGGCGGTTCGACTCTGGCAGCTCGGCGCGCTCGCGCGCGCGGCCCAGATGGCGGGCGGCCTCGAGTACCTTCTCGCCCAATCGGTCAAGTACGTGACGGAGCGAAGCCAGTTCGGGCGCACCCTCGCGTCCTTCCAGGCGATTCAGCATCAGCTCGCCCTGCTCGCCGGCCATACGGCGGCGGCGGGCATGGCGGCGCAGCATGCCTTCGCCACCATGGACGCGCGCGGCGCGGCCAACCCGGGGGAGGCCGCTTTCGAGATCGCCGTCGCCAAGGTCCGCGTCGGGGAAGCGGCGGGTCTCGGGGCGGGCATCGCGCATCAGTCTCACGGCGCCATCGGCTTCACCTACGAGCATTCGCTCCACTTCGTCACGCGGCGCCTCTGGTCCTGGCGCGCGGAGTTCGGAGGGGAGAGCCACTGGTCGCTCGAGCTGGGGCGCGGGGTTGCCGCGCGGGGCGCCGAGGCGCTCTGGCCCCACCTGACGTCTCGATAAAGAGGCGAAGCATGAGCCGCCCGGCGATCTTCGTCGTCAAGGCGACCATAGCGCCCGAGCGGGAAGCTGCCTTCAACGAGTGGTACAACACGCAGCGGGCCTCCGAGGCCTCACGCGTGCCCGGCTGCCTCGCCATGCGCCGCTACGAGGCTATTCCGCTCGACACCGACCACGTGGGCGCCGAGCCCTGGCAGTACATGGTGATCTACGAGTTCGAGTCCGAGGCCGCCCTCCACGCCTTCGTTCATTCGGACACGCTCAAGGCCATGACCCGCGACTACAACACCCGCTTCGCCGGCGCCGGCGAGCGCGCCCGCTTCACCTACCGCCAGATTTTCCCCTAAGACCAGGACCTGGCGACTTTTGTCAGGGTGACGGCGCTCGACGTCCGTCCCTGATGCCCAGAAGAACGGCGCGCCATCTTTTTTGTCTGATTCAGGGGGGTACGGACCCGCCCGGCGCCCAAATTCCGGGCTTTTCGCGTCAGCATGCTGACAGGCCCAGAAAGTGGTCCTTGGCACCGACCGTGCACTTACGAACGGCATGATGGATAGCTTGATTCAACAATTACCGAGCGGCACCAACTCTCAAAGGAGACACGACCAATGTTGAGCTTCTGGCACACGAAGAGAAAGGCGCTGGGCAATCAGCGCGGCTTCACGCTCATCGAGCTGATGATCGTGGTGGCCATCATCGGTATCCTCGCGGCCATCGCGATCCCGCTGTACGCTAACGTCCAGACCCGCGCCCGCGTCGCCAAGGCCCAGGCCGACTCCCGGACAATGGGCTCCGCCATCAGCATCTTCACCGCCCATATGGGGGCGCTGCCGGCCGCGCTGACGGATCTCACCCAGCAGACCACGAACGGCCTCGGCCAGGTCGCCGGACCTTTCATGGCCAGAATTCCGACGCCTCCTCCGGGTGGCTCACCGGCCTGGTCGGGTACCTACACCTATACGTCGAGCAGCACCGGCACCTTCTCGGTTACCGCCAACGGCGACGGCACCACGATCACCGTTCCGTAAGCACATACCGGGATCCATCCGCCGCGCCGGAGAGGCTGAAAGGCCTCCCGGCGCGGCGCTGTTTTTCCCGGCCCTGGGGCAATTTGCTTCGCCATACTGACTCAGCCCTCGCCTCGCAGCTGCGCTGCTCAGCTCGAAAGGCCACGTTGCGAGCGGGCCGGCAACCCTCAACGTACACCCACGTACGCCTCGGGCTGCCGGCCCGCTCGCGCCTCGTCTGGCTCGCAACTTGCCCCAGGGCCATGCCAAAAGCGGACCCACCACCGCTCGAACCGGCACGTTGACAAGGCTGCCGCGTCGGGGCAGAGTCACGGCACCTGTCCGTACGTATTCCCCCGATGGAGGTGGCGGTATGGCGCGATCCGGTTTGCTTCGGCGGCTCTTCACGGCAAGCATGGCGGTCCTGTTCGGGCTCGCCGCTCTGACCACGGCGGCCCACGCGCAGACCAAGGGCGGCGTGGTCCGGGTCGGCAATCTCGGAGAGCCCCCGGCGCTGGATGCCCACTGGACCACCGCCAGCATCACCGAGACGCTGACCAACCACGTCTATGAGGGCCTCTTCAGCCTGGACAGCAGCAACCGGCCCATCCCCATGCTGGCGGAGAGCCACACCGTCAGCAAGGACGGCCTCGTCTACACCTTCAAGCTCCGCCAGGGCGTCAAGTTCCACAACGGCAAGGAGATGACCTCCGAGGACGTCGTCGCCTCGCTCGGCCGCTGGGGGAAGCAGTCGATCTACGGTAAGGGTCTCTTCACCCAGGTCTCGGAGCTCAAGGCCGTGGACAAGTACACGGTCGAGTTGCGGCTCAAGGAGAAGTCGGCCATCGTGCTCATCTCGCTCGCCGTGCCGAACAACTTCGGCGCCATCTATCCCAAGGAGATCGCCGAGAAGTTCCCGCCGGAGCAGAAGGCGACCGAATGGATCGGCACGGGGCCCTTCAAGCTCGCCGAGTGGAAGCCCGATCAGTACATCCGCATGGTCCGCTTCGACGACTACAAGTCGCGCAACGAGAAGCCCAACGGCTATGGCGGTGGCAAGACGGCCTACGTGGACGAGATCCGGTGGATCCCCGTGCCCGAGGTGGCGACCCGCGTGGCCCAGGTGGAGACGGGCGAGCTGGATTTTGCCGACGACCTCAACCTGGACTCCTATGATCGGCTCAAGAAGAGCGCGAGCGCTCGTCCCATCGTGTCGAAGCCGTACTACTGGCTGGTGGCGGTCATGAACAAGAAGGAAGGTCTCATGACCAACCAGAAGCTCCGTCAGGCCTGGCAGGCCGCCATCGACATCGAGCCGATCATGAAGAACGTGGCGGGCGGCAAGTCCGAGCTCTACCGCATGGATTCGAGCCTGATCCCGGTCGAGATTCCGGCGTGGCACACCAAGCTCTCTGGGCTCCCGTGGAACGAGCACAATCGCGACAAGGCGAAGCGACTCCTGCAAGAGTCCGGTTACAAGAAGGAGCCGATCCGCTTCATGACCACCCAGGAGTACAAGTGGATGTACGACTTCGCCCTCCTGACCAAGCAGCAGCTCGAGGATGTGGGCTTCAATATCGATCTCCAGGTGGTGGACTGGGCCACGCTGGTCAAGCGGCGCAACAACTCGAAAGAGTACGACGTCTTCACCACGGGCATAGGCGCCATCTACGATCCGTACCACACCGTCTTTCTGAGCCCGAACTGGCCGGGCTGGACCAGCGACGAAGACATCCTCCGGATTCAAGCCGAGCTGGCCCGGGAGACGGACTATAAGAAACGGTTTGCTCTCTGGGAGCAGCAGACGCGGCAGTTCTTCGAGAAGGTACCTGTCATCCGCTACGGCGATCTCTTCGGGCTCCGCGCGATGCGCAACACGGTGAAGGGCTTCAACGAAAAGACCGAGCGCATCCGCTTCTACAACGTCTGGCTCGAGAAGTAATGCGTGGGGCCTTACCTCGTCCGACGGGTCCTGGCCCTCCTGCCCGTGATGGCAGTGGTGGTCACCGTCGTGTTCCTGCTCATCCACCTGATTCCGGGCGACCCGGTATCCGTGATGCTCGGCCCGGACGCCACGCCCACCCAGATCGAGAAGACTCGCCAGGCCCTGGGGCTCGACCGGCCCCTCTACGATCAGCTGCTGGGCTTCTACGCGCGCATCCTGCGCGGTGATCTCGGCCAGTCCTACTTCCTCGACCGGCCCGTGACGCGCGCGCTCTGGGAGCGCGCGGAGCCGACCCTGGTGCTTACCGGACTGGCCCTGCTCGTGGCCGTGATCATCGGCGTGCCCTCGGGCACCATCGCGGCCGCCACCCGCGGCTCCCTCTGGGACCGCGGGCTGATGTTCGTGTCCCTCCTGGGCGTGTGCATCCCCGGCTTCTGGCTGTCGCTGAACCTCATCTATCTCTTCGCGGTGCGCCTCGGCTGGCTGCCCGCCGCGGGTTACGTGTCGATCTTCAGCGATCCCACCGCCGGCCTCAGGTACATGGTCCTGCCCGCGCTATCGCTCGGCTTCAACCAGTCCGCGTTGATCGCGCGCATCGCGCGCTCGTGCATGCTCGAGGTCCTCCAGCAGGACTACATCCGCACGGCGCGGGCGAAGGGCCTCTCGAACCGCGTGGTCATCTACGTCCACGCCTTTCGCAATGCCCTCGTGCCCGTGGTCACGGTCATCGGGATCACCACGGCCGTGCTCATCGGCGGCGCCGTGGTGACGGAGATCGTGTTCAACATTCCCGGCCTCGGCCGCCTCATCATCTCGGCCATTCTGCGGCGCGACTATCCGGTGGTGCAGGGAGTGGTGCTCGTGACCGCGGCCACCTATGTGCTGATCAACCTGACCGTCGATCTCCTCTATGCTGTGATCGATCCTCGCATCCGCTATGAGTGAAGCCACCTCCGACGCCGTCAGTGCCGCGCCCGCCCGTTTCGAGGCGGTGGGCGTCCAGCGCTCGGACTCGCGCTGGCTCGAGAGGCTCCTCGCCAATCGCGCGGTGGTCGTGGGCGCCTTCATCCTGCTCGTCTTTGTCGTGGCGGCCCTTCTGGCCGACATCCTGTCCACCCACAACCCGATGCGCCTGGTGCCGGCCAACCGCCTCAAGCCGCCGGGAGCCGGGAACTACCTGGGCACCGACGAGTTCGGCCGCGACATCTGGAGTCTGGTCCTTCACGGCAGCCGCATCTCACTCCTCGTGGGCGTGACGACCATGCTCCTCACTTCCATCGGCGGCATCGTGGTCGGGCTCGCCGCGGGTTATTCGCGACGGCTCGATCCCCTCATCATGCGAATCATGGACGGCCTCATGGCCTTTCCCGCCATCCTGCTCGCCATCGCCCTCATGGCCGCGCGCGGCCCCGGCGTGTGGAACGTCATCTTCGCGCTCTCCGTCGTCTACACGCCGAGAACGGCCATGCTGATCCGCAGCACGGTGCTGTCCATCCGCGAGCTCGACTACATCCAGGCCGCGCGCGCCCTGGGCCGGCAGGACATGGCCATTGCCGTGCGCCATATTCTTCCGAATTGCGTGGGCCCGCTTCTGGTGCAGGGGAGCTTCATCTTCGCCTACGCGATTCTCGCCGAGGCGATCCTGGGCTTCCTCGGCGTCGGCGTGCCGCCGTACGTGCCCTCCTGGGGCAATGTCATCGCCAGCGGCAAGAACGTGATCCGCGAAGCCTTCTGGGTCAGCCTCTTCCCCGGGCTGGCGCTCACGCTGGCCGGCCTCAGCCTGAATCTCCTGGGCGACGGCCTCCGCGACATCCTGGATCCGCGCCTCCGCGTGCAGTGATTCCGCTCGAAGGCATCCCGCTGGCTCCCCGATGCACCATGGGCGTGGGCGGGCCGGCGCGCTACTTCGTCGAAGCCCTGGACGAGGCGACCGTGCTCGCCGCCTGCCGATGGGCCGGCGCACGAGATCTGTCGCTGAGCGTCCTCGGCGCGGGCTCGAACGTGGTCGTGGCCGACGAGGGCCTGGACGGCCTCGTGCTCGCGATCCGCATGCGAGGGGTGACGACACGGGAGGAGCCGGGCGCGATCGAAGTCACCGCGGCGGCCGGCGAGCCGTGGGACGAGCTCGTGGCGCGGGCGGTGGAGCGCGGCTGGGCCGGCCTGGAGTGCCTGAGCGGCATCCCGGGGCTGGTCGGCGCCACACCGATACAGAACGTGGGCGCGTATGGCCAGGAGGTCTCGCAGACCGTGACGGCGGTGCGAGCGCTCGATCGGAAGGCCGACCGGATCGTCACCCTCGCCCCCGGGGAGTGCGGCTTCACGTATCGCGAGAGCCGCTTCAAGAGCGGCGAGCCGGGGCGCTACGTCGTCACGGCCGTGACGTACCGCCTGGAGCCCGGAGGAAAGCCGATGGTGAACTACGCCGACCTCGAGCGCGATCTGGCCGCCCGGGGGCATCGATCGCCGGGCCTCGGCGACGTGCGCGCGAGCGTGCTCGGCATCCGGCGCGCCAAGTCCATGGTCCTCGATCCCGGCGATCCGAATAGCCGGAGCTGCGGCTCCTTCTTCCTCAATCCCATCGTCGACGCGGAGACCCTGTCACGCGTGGAGCGGGCGGCCGGGGATCTGGCCATGCCGCGGTGGCCCGAGCGCGACGGGCGCGTCAAGCTTTCCGCCGCGTGGCTGATCGAGCGCGCGGGCTTTGCCCGGGGTGTCTCCCGGGGCGCCGTCGGTCTCTCCACGCGTCACACCCTCGCCATCGTCTGCCGCGAGGGCGCGCGCGCGGCGGAGATCGCGGCCTTCGCCGGCGAGATCCGCGCGGTCGTCCAGGCGCGCTTCGGGGTCCGCCTCGTGCCCGAGCCTGTGCTCTGGGGCGGGCTCTCTCTCGAGCGGTGACCGAGAATCCCATCGCGGAGATCGTGGCCGCGCGCGAAGAGGCGCGCCGGCGCAAGGACGCCCACGTCGACGTCTGCTTTCTCGTGACGGTGGGCGAGCATCAGCGACCCGAAGCGCGCCCCGTCTCGCTCCGCGACGTCGACGAGCGCGGGTTCGGCCTCCTGCTCAATGCCCGGAGCCCCAAGTGGCGGCAGATCGAGAAGGGCGGTCAGTGCTCGCTGACCATCCTCTGGTCGAGCGTGGAGCGGCAGTACCGCGTCTACGGCGAGCTTCGTCCCATGGACCCGGAGCGTCTCCGCTTCTGGTGGGACCGCAAGGTTCTCGGCTCGCGCCTGCTCGAGCATTACTACGACGCCTACCGCCCGCAGAGCGAGCCGGTGGCCTCGCGGGACGCCTTCCTCGAGGGCATCGCCGAGCTCGGCCGCCGCTGGCCCAACGCCGCCGCCGTGCCGCCTCCCGAGAGCCTGCGCGGCGTCTGCCTGTGGCCCACGGAGATCGACGTCTGGCACGGCTCGCCGTCCGATCGGCTGCACGACCGTCGCCGCTTCCGGCGCGCGGCGGACGGTTGGACGGCCGAGACGCTCGTGCCCTAGTCGCCGCCCAGGCTCGCCATGAAGTGCACGAGGTTGAGCAGGTCCTCTTCCCGTAGGGGCTGCGCGGACATCGTCATCATGCCGTCCAGGTCAGAGGCGGTCTTGGCCTTGAAGCTGCGAAGCAGCCGCAGGAGATAGTCGAAGTCCTGCCCGGCCAGTCGCGGCACCTGCTGCTGACCGACGAGTCCTGGCCTGTGGCAGGACGTGCAGTGGTGAAGATTGGCGAGCTGCCTGCCCGCGGTGACCTTGGCGGGATCGACCTTGGCGGGGCGCGGACGTGGCAGCTGGGCGGCGTAGTAGGCAGCCAGGTCGGCCATGTCCTCGTCGCTGAGGTTCTGGGCGGGGGGCGACATCTGCGGGTCCTTCCGGCGTCCGTCGCGATACTTGATGAGCTGCCAGTGGGTGAAGAACACCGGCTGGCCGGCGAGCGACGGAGTTCCAGGCGCCGTCGCGTTGCCGTCGCGGCCATGGCAGGCCGCGCACGGCTCCGACTTGCGTCGCCCCGCTTCTAGGTCGGCGGCGCTCGCCGGCGCCCCGATCATCGCCACGAGGGCGAGGACGATCGAGGCGCCGACGAGCGAGCGCACGGGTGGGTTATCGGGAGTACGTGACCCGGTAGATCGCTCCCGCGTAGTCGTCGGCGATCAGGAGCGAGCCGTCCTTCATCTGCTTCGTATACACGGGCCGACCCCAGATCTTGTCGCCCTGGAGCCATCCCTCGGCGAAGGGCTCGTACTTGGGCACGTCACCCGTCCGCAGCGTGACCATCATCACGCGGAAGCCTACCTTCTGCGTCCGGTTCCAGGAGCCGCGCTGGGCGAGGAAGGCGCGGTTCTTGTACTCGGCGGGGAACATCGAGCCCGTGTAGAACTCCACGCCGTTGCCGGCCACGTGTGCGCCCGTCTTGAGCAGCGGTGCGGCGAATTCCGCGCAGGCGCGCCCCTTGCCGAACTCGGGATCGAGGATGTCGCCCTGGTGGCAGTAGGGGAAGCCGAAGTGCAGGCCCTTCTTCGGAGCCGTGTCGAAGCGGTCGCTCGGCACGTCCTCGCCGAGCCAGTCGCGGCCGTGGGTGGTGAAGTAGAGCTCCTTCGTCACCGGGTGCCAGTCGAATCCCACGCTGTTCCGCACGCCGAGGGCGAAGTACTCGAAGCCGGTGCCGTCGGGATTGACGCGCGAGATATTCGCATTAGTGTCCGGCGGCATACAGATGTTGCAGGGCGCGCCGATATTGAAGTAGAGCTTGCCGTCAGGTCCGAAGGCCAGGTACTTCCAGCCATGGGGCACGTCACGGGTCAGGATGTCGTAGACGACCTCCATCGCCGGTGGATTGTCGAGCTTGTCCTCGATCCCCACCATCTTGGTAATCCGGTGGATCTCGGCGATGTAGAGCGTGCCGTTCTTGAAGGCCACGCCGTTGGGCAGGTTGAGTCCCTTGGCGATGACCTTGACCTCGCGCTGCCCGCCCTTGTCCACGATCGCGTACACGTTGCTGGCCACGCGGCTACTGACGAAGAGCGTGCCCTTGTCGCCCCAGGTCATGGCCCGCGCGTTGTTGATCCCGCTCGCCCACACCGAAACCTTGAAGCCGGGCGGAACCTTGATCTTGTCGACCTGGAGCTCGCCAAGCGCCGCGGGGGCCGGCGGCTGGGGAATGGGCGCCAGCATCGAGTCGGCCATGCTGGCGGGCTGGCCCTGCTTCCAGGTCGGAGGCGGCTGCTGCGCCTGCTGCGCCGGGGCCAGGGGAGCGAGCGCAAGTCCGATGACGAGCGCCGCCGTGAGTGATGCAAGGATGATGCGCCGCATGGTGAGCCTCCCCTTTGAGGATGGGTGAGGACCGAGTCAGTAATCGTCCGCCGAGCGCGGACTCCGTGTCCCGGCGGGACGATACGGTGCAACCTTCCACCTTGTCAAGCCGGCTACTGGGTCGGGGTCCAGACGAGAGCTGCATCAGCACCGAGCCTGGACACCTCTGCTCACGGGCCGGAGCGCGACGATCTCGTGCCCGGCGGCGGACCGTTGCGCGGCGGCGATGATTTCGAGCCCGGCTACCGCGTCGCCGGGGTCTACGGGCGGCGGCGCGCCGTGTCGAAGCGAGGCGACGACGCCAGCGTAGTAACGCTGATAGGCACCCGGCTCGCTACGCACGGGAGTCACCGCATCGCCGACGCCGAGCAGACCCCAGCGCGCGGGCGGCTCCCCGCCCCAGCCCGGCAGATCCGGCCGCTCCCCCGCGAGCAGCGCCGCCTCCTGGCCGTCGGCGTCGCGCTTCACGTACGCGGCGCGCGTGCCGAGCGCGCGCACGCGCGGGCCAATGTGCCCGGCCAGGGCGCTCGCCCAGAGATGCGAGCGGACCCCGGAGGCGTGCGTGAGCGCGACGAACATGTCGTCATCCGTGGCGCTCCCGGGTCGGCGCCGGTCGAGCTCCGCGTACACGCGCGCCCCCGGCCCGAACAGGTGTAGCGCCTGGTCCACGAGATGGGTGCCCAGGTCGTACAGGAGCCCGCCGGCGCCGCCGGGTGCGTCGCTCTCGCGCCAGCCCCCCATCGGCACGGGGCGCCAGCGCTCGAACCGGGACTCGAACCGCAGCACGTCACCTAGCGCGCCCTCAGCGAGGAGACGCCGCAGGGTCAGGGTCTCGCTGTCCCAGCGCCGCTGGTGATACGCGCTAAGGAACAGGCCGCGCCGGCGCGCCTCGGCCACGACGCGCCTGGCCTCCTCGGCGGTCGGCGCGAAGGGCTTGTCGACCACGACCGCCTGCCCGGCCGCCAGGGCGGCCAGCGCCAGGGAGACATGAGTGGAGTTCGGAGTCGCGACCACCACGAGGTCGTGCCCGGCCGGGTCCGCGAAGACGGCATCGACCCGGTCGACAACGCGCGCTGCCGGGTGCTCGTGGCCCGCGCGCTCCCGACGCTGCGGGCTCGCGGTGACGATCGTCGCCAGGCTCAGGCCTGGGGTGGCCGCGATCGTGGGCGCGTGGAAGCACGCGCCGGCCAGGCCGTAGCCGATCAGCGCGACGCGGACGTCGGTGGTCATGTCCCGACCCGGGCGCCGCTCACCGACTCGCGGAGAGCCCCAGGGCCTTGCGCGCACGGTAGCCGTACCAGCCGAGCCGCCGGGTCACCCACTCCAGCCTCCGCGAGCCGAGGATCGCCAGGCCGAGCGCTTCGACCACGTGCGGCGCCGACCCCGGGAGGAGCCGGAGCAGTCGTCCCGCAGAGCGCGCCGCCGAGACGCGCTCCCCCCTGCCTTGCTCGGCGGCACGCTCCAGGCGGCACCGCTCGACCCACAACAGGGTCCGCAGCCGCCAGCGACGATAGGCCTTGCGCCCGCACGCCGCCGTGATGGCGTGCTGCCACTTCCCGTCGGCGATGGCGGCATCCCCGGCCTGGAAGTCAGGGTTGAAGGAGAGCTGGACGCCGTGGCGCAGGTGACGGATCAGGAGGGCATCGGGCATGCCGGCGAACGGCGTGCGCTGCGCCAGGCGCATCCATAGATCGCGGTCCTCGGATGCGCGAAGCCTCTCGTCGAACCCACCGACCTCGGTCAGGGCCGACATGCGGATCAGCGCCCCTGACATGAATGGGGTCCATCCGTCCACCAGGTGGCAGAAAACCTTTCCCTGCCAGAGTCCGCCCGGCTCGGTGGTCTCGGCGCCTGACCGCGCGTTTCGGAGCCGCGCGCGACAGTAGACGACCCCGGTATCGGGCCGAGACGCGGCCAGGGCAAGCTGCCGCTCGAGGTAGTCCGGCGTCCACTCGTTGTCGTCGTCGAGGAAGGCCATCCACTCGCCGCGCGCCAGCCCGAGGGCGGTGTTCCTCGTCCGGCTGACCCCGTGGTTCCGCTCGTGGCGGATGCGGCGGAGGCGGGCATCATTCACGCCGGCCAGCACCTCGGGTGTGGCGTCGGTCGACCCGTCGTCGACGATGAGCAGCTCGAAGTCCTCGAACGTCTGGGCAAGCGCGCTCCGGATGGCCCGGCCCACGAGGTGGGCCCGGTTCCAGGTCGAGATCGCAACGCTCACGCACGGAGCGGGACGGTCTTGGCAATCCGTCACGCACATTCCTCGCGCGCTCAGCCCAGCAGCTCGGCGACGAGGCGCTCGACGGCGGCGGGCTCGACGGCAGCGCGATTCCCGACGATCCGCGCGGCCAGGGCGCCCGCCGCGCTGCCCAGAAGCGCCATCACGTCCAGGGGCAGTCCGGCGGCCGCGCACGGGGACGAGACCGCCAGGTACGCGTCCCCCGCGCCCATTCGGTCGACGACGTCGCGCGTCAGGGCAGGGACCTCCCACACGCTCCCGTCCGCGCTCGCCACGAACACGCCTTCCTGAGCCCGGGTCACGGACATCGCGGAGCACTTGACGCGCGCCCGCAGCACGCCGGCCAGCTCCGCCACCGCGCTCCAGCGGTCGCGCGTGGCGAGCCGCGCCTCGCCCTCGTCAATGCACACGTAGTCGGCGCGCGGATACCTGGTGATCACGTGGAAGCCGAGGTTCCCGGGATTGGCCTGGGTGTTCACCGCCAGGTAACGGGCGCGCGCGGCGAGCAGGTCGACGGTGCGCGAGCCGAGCAGACCGTGGCCGTAGTCGGTCGCAATGACCAGGTCGTACGCGGGCAGCGCCGCGTCGAGATGGGCGAGCATCTGGTCCTCGAGAGCAGTGGGCAGGGGCGTGTCGTCCATCACGGCGACCTCGAACAGCTTGACGAGCGAGGGTTCCGACACGTATCGGCGCTTGGTGATGGTCGGAGAGCCTTCGCGAACGAAGAACCACGGTCTGACGCGTGGGCCGAGCTGGCGGCGGATGAACTCCTCCTGCGGGTCGTCGGCGCCGAGGCTGGTCACCAGGGCGACCTCGCGACAGTACCCGGCCACGTGGTTCGCGCAGGCCAGGGCGCCGCCCGCTTGACGCTCGAGTCGGACGTGTCTGGTGGAGATGATGGGGTCCTTAGGCGCCTTGCCCAGGGGCAGGCAGTACCTGTACTCGTCGATGATCGCCTCGCCGATGACGAGGACCTTGAGGGGCCTGAGCGCGGCCAGCGCGTCGCGCACCACGCTGGAGGCGTGCCGCGCCCGGAAGCCCTCGAGGAAGCGCCGCGTCGCGGGATCTTCCGGCCGGCGCCCGTCCGGACGCCCGTTCACGCCGAGGGCCGGTCGCCGGGCACGCGAAAGTGCGCGTTCAGCAGCGCGGTGGAGGAGAACAGGGTCTCGTGGGTGAAGCGCACGTTGCCGCCAAGCTCGCGGACCGTCGCGATCTCCTGCCGGAGCCCCGTGCTGCGACGAGCGGGCTCTTCGCAAACCTGNNNNCTGGCCCTTGACGTAGAAGTCCGGCCTGAGCAGGCGTATGGCTTCCACCGCCGTGGGCCAGGGGCTGATGGCCACCAGGTCGACGCAGACCAGCGCCGCGAGCGCCTCGGCCCGCAGGACCTCGGTGAAGGCCGGCCGGCCCTCGCCCCTGGCCACGTGGGCGTCGGCCGTCACCGTTGCGACCAGAAGGTCTCCCATCGCGCGCGCCGCCTGCAGATGCCGGATGTGTCCGATGTGCATCAGGTCGAAGCACCCGTGGCAGTGGACGATCTTGAGACCGGCTCGGCGCGTGGCCTCAAGCCGCCGGGCGAGGTCATCGAGCGTTAAGATCTTGGCGACGGTCATCGCGTGGGCCTCCACCGCGACCGTGGGGGTGGCGTATGGAACGGACAGGATAGTGGCTCGGCGTCGGCACACGTGTCAATGGGTGGGGTGCGCCGCTCCTCGCGCACCCTTCGCGCCCACCCCTGGCTCGCGCTCGCAACGTGACACAGTGCTCGCGTGGCGCCTCACCGTCGGGCGAACAGTGCGTAGAGCCACTGACCGAGCCAGCCCAGCACCGGCGGAAGTAGTACGCCCGGAATGAGGCGCGCCAGGGTCAGGGGCCAGCCCAGCAAGGGCGCCTCATAGGTCAGCATCCGGACGGGGCTCACGAGCGTCTTGGCGGTGAGCAGGGCGATGAGAGGACCGGGAGCCGCCCCGCTCCGGAAGAGGTTGGCCACAACGGGAAAGACGAGATATGGCCCTCCCGGCATGATCAAGCCTGCGGCCCAGCCCACCGCGATCCCGCGGCCTAGCTGCTCGCCGCCCAACCATCGCGAGAGAACGGGGGCCGGGATGAGCACGTCGAGGAGGCCGGCGAGCACGAATCCCAGGACGAGCTCGATCCACACGCCGCCGAGCAATCGACCGGTCGACTGGAAGCCGCGCACGACGAGCTGAGGATCCCTCGAGAGCGCCACCACGAGGGCGGTCGCGGTCAGGGCCAACAAGATGATGAGGCTCGCGTCCATGCGTTTTTTGCGCGCTTTCATGGGAGTGCCCGGGCGGGGGCGCTCCGGTAGATGAATGGAGGCGGCTGAATCTCCGTGGCGGCTTCGCGCGCCTTCTCGATCAGCTCGTGATCAGGCGAGAGACGGCACACGGGATCTGTGGCCGCCGCATTGCCGGTCAGAAGAAAGGCCTGGCAGCGGCAGCCCCCGAAGTCGAGCTCGCGGCGGTCGCAGCTCCGGCACGGCTCGGGCATCCAGGCCTCGCCGCGGAAGGCCGAGAAGCCCGCGGAGTCGCGCCAGATTTCCTCGAGCGGACGCTCCTTCACCGAGTCGAAGTGAAGCCCGGGAAGGGTGTGGGCCGCGTGGCACGGCAAGACGAGGCCGTCGGGGCTGATCACGATGAATCGCCGCCCCCAGCCATCCATGCACGCTTTGGGAAACTCCGCGTAGTAGTCGGGGGTGACGAAGAGGACCTCCATCCGGCCGCGCAGCCGCTGACGGGCGTCGCCGGCGACGGCGCGGGCGCGGTCGAGCTGCTCGCGTGTCGGCAGCAGCGCGGCGCGATTGGAGAGCGCCCAGCCCACGTATTGCGCATTGGCCAGCTCCAGGCGGTCGGCGCCGAGCCGCTCCGCCAGCGCGACGATCTCCTCCACCCGGTCGAGGTTCTCGCGGTGAAGCACGGTGTTGAGGGTGAGGGGAAAGCCGAGCTCCTTGACCCACGAGGCGATCTCGAGCTTGCGGTCGAACGAGCGCAGCCCCGCGATCCGGTCCGAGGCCGGGGCGGCCGTGTCCTGGATGGAGATCTGGACATTGTCGAGGCCGAGCGCGCGGAAGCGGGCGAGGCGCTCGCGGCGGAGAGGGATGCCGCTCGTGATCAGGTTGGTGTAGAGGTCGAGGCGGCGGGCTTCCTCGACGAGGGCTTCGAGGTCGTCGCGCACGAGGGGCTCGCCACCCGTCAGGTTGAGCTGGACCACTCCGAGGTCTTCCGCCTCGCGGAAGACGCGCTGCCAGGTCGCGGTGTCGAGCTCACGATCGTGGCGCCCGTAGTCGAGGGGATTCGAGCAGTACACGCAGCGCAGGGGGCAGCGGTACGTCAGCTCGGCCACGAGCGTGTAGGGACGGAACGCCTCGCTCACATCGCCGCCTGCACGAGGCCGCGATCGGCCATGGTCTGGAGGAAGTCCATCACCTCGCGCTCGACGTCAGGAGCCTCGTGCCCGTACTTCTGGGCCAGCTCTTCCACGATGGACTCGACGGTGCGCTCGCCCGTGCAGCGCTGGAGCACGTCGGCGGCGGTGGGGTTGAGCACGAGGCCGCGCTCGGGATAGAGGAGCATGTAGCGCGACGACTTGCGATCGAAGCGCAGGCGAGCCTTGGGGGCGAGGCGGGGCCGACTCGAGGCGTCCATCAGGTGGCGCGGGCTCCTCCCGGGCCCCAGCCCGGCTCGATGTAGGCGGCGAAGGCGCAATCGAGCAGGTGCCAGAGAATCTCCGTCTTCCGGATGAGGGCGGCCACGCAGCGCTCTTGCATCTCGTGGGTCGTCGCGTGGGCGACCACGAAGTCGATGGCCTCCTCGGAGTCGCGCCGGGCGCGCGGGACGCGCGAGCGGAAATACGCCAGCATGTCCGCGCTCACCCACGGGTAGTGCTTCTCCCAGGCGAGCACGCGCTTCGACATGAGATCGGGGGCGAAGAACTCGGTGAGGGACGAGGCTACCGCCTCCACCAGGCTCCGCTCGCGCACGAGATCGACGTAGGCATCGCAGGCGAAGCGGACGCCGGGCAGGATGGAGCGGCAGCTCGCCACCTCCTCGCGGTCGAGGCCCACCCCGTCGGCCAGCCGCAGCCAGAGATCGAGCCCCGCCTCGCCGCCCGCCTCGTCGCCGTCGTGGTCGCGGATGCGGCGGATCCACATGCGGCGGAAGGCAGGATCTTCCGACTTGGACAGGATGATGGCGTCCTTGATGGGGATGCGGGTCTGGTAATAGTAGCGGTTCAGCACCCACTGCTGGAGCTGGAGCTTGGTCAGTCGGCCCTCGTGCATGAGCACGTGGTAGCGGTGGTGATCGTGGTAGCGCTGCTCGCCCTCGCGGCGGACCCAGGCGATGAGCTCGTCGCGAGAGAGCGGCGGCCGCAGCGTGTCCGTCGTCACAGCGTGACCTCCATGCCGTCCCACGCGATCTCCCACCCCGCCGCTTCCGCCGCCCCTCGCTCCTTGGAGTCGTCACGCAGCAGGGGATTGGTGTTGTTGATGTGGATGTAGATGCGACGCGGCGCGGCCAGATCGCGCAGGGCGGCGAGGCTGCCCGCCTCACCCCCCACGGGCAGATGCGCCATGTCCTCGGCCCGCTTGGTCCCGAGCCCGAGCGCGGGCAGTTCGTCGCTCGACCAGAAGGTCCCGTCGAAGAAGACGCAGTCGGTTCCCGCGAGGGCCTTCCGCACCTCGGGGGTGAGGCCGCCCGCCGCCGGGAAATAGGCGAGTCGTCGCCCCGTGGAGGCCTCGCGAATCCCGAGCCCGATATTGTCCTCGGGATCGCCCGCCCCGAGCGCCTCGAGATGAATGGGAAGCTTGCCCGGCACGGCCACGGCCTCGATGAGAAGGCCGCTCTCTCGTCCATTCACGCCGGCCAAGGCCGTCTCCCGTCCAAGCTTCAGGGAGCGCCAGGTTACCTGCTCGGGAAAGCGCTCGAGCGTTCGATAGAGGACATTGCCCTCGGCGAAGCCGCGACGGACGCGATCGGTGGCGTAGACGACGAGCGGGTGGGATTCGCGGAGGGAGAGCAGACCCAGGGTGTGGTCGAGGTCGCCGTTGGTGAGGACGATGGCGTCGATGGGCGAGTGCCGGGGCTCGCGCGGGTGCAGCCCGGGGAAGCTCTCGATCTGGTGACGGATCTCCGGAGAGGCGTTCAGCAGGAACCAGCACTCGCCGTCGGCGCTGACGGCCACGCATTCCTGGGTGCGGGGCGTGGCCATGATGAGGCCCGCGCGGACTCCCCGGCAGTTCGGGCAGCCGCAGTTCCACTGGGGAAAGCCGCCGCCCGCCGCGGCGCCCAGCACTCGGATGCGCACGATAGACCCCCAGAGACACCACAGCCCCCCGCTTGCGCATGGGCCAGGCGGAGGGCTGTCGGCGCTGATCGGGCGGCTGATCCGCCCTTAGAAGCGGTCGTCCTGCTCGCGGTCGAAGTCGTCCTGGTACGAGTTGATCTCAGCGTCCATCTTCACTTCGATGAAGTCCGGCGCTTCCCAGCTCATAACGCTCACCTCCCGTGAGAAGTCCCCCAGGGCCAATCTGCTTGCGGCCCCGATACTATCGGGGATGAGGCCGAGCCCGCTCTCCTGCACGCGCGGCCCCACGCCGTTCAGGAAGGCGAGCTCCCAGATGGGGGCGTACATGACCTTGTCGTGGACGAGCTGCTGGATGCGATGCAGGGTCGCTTCGCGGCGCTTTCTGTCCAGCTCGGCCGCCTGCTCCTGGAACAGCCCGTCAATGTCCGGATAACTGCCGTAGGAGTAGGTGCCGCCGGCGACCACGAAGGCCTCGAGACGGGTGGCGGCATTGCCGAAGGCCCCGCTCGAGCCCTGGATGATGTTCTTCAGCTTCTTCTCCGCGTACTCCTTGAAGAATCCCGCGCGCTCGATGGGGCGGAGCCGGGCCCGGATCCCCACCGCCTGGAGGTAGTTGATTGCGCCCTCGGCGAGATTGCCGTAGGAGACGTCGCAATAGTAGTCCCCTGCGTCGAAGCCGTTGGGATAGCCGGCCTCCGCGAGGAGCTGCTTGGCGCGGATCGGATCGTAGGCGGTGGCGGGAGGCTGCCAGAAGAACTCGAAGGTGCTCGGGATGATGCTGCCGTTGATCCGGGAAAAGCCCAGCGTCTCGGCCTGATTGATGGTCTGGCGATCCACGGCCTGAGCGGCGGCCAGCCGCACGCGGCGATCGTGCCACGGCGACTTCGGATCCCACTGCTCCGGGAAATACAGCCAGAACGTGCCCTGGATCACCACGGGCTTGAGGGTGAGGCCGGAGGTGCGCTGCAGCTCCTGGGCGAGGGCGCCGCGCACCGAATAGACGATGTCCACCTCACCGCGCTTGAGGGCGGCCAGCCGCGTCGACTCGTCGGGGATGACCTTGAAGACGAAGCGCTTGACGCTCGGGGTCTTGCGCCAGTACTGATCGAAGGCCTCCAGCACCAGCTCCACGCCGGGCGTGAAGGAGACGAACTTGTAGGGGCCCGCGCCCACGGGCGCTTTCTTGAAGCCTTCATCGCCGACCTTCTCGACGTACTTCTTGGGCACGATCCAGCCCGCCCCGGTGGCGCTGGCGTAGAAGGTGAGGAAATCGGGCCAGGGCTGCTTGAGGCGGAAGCGAACGCGCCCCGGATCCGGCGTCTCCACGGCGACCACCCGCTCCTTCAGCGTCTTGTTGGCGGCTCCCCGGTAGCGCTCGAAGGAGAACTTCACGTCCTCTGCGGTGACGGGCTCGCCATTGTGGAAGCGGGCGTTCTTTCTCAGGACGAATTCCCAGGCGAGATGATCCTTGGAAACCGACCACGACTCGGCGAGATTCGCGGCGAGCGGCTGGCCCGGCATGGGCTTCACGAGCGCGTCGTGGAGCGCGTAGTAGACCAGGAAGGGCGTGATCATGCCGCTCGCTTCCGCGGGGTCGAACCAGGTCGGGGCGAGCGTGATGTGGACGCCCCAGACCATCTGGCCCTCCGGGCCCGCCGCCCCGGCCGGAGGGACCGACAGCGGGGAGAGGAGGACGGCGGGCAGGAGAAGGAGCGCGAGGAGCGCGGAGAGGAGACGGCGGAAGGGTCGCATCAGCATTTCTCCTTGCCGGATCGAGCCATCCGGGAGTCGGTTAGCTCGAGGCTTTCTCGATCTTGCCCCAGGTGTCCCGCAGCCCCACCGTCCGATTGAAGACCGGGCGGCCGGGCGCCGAATCGCGCGTATCGACACTGAAATAGCCGGTGCGCTCGAACTGGAAGCGCGTGCCCGGTGGCGCGGCCGCGAGCGCAGGCTCCACCCTGGCCCCGGAGAGCACGGTCAGCGACTGCGGATTCAGGGCGGCCGTGAAATCCTCCTCGGCGTCCGGAACGGGCTTGGTGAAGAGCGTCTCGTACAGCCGCACCTCCGCGTCCACGGCGTGCGCTGCGGACACCCAGTGGATGGTGCCCTTGACGCTCCGCCCCTTGCTGTCGCCCCCCACGGTGGCGGGATCGTACCGGCAGCGCACCTCGATCACCTCGCCCGCGGCATTCTTCTTGAAATCGGTGCACTGGACGATGTAGGCATAGCGCAGGCGGACCTCGGCCCCCGGCGTCAAGCGGAAGTACTTCTTGGGGGCGAACTCGCGGAAGTCGTCCTGCTCGATCCAGAGCTCCCGGCTGAAGGGCACCTTCCGCGTGCCCGCGGAGGGGTCTTCGGGATTGTTGACCGCCTCCATCTCCTCGACCTTGTCCTCGGGGTAGTTCTCCACGATGAGCTTGAGCGGGCGCAGGACGGCCATGCGGCGCTCCGCGCGCTTGTTCAGGTCCTCCCGCGCGCAGTGCTCGAGGAGGGCGAGCTCGACCGTGTTGTCGGACTTGGCCACGCCGATGCGGTCGCAGAAATCTCGGAGCGACTCGGGGGTGTAGCCCCGGCGGCGCAGGCCGGCGATGGTGGGCATGCGCGGGTCGTCCCAGCCGCTGACGTGCCCCCCTTCCACGAGGCGGAGGAGCTTCCGCTTGCTCATCACGGTGTGGGAGAGGTTGAGGCGGGCGAACTCGATCTGCTGCGGGTGATGGATGCCGAGGGCGTCGAGGTACCAGTCGTAGAGGGGGCGGTGGTCCTCGTACTCGAGCGTGCAGATGGAATGCGTCACGCCCTCGAGGGAATCGGACTGGCCGTGGGCCCAGTCGTACATGGGGTAGATGCACCAGGCGTCGCCCGTGCGCTGGTGGGTGGCCTTGCGGATCCGATACATGACGGGATCGCGCAGGTTGATGTTGCCGGAGGTCATGTCGATCTTCGCGCGCAGGGTCTTGCTGCCGTCGGGGAACTCGCCCGCGCGCATGCGGCGGAAGAGATCGAGGTTCTCCTCCACCGAGCGGCTCCGATGCGGCGACTCGCGCCCCGCCTCGGTCAGGGTGCCGCGGGACTCGCGGATCTGATCGGCCGACAGGTCGTCCACGTAGGCCTTGCCCTTGCGAATCAGCTCCTCCGCCCACTGGTAGAGCTGCCCGAAGTAGTCGCTGGCGTGGTATAGGTGCTCGCCCCAGTCAAAGCCGAGCCAGCGCACGTCGGCCATGATGGCGTCGACGTACTCCTGGCTCTCCTTGGTGGGGTTGGTGTCGTCGAAGCGGAGGTGACAGCGGCCGCCGTAGTCGCGGGCGAGGCCGAAGTCGAGGCAAATGGCCTTGGCGTGCCCGATGTGCAGGTAGCCGTTCGGCTCGGGCGGGAAGCGGGTGATCACCTTGCCGCCGAAGCGGCCTGTGCGGTTGTGCTCCTCGATGATCTCGCGGACGAAGTTCGAGGGTCGCGTGGGCTCGGGCATCGGGCAAATCGTAACACCGTCGGCCGCGCGTCAGCATTGCTTTCGCACTCGTCCACGAGGCCGGACTAACCTGACGCAAGGGGCGCTTATTCGAATACGAGCCACCGATGAAGCGTCTTGACTACCCATTCACGCCCAGAACCCCGATCATATCCCCCGATCCACACCTTGCTGATCCATCCGTAGTCCAGCTTGACGAAAAAGTAGAAGCGTCGGTTGGACGAGAAGCGTGGACCGAAAACGGGGAGCTCGCGTGAGCCGAATAGTGCTGCCACGGTCTCCTCGTCTAGCTCCGCCGGGACATGCTCGACTCTGCCCACCTCCCGACCCAGCCGACCCCTCCAAAGGCGCGTGACGTGAGAGCTCACGGGATCGATGCGCCACGCCGAATGCGGTCCCCCGGGTCCACCGGTCAGAGCAAAGATGATTCCTGTGCCGACCCCCCGGTCAAGGAGGCAATCACGATCTCGCGCGACTGCAGATCGTTCAGAGCGGGATCGTTGTGGCGATACGGTGAATAGTTCCGGAACCTGATGCAGACGAAGCGCCGACCCTCGGGCGCGAGGCTGGGCTGAAAATAGACGTCATGAAGGCGCTCGTGAGCGTCGACGCCGCTACGCGTTTCGACCTTTTTGAGAATCCGCTCCACATTCTGCCCGTCGAGGTCAATCGTGTAGATGTCGAGGTCGTCCTCATAGATGAACTTTTCGGCCGGAAGACCGGCGATGTGGAGGCAGCCAGTGGCGATTACCGTCAAGATCAGCGCGGTGATGAGACAGAGGCTACGGGAAGTCGTCATGGCGTGGAGCCCAGCCCTAGGGCCGAAGCATACGTCACCCGAACATTTTTCCTTCGTAAATCTTACAAAGTGTCTCGCAGGTCTTACATTCTCGTCCCGCTGTCAAAAATTCCCCAAGGCAGACTATTCAAGCGCTTGGCCGCTGGCACGCGCGTTGCCCGCCCCGTGTAGGTTCGCTCGGCAAGGATCGTCGAGCCCGAGAGCAGGAAACCTCAACAGGAAGAACACGGGGAGGAATGCGGGCAATGAAAAAAGTTCTCACGATGGTCATGGTGGTGGCGGTGGCCGCGCTGGTATTCGCACCGCTGGCCTTTGCCACGGATGTGCAGGGCAAGGTCAAGTCCGTCGACCAGTCCGGGCGGATGGTGACCCTTGAAGACGGCATCCAGCTCATGATTCCCACCAACGTCAAGGTCGACCGCCAGGCTCTCCAGCCTGGCGCCGAGGTGAAGGTCAGCTACGAGACCCAGGGCAATCAGCACATCGTCACCACGATCGAGGTGCGTCCCGCCGCCAAGTAGTCAGGCGCGTACCGCGGTCCGGGGCCCGGAGCGATCCGGGCCCCGTTGCTACGCTAGCGCAGGGCCGGCGCCGCGAGAGCCGCCAGGAAGGCGCGGACGCGCTTGGCGTTCGCGCCCATGTCGCCCCGGCCGAAGCGCGAGACCGAGCGGATGTCCACCCGGCTCCCGTTGAGGGCCGGGACCACGCGCACGACCACATCGTCCTTGAAGCGAAGGAGGGGCGTGGTAGCCGTGGCCTCCAGCCGGCCCTCCGCGGGTACCGCGGCCACGATGTGCCATCCCAGCCCCCGCGCGGCGGCCTCGATGCGCGCGAAGGCGCGCTCGGGAGGATCGGCAAGGAGGAGGGGAATGATGTCGGGATAGCCCTTCTTCTGCTCAGCGGCCACCGCGGGCCCGCCGTAGGCCGCGCCGTTCGAGGAAGCCTGGCGCGTGGCCAGGAGGGCCACGAACTGCGGCGGGTCCTCGGTGTCCGTCGTGATGTCGTGGATGCGGGGGACGGCGGACATCTTGAAGACGAACAGGCCAATGACGAGGACGGCCACCGCCGCGATCACGATCCAGAGCATCGCGCGCCTGCCTTTCTTGCCCTTGCCGTGAAGCTCCGCCATGGCCGTCCCGCCTCCCGGAGGGGAGCATACCGCGCCTTGACAGGGTCTCGACGGCGCGACTAGAGTCAGCCGTCATGACGATCTCCGCGGCGCGGCTGGCCTTGGCCGCCCTGCTCTTACTCGCCGGTTGCCTTGCGGAGCCCCAGGGCTATACCCAGCAGGATCTCCAGTCGCGCTGCCTGATGACGGGCGGCGTCTGGTACCCGAGCGCCGTGCGCGACGGCTTCTGTGAATACCAGTCCCCGGGCTTTCTCTGAGCCGGGCGCGCACGACCCCATGCCCTCCTCTCCAGATCTCCGAGCGGTGGCGACGGTACAGATCGACGACGACCGCGTGCGCGTCACGGAGTGGCGCTTCGCCCCGAATGCGGCCACCGGCTGGCACCGTCACGAGTACGCCTACGTGGTGGTGCCCATGACCACGGGACGGCTCGCCATCACGGGTCCCCAGGGGGCGTCCTCGGCCGAGCTCGTGAGGGGACAATCCTACACGCGCCCCGCCGGCGTGGAGCACGATGTCAGGAACGCGAACGCCTTCGAGTTCGTCTTCGTCGAGATCGAGCTGAAGGTGCACCGCTGAGCGATCCCATCGGCTTCTCGACCGCTGGCAACCGTGTCCGACTGATTCCCATGCTCTCACGGGCAGGAATGTTCCGCTTCGAGCGCCGGCTTCGCCGGCGCAATCTGTTTGGGGGGAGGTTTCGGAAGGGGGGCGGAGCCCCCCTCCGAGCAAACTAGCGCGTGAGCCGGGTACGGCTGTCGCGGATCGTCCGCGTCTTCGCCTGGACGGGACTCACGAGCGTGGGCGGGGGCCGTTACGCCTACTTCTACGAGTCGTTGGTGGCGCGGCGCGCCTGGGTCACGCGGGAAGAGTTCGTTCGAGACCTCACGCTCTGCCAGCTCCTGCCCGGGCCCAACTTCTCCAACCTCGCCGTCGCCCTTGGCTTCCGGCTGGGCGGGGCGAGCGGCGCGGCCTGGGGCGCGGTGGCGCTCATCCTGCCCGGGGCCCTGATCCTGCTCGGCCTGAGCGCGCTCTACTTCCGTGGCGACTTCAGCCCGACCATGGCCCATGGGCTTCGTGGCGTGGCCGCGGCCATCGTCGGCCTCGTCTTCGTCACCACCGGGCGCCTCATGTCCGTCTCGCTGCGGAGCGGGCGCGCGATCGCAATCGCGGCCACGGTGTTTCTCCTCGTCGGCGTGCTCCGCGTCAATACGGCGCTCACCATCGCGCTCGTGGCGCCGGCGAGCCTGTGGCTGTTTCGGCCGCGCGCGGGCTCGCCATGATCGCCGATCTCGCCCGGCTGACCTGGACCTTCCTCTGGCTCTCGTTGATCTGCATCGGCGGCGGGCTGGGCGTGGTGCCGGAGATGGAGCGGCAGGTCGTGCGCCACGCCTGGGTCACGCCGCATGAGTTCATCGACGGCTACGCGCTCTCGCAGCTCACGCCCGGGCCGAGCATGCTCGTGGCCGTGTTCGTGGGCTATCGCGCCCACGGGCTCGTGGGTGCGCTCCTCGCGGGGACGGCGATGTTCCTGCCCGTCTCGCTCCTCACCGCCGTGATCGCGCGGAACTGGGCGGAGATTCGTCAGCGTCCGTGGGCGCAGGTGGCCGAGCGGGCCATGACCCCGATCGGGATCGGTCTCACGGCGGCGGGCGTCTACACGCTCGCGCGCGCGGGAATTCACGGCGCGCCGTCCGTGGTGATCGCCATCCTCGCCGGTCTCGCGCTGTGGACGGGACGGGTGCCCGCCATCGTGCTCGTGCTGGGGGGCGCCGCCGCCGGCTGGCTCGCGGCGCTCTGATCCGCGGTCAGTCGACTCGGGAGATCAGGTCGGCGCTCAGGCCCTTGACGCTCGTCTGGCCGCACAGGGCCATGGTCGTGCGGAGCTCGCGACGGAGGATCCCCAGCGCGCACGCGACGCCGGCGGCGCCGTCGGCGGCCAGGCCCCACAGCGCGGCGCGGCCCGTCGCCACCACGGTGGCGCCGAGGGCGAGGCCCTTGAGCACGGCCGTGCCGCGGTTGAAGCCGCCGTCGATCACGATGGGGGCGGCCCCCGCCACCGCGTCGGCGATCGCGGGCAGGGCGTCGATCGTTCCCTGGGTATGGTCGAGCTGGCGGCCCCCGTGGTTCGACACCCAGATCAGCTCCACACCCGCCTCGACGGCGCGCTTGGCGTCGCGCGCGGTCATGATGCCCTTGATGCCGATGGGCAGCCGCGTCGTCTTCTTGAGCCACGCCACGTCGTCCCAGGTCAGGCGCTCGGGATAGCTCCCGTCGGGCCCGCGTGGGTTGGGGGCGTGCGCCATCGCCTCCCGCGGATTGAAGCGGTGGACGATGTCGCGCTCGCGGCGGCCATACACCTGCACGTCGACCGTCAGCACCACCGCGTGATAGCCGGAGGCCTCGACCCGTGCCATGAGGTCGGCGACCCACGCACGGTCGCCGTGATGGTAGAGCTGGAACATCTTGGGCCCCGCGCCCGCCTTGGCCACGTCTTCCACCGACCAGCCCGCCGCGCCCGAGAGGAACTGCAGCGTGTCGCCCTGGGCGGCGCCGCGGGCCATCTCGAGATCGCCCTGGGGATGGAAGAGGATGAGACCGCCCATGGGCGCCACGGCCACGGGCCAGGACATGGGCACGCCAAGGAGCCGCGTGGACAGGTCGATCTCGCGAATGTCGACGAGAATGTCCTGGCGGATGGCCAGGCGGTCGAGGGCGCGGCGATTCCGCTTGCGCGTCATCTCGGTCTCGGCGGCGCCGTCGCCGAAGTTCCACGCGTCGCGGGGCAGGACCTTCTTCGCGTGCTGCCGGATCTCTGGAAGGGTGACGAATTTGTCGGCCATGGGTCCGTACAATACTGCGGCGCGGCGCCGCAGGTCAAACACGCATTTCGTGGCGAGACAGATTGCCCCCGTACCATTTGACAGCGTGAAAACGCGAGCCTACAGTGGCACACCAACTTCCATCCAGAGGAGGCCACGTCCATGATGTACGAGCTTCGCACCTACCACGCCATGCCCGGCCGGCTCCCTGATCTCAACAAGCGATTCGCTGAGATCACCCTGGACTTCTTCAAGAAGCACGGCATCGACGTCGTCGGCTTCTGGACCAACGAGCTGGGCGGCTCCTCCGACCAGCTGATCTATATGCTGGCCTACGAGAGCCTCGCGGACCGCGAGAAGAAGTGGCACGCGTTCTTCACCGACAAGGAGCGCCTCGCCAAGTTCGCGGAGACGGAGAAGAACGGGCCCCTGGTGGCCAGGCTCACCGCGCAGATGCTCCGGCCCACGCCCTATTCGCCGATGAAATAGCCGCCGTGCGTGCGCGCCCTGTGGCCGTCGCCGCGCTCCTCATGGCCGGGCTCGCGGTGGTCGCCTGCCAGCGCGAGCAGAAGGCCATCGAGCAGGATCTGCCCGCGGCGCGGGCGACCAAGGCGCGCGCCGACGCCCAGCAGATCGCGGGAGCGGTGCGTATGTACCAGACCACGTTTGGCGCGCTGCCCGGCTCGCTCGAGCAGCTGACCCTGGCCCAGACCGTGAACGGCGTCGCCGGGGGGCCATTTCTCGCCCGCATCCCCGCGCCGCCCACGGGGTGGGCGCCCTACGCGTACGCCAGGCAGGACGAGACGAATTTCACCGTCACCTCCTCGGGCGGCGGCGTCACCGTGAGCGCGCCGTGACGATGGAAGGCGCCGCTCGACCGCGCCTGCCTCTGCTGTCGCCGGAGAGTCTCGATCCGGAGCTGCACCTCATGCTGGATCGCTGGCAGGCCGAGGGCGGCGATCCGAACTTCATCCTCACCCTCGCGCGCTTGCCCGAGACCCTCAAGCGCTTCGTTGCCTTCTACTCTCCGCTCGTCCGCAAAGGCCTGGTGGAGCATCGCACTAAGGAGCTGGCGCGGCTGCGCCTGGCCCAGCTCAACGATTGCGCCTACTGAATGGCCACGCGCTACGCCTTGGGAAGGCGCGAGGGCATCACCGAGGAGCTGGTGGCGGCCCTCGCCGACTACGAGCGCGGGCCCTTCTCCGCGCGCGAGAAGGCGGCGCTCCGCTATGCCGATCGCCTGTTCTTCGACCACCACCGGGTGGACGACGCCCTTTGGGAAGAGCTCGGCGACCTCTTCAGCGAGGAGGAGCGCCTGGAGCTGACCTGGGTACTTTCGGAGTTCATCGGCCTGGGCAAGGTGATGTACGTCCTCGGCGTGCAGTACGGCGGCCATGCCCATGTCTGAGCGTGGGCTCGAACCCACGGGAGCGCCTCCCATGAGCGCAGTGAAAGATCTCGACACGCCCGCCGTGACCATCCGCCTCGACATCATGGAAGACAACATCCGGCGGGTGCAGGCGCATCTCGCCAGGCACGGCATCGGCAATCGCCCGCACATCAAGACGCACAAGATCCCCGCCATCGGAAAGCTGCAGATGCAGGCGGGGGCCATGGGCATCACGTGCCAGAAGATCGGAGAGGTCGAGGTCTTCGTGGACGCGGGCGTGGCCGACGACATCCTGCTCACCTTCAACATCCTGGGCCAGGCCAAGACGGAGCGCCTGATGGCCCTGTGCCGGCGGGCCCCGGGGCTCGCGGTGGTCCTCGACAACGAGGTGGTGGCGCGCGGGCTCAGCGAAGCGGGGGCGCGCCACGGCGTCGACGTCCGGTTTCTCGTCGAGTGCGACACGGGGTTCGGTCGCACCGGCGTGCAGACGCCCGCGGCCGTCTTCGATCTGGCCCGCCTCGCCGCGCGGCTCCCCCGCATGCAGTTCCGGGGTCTCATGACCTTTCCCAATCGCGAGCCGACCACGCGGGAGTTCTTCGAGCGCGCCCTCGCGCTCTTCAAGGGGGCGGGGATGCCCGTGCCCGTGGTCTCGGGCGGGGGAACGCCGGCGCTCTTCACCGCGCAGAATATTCCCATGCTGACGGAGCATCGCGCCGGCACCTGCGTGTTCAACGACGTCATGGTCGTCTCTTCCGGCACCGCGACCTGGGACAACTGCGCCATGCGGTGCGCGCGACGGTGGTGAGCCGGCCCACGGACGGCCGCGCCATCCTGGATTGCGGGACCAAGGTGTTGACCTCCGACCAGTACGGGCAGAAAGGCTTCGGCCGCGTCCTGGAATACCCCGAGGCTGTCGTGGGCAATCTCTCCGAGGAGCACGGCATCGTGGACCTCTCCGCCTGCGCGGAGCGGCCCCAGGTGGGGGAGATCGTCCACGTGGTGCCCAATCACTGCTGCGTGGTCAGCAACATGGTGGACGAGCTCTACGGCGTGCGCGGCGAGAAGGTGGAAGTGGTCTGGCCCGTGGCCGCCCGCGGCCGCGTCCGCTAGGGGTCTGTTCGAATGACTCACGTGCCGCCGCGCACAAGAATGTTCCGCTTCGAGCGCCGGCTTTGCCGGCGCCATCTCTTCGGGGGGAGGCTTCGGAAGGGGGGCAGAGCCCCCCTCCGAGCTTCCTAGGACGCGACTCGTGCCCGAGCGTGGGGCGGATCTGGTCGTCGAGGCGCTGGTCGCCGCCGGCGTGCGTCGACTCTTCTCCTTGTCGGGCAATCAGATCCTGTCCCTCTACGACGCCACCGTCGGCTCCGGGATCCGCATCATCCACACGCGCCACGAGGCGGCCGCCGTGCACATGGCCGACGCCTGGGGCCGGCTGACCGAGGAGCCGGGCGTGGCCCTCGTGACCGCGGGGCCCGGGCACCTGAACGCGCTGTCCGCGCTCTATGGCGCGCTCATGTCCGAATCGCCGGTGGTGCTTCTGAGCGGGGCGTCGCCGCTGGGCCAGGCGGGGTGCGGCGCCTTTCAGGAGATGGACCAGGCTGCGGCGGCCGCCCCCGTCGCCAAGGCCGCCTGGACGGCCAGCAAGGCGGAGCGACTCAGCGAAGACATCGCCATCGCGCTCGATCTCGCGAAGAGCGGTCGGCCCGGGCCCGTGCACGTGAGCCTGCCCGGCGATCTCCTCGAGCACGAGGTGGAAGGAAGCCAGGATCGGCTTCCTGCGATCCATCGCCCGCCCATCCCGGTCGCGAATGCCGATCTGCGGCGCCTCCTCGAGCTCCTCGAAGCCTCGCGGCATCCCCTCATCCTGACCGGGTCGGCCATGTCACGCCCGGCGCGCGCCGAGAGCGTCGAGCGCCTCTCCTCGGCGACGGGGATCCCCGCCCTCGCGATGGAGAGCCCGCGCGGGGTGAATGACCCGTGGCTTCACATGGCGGCGACCTATCTGGAGCAGGCGGATTTCGTCCTGCTCCTGGGCAAGCGGCTCGACTTCGCGGTGCGCTTCGGGGCGCCGCCCGCCTTCACCTCCGCCTGTCGGTTCGTGCAGGCGGACTGGGATGCCGAGGCGCTCGACGGCAGCGGCCGCGTCACCCTGGGGATGGTGACGGATCCGGCCCTGCTCGCGGAGCGGCTGGCGGACTCGTGCGGTGCCATGAGCGGACGGTGGCGGGCCTGGGGCGAGCTGATGGCGGCGGCGCGCCGGCTCGTGCCCGACGAGTGGCACACGCTCCGCCGAAAGCCCGGCGCGCCCATTCATCCGCTCCGCGTGAGCGCGGCGCTCCAGCCATGGCTCGATCGCGGCGCCATCCTGGTCGCCGACGGCGGCGAGTTCGGCCAGTGGATCCAGGCGGGCTGCGAGGCGGACACCCGGCTCATCAATGGCCCCGCGGGCTCGATCGGCAGCGCCTTGCCCATGGCCCTCGGCGCCCGCCTCGCCCACCCGGAGCGCACGGTGATCGCCGCGCTCGGTGACGGCACCTTCGGCTTCCACGGCTTCGAGCTCGACACCGCCCTCCGCTACGACTTGCCCGTGGTCGCCATCGTGGGCAACGACGCGCGCTGGAATGCGGAGCACCAGCTGCAGCGACAGCACTACGGCGCCGACCGCGCCGTGGGCTGCGAGCTACTTCCTTCGCGCTACGACCAGCTCGCCGTCGCCCTGGGCGGGCATGGCGAATACGTCGAGCAGCCGGAAGATCTCGAGCCCGCGATCGAGCGCGCGGTCCGCTCGGGCCTGCCCGCCTGCGTCAACGTGATGATCGACGGGCTCGCCGCGCCGACGTACCGCCACGCCTCCCCGTCGCACTGAGAAGGCAGGTCAGGAGCTGCTGGCGAACTTCTCGGCGAGAAGCGTCAGGTCCTTCGGGCCGACGTCGGAGACGAGGGCATAGCCGAGCTCGCCGTCCCGCCAGAGCATCACGTTGAAGCCTCGTGACGATGTGCGATAGACCTCGAGCCGGCCCACGCGCTC
>WNFD01002279.1_pt1 | contig 30035 bp, 30 predicted proteins | sample 5400491 | NCBI WGS metagenome assembly WNFD01 (sample SAMN13153343, study PRJNA577476) | soil metagenome | isolation source: 120 cm saprolite under Douglas fir tree site 2 hole 2 replicate 2 | place: USA:California | collected 2015-04-18
CGAGGCCAGCAGCCACTGGGAACAGATCTGGCAGCGGCCCCGCAACCAGACAGCCACCGCCTGACCCGGCCCTAACCGGCCACGCCACGCCGTCAGCGGCGAGTTACCCATCAGTCACCTACAAAATTGACGTGCACCCCCCTCCCGTCGTCCCGCGCGGTCACTTTCCGGCCGAGGCCGGGCTGACCCCGCCCTGAAGGACGGGACTTGCGCCCGGCCGTTCGGTGACCTCGCGCATGATCGCAGAGATCCCCGCGATCCGGCCGGCCCCGTCCCGCAGCAGAGCCACGCTGAACTCGATCGACAGGCGGTGGCCATCCCTGTGGGTGGCGGGCACGCTCAGCAGCGTGTCCCCGTAGCGGGTGCGTCCGGTGGCCATCGTCTGCCGGTAACCCGCCCAGTGCCGCTCCCGCAGCTTCTCCGGGATGATCAGGTCCAGGCTTTCGCCCACCGCCTGGGCCGCTGAGTGGCCGAAGACGCGTTCAGCCCCGTGGTTCCACAGACGAATGATCCCTTCTGGGTCGGTCACTACGATGGCCTCCGGTGCCTCGCGCACGGTCGCCTGGGCGAGCCACGCATCCATCGCAACGGTTTGGGCAGAGCCGGAAGCCGCCTGTCCTGGCAGCACCTCTTCCCCGGCTACCGTACTGCTGCTGTCACCCATGAAAGTTCTCCCTGTCTCCTCGGGCATACTGCGGCTCCGCACGTCCCTGGGGACTGCCATGCCGGTGGATATCGTCGACCGCGCCTGGATCCATCCTTCTGGACACAGAATACTGGATACAGTATTATCTGATGTGTTCACATCCCGATTGCGTGCTGCAAACGGCGCCGCTGTCCGGCTGGACCCTGCGGCCTGGTCCCGGCGCCCACAGCGGAGAGGAGGCGCTCATGTTGTTCCGCCAGCTGGGAGGATCCTGATCATGACCGATACTTCCATGGAGGACACGGCAGCGTGGGGGGCCGACGCGCCGGCCGCTTTCACCGACGGGATCCACCTGGTCGTCGACGCGCTCAAGCTCAACGATGTCGCGACCATCTACGGGGTCGTCGGCATCCCGGTCACCGATCTGGCCCGCGTCGCGCAGGCGTCGGGCATCCGCTACATCGGCTTCCGCCACGAGAGCGACGCCGGGCACGCGGCGGCGGCGGCCGGCTTCCTGACGAAGAAGCCGGGCATCTGCCTGACGGTCTCTGCCCCGGGCTTTCTCAACGGGCTTGTGGCTCTCGCCAACGCCACCACCAACTGCTTCCCGATGGTTCAGATCTCCGGATCAAGCGAGCGGCACCTCGTCGACCTTCAGCGAGGCGACTACGAGGAGATGGACCAGCTGGCGGCGGCCAGGCCCTTCGCCAAGGCCGCATACCGGGTACACCGGGCCGAGGACATCGGCCGCGGTGTGGCCCGCGCGATCCGCACCGCGGCGTCCGGACGTCCCGGCGGAGTCTACCTCGACATCCCGGCCGCGGTGCTCGGGGAGGTCATCGATGCGGGCCAGGGCACCGCGTCGCTGTGGCGGGTCGTCGACCCGGCGCCGCGCCAGCTACCCGAACCCGAGGCGGTGGACCGCGCGATCGACCTGCTCGCGAGCGCCGAGCGGCCGCTGCTCGTGCTCGGCAAGGGCGCCGCGTATGCGCAGGCGGACGAGCAGATCCGGGAGTTCATCGAGACCACTGGCCTGCCCTACCTGCCCATGTCGATGGCGAAAGGCCTGCTGCCCGACGACCACCCGCAGTCGGCAGCCACCGCCCGGTCGCTGGCCCTGCGCCGGGCGGACGTCGTGATGCTCGTCGGCGCGCGCCTGAACTGGCTGCTCGGCCACGGCGAGGCTCCGCAGTGGAACCCCGACGCCAGGTTCATCCAGGTCGACATCGCGGCCGCCGAGATGGACAGCAACCAGCCCATCGCGGCTCCGCTCGTCGGCGACGTCGGCTCGGTGATGGAGGCCCTCGTCGAGCGGAGCAAGCCCGGCCGGATCACGGTCGCGGCACAGTGGCGGGAGGAGCTCGCGGCCCGCTCGGCGGCGAACGTCGCCAAGATGGCCGGGCGCCTCAAGGCCGCCGAGACCGCGCACCCGATGAAATTCCTGGGCGCGCTCCAGGTGATCCGCGATGTCCTGCGGGAGAATCCCCAGGCCTACGTCGTCAACGAAGGCGCCAACGCGCTCGACCTAGCCCGCAACACGATCGGCATGCAGGTACCGCGCCACCGGCTGGACAGCGGAACCTGGGGTGTCATGGGCATCGGCATGGGCTACGCGATCGCTGCTGCCGTCGAGACCGGCGACCCGGTCGTTGCCATCGAAGGCGACAGCGCTTTCGGGTTCAGCGGCATGGAGATGGAGACGATCTGCCGCTACAACCTGCCCATCGTCACCGTCATCCTCAACAATAACGGCGTCTACCGCGGCGACGACCCCTCGGCCTCCGGGGACCCGGCGCCGACCGCCCTGAAGGCCCGCTACGAGCTCATGATCAAGGCCTTCGGCGGCCGGGGCTACCAGGCGACGACGCCCGCGGAGGTCGCCACCGCCCTCCGTGAGGCCCTCGCCTCGGGCGGGCCGGCCCTCATCGACTGCGTGATCGACCCCGCGGACGGAACTGAGAGCGGGAACATCGCCCACCTCAACCCCAAGGGCATCAGCGTCCAGCGATGAGCACACTCGGCAACCCACCAGCCCAATCCCGATACGACCGAGAAAAGGATACCGATCATGACTGAACTGCCGCTCTCCGGGATCAAGGTCATCGACTTCACCGGGGTGCAGGCCGGCCCGGCCTGCACCCAGATGCTCGCCTGGTTCGGAGCCGACGTCCTGAAGGTCGAGCGGACGTCCGGTGGTGACGTGACGCGGAATCAGCTGCGCGACATCCCCGATGCCGACGCCCTCTACTTCACCATGCTGAACAGCAACAAGCGCTCCCTCGCCATCGACACCAAGTCCCCCCAGGGCCGGGAGGTCATGGAGAAGCTGATCCGCGAGGCCGACGTGCTCGTCGAGAACTTCGCGCCGGGCGCCATGGACCGCATGGGGCTGTCCTGGGAGACCCTCCAGGAGTGGAACCCGCGTCTGATCTTCGGCTCGGTCAAGGGGTTCAACGAGGACTCGCCGTGGTCGGATCTCAAGGTCTATGAGAACGTGGCTCAGTGCGCCGGCGGCGCTGCCTCGACGACCGGCTTCTGGGACGGGCCGCCGACCATCAGCGGCGCGGCCCTCGGCGACAGCAACACCGGCATGCACCTGCTGATCGGCATCCTCACCGCGCTCATTGCCCGCGGGAAGACCGGAAGGGGTCAGAAGGTGTCGGTGTCGATGCAGGACGCGGTCCTCAACCTGTGCCGCGTCAAGCTGCGCGACCAGCAGCGTCTTGACACGCTGGGCTACCTGGAGGAGTACCCCCAGTATCCGAACGGCGAGTTCACCGACGTTGTCCCCCGTGGCGGCAACGCCGGCGGCGGCGGCCAGCCCGGATGGGTCCTGAAGTGCAGAGGGTGGGAAACCGACCCCAACGCGTACATCTACTTCACGATCCAGGAGCAGAACTGGGAGCGGACCTGCCAGGCCATCGGCAAGCCGGAGTGGATCGAGGACCCGGACTACAGCACCGCACGCGCCCGCCAGCACCGCATCTTCGACATCTTCGCGGAGATCGAGAAGTGGCTGGCCGACAAGACCAAGTACGAGGCGGTCGACACCCTGCGCAAGTTCGAGGTGCCCTGTGCGCCGGTGCTCAGCATGAAGGAGATCGCCGAGGACTCCGCGCTGCGCAAGAGCGGGACCGTCGTGGAAGTCGAGCAGAAGGGGCGTGGCACGTACCTGACTGTCGGGAGCCCGATCAAGTTCTCCGATTTCACCCCCGAGGTCCAGGGCGCTCCGCTGCTCGGCGAGCACACCGCCGAAGTCCTTGCCACACTGGGCTTCGATGACGATGCCATCGCTGAGATGCGCGCCAATAAGATCATCGTCTGAACCTGGACCACCCCGGTGGCTCGCGCCGGTTCCCGCGCGCGAGCCACCGGCGGGGCATGCGCCCGTGACACCGCAGGCGATCTGTGCCCATGGCAGATGGTCGTGCCGGCCGGGTGCCGGGTGCCGGGCGCGCTGATTGTGATGTCGACGAAAATTACTTTCAGGATACGGAATATGTCACTGCACTCGCTTGCCTACCTGGTCAACTGCTCGCTGCTGTTCACCGAGGAGCCGCTGCTCCGACGCCCGGCTGCCGCCCGTGCCGCCGGGTTCGGGGCAGTGGAGTTCTGGTGGCCGTTCGCGGACCCGGTGCCGCCGGATCGTGATGTGGACGCGTTCGTCGCGGCGATCGAAGACGCCGGCGTGGCGCTCGTGGGCCTGAACTTCTTCGCCGGCGACCTGGCCGGCCCGGACTGCGGGGTGCTGTCGATCCCCGCGCGCAGCGCGCAGTTCCGCGACAACGTCGACGTCGCGGCCGGCATCGGCGAACGGCTGGGGGTGCGGGGTTTCAACGCGCTGTACGGGAACCGCGTCGGCGAGGCCGACCCGGCGGCCCAGGACGAGCTGGCGCTGGAGAACATCACCCTCGCGGCGAAGGCCGTCTCCGGGATCGGCGCGACCGTGCTGATCGAGCCGGTGAGCGGGCCTAAGCCCTATCCGCTGCGGATGGCCAGGGACGCCGTCGGCGTGGTCGAGCGCGCCCGCGCGGCGGGGGCGGCAAACGTCGGGTTCCTCTGCGACCTGTACCACCTGGCCAGCAACGGCGACGACCTCGACGCCGCGATCGCCGCGTATACGTGCGTCACCGCCCATGTGCAGATCGCCGACGCGCCCGGCCGCGGCGAGCCAGGCAGCGGCGAGCTGGACCTCGGCCGCTACCTGACCGCGCTCGAGGCGGGCGGGTACCGCGGCTGGGTCAGCCTGGAGTACAAGCCGTCCGGAACGACGGAGGCGAGCCTGGCCTGGCTGCCGCGCGAGCGCCGCGCCGCGAGCGCCGGTAAGGAGCACGCGGATCGCGTTCAGCGGCCTGGGCATCATGGGTGCCGACGTTGTCGCCACCATGGTGCCGGACTCCCCGACGTCCGTTCGGTGCTGGCCGCGCCGCGTCGCGAGCACGCGGCCACCGCGGTCGTCGCCATGCTGGACTGTTGACATCCTCCGCCGCCCTGAAGGGCGGGGATTCCAGCCGCGACTTGCGGTCGCGCTGTAGGTTCGCGGTTCACCGGCCCGGTATCCCGGAAGCCTCCCCGCGCAGTCACGGCATGCCCTGCCGCGGTTCTGTACTAGGTGGTGCAGGTGCCCGCTTGGTTTTTGCGGACAGCTTGAAGGTATCACTTCGCACTGACATTCCAGGGGAGGTGAAGCGGCGTTTCCTCCCCGGCCTGAAAGCCGGGGGTTTCCACGCCGCAATCATGATGATGCGGATCGTCATCGCGCCGGACAAGTTCAAGGGATCGCTGCCCGCCACCGAGGTCGCCGGCGCGATCGCCGGCGGCATAGGGCCCGGGCTGCCCGGTGCGGAGGTGGTTACGGTCCCCGTGGCCGACGGCGGCGACGGCACGGTCGACGCGGCCGTGGCCGCGGGCTTCGAGCGCGTGCCGGTGACCGCGGCCGGCCCGACCGGCGAACCGGTCCGCGCCACCTACGCGCGGGGCGGCGACGTCGCCGTCATCGAGCTCGCGTGCGTCTGCGGCCTGATGCGGCTGCCCGGGGGCCGGCCCGAGCCGATGACCGCGTCCAGCTTCGGCGTGGGCGAGGTGCTGCGCGCCGGGCTGGACGCGGGCGCCCGGCAGGTCATCCTCGCGGTCGGCGGCAGCGCCGGCACCGACGGGGGAGCCGGCCTGCTGCAGGCGATCGGCGCGCGGGTCCTCGACGCACGAGGCGAGCAGATCGGCCGGGGCGGGGGAGCGCTGCGCGAGGCCGCCTCCCTCGACCTGGCCGGCCTGCACCCCGCACTGCGGTCGGCGACGCTAACGATCGCCGCGGACGTGACCAACCCGCTGACCGGCCCGGATGGTGCCGCGGAGGTGTTCGGGCCGCAGAAGGGCGCCGCACCCGCCCAGGTCCGCGACCTGGCGGAGGGACTGCGGCACTGGGCGGCGGTCGTGGCCGCGGCCACCGGAACCCACGCCTCCGGCCTGCCCGGGACCGGCGCCGCCGGCGGTGTCGGCTTCGCGGCGCAGGCCGTGCTGGGCGCCGGACCGCGCCCGGGCATCGGGCTTGTGCTCGACCTGGTCGGCTTCCACCGGGCGCTGGCCGGCGCGGATCTCGTGATCACCGGCGAGGGCAGCCTCGACGCGCAGAGCCTGTCGGGAAAGGCGCCGGTAGGGGTGGCCCTGGCCGCCTCCGGCCGCGGCATCCCCGTGGTCGCGGTGGCCGGGCGTAGCACCCTGACCGCGCAGCAGCTCACCACGGCCGGGATCACGGCTGTCTACACGCTGGCCGACCTGGAGCCCGACCCGGCGCGCTGCATCGCCGAGGCCGGCCCGCTGCTCCGCCGCGTCGGCCAGATGATCGCCGGGGACCGGATGGGCGAGGCGGCCCGGGCGGCCGAAGCAGGCCTGAGAGGCCGGCCATGAGCCTGAGCCTGGACCTGGTGGTGCGGGCGCGGCGCGCGGCCGTCGGCGGCACCCTCCGGCCGTGCTCGGTCGGGGTGAGCGCGGGGCGGATCGCCGCCGTGGAGCCCTTCGACGCGGCCCTCGACGCCGCCGACGTCGTCGATCTGGCACCCGACGAGGTGCTGTTGCCTGGCCTGGTCGAGACCACCTGCACGTCAACGAGCCTGGCCGCACCGAATGGGAGGGCTTCGCGACCGTGACCGCGGCCGCCCCGGCTGGCGGTGTCACCACGATCATCGACATGCCGCTCATCAGCATCCCGCCGACCTGCGACGTCCCAGCCCTGGAGGTCAAAGGAAGGCGGCAGAGGGCCGCGGCCACGTCGACGTCGGGTTCGGGGTGGCGCGATCCCCGGGAACGCCGCGGAGCTCCGGCCGCTGCACGAGGCGGGCGTGTTCGGCTCAAGAGCTTCCTGCTGCCCAGTGGCGTGGATGAGTTCCCCCGGCTGGACCAGGCCGGGCTCGAGGCCGCGATGCGCGAGATCGCATCCTTCGGCGGCCTGCTGATCGTCCACGCCGAGGATTCCCTGACGTCGCCGATGCCCCGCATGGCCGGCGTTACGAGGCGTGCCTGCGGTCCCGGCCACCCGCGGCCGAGCAGCGGGCGATCGGGGACGCTGCTCACGCTGGCCGCCGGCACCGGGGCAGGGCAGGGCAGGCTCAGCGCGGTCACCACGCTCTGCAGCCTGCTCGGCGACGCCAAATTCCTGCAGTACCTTACTGACAAGCGCACGCAGGCCCTGCTCGGCCTCGCCAGCGATGACCGCAAAGCGGTTGATGAGTCTTCGCTGCGTTGGATCCAGACTCTAGCTGTGCTGGTCCTCCGGTCGTCTCACCTATTCGGGTGAGGAGGCCCGTGGTCCCGGTTCCGCCCATAGGCGGGCCTAGGTCAAGGGAATAAATCGCATGCTATTGTTCGAAGCCGTGGAACGAAAAGCCCGGATCGCGTTGTCGTTGCACCATGGCCACCACCGCTGAGAGGTCACATAGAGCAACTGCCGAGCGGGCCGGCGGTCAGTGGCGACCAGGACACTGCTCGCCTGACCACGTGGCCTGCTGTCCGGCAGTGCGGCGGGCGGCACGTCAGGCGGGGACGCCGACGGCTTCGGCGGCACTGTCCGAAGCGGAGCGCCACGTTCGACACCATCCACGGCCGTAACAGCCCATGGGCACGGTCAGCGCTGACCCGCCCGGCACCACCGGTAGCGGTGCTCGGGACGCCCGCCGCTGCCGTAGCGGAGCCTGATCTCGACGCGCCCGATCTCGTGCAGGTGGCTGAGGTAGCGCTGCGCGGTGGCCCGGCTCATCCCGGTCATCTCCGCTACTTCGGCGGCCGACAACTCCTGCCCGCCGGAGGCGAGCAGCCGCTCGACGGCCTCCAGCGTGTGGACTGACCGGCCCTTGGCGCTGGCCAGCTGGTCCGGGGCCCGCAGCGCGCCGAAGACCCGGTCGACATTGCGCTGGTCGGGCTCGTGCAGCGCGCCGAGGCGGGAGCGCATCTGCGCGTAGGACAGCAGCTTGTCACGCAACGCCGGGAAGCTGAAGGGTTTCAGCAGGTAGTGCAGGGCGCCGCCCTGCATGGCTGCGCGTACGCTATCCGCGTCCTTGGCGGCGGTGACAACGATCACGTCCACCAGCGGGTGCCCTTCCCGGCGCAGCCGGGCCACCAGGTCCAGGCCGTGCTCGTCCGGCAGGTACAGGTCCAGCAGCAGCAGGTCCGGGCGCAGCCGGTCCACCGCCCCGACCGCTTCGGCCGCCGTGTGCGCCTGGGCGATCGCCTGGAAGCCGTCTACCTTGTCCACGTAGGCGGCATGGATGCCAGCGATGCGGAAATCGTCATCGACGACCACGACGCGGATCATGGCGCGACAGGTGCCTTCTCGTGCGAGGCGCCGGCCTCGGCGGCCCCCGGCGTATCCATGCCGACGCATTTGGGGAGGACCGCGGTGAAGACCGCACCGGCGTCGTGGCCGACGCTGATCATCCCGCCGCGGCGCTCCACGACCTGCCGGACCAGCGCCAGCCCGAGTCCCCGCCGCGCGCCCGTGGCCGAGGATTTCGTCGTGACGCCGTCCATGAAGATGGCTTCCCGCATGTCATGAGGCACCCCGTGGCCCGAGTCGCGCACCCGGACCAGCAGGTCATGCTCGACGGCGACAATCGTCAGCTCCACCCACCGCGGCCCTGGGGCCTGGGCCGCGGCATCGATCGCGTTGTCGATGAGGTTCCCCACCACCGTCAGCACCTGACTGACGTCGCTGATCGGGGCAGCGACGTGACTGTCGTCCATGACCCTCAGCCGGACGTCCCGCTCGTCCGCTAGCGAGACCTTCGCCAGGATCAGCGCCACGAGCTTGGCGTCCCGGATGTCGGCTTGCAGCCGCTCGGTAAGGTCCGCGCGGGCGGCGGAGACCTCGGTCACGAACTGGATCGCCTCGTCATAGCGACCCAGCTCGACCAGCCCGACCAGGGTGTGCAGCCGGTTGGCGAACTCGTGCGACTGGGCGCGCAGCGTCTCGGTCAGGCCGATCGCATCGTCCAGTTGCCGCTTCAGCGCCTCGGATTCGGTCCGGTCCTGGAACGTGACCACCCAGCCCAGGTGATGCCGGCCCTCATGCCGGATGGGCATCCGGTTCGCCACCAGCACCCGGTCGCCACGCAGCACGAGCAGATCGCTGCCCTCGATCTCACCGGTCGCCACATCGGCCAGCCGGCCCGGCGGCAGGACCTGCCGCAGCGGGCGGCCCACGAACTCCGCCGGCAATTCCAGCAGCTGCCGGGCGAAATCATTGGCCAGCACGATCCGCTCGTCCTTGTCGTATCCGAGCACGCCCTCCCGGATGCCGTGCAGCATGGCCTCCCGTTCCTGCAGCAGCGCCGCGATCTCGCGCAGCTCCAGGCCGAAGGTCTGCCGCTTGAGCCGGCGCGACAGGCCCAGCGCCGCGAGCACGCCCAGGGCGAGCACCGCCAGCAGGTAGGCGGCCAGCCCGGGGAGTGCATGCGCGACCTGGTCGGCCACGTCACGGATGCGGAAGCCGACCGACACCTCGCCGCTCAGCCGGCCGTGGTCATAGATCGGCGCCTTGCCGCCGGCGACGAGCCCGAGAGTGCCTCGCTGGAGGCCTGTCCATGACCGTCCGGTGCGGAACACCATGCTTCCAGCAGGCTCTGGGTCGGTATAAACCGGCTTCCCGATCAGCGCGGGGTTGGGATGGGAGTACCTGATCCCTTGCGCGTTGGTGATGACCACGAACAGCGCATCTGTTTGCCCCTTCACCACCTGGGCGAGCTGCTGGATCTGCCCGCCCGGGCGGCCGCCGGTGACGGCGCCGATGACAGCGGGTTGCACCGCCATCGTCTCCGCGACGCCGAGGGCCCGTTGCTCCCAGTACTGGTCAACCTGCTGCCTTAGGTTCCACTGTACGACGGCAAAGCCGGCGGCCATGGTGACCACCAGGATCGCGACCATCATGATAACGACCTGGGTGGACAGGCGCTGCCGCAGCAGGCGCCGGATGCGAGCTTTCATGCCTTCCTGGCCGGTTGTCGCTGCCGCCGTAACGGCATCTTTGCTGGCTGTTTCCGAAGTGTAACAACGGCTCGACCGGCTACTGAAGAGCTCGGCCGGTGGGCAAAACGAGCAAAACCAGCAATACGAGCAGCGGCCCCTCGTGGCGGCGCGAGGCCATGTCGTCCGTGCCCGCCACCGCGCGGGCCGCCGAGGCGAGCCGGGACGCCATGTCGGCTCGCCGGAGGCCCCGCCCCCGTAATGCGGTGCAGGTTCCCATCGAAGGATTATGTCTTTGCGCGAGCAGAATGCGCAAAACCACGGAAAATGCGGCTTACTCGCGCAACTAGCACAAGTATTGCCGACCGAATTTCGCCATTTTACCTTGGTGGCTCCTTCACAAATTCACATGAGTGAAGGTTCAGCTGACTGAGGAGGATGACGGTGGCAAGCACCTTTGCCAAACGCTCGCGTGCGGCTCGTGGCGCACGCGAACACAGGGGCGCCACGCAAGCGGCGCAAATTGAGTTGAGCGGGGTGACGAAGCGGTTCGTCACCCCGTCCGGATCGATGTTCACCGCACTGCGGGATGTCGATCTGGCGATAGGCGCGGGGAAGTTCTGCGCGGTGGTCGGGCCGACAGGGTGCGGCAAGTCGACCACGCTGACGATGGTCGCCGGCCTGGATCGCCCCAGTGCGGGCACGGTGCGCGTGGGCGGGCAGGTTGTCAACGGGATCGCCGAGGGCACCAGCTTCATGTTCCAGGCCGACGCGCTGATGCCGTGGAAGACCGTGCTCGAGGCGCAGTCCCAGGCGCGCGCCTGGGTGCGCCGGGTCGGCCTGGCCGGCTTTGAGGACCATCACCCGCATCAGCTGTCCGGCGGGATGCGCAAGCGCGTCAGCCTGGCGGCGGCGCTGATCAACGAGCCGTCCATCTTGCTGATGGACGAGCCTTTCGGCGCGCTGGACGTGCAGACCAAGGCGATCATGTCCAACGAGCTGCTCGGCTTGTGGGAGCAAACCAAGCCGTCGGTCATCTTCGTCACCCACGACCTGGAGGAAGCGATCGCGCTGGCCGACCAGGTGGTGGTGCTGACGGTCGGACCGGGGACGGTCAAGGCGGTCTACGACATTGACCTGCCCCGGCCGCGCGGCGCGGTGCAGGAGATCCGTTTCCAGCCCCGCTTCCTTGAGCTGCACCACCAGATCTGGGAGTCGCTGCGCGAAGAGGTCGAGCGCGCGTACTCCCGCACCGCGCCGGCCGTGAGCGCAGAAGGAGGACAGTCATGAGCGCCGTGCCGCTGAATCGCCAGCCGGGCGCCGGGATCGACGCGATCAGCTCACAAACCGCGGCGGACGAAGACGCCATCACCGCCGGCGTCCGCAGCAGAACCCGCCGCCGCCGGATGCTGATATGGGCGGCCCGCGCCGCGACACTGGTGATCGTGATCGGGGGCTGGCAGCTGCTCACGAGCATGAAGATCGTCGACCCGTTCTTCTGGGGCCGGCCCAGCGGGATCGTCAGGCAGCTGAACGACTGGGTGCGGCACGGGACCGCGTACGGGTCGATCTGGCTGCAGATCTGGATCACGATGAAGGAAGCGGTGCTGGGCTTCCTGTTCGGCGTCGCCGGCGGCGTCGTGGTCGGCGTCCTGCTCGGGCAGGTCCGCTTCCTGGCCAACGTCCTGGGCCCCTACATCAAGGTCGTGAACGCGATCCCGCGGATCGTGCTGGGCTCGCTGTTCACCGTGGCCCTCGGCCTGGGGTCGACCCCGAAGGTGGCGCTGGCCTCGGTGCTGGTGTTCTTCGTGGTGTTCTTCAACGCCTTCCAGGGCGTCCGTGAGGTGGACCGCAACCTGCTCGCCAACGCTCGCGTGCTGGGCGCCTCACGGCTCGCAATCACCCGCCACGTGGTGCTGCCTTCGGCGCTGACCTGGATCATCGCCAGCCTGCACGTGGCGTTCGGCCTCGCGATCATCGGCGCGATCGTCGGCGAGTTCCTCGGCGCCCAGAAGGGGCTCGGGCTGGTGATCGCGACCTCGCAGAACAACTTCAACCCGAACGGCGTGTTCGGCGCGATGGTCATCATCGCCGTCCTGACGCTGACCGCAGAGGGCTTGATCAGCCTGCTGGAACGCCGCCTGCTGTCCTGGCGGCCGCCCTCACATTCCGAGGCAGCCGCCGCCTGACGAGCCTGTTCCAGGCCATCGACTCAAACTCACTTCACCCACAACTCACTACACCCACGGATACGGAGCAGGAGTAACCCAATGTTCAGACCTTCCCTTACCAAGATCGCGAGCGCGGCGAGCGTCGCGGCACTCGCCGCGGGCCTGGCGGCCTGCAGCAGCTCGAGCAGCTCGACAGCTAGCGGGTCGAGTGCCGTGAGCAACGCTTCCGGCGTGCCGACCGTCACGCTGATGGTCGGCGGTATCGACAAGCAGATCTACCTGCCCTACCAGCTCGCCCAGGATCTCGGTTTCTACAAGAAGTACGGCGTCAGCGTGCAGCTGTCCACCGAGCAGAGCGGTGGCGTCGGCGCCGAGACCGCGATGGTGTCAGGGCAGGTCGACATGGCCGGCGCCTGGTATGTGCACACCATCGACTTCCAGCTGAAGGGCAAGAACGTCATCGACGTGGTCCAGCTCAGCGGGGCGCCCGGCGAACGCGAGATTTGCGGCAAGAGCTCCGGCGTCAGTTCGCCGGCGGACTGGAAGGGCAAGAGCGTCGGCGTGACCGACATCGGCTCGGGCACCGATAACCTCACCCTCTACCTCGCCGCGCGGTCCCACCTGACGAGCAAGCAGTTCAGCCGTGTCGCGGTCGGCGCCGGCCCCACGTTCGTCGCCTCGCTGCAACACGGCAGGATCGCCTGCGGGATGACCACGCAGCCGACCGTTAACGCGATCGAGAAGCAGGGGATCGGCACCTCGGTGATCGACCTCGCCTCGACCAGCGGCGCGCAGCAGTGGCTGGGCGGCGCCTACCCGGCCGCCGGCGTGCTGGCGCGCGCCGACTGGGTCGCCTCGCACCAGGCCACCGTGCAGAAGGTGGTCGACGCGCTGGTCGCGACCATGCACTGGATCAACACCCACAGTGCCGCGGACATCGCCAACGCGATGCCGGCCGCGTTCGTCTCCAACGGGCTCACCACGAAAGCGGACTACATCGCCGCGCTGGCGCAGGACAAGGGCCAGTTCCTGCCCGACGGGATGATGCCCGCCAGCGGGCCGGCCACCGTCCTGGCGATCGACAAGCTGGCCGGCAACGTCACCGGCCCGGTGAACCTCGCCAGCACTTACACCAACCAGTACGCCATCGCAGCCAACAAGCTCGAGGGGTACACCAAGTAACCCGTTCCGCCGGGACCGGCCCGCTGGGGCCGGTCCCGGCGGACGGCCCTTGACCCATTAGCGCCCCCCGCCCTCCGCCCTCGGCCCAAGGACCAGACCATGAACCCATCTGCCGGCGACAACGACAGCTCCCAGCCCGCGCCCGGGCCGCTGAACGGCATCCGCGTACTCGACATCAGCACGGTGTATGCCGCGCCGATCACCGCGATGCTGCTCGGCGACTACGGCGCTGATGTCCTCAAGATCGAGCATCCGCGCGGGGACCCGGCCCGCACCCACGGCCACGGCAAGGACGGGCACGGCCTGTGGTGGAAAGTGATCTCGCGCAACAAGCGCGCGGTAACCCTCAACCTCTCGCACCCGGCCGGCCGCGAGCTGCTCGAGCAGCTGGCGGCCGACGCCGACGTCCTAGTCGAGAACTTCCGCCCGGGTGTGATGGAGAAGTGGGGCCTCGGCCCGCACCGCTTGCACCAGGTCAACCCGGCGCTGGTGATGCTGCGCGTCACCGGCTTCGGCCAGTTCGGGCCCTACGCCACCCGGCGGGCATTCGGGACGCTCGCCGAGGCGATGACCGGCTTCGCGCACCAGACCGGCCAGCCCGACGGCCCGCCGACACTGCCGCCGTTCGGGCTGGCGGACGGAGTGGCCGGCCTGGCGGGGGCGATCGCCGTGCTGCTCGCGCTCTACCACCGCGAGCGCAACGGCGGCCTGGGCCAGGTGATCGACGTCTCGCTGATCGAGCCGCTGCTGACGATCCTGGGCCCCGGTCCGAGCGTGTTCGACCAGCTCCAGATCGCGCCCGGCCGGCACGGTAACCGCTCGCCCAACAACGCCCCGCGCAACACCTACCTCACCCGCGATGGCCGCTGGGTCGCCATCTCCACCAGCGCGACCCCGGTCGCCGAGCGCGTGATGAGGCTCGTGGGGCGCCCCGATATCGCAGAGAAGCCGTGGTTTGACTCCGCTGGCGAGCGCGTTCGCCACGGCGACCAGCTCGACAGCATCGTCGCCGCCTGGATCCGCGCACGCGATTTCGACGATGTCATGGCGGCCTTCGACCTAGCCGGCGCGGCGATCGCGCCAATCTACGACGTCGAGCAGCTGATGAGTGACCCGCAGATCAAGGCGCTCGACGCGATCACGACGATCCAGGACGAGGACCTTGGGCCGCTCCGGATGCAGAACGTCTTGTTCCGCATGTCCGAGAGCCCGGGATCGATCCGCTTCGCTGGGCGGCGGCTCGGCCAGGACAACGAACAGGTTTACGGCGAACGGCTCGGCCTCGATCCTGCCAGCATCGCCGAGCTGCGGGCGGAGGGAGTGATCTGATGCACCGCAGCTACCTCTTCGCCCCGGGCCACAACGCCAAGCTGCTGCGCCGCGTGTTCGAGGCTGGCGCGGACGCAGTGATACTCGACCTGGAAGACGCCGTCCCGCCGGACGCCAAGCAGCAGGCCCGGGCGATGGTCGCCGGTGTTCTCGCCAAGCGATCGGCATGGGTGCGGATCAACACGGTCCGCACCGATCTCGCCGCCGCCGACCTTGACGCCGTCGCCGCGCTCGCCGCCGGGATCCGGATCCCGAAGGCCGAGTCCGCCGGCGATGTGCAGTGGGTCCACGACCGCGCCCCCGGCACGCCGCTGATCTGCGCGATCGAGAGCGCCCGGGGGCTGCTCGCCGCCCCGGAGATCGCGACCGTCCCCGGTGTCCGGCACCTGTCCATGGGCGGCGTCGACCTGCGACGAGATCTCGGCGCCGGCGACGGCAACCTGCAGACGCTGTACGCGCGCTCGCACATCGTCGTGGCCTCGCGCGCCGCTGGCCTCGGGCCGCCGGTCGATAGTGTCTACCCGCGCCTCGACGACGATCTGGGGCTGCGCCAGCAGGCCGAGTTCGCCCGCTCGCTTGGCTTCTTCGGCAAGTCCGCGATCCATCCACGGCAGCTCGAGGTCATCCACGACGTGTTCACGCCATCCGCGCAGGAACTGACCTGGGCGCAGGCCGTGCTCGACGCGTTCGCCGCCGCGGGCGGCAACGCGGTCAAGCTGCCGGACGGTGAATTCGTCGACCTCCCCGTGGCCGACCGCGCCCGTAGCCTGCTGGAGCTCGCTGGTCGGCGTCCGGCCGGCGCCGGAGCATCGGGGTGACGTGATGGTAGAGCGCCCGTATGAGCTGGCCTGGACGGCCGAGGGCGTGGTGGCGCGGGTGCGGGCGCGTGGCCGTGCGCTGCTGGCCTCGCCGATGCTGAACTGGGGGACCGCGTTCACGGCCGGCGAGCGGGAGGCGCTGGGGCTGACCGGCCTTATGCCCGAGGCGGTCTCCACGATCGAGGGGCAGCTGACCCGGGTGTACGGGCAGTACCGGCGCCAGCCCGATGACCTGGCCAAGAACTTGTACTTGGCAAACCTGCGGGACCGCAACGAGGTGCTGTTTTACCGGCTGCTGGCCGAGCACATCGCCGAGATGCTGCCAGTGGTGTACACCCCGACGATCGGCACCGCGATCGAGCGGTACAGCTATGAGTACGGCCGGCCGCGCGGAGTTTACCTGTCGGTGAATCACCCCGAGCAGATCGAGACAGCGTTCCGCACTTGCGGGCTGGGACCCGACGAGGTGGACCTGATCGTGGCCACGGACTCCGAGGGCATCCTGGGCATCGGCGACTGGGGAGTCGGCGGCATCCAGATCGCGGCTGGCAAGCTGGCCGTCTATGTCGCCGCGGCCGGGCTGCACCCGGCCCGCGTGATCCCGGTGGTGCTGGACGCCGGGACCGACAACCAGGCCCTGCTGGCCGAGGACATGTACCTGGGCAACCGGCATCCGCGGGTGCGGGGCGAACGGTATGACGAGCTGATCGACGCCTTCGTGGCCGCCGCGACCCGGCTGTTCCCGCGGGCGATGCTGCACTGGGAGGACTTCGCCGCGGCCAACGCCCACCGCATCCTAGCCAGGTACGCCGGGTCCTGCTGCACGTTCAACGATGACATGCAGGGCACCGCCGCCGTGGTGCTGGCCGCCGCGCTGTGCGCGGTCCGGGCCACCGGGACCCGGATGCGCGATCAGACGGTGGTGATCCACGGGGTGGGCACGGCCGGCATCGGGATCGCGGACGCGCTGCGGCAGGTGATGATCTCCGATGGCCTGTCCCCCGCCGAGGCCACCAGCCGGTTCTGGGCACTGGACCGCAAGGGCCTACTCACCAGCGATTACGCCGGGACAATGCGGGATTTCCAGGTTCAGTACGCCCGCCCAGCCGCCGAAGTCGCCAGCTGGCGGCGCGACGCCGAGGGCGGTATCGGCCTGGCCGAGGTGGTGGCCCGCAGCCGCCCCACCATGCTGATCGGGACCTCGACCCGGCCCCGGGTGTTCTCCAAGGCGATCGTCACCGAGATGGCCGCGCACACCGCGCGGCCGGTCATCATGCCGCTGTCTAACCCGACCTCGCACTCCGAGGCCCGGCCCGCCGACCTGATCAGCTGGACCAGCGGGCGGGCGCTGATCGCGACCGGCAGCCCGTTCGGGCCGGTCACCTACGGCGACGTCTGCTACCAGATCGCCCAGGCCAACAACGCGCTGATCTTCCCCGGGCTCGGCCTCGGGGTCACCGTCTCCCGGGCCCGCCGGGTCAGCGACGGGATGCTGGCCGCCGCGGCCAGCGCGCTGGCCGGCCTGTCCGACGCCGCCGCGCCGGGCGCGCCCCTCCTGCCTCCGGTGACCAGCCTGCGCGACGTGTCCGCCGCGGTCGCGGTCGCCGTCGCCCGGGCCGCACAAGCCGAGGGCCTGGCCCAGACCATGCTGGACGACCCGGACAAGCAGGTAGCCGAGGCCATGTGGGTACCCGCTTACCCTGTGATCGAGCCCCGCATGAATACCGCTGGTTCTATATCGCAGCCCCGGCGGGATCTGATTGCGAGCGCAGGGGCTTAGGAGGCGTTATGGCCGACGATCTTGATCCGATGGAAACCCGGGAATGGCTTGATTCGCTCGATTCGGTGGGCGACGCGGATCCGTTCCGGTCCCAGGCCGCGGAGCTCGCTTCGGTCCTGAGGCGCCACGGCCTGCGGCTGACGACGTTGTTCTGGAACGGAACCGGCGACCACCTGAACCACGAGTACCAGTTCGACTTTGACCTCCCGCAGGCGCGCACCGCGTTCGAGCGGACGCTCGCCTTCCTCGCCACGACCACCAGGAGCTGAGCACATGCCGGAGCCCACAGCAGCGCCGCGTTCCTGGCGCCCGCGCCGCCGCGGCCGCATAGCCTGGAAAATCGGATGGGTCCTGCTCGCCCTGGTCAGCATGAGCGTCGCGTACAGCGTGCTGGTCGTCGGCGGCCGGTGAGCCAGAGGAGAACGAGATGCCCATTCCGGCCGGGAGCCGTTACGTGGCGATGGGCAGCTCCTTCGCGGCGGGGCCCGGCCTTCCGTCGCGCGTTCCCGGAAGCCCACTCCCGGCCGGGCGGTCCACGAGCAACTACGCTCACCTCGTCGCCCGGGCGCTCGGGCTCAACCTGCACGACGTCACCTTCTCGGGCGCGACCACTGGCGACCTTCTCCGGCCCTCCGCCGCCGGCCAGCCCGCTCAGCTGGACGCCGTATCGCCCGACACGGCCCTGGTCACCATCACCGCGGGGGGCAACGACGTCGGCTTCGCGCCCCGGCTTACCCTGGCCAGCCTGCCCTGGCCGCTGCACACGCTGCCGCGCGTCAGGGCGCGGGTCGCCGAGTTCGGGGACACGCGCGCGACGGATGAGCGCTTCGCGCAGCTCGAACGCAACCTCGCAGCGATCGCCCGCCGCCTCCGCGACCGCGCCCCGGCCTGCCGTGTCCTCGCCGTCGACTACCTGACGATCCTGCCACCGGAGGGCCACGACCCCGGCGCGCCGCCGCCCGCCGACATCGCGGCCTGGGGGCGCGTCATCGCCGCCCGCCTGGCCGCCACGACACGAGCGGCCACCGACGCCGCCGACTGGGGGCACGTGCCCGCCTCGGCGGCCTCCGCCGATCATCATGCCTGGTCGGCGGCGCCCTGGGCCCGGCGCTTCCACCTGTCACTGCGGGGAGGGGCGCCGTACCATCCCAACGCGGCCGGGATGGCCGCAGTCGCCGAGCTCGTGGTCGCCGCGCTGGCCAGGGACCGCTAGCTGCGGGCGGGCGTCACCGAAAGGGTGACGCCAGGTCGTTCCGCAGGGGGGACTCTGCCGTGGCGGGGTGCTCGTACCGTGTGGTCCATGGAAGTACGGGGCTGTGGGCGCCTGACCAATCGCTACCGGTCGGACGTCGCCGTCAGTGAACTTGAATCTTGACGTTTCGGCTGCGACGCTGCACGAGGTCGATCAGCGCAATGTCGACCGGGGCTTCGGCGCGCTGCGGGCCCCCGGACCAGCTGGCCGGCGCCAAGGGCCGGTCCGCCCACACGCTGGAGGCCGTCGAGCGGCTGCTCGCCCCTGGTGGGCAGGAGTTGTCGGCCGCGGAGGTGGCGGAGATGACGGGGATGAGCCGGGCCACGGCGCAGCGCTACCTCAGCCACCTGCACGAGATCGGGCGCGTCGAGATCAGGCTCCGCTACGGCAGCGGCGGGCGTCCCGAGCACCGCTACCGGTGGTGCCGGGCGGGTGAACGCTGACCGCGCGCACCGGCGGGCCCGCTTCGCCGCCTGGCTGCAGGCCTAATCGCGGCCGGTCGTGGGTCGGCTGTGCTCCTGGTTCCCGTCGCGGGGCATCATGCTGGTAGCGATACCTGGAGGTGACGGTTCATGACCGGCGAGACGATGCGCGACCTGCTCGAGCCCCTCATCGGTAAGTCCGGGCAGATTTCCATGCTCGTGAGCAGGATCGGGCCGGTCGCTTTCCCGACGGCCGAGAACAGGAAGCTGACCGCCGTGGAGGTTCGCCCGGACGGCCTGGTCCGGCTTGAGCGCCCGACCGGGTGGGTGGTCGTCGACCCAGACGATGTCGTGGCCGTGGTGTGGAACGATGACACGGAGATCACGCCGGGCCAGTTCCTGTGAGCGGAGGCACCTGACAACGAGGCTAGGGCGCCCTTCTGAGGAGGCCTAGGCCGGTGAGAAGGATGTCGTTCCGCGCGCCGAACCTGCTTTCCGCGTCGCGCAGGTCATCGGCGTCACGCTGCTGCTGGAGTCGCCTGGCAGCAGCAGCCTCGCCGATAGTTCCCTAACGGCGACAGAGCAGAAGCTCTCGCCTCCGCCCCGGTTCCTGCGGTCCTCGGTCGGACTTGCCTGGAATCACATTTCCAGGGCGTTAAAGCGCGGCGCCCGCCCCAGTTCGGGCAGGCGCGCGCCGGCCTGGAAACCTCCGAATGGCGGGACGTGCCGGGTGGCTGTACGTCAAAGCAGCGTACGGTGGGGCTCAGGGAGAGGGACGTGCGGCTTGTGCTTTGGCGCCAAGACAGAGGCGAGTCTGCTTCCCGAAGGTGAGCCGTTGAACCCGGGCAGTCAAAGCCCGACTACGTTGCTCCACCGCAGGTGCGGGCCATCCGCAGCAGCCTAGGTCAAGGGCGGCGATCCCATTGTGGCGCGGCTGGTCATGCGGATGGGTTGTGGAAGTAGTGGCCCTTGTCGAGGTCGTAGATGAGCCCGGGATGGGTCGGGTGCCATCCCAGTAGCTCGCGGGTCAGCGTGCTCGAGGCCGGGCTGTCGGCCGCGAGGAAGCCGCCCAGCCAGCCGAAGTGCTCGCCTGCGTCCTCGGGGGAGATGGCGACCACGGCGAGGTCGAGATGCCGTCCGATCACTTCGGCGATGGCGCGGATCGGCACGCCCTCGTCGGCGACCGCGTGCAGCACCGATCCCGCCGGGGTCTTCTCCAGCGCCAGGCGGAAGAGGTGCGCGGCATCGAGCCGGTGCACGGCGGGCCAGCGGTTGGACCCGTCGCCGATGTAGCCGGAGACGCCCTTGTCGCGGGCGATGCCGACCAGGGCCGCCATGAAGCCGTTATCTCCTTCGCCGTGCACCGTCGGGGGGAGGCGCACAACGGACGAGCGGACGCTGCGGGAAGCGAGGGAGAGCGTCATCTGCGCATTGGCCATCCGAGTCTGCGCACCGCCGATCAGAGGCGCCGCAGCCGAGTCGGGACCATGCCCGTCCCGTTCGGTCCCCACACGCCCCGGTGCGAGCCCGAGCGTCCCGGAGGCGATGACGAACGGTCGATCAGAGCCCACAAGCGCCTCGCCGAATGTCTCGACGGCGCGGCGATCCGCGTCGGCAGCGCCCTGGAAGTCACCCGAGAAAGCGATGTCGTGCTTGAACGCGAGGTGGATAACGCCATCCGACGCGGCAGTTGCGCTCCGCAGGCTGTCGAGGTCATCAAGAGTGCCGCGATGCACCTGCGCCCCGGCCACGGTGAGAGCAGCGGCCGAGGCATCCGAGCGGGCCAGCCCGATGACCTCATGACCCGCGCCGATGAGCTCGGGGACGACGGCGGAGCCGATCCAGCCGGACGCGCCGGTGATGAAAACGCGCATGAGAATACCTCCAGGTGGTCGCCTGTCTTCGGCACAGGGCGTGCGCTCGGACAGATCGATGTCAGTCACTGTCATTACTATATAACCTGATGTCAGCCGCTGTCATCAGCTACGATCGGGGCATGGGTCGATGGGAGCCAGACGCGCGCGGCCGGCTGGAGCAGGCAGCCCTCGCTCTTTACGGCGAGCGCGGCTTCGAGCAGACCACGGTGGCGGAGATCGCCGCGCGTGCAGGATTGACGGAGCGGACGTTCTTCCGGCACTTCGCCGACAAACGCGAGGTTCTGTTCGCGGGGGCGGGCGAACTGCAGGACCTCCTCGTGAGCACCCTTGCCAGTACTCCTGATTCCGCGGCGCCGATCGACGCGATAGCCGCGGCCCTGGAGGCCGCCGCCGCCCGACTCCAGGAGCGCCGCGAATACTCCCGGCAGCGCCAGGCCGTCATTGCTGCGAACGCAGAGCTGCAAGAACGCGAGCTGATCAAGCTCGCATCCCTCGCCTCGGCGCTCGCCGGCACGCTGCGCCGGCGCGGCGTCAGAGACCCAGCCGCGAGCCTGGCCGCCGAGGCAGGGATCGCTGTCTTCAAGATCGCGTTCGAACGCTGGATCAACCAGACCAGCCAGCAAGACCTGCCGCAGCTCATCCGGGAGTCGCTCGACGAGCTGAAAGCCGTGACCGCGGGCAAATGATCACCGCGGCAGGCCGGGCGCGAAGTCGGGCCGGCTGCCGGTCCGCCAGCTCCACCAGGCACAGCTGGCAACCAATGCCAGGCACCCGATCGTGACCGCCGCAACACCGAAGCGCGCGACGGCGCGTTTGCCATGGCAGGGCAGCACCACGACGGCACCCGGACAGCCCGCGGTTCTCCCCGGAATGATGCTGAGCGCGCCGCCGGAGGCTCCAGCTTTCACGAAGACGGAGCAGTCTCCAGGTTGCCGCGGGCTGCCGCCCGTCTCCAGCACCGACACGCCCAAGATCACAATCTACGGCTGGAGTACCAGGCCGGGCTTGGGCGACCTCGAAGCGTATGCCTGACACTTGGGTAGCTCATCCCGGTTTCGCATGTCAGCATTGCGGTGACATGACAAGCGGCTGAGAGTACGGCCGCCACGGAACTCTCCTGACCGGCGCGGACGGCCGCCAGCTATCACCATGGGCGGTGAAGCGGGCCATGCGGACAGCCCGCAAGAAGGTTCAGGGCCTCCCTGCGGGCTTCCGCTATCACGACCTACAGCACCTACTTCGCGAGTCTCCTCATCGCTTCAGGCGCAAATGTCAAGACCGTCCAGGCGCGTCTCCGCCGCGCCAGCGCGAAAACCACGCTCGACACCTACGGCCACATCTGCCCCGACCGTGACGAGTCCACCCGCGCCGTCGTCGATGCCGTCATCACTGCCCGGACGGAACAGCGGCAGAACAGCGATAAGGTGCCTTCGCATCGGCGCAGGTCACGGCCAGTTTAGCCGTCAGCAGTCGTAGTAGAGCTCGAACTCGTGCGGGTGGGGGCGCAGCCGGAGCTCGTCGAGCTCGGCGGTCCGCTTGTAGTCCAGCCAGGTCTCGATCAGGTCGTCGGTGAACACGCCGCCCTCGGTGAGGAAGGCGTGGTCGGCCTCCAGGTTGGCGAGTACCGCGTCGAGTGAGCCGGGGACCTGCGGGATGGCGGCCGCCTCGTCCGGCGGCAGCTCATACAGGTCCTTGTCCACCGGCTCCGGCGGCTCGATCTTGTTCTTGATCCCATCCAGGCCCGCCATCAGCAGCGCGGCAAACGCCAGGTAGGGGTTGCAGGACGGGTCGGGGACGCGGTACTCCGCGCGCTTGGCCTTCGGGTTCGTCCCGGTGATCGGGATCCGGACGCAGGCCGAGCGGTTGCGCTGCGAGTAGACCAGGTTGACGGGGGCCTCGAAGCCGGGGACGATCCGGTGGTAGGAGTTGGCCGTCGGGTTGGTGAAGGCCATCACTGAAGGCGTGTGCTTGAGCAGCCCGCCGATGTAGTACCGGCCGAGGTCGGACAGCCCCGCGTAGCCAACCTCGTCGTAGAACAGCGGCGCGCCCTCCTTCCAGATGGACTGGTGGCAATGCATCCCGCTGCCGTTGTCACCGAACAGCGGCTTGGGCATGAACGTCACGGTCTTGCCCGCCGCCTGGGCGGTGTTCTTGATGATGTACTTGAAGAGCATGAGCCTGTCGGCTTGCGCCAGTAGCGGGCTGAACCGCATGTTGATCTCCGCCTGGCCTGCGGTGCCGACCTCGTGGTGCTGCATCTCGACCTGGATGCCGCAGGCGAGCAGGTTGGTGACCATTTCCGAGCGGAGGTCCACGAAGTGGTCCATCGGCGGCACGGGGAAATAGCCGCCCTTGTACCTGGGCTTGTAGGCGAGGTTGCCGCCGTCCTCGTCCTTGCCGCTGTTCCACGCGCCTTCCACCGAGTCGATGTGGTAGTAGCCCTCGTTCGCGGAGGTGGAGAAGCGCGCCGAGTCGAAGATGTAGAACTCAGCCTCAGGGCCGAAGTACGCCGTGTCGCCGATGCCGGTGCCGCGCAGGTAGTCCTGCGCCTTCCTTGCGACGTTGCGCGGGTCCCTGCTGTAGGGCGCGCCGGTCAGCGGGTCGTGCACGAAGAACGTGAGGTTCAGGGTCTTGTGCGTGCGGAACGGGTCGAGCACCGCGGTGCTCGGGTCGGGCAGCAGCTGCATGTCGGACTCGTGGATCTGCTGGAATCCGCGGATCGACGAGCCGTCAAACATGAGGCCGTCGGTGAAGACGTCTTCACCGAACGACACGGTGGGCACGGTGAAGTGCTGCATCGTTCCAGGCAGGTCACAGAACCTGACGTCGATGAACTCCACGTTCTCCTCCGCGATGAAGCGAAGGACCTCCTCGGCACTGCTGAACATCAACCCTCCCGGGTACAGGGCACGCTGTCGGTTCTCAAGGCACGCGATTAGGACGTTAGCCGCCGGCAATTTCCGCGCCGTGTCTGGTGTGTTTCACGGATGTTACGGGCTGGCGGCCGAGGTCAAGGCTCCTATTTTGACATCCTCCCCGCCCTTGAAGGGTGGGGATTGCAGCCGCGACCTGCGGTCGCGCTGTAGGTTCGCGGTTCACCGGCCCGGCATCCCGAAAGCCTCCCCGCGCAGCCACGGCATGCCCTGCCGCGGTTCCATGCTAGGTGGTGCAGGTATCCGTTTGGCTCTTGCGGACAGTTTGAAGTTATCACTTCGCACTGACATTCTAGGGAGGTGGAGTGGCGTTTCCTCCCCGGCATGAAAGCCTGAGTTTCCACACCGCAATCCAGATGACCCGCCGCTGGTGTCGCGGCACGAAACGGATACCGTGGTGTCGTGGCCAATGAACCCCTGACCGCCCCGCCGGCCGCCGGCGCGGCGTCGGCCTACCCGGGCCAGCGGTTCGGCTTGCCGGAACGCGGTCCAGGGTCCGTGGCGAGCATGCCCCGCCGCCTGCTGGCGCTGCTTATCGACTGGCTGCTCAGCATGCTCATCGCGTACTGGCTCACCAGGTCGCAATTCTGGACCATCGCCGTCTTCGCGGTGGAGGTCTACGTGCTAACCGCGCTGACCGGCTGCACCGTAGGCAAGCGCTTGCTCGGCATCCGCGTGATGCGGACCGGTGGCGGCCCGGTCGGGTTCGGCTGGTCCCTGGTCCGGACGGCGATCCTGCTCACGGCGGTCCCGCCGCTGCTGACCGACCGCGACCTGCGCGGCCTGCACGACCGCGCCTCGGACACCATCGTCGTCCGCCTTTAGCCGCGGAGACCGGGGCAGGACGAAGCCGGCGGCCAGAGTTCGGAATTGAAACGCTTGTCCGCCTCGGCGCTAGCGAGAGTCCGCCTTAGCGAGGCTTAGCGGGCCTTCGGCCTGGGCATCTTGGGCTGCCTGACGTTCCTTGGGATCGGCCCCTTGGGCGGCTGCAAGGACGGCTGCAGCGCCTTGAGCCGGTGGTTGAGGTCGCTGACGGCGTCTGGCTTGAGCTGGCGCGGCAGCCGCATGATCTTGCGCTGCAGCTTGCTGATCGGGACCTGACCCTCGTCGTTCCCGACCTGGAACTCGATGATGGGCACCTCGTAGGCCACCCGGGCGACCCGCTTCTTCTCCGCGGCGAGCAGGCTGGCCAGCCGGTTGGGGGAGCCCTCGCCGACCAGGATGACGCCCGGCTTGCCCACGGCCCGGTGCACCACGTCCATGTTCCTGTTCGCGGCGATCGCCGGGGTCACCGTCCAGTTGCCGCGCATGTTCTCCAACACAGCGGCGGCTGCGCCCGGCTGTCCTTCAATGGCTGAGTACTGCGCGGACTGCGCGAACCTGCCGAACAAGACCGTCGTGACCAGCACGCCAAGCAGCACGCCCAAGGGGATAAGGAACGAGGCCAGGCCAGTGAGCAACCCGACGACCACCAGGATCACCAGTGTGCCGAGGCCGCTGCCGAGGACGATCGGCATCGCCTTCGGGTTGGACTTGCGCACCAGGCCGGCGACCATGCGTATCTGCTTCAGCCGCCCGGCCTTGGCCAGGTCCTCAGCGGTGCCCCTCGTGGCGGCCGGGTCAGCGGCCCCAGACTTCCTTGACATGCGTGCCATGCTCCGCAGCATACGGTTAAGCCGCCCCGGACAGGAACCGCCGGGCTACCTGAAATGTGCGCTACCCAAAAGCCGGCCCGGCTACCCCAAACCGGACTGACCGACAGCCGGGTAACGCACCGGCGTCCTTACCGCTGGCCGACACGGGGACTGTCTCGGCCGGGCTGGAGCGTTCCGGGCCGGACCGGTACATCAGCGCGCTGACGACCAGGCCGGCGAGGAAGAATACGGCGGCCCACCGGTAGGCGGTCGCGTAGCTGTGCAGCTGGGCCTGGACCAGGACCGCGGAGTTGCGTGCGTTCTTGCCGATCAGGTAGCTGGCGGCGGCGCTGGCGGCGAGGGTGTTGAGCAGCGCGGTGCCGACGGATCCGCCGACCTGCTGCATGGTGTTGACGGCGGCGGTCGGCCTGCAGACAGGCGTCCCCGAGTTTCCATGGCCGCCGGATGGCCACCTGATCGACACGCTCACCGACCGCCTCGCCCGCCTGGAATGACATGCACATCACGCCGGCGGAGGCGCTGGCCACCTACGACGCGCGGACTGATCCGGCCCGCTGCTCGATGGCCTGCGCGTAGAGCCGGCCCGCCCGGTAGGAAGACCGCACCAGCGGTCCGGACATCACACCCGCAAACCCGAGTTCCAGTGCCTCGTCGCGCAGTTCGACGAACTCCTCGGGCTTGACCCAGCGAACCACCGGATGGTGCCGCGGCGTCGGCCGCAGGTACTGGGTGATCGTGAGCAGGTCGCAGCCGACGGCCCGCAGGTCCTTCATAGCCTCGGTGATCTCGTGCCGTTCCTCGCCCAGTCCCAGGATCAGGTTGGATTTGGTGACCAGACCCCGGGGCCTGGCCTCCCGGGCCGCGCGCAGGACGTCGAGCGAGCGCGAGTACCGAAAGCCCGGCCTGATCCGCCGAAAGATCCGCGGCACGGTCTCGATGTTGTGGGCGAGGACTTCCGGCTGGGCGCCGAAGACCTCCGCCAGCCGGTCCGGCTCGGCGTTGAAGTCGGGAATGAGCAGTTCCACGCCGCAGCCGGGGATGGCGGCATGGATCTCGCGGCAGGTCTGCGCGTACAGCCAGGCGCCGCCGTCGGCCTGGTCGTCGCGCGCGACGCCGGTCACGGTTGCGTACTTCAGGCCCATGGCGGCGACCGACTCGGCGACCCGGCGCGGCTCTCCCTCGTCGAGCGGCAGCGGCTTGCCGGTGTCGATCTGGCAGAAGTCACACCGCCGGGTGCACTGGTCACCGCCGATGAGGAAGGTCGCCTCGCGGTCCTCCCAGCACTCGAAGATGTTCGGGCAGCCGGCTTCCTCGCAGACCGTGTGCAGGCCTTCGCTCCGGACCAGGGTCTTGAGTTGCGTATACGACGGGCCGGTGCGCAGCCTGGTCTTGATCCACGGCGGCTTCCGCTCGATCGGGACCTGACTGTTGCGGGCCTCGAGGCGAAGCATGCGCCGACCCTCGGGTGCGAGTACCACCCTTCCAGGGTATGTTGTTGCCGGTCCATGATCGTAAGGGGGAGCGACTTGATCTTGAGCACGATGAACGATCTGCCCGGATACGAGGTCACCGAAGTGATCGGCGAGGTGTTCGGTATCACGGTGCGGTCGAGGAACATCGGGTCGAGCCTGGGCGCCGCCTTCAAGTCGCTAGCGGGCGGGGAACTGCGGGGGATGACCAAGCTCCTGTCCGCCAGCCGGACCGAAGCCCAGGACCGGCTGATCGAGACCGCCCAGGCGAAGGGCGCCGACGCGATCCTGGCGATGCGGTTCGACGTGAACGAGCTGCAGAACATCGGCCAGGAGATCTGCGCCTACGGCACCGCCGTCAAGATCCGTCGCGCCGACATCTGACCCGGTCCGGTCGGCGCCGCTAGGGCGCTGGCACGACCTAAAGGGCCGACCCGAGTTAAAGCGTCGGCACTGGAACGCCGACGGCCGCTTCCGCACGCTGTCCGGCCAGCGCACGGGGGTCGTAGACATGGCGCCAGGTGCGGTACCCCAGGACGTCGGCGAGGTGGCGTTCCATCACGGGCGTCACCTCGGCCACCGTGATGTGGCGGTCGGCCTCGGCGGACAACGTGGTCACCCCGGCGTCGTGGATGCCGCACGGGACGATCCGGTCGTACCAGGACAGGTCGCAGTCCGCGTTCAGCGCGAACCCGTGCATGGTGACGCCTTTGGCCACTCGTGCCCCGATCGCGCCCACCTTGCGGTCCGGCCGCCCCGCGTCTTCGTCGCCCCGTACCCAGGCGCCGCTGCGACCTTGCACGCGCGCGGTGGTGACGCCGAATTCCGCGCACGTCCGGATCATGGCCTCTTCGAGCGCGCGCACGTAGCCGACCACGTCCAGAGGCTCGCGGAGCTTGATGATCGGGTAGCCGGTCAGCTGCCCGGACCCGTGCCAGGTGATCTTGCCGCCGCGGTCCACGTCGATGACCGGCGCCCCCGGGTCGCCGAACGGCCGGTCGGACACCGCCGTCCGCTTGCCTGCCGTGTACACCGGCTCATGCTCGAGCAGCAGGCAGCTGTCGGGAACCTCGTCGGCCACACGCCGGGCGTGCACGCGCCGCTGCAGATCCCAGCCCTCGCGGTACTCCACGGGACAGGCGCCGAAGCCAAGGTAGACAAGCTCACTCACTTTTCCCAGCTTACGCGCGGCCGGGCCGCTGCCAGGCCAGGTCCGCGCACAGCCAGGCCAGGTCCGCGCACAGCCAGGCCAGGTCTGTAATGCACGCACCGCGCAGCTAGCGCGCAACGGGAAGGGGGACAATGAGGCGGTGATAGACGAGGCCGAATTGCGCCGGATGAGCCAGGCCGAACGCGACGAACTGGCCAGCCTGCTCGCCGAACTCGACGAGGCCGCCCCGGATCCGGTTAACCCGTACCTCAACGACCCCAGGCTGCTCCGCGAACGGCGGGTAGCGCTGGTCATCCTAGCGGGCTGCTGCGTGATCCTGGCCGGCTGGATCGTGGTGCTCGCCGCCACGCTGCCGCACCACTTCGACGCGCATCACTGGCGTGGCCTCTGGGTCCTGTTCGACGTGCTCCTGCTCGCGGCGTTCGCGGCGACGGCCTGGGCGATATGGCGGGAACGGCAGATCCTGATCTTGCTGCTCGTGCTCACCGGCACGATGTTGTGCTGCGACGCGTGGTTCGACGTCGGCACGTCGCTGACGACAAGCGGCTTCTGGATAAGCCTCCTGTCCGCGGTCTTCGCCGAGCTGCCGCTCGCCTTCCTGGCCTTCGCCGGTGCGCGCCAGTTGCTCAGAGCTACGGTCACCGCCGGGATCCTGGCCGGCGCACGGGCCCAGGCCGGCATCGGGGCCCCCGCTGCCGAGCGGGCTCCGGCTGGTACGCGGGACCGGATCGGCGCGTGTCATTCGCTCCGTCGCACGCCGCTGGCCGGCGCTGGTCTCGACGAGGCGCTGCCGCGTAGCCGCGCTCAGCGCCAGGCCGAGCGGGCCGGTCAGTCGGCCTGACCAGCGCACCGACCGGGCCGACCGGGGCGACCGGGCATGTCAGTCGGCCTGACGAGCGCACCGACCGGGCCGACCGTGCCCGTGAGCCGACCTAACGGGCGTACGGCGCAGAATGATTATGTGATCAATGAGGCTGAACTACTCCGGATGACCCCGGACGAGCGGCGTCAGCTAGCCCATGCCCTGTCCGCCATTGACTTGCCGCACCCGCTGATCGATCCCCGGCTCCGGCGGCGCAGGCGGTTCGGCCTGCTGTTCATGATGGCGTGCTGCCTCGGGCTGGCGGCCTGGATCGCGATTCTCATCGTGATCCTGCCCGAGCGTTACACCTCAAGTGACTGGCGGGCCGTGTGGATCGGGCTGGACATCTTCGAGCTGGCCGGATTCGCCGCGACCGCCTGGGCGGCCTGGCACCAGCGCCAGGTCCTCATCTTCTTCATGATCATCACCGGCACGCTGCTGGTCTGCGATGCATGGTTCGACCTGGCGCTTTCCTACGGCTCGAGCGGCTTCACGATGAGCGTCGTCTCCGCCGTCCTGGCCGAGTTCCCGCTCGCCTTCATGATGTTCGCCGCCGCCCGGCGGCTGGTCCGGGTCACTGTCCAGTCCCTGATGCACCTGGAAGGCGTCACCGGCCCCGCGCCCGCGTTGTGGCGGATCCCGCTGTTCGCGGACGGTCTGGAGGAGGCGCTGCCCGCCCGGCTCAGGCCGCGGCCCGCGAAAGTCACAGCGGATGTCACAGCCGCCGAGGGCCCCTCGTCTTTAGGGAACAGAAGATCCCGAGGGGAGAACCGTGGATACGAGCGACTACACCGAATACCGCCCGCTGATGTTCTCGATCGCCTACCGGATGACCGGCAGCGTCAGCGACGCCGAGGACATCGTGCAGGAGGCCTTCCTGCGCGTCAGCAAGGACGCCGACGTCGAATCGCCCAAGGCGTACCTGGCCACGATCACCACCCGGCTGGCCATCGACCACCTGCGCTCGGCCCGCGTCCGCCGCGAGTCCTACGTCGGGACCTGGCTCCCCGAGCCGCTC